>Ga0181559_10000538_pt1 | contig 35262 bp, 23 predicted proteins | sample 011ome_21_FD_133752 | JGI IMG/M metagenome (GOLD analysis project Ga0181559, IMG submission 133752) | Coastal salt marsh microbial communities from the Groves Creek Marsh, Skidaway Island, Georgia - 011508AT metaG (megahit assembly) | ecosystem: Environmental > Aquatic > Marine > Intertidal... | reverse complement strand
TTTCGACGTCGTCGTCGTTGTTCTTGTTGCCGTTATTATTGTCGTTATTATTTTTATTAAATTCGATGCTCGCTTCCGCGATTCGCACTCGCATTCGCTCCAATGAGGCGTGACACTCGGAGAACAAAGACGAAATATTATTTTTTCTTCCCGACGACAAAGACACAGACACAGACAAAGACTCTTCCACCATAGCTAGCGCGGTAAAAGAAGCGCGCGCGCTCTCTCTCTCCGTTTTACTTTCGTTTCAATTTGTGTGTGATGAGAGACTCTATATACTATGGATACTCTTCTGGGGGAAAAGTGATGTTTTTTGTGCGCATTTTGGAAAAATCAACATCCTCACAAAAAACACTAGCGAAAGAAGAAGAAGAGAGAGAGATGATTACGAGCATCGCAACCACCACCAGCGGCGCTTTTGCTGCCGCTCAACGACGACGACGACATAGTATTGAGAAGAAGAAGACGACGAAGAGGAGAGTTTCTTCGTCGTCGTCGACTTCCAGCAGCGGCGTCGCGTTCGCCTCGTCGTCGTCAAACGGCGACGATGATGAAAAAAAAAGGAGTGACGTAGGTGTTCAGAATGGAAAAACAAAGAAAAAGACGTGCGTAATAACCGGCGCGAATACCGGCATCGGGTACGAAACGGCGTTAGCCATGCTACAAAAAGACTATAAAGTTATCGCGGCGGTGCGAGACGTGAAGAAAATGGAATTGGCGAGAGAGAGTTTGATGGAAAAGTTGAAAGGCACGGAGGACGTGGAAATCGTAATCGAGGCGATGGACTTGAGCGACACAAAATCCATCGAAGCGTTCGCGAAGAAGTTTATGGATTCGGACGACGCTTTAGACGTTTTAATCAACAACGCTGGAGTTATGGCCACGCCAGAGATGAAGACGAAAGATAACTTTGAATACCAAATTGGTGTTAATCATCTCGGTCATTACAAGCTCACGAACATGGTGTTGCCGAAGTTGTTAGAAAGCGGTAGCAGTTCGGGAGACGCAAGGATAGTCAACGTGTCGAGCGAAGCGCACAGATTCGGCAAGTTGGAGAAGAACGATTTGTTTTACGAGAAAGCGGGGAGTTACAACAACTGGAAATCGTACGGGCAGTCGAAATTGGCGAACATTTTATTCGCGAACGAGTTACAGAGGAAATTAGAACGAGAGAAAGACGTGAAGTACGTCTCGTGTAACTCTTTGCATCCAGGCGCGGTAAACACAGAATTAGGAAGATACTTGTACGACGCGGATAAAAAACCGGGTTTTTTCGAAGAAATGATCTTCAACGTAATACGCACGACGATGAAGACGCCCGCGCAAGGCGCTGAAACCTCCGTCTATTTAGCCTCCGATCCGACGGCGAGTCGATTTCGCGGCAAATATTTCGACAACTGTAAAGAGAAAGTTTCTACCAACGCCGCCAGGAACGAGGACGACGCCCGGTGGTTGTGGCAGAGAAGCGCCGAGTTAACCGGCGTCGACTTCTTTTAAGCGCGTGTAGAGGTTTTTCTCTCCGCGCGTAGTTTTTTAAGCTCAACAATAACGCGTGCAATAGTTCTGCGGTCGTATATACCATACGCTTTACAAAAAATCTTTTCGTCGCCGTTCTACGCGTACTTCTTCTTGTTCACAATTCAACGTGACGCTCTTCCCGCGAGAAATCACGTCACGAGTATTTGAAAAACTCTCTCTCTCCGCGATAAATAGAGCGCGTAAGAAAACACACTTACACACTTACACACACAATACTCAGACACACAGAAAGAGAGAGAGTTGAAGAGGTCACAAACACTACAAAAAAGATGAGACTGACGGTGTGTAATCAAACGAACGAATCGAACATCGCGCAAATAGAGATTGACTCGAACGCGCCTTTGGTGAATTTGCAAGCGATGATTGCCATCGAGTTGAACATTTCCGAAGAGAAACAGATATTGATGCACAACGGGAAAGTGTTGATTGGTGGAGACGATAGTAACAAGGCGAACGACGCGGAGACTAGTACGATTGAATCTAAAGGGCTACAAAACGACGACATGATTTTAGTCGCGGAGAAGGAGCATAGGGAACAACCGATGATGATGAGCACGAGGAGTGGTGGACCCGGTCAACAACCTATTCCGGAAGAGATCGAGAAGCAGGCGAGAGAAGCGATGTCGAATTTGAAACGAGAGCGGGCATTCGCCGACTACTCTTTACCTCCAGAGCTGGAAAAAATTATCAGAGAGGACGACGTGAAGGCGTTTATGGAGTACATGATGAAATCAGAGACGCGATCGAAGAGGAAAGAAGCGGAGATGTACGAGAGATTGGAAAGAGACCCGTTTGATGTTGAGGCGCAAAAAGAAATAGAGCGAATTTTGAAACAAAGGCGAAACGATGCGATGTATGAGCACGCCATGGAAGAAACGCCGGAATTAATTTTCGGAAGCGTGACTATGCTTTATTGCAACATGGAGTTGAACGGACACAAAATGAAGGTGTTCATCGACAGCGGAGCGCAGATGTCCATCATGGGTTTAGACTGCGCGAGACAGTGCAACTTGGAGAAAGACATCGACGAACGATTCGCCGGCATGGCGGTGGGAGTCGGTTCGCAAAAAATCGTCGGAAAGGTGCTTCAAGCGCAAATAAAAGTCGGCAGCGCGTTTTTAGCGTGTTCTCTTTCCATTTTGGAGGGACAAAAGATGGAGTTTATTTTTGGTTTGGACATGTTAAAGAGGCATCAGTGCGTGATTGATTTGAAGAAAAACGTCCTAAAGATTGGCACGACCGGTGAAGAGATTCCGTTTTTAGGCGAAGGAGAAATCCCGAAGCGACAAGAAGACCTCGCGATACCAGAAGACGCGACGATGAACACCAACACTGACGACAAAAATAAGAACGACACCACCAAAGGTACCGCGCAACCGCCGGCGGACGACGTCGCCGCCGAAGTGAGCGGAGTCCACGAACGCCCAGCGCGACCGGCGACGACGGAAATCTCCGGCGTAGTCTCTCCTCCAATCGCCGGCGGTTTAGGAGGAGGAGGAGGTGGAGGAGGAAGAGGCACCTTCCCCGAAGCTGTCGTCGCAAATCTCATGCAGTTGGGATTCTCTCGCGAACGAGTCCTTCAGGCTTTGGAAGCGACTGGGGGCAACGCAGAAACCGCCGCCAGTTTGTTGTTTAGCGATTGATTTTGTACACATATATACGATATATAGTTTAGCGATAGAATATTACATACTCGCGTTTCTCCCTCTACTACGCGTGATTCCCTCATTGACCCGTACTTTTCCAATCGCGTGTTCATATCATATCTGGAAAAGTGCCAAAAAGGTAAAAAGGAAAGGGGACTTTTTTTCAAAATCCACGTCAGTTTTTAAATTGACACACACACGAATTAAAACAAAACAGAACTTATAATGTGGGCTTCTCTCACGTCTTCGCAAAAGGTACGCGATGTTGTTATTGCGCTCTCTCTCTTTCTCTCTCTCTTTCTGTTGTTGTTGTTGTTTACCGGACTTGAGCTTTACGGTTCTTTTTCTCTCTCTCTCTTCTCTCGGCGGGGATTGGCTAATTGTGTGCCGTGAATTCAAAATAACGGTGTGCTCAATTCTCACTCTCATTACACACACAAGGTCATCGTCGTTACGAACTTGATGGGGTTATACTACGCCGTCATGCTTTTGGGCGACAAAATTGGTTTGCCGACCGACAGTTTCGGCGCTAAATTCTATGGGATGAAAAAGCCGTCGGTCGTTCAAGCTTCCGGAGCGAGTTGGACTGGGTTGTTTTTATGCACGATTCTCGCGGACGCTTTCTACGTGTGCTTCAAGTGCTCGGAAGGCGCCAGATTAAGATATTGCAACTTGGGTTTAATTATGGCGTGCCAACGATTGACTTTGCAAATCGCGCACTCCACGCCATCTCTCCGCTCCGTCGCCATCCCGACGGTTGCGAAAGAGTATACGTCTGGCCTCATCGCGTCTTTCGTGTTCATCGCTTTGTTCTCGAGCGTCAGCTCAACCTCGCGCCTTCCGGCCGGCTCGGTTTGGTACAAACCGGCGACGACCACGGCCAAATGCCTCTTTGGTATGACTCTCGGATGCATTGCGTTCTTTCTCCAAATGACTATGACTGACTACATGTCGGCTGTCTCAAACGTGAAAGGGAAGAGAACCGCCATCGAATACGCGCAGTTTGACTGGTGCTGTGTCATGTTGATGGGTCTCATTGGCGGTTTGATTTTCGCTCAAATGTACTTGACTGAGAACGAGCAAACTGGTTTCGCTAAGCTTCGCGCCGGGGCGATTATCATGATGATGTACTTAGCGTACACGGAAAAGGCCATCACTCCGTGCAAAACCTACAAAGAAAGCATGCGAATGATGGGCGCCATTCTCTCCTTGGCGATTTATGCCGCGCACGGTAACGACATCAAGAAAAAGTTGAAGTTGGCGTAAACGAACGTCATCATCACTGAACGAATTTCATCTCATCATCACTGGTTTTCATCGCGTTAAATTTTGCGCTGATGTCGGTGTTTTAACTGTTATACACTATTTATTATTTAAAAAAAACGATGAAACGTAAAAAGAAGAATTAATGCGGACGCAATGTGCAACGCGCTCTGGATGATGATGAGATGCTGCGTAATTTGCGAATGCTGTCTAAATTGTTATAAATATATTACATGAACTAATACTCATACATTACTTTTCTACTACGCGTACCAAGCCTTCCCCCCGTTCGCTTCGTAAAACGCTTTCGCGGTTGTCTTCTTCACAAAATCGCCAATGAGAGTGTTCACGCCAGCTTCTCGAATCCGCACTTCCACGTATTCTCCCTTTTTACTACTTTTTCCGCCATCTTCGTTCATGAATACGACACGTTTACCATTATCGGCTCTGCCCGTGCACTTCTTATCGTCGCGTTTACTCGTTCCTTCGACTAATACTAAGTGCGTCTTCCCGATTTCGCCTTTCGCTTTGTCTTTGGCCGCTTCGCGGAACGTTTCGATGACTTCCGCCAATCGTCTCTGTTTCACTTCTTCGGGCACGTCGTCGATTAACTTTTTTGACGCTGCCGTTTTTTCTCGCAATGAATACGCGAACGTGAACGCCTGCTCGTATTGCACTCGTTTCAAAAGTGAAAGCGTGTCGTTGTGTTCTTCCTCGGTTTCTCCGCAAAAGCCAGAAATAAAATCGGAACTAAACGCGACGTCTGGGATGATCGCTTTCGCCTTGTCGATTAAATTCAAGTACGCTTCACGCGAATATCCTCGATTCATTCGTTCGAGCGCCGTCGTCGATCCAGACTGTGCCGGCATGTGTAACAATTTTGAAGCATTTGGTGTCTCAGCAATCGTTTGGAGCAGATTATCTGGGAAGTCCTTGGGATGCGGCGATGTAAACCGGACGCGTAATTCCGGCGAGATGGCGCACACGTCTTTCAACAATTTAGCGAAATCGTACTCTTGATTCCTACTCGGCACGTACACGCTCTTGAATCCTTCGGCGTACACTCCGTTAGACGTCGTCGTTTTTGCGGCGGTGTTCGACGACGATGCATTCTCTTCCTTTCCTGCCGCGGCGACGACGTACGTCTTATCAGAGTAACTGTTGACGTTTTGTCCGAGCAAAACTATTTCGCGTGCATTTTCCTCGTAAAATCTTTTCTTCGCTTCCTCTAATATCGACGCCGAATCCCGCGAACGCTCTCTCCCGCGCGTAAACGGAACGATACAAAACGCGCACATATTATCGCAGCCTCTTTGTATGGTTACAAATGCCGATGTGCTCATATCTTCTACTTTACCTCTTCGCATGGGGAAAATCTCCGAATACGTTTCCGTCGTCGATAACTCGACGTTCATCGTCTCCGTAATCTTCGGCTCGAATCTTTTCCGCGAGGACGACGACGTCACGAGCGTTTCGTTTCCTCCGTCGTTCGTATTTTTCTTACTCTGTCTATTATCATTATTACTACTCGATATAGCGTTCTCAATCAATCTCGGCAAGTCACGATAACTATCCGGCCCGGCCACGATATCCGCCAATCGGACGCCCTTAGAATCTTTCTTCAACAACTCGCCTTTTAAGCGCTCCCCCATACATCCCAACACGCCGATGACTGCCTTCTTATTACTATTATTATTGTTGTTGCTCATATTAAAATCCTTCGAAAACACAGATGACGACGACGACGGCGATGTCGTTTTCATCGACCGAAACTGTCTCAATCGAGTCTTCACCCGTTCCTCCGCTTTGTCTCGTATCGCGCACGTGTTCACTAAAATTACTTCTGGCATCGTTGCCGTCGATGGCACTTGTTCTTCACCGTCGTCGTCTTCCTCCTCCTCGTCTTTCACTTCGTTCTTTTTCTTCTTCTTCTTCTTCTCTGCCGCCGAGATAGAATCGATGATGTCGTACCCGTTCGCGGTGAGCACGGACATCACGACCTCGCTGTCCGAGGTGTTCATCTGACACCCGTACGTTTCTATGTACGCCGTTCTTCTTCTGTTATTATTATTATTATTATTAGCGCTGTTGTCGTCGTCCCGGACGACGAGAGTTCTTCTGGACGAAGAAGAAGAAGAAGCCGGGAAGAAATCCTTCAGTTGTTTGTATTCCGTTGTCGTCCTTGTCGTCGTCCTTGTCGTCGTCGCGTTCGAGACAGAAGAAGAAGAAGAAGAAGAAGAAGAAGAGGAGCGAAAAAAAGAGGAGGAGGAGGAAAAGAAGAGAACAGACCGACCGGCGGAGGCAACCGCGGCGGTGATACCGGTGCTGCTCTTCTTTGCTCCTCTCGACAGCGACGACAACATCGACATATCGTTTTTGTTAAGTCGATGATGCTTTTCGTTTGTCTGTCGACTCTTCTCCCCAAAACAAAACAAAAAAAAAAAAAAAAAAATCACAAAAACCAAAGCCAACACACGCGGGAGAGAAACCAAATCATGAAGAAACGACCAACCTCCCCGTGTGCCGCCCTGCCGCTGCCTTTTACGACGATAAAAAACGACTTGAAGAGAGAAGATGATAAAAAAGCGTTTAGGTTTATTCTGTTGTTCCGCTCTGTTCTTTTCTTCCTCTCGGCGCTGTTGTTCTCGTTCTTCGTCGTCGTCGTCGTCGTCGTCGTCGTGCCATCTTCAAGGACGACAACAACAACAACAACCGCGACGACGGCGCGAAGAAATTTTTAGAAAAAGCCAAAGTTTACTCTTTTCGTCTTCCTCGGCGAGTACTTTTTCGATGTTCGATGCCGTGAAAGGATTCTTCACCGGCGGCGGTAAAAAAGAAATGGAACTTCCACCGGAGACATTCACTCTGAAAGAGCTCGTGGAGATGTTCGCGAAAGCGGAGGAGGAAGGCACGGACGCCGGAGTCGTAAACTCTGGTTTCGGTAAAATTGGTCTCGACGCGAAACAGTTGAAAAAAATATGTTCGTTCATGACGGAGGAAGAGTTGATCGATCCGACGTCGGTCGGGAAGCGAACGACGAGACTGAACGAGGTTGCGAAATTGTGCGAGGACGATGAGATTACGAGCGATAAGGTGAAACGAGTGATATTAGCGCACGCGACGACCAAGTTGATGTTCGGTAAGATTCGGAAAGCGGTGTTAAACGGCGCGAGCTTGCCGAAATCAGTCGCCGACTTTGAAAACATCGTGAGAGATTTACAAAAGAGCGGAGACATGAAACAAGAGGCGAGGAATTTGAAAGGCGCGTATTCGAACAATTCGCCGTGTCCGTGTAACAGTGGGAAACGATTTAAACGATGTTGCGGATCTTGATTTTGTGTTCACAATTCGCGTTTCAATTCGCGAAGAGCAAAAACTCGGGCCGGTTTTGCGTGCGTCGTAGTAGTACACGTACTCGTTATGTATGTATTGTTTCCTATTAATGCTATATAATACTAATTAACTACAACAATAACATTTTACTACGAATGAAACGTTAATACGTCCACTGTCCGTCTAAAAACTTCTTCTCGAACGCGCTATCTTTAACCACGCAAAACAAAGTCGGGTGACCGCTGACGACGTAGTCTTTCTCTTTCAAGACGTCCGCGAGCGTCCAGTTTTCGCTTTTCAACTGAACGAATTTTCTATCTCTCGGATCCGTTCTGTGCGCTGCCAAGTTTAACTCTAATTCGCTTTGCATCATAGTTTCTTTCACGTCGCCGCCGGCGTATTCGGCAATTTTCATCGCCAGCGCTTTCTCTTCGTACGGCTTCACCGCGTTCGTTTCGTAATACAACCTGACTGAATTTCTATCGTACTCGTTCTTTTCGTCCCACGGTAACGGAGGTCCGTTCGGATCGAACAACACGTCCAAGTGCGCTTTAAAGCTATCGTGCTCTCGGAACTGCTGAATGACGTCGGTTTGATCAAACTCCGGATACACGATCAACGTGAAAAATGCAAACTCTTTCGCCTGCTCGTCGTACTCTGGTAACCTTTGCCCGGTGTGTAATCTCGGCGGCCCCCACTTGATTTTCTTCGTCTGCGTCAACGTTTTCGCCAACACCTCCGAACCTCGATTGATCTCTAATCTCCTCTCGTTTTCTGCTTTTTCCGCCTCGTATCGTTTTTTAGCTACTTTCTTCAACGTTTTCAACTCTGGAGCGTCTTTTTCCACCTCTAAGCCTCTCTTGCAAAACTTCAAACACCGCTCGTAATCGAACAAGTTTTTACACGCCGTCGCCGCTCTAAAATACGCCTTGATGTTCGTCTCGTCGAGCTCTAAACATTTCTCCGCGTCTTCGACGCAGCGCTTGTTGTTTCCTATGTTCAGCGCCGCGAACGCTCTGTTGTTATACAGTTGCGAGAGAAGCGTTCGAATCTCTCTTCGCTCTATCTCCTCTTTTTTTTCGTCGCTCGTCGTCGTCGTCGTCGTCGCTTCATCTTTTTCTTTTTCACCCTCTTCTGCCCCGCTGCTGTTCTTCTCGCAACGCAAAGCGTCTTCGCACAGAGCGATTCCCAGCGTGTATTCCTCCACCGCTTTCCGAATGTACATCTTCTGCATCTTATACTTCAACTGTCCGTTCCCTTTCTGCTTTTGCATCTCCGCTTTCTCTTTCGTCGTCAAATCGCCGTCGTCGAGTAACAGCGCTTTCAGCGCTTGAAACTCGTCCGAGTTTTCGTCGAACCAATCTTCCATGTTCCCGTTTTCGCCCTTCGTCCAAAACGCCGGATGGTTTTGCCAACTGTTATCGTTTTCGTCGTCTCCTTCTTCTTCTTCATCCTTCTTCTTCTCTCTCATCTCTTGGATGGCTTCGGCTAACTCGTCAAAGTTAAAGTTGGAACCACCATCGTTATTACTACTACCTTCTCTTTTTTGTTGTCGTCGTTGTCGTTGTCGTTGGCTCTCGCCGTCGCCGTCGTCGCCGGTCGTCATGTTTTATGTGTTATATATTTGTGCGTGTTGTTATATGCGCGCGCGCGTCTGCGTTTGATTTTTGTGACAACAAAAAGTGGCGGCCCCAACCAAGTGAATAAAATATCACATATAATGCGCGTGTGAGTGAGTGCGCTTCTTTCGATTTTTCCCCTCTCTCTCTGCTCTCTCTCTCCCTTTGCTCACCAAGTTAAAGAAAAACACGCGAAGAAGATGGTTTTGAGTTGAGAATGGTTTTGAGTTGTGAAAAGTTCACGTTTTCGGTTTTCGATGGTCGTCCAACCCCCGTCAAAAAAAAAAATAAACAACAGCTCTCTGCTGCGCGTCGTCGTCCTCCTCTCGTCGCACGCGCACCCACCCGTTTTATGTAAAAGAGAGCGGCGCGAGGGGACCTTTTTTTGTGTGCGTGGACGACGACGAGTAAAAAGCGCGTTAAAGCACGTGAAGGCAAAAGAGCGGCTCTTTTCAAAAACGAATTTTGTGTAAGTGTGTGCGTGCTTCTTCATCACCCCAAAGCGGTCACATTCACTCGGAACGGAAAATAGGGGAGAAGAGAAGAAGAAGAAGAAAAAGAGGGCGCGTTTTCTTTAAAAGTGTGAATGCAGACGACGAGAAGTAGTGCGAGCAACAACTTTTCCAGTTCGGTTTTATTCGTCTCGCGGCGTGGCAAGAGGAGCAGTGATAAGACTTTAACGAGAAGAGGAGGGCGTCGGGCGGGTGGAAATTTCGCTTCTTCTTCGCTCTTCGTCTTCGACGTGCGGGAAAGGAAAGGAAGTGAAAAAAGTAGGAGTAAATTTAGTAGCAGCGGTACTTTTATTAGGAAAAAGAACGACGAGGACGACGCTCGCGCGAACGCGTTGGTAGGAAGAGCAAACGACAAAAGAAGAAGAGAAGATAATTTAGAAGGAGAAGGAGAAGAAGAGGGAGGAGATCGCATTCCTTTATACGACGAAATCTTGTATCAATTTGGAGAGGATCAAGACAGTTTCGATAGCTCCCAAGACGAAGACGACGAAGAGGAAGAACGACTGCAAAATACAATATCGAGAACATCGAAGACGACGTCGACGGAGATTAAAAGAGTAACAAAGGTTGAAGTCATGGGGGCTGGAGACTCGAAACCAACGATGATTTCTTCGGAGCAACAAATGTTACAACAACAACAACAACAACAACAGAAAGAAAACAGACCGATTGATGTCGCGGAAGCGATGCGCGTCGGCGATAAATCAAAAGACGCGGGAGGTTTACATCCCAGAGGACACGGCGCAATGGGCAAACAACCTCTGAATAGTAACACTCTGAGCAGCGGCAAAGAGGCGACAAATTCTTCTACGAGCCCGAAGATGATTGGGTCTGGGCAGAAGTCGCCGAGACCAAACGCAGGGGCATCATCGCTCGTCACCCACAACGGCAGAAAAGAAAAAGAAATAGACTTTCCACCTTTGACGTTGAGACAAATCGTAAAATTTGCTGTTCCCGCGCTCGGTGCCGTATTATGCGATCCAGTTATGACTTTAGTGGATACTGCGTGCGTCGGTCGCATATCAGCGTCATATTTAGCGGCTTTGGGACCGAACACGTCCATTTTCGGTTTCGTGGCGATGATATTTCAGTTTCTGACGATTGCCACGACTGGCATGGTGAGTAGAAATATGGACGCGAAAGACGCGAAAGGATTAGCGATGGTCATCTCCGACGCACTCACTATTGCGATTGTTATGGGATTGTTGGCGGCGTTTAGTATGATTGTCTTCGCGGTGCCGCTTTTAGATCTCATGCAAACACAACCTCACGTCATGCAACCGGCGGTGACGTATTTAAGAACGAGAGCTTTTACGATGCCATGTTTTTTGATAACACTCGTCGGTACGGCGACGTGTCTCGGACAAAGAGATTCACAATCGCCGATGAAAATTTTCGCATTCGCCGGTGGATTGAATTTAGTCTTGGATTTGTATTTAGTAATTGGTCCACCGAAAATGGGCATCGCGGGCGCAGCCGTAGCTACTGCGATTTCGCAGACGTGCGGGGCTTTGATATTTCTGCGAAAGCTTTCGAGGAATCACAATTTGATGTTTCGGATGCCTACGAGAGCGCGTTCGAAACCTTTCATCACCGCCGGTGGTGTTTTATCCGTAAGATCGGTGTGTATTATGTTATTCTATAGTTACGCGGCTGCTTTGGCGTCGACAATCAACGTCGTTACAATTGCCGCGCACCAAGTCGTGGCGGGTATCGTTTCCGTGGCGCAGTTTTGTCCAGAACCGCTGTCGGCGTGCGCGCAATCCGTGCTCGCTACGGCTGGACCTAGGAATGCGAATGGATTCGCGACGAATAAGGAATCGCTTTACGTGAGAAGAGCTGGGAGATTACTTTTATTAGCTGGGTTGGGATTAGGAGCGGGAGTTGGAGCACTCTGCGCCTCTATTTTAGCATATCAACCGGAGATGTTTACGAAGAACTTGGCGGTAATGTCTGAGGTTGGATCCGTGGCACCGATGGTATTTTTTTCGATTTTGACGTATTGCTGCGTTTGCGTCACGGATGGGTTAGTTTTTGCCACCGGGAGAATAGAGTTTGCTGCTCTCACGCAAGTCATCAACTTGCCTCTCTCGGCGTACGCGTTGTGGTTTTGCGTATCGAAACAAGAGCTCGGGTTATTCGGCATTTGGCTCGTCGTCCTCGGACTCTTCATTTTGCGAGTCTCGGAGAATATTTGTATTTTAGCCAGGGACTTGGGACCGCAAAAGTGGAGAAAGATAGTCAGTCCAGCTGAACGCATGTCCATGGAGGAGGAAGACTTCAACGACGTAGAGAGCCAAAAGCAAAACTAGATTCTTACGTGAACGCGCCAAAAACGACACGACTGGCGCGAGAGCAGAGAAAAAATATATAAATCGCAATCTTAAACAACGGTAAATTATCATTATTATTAATATCACATGTTAAAATTAAACCGTAGTCAACTCTTTCTCCTTCGCTTTCACCGCATCGTCCGTCTTTTTCACGTACGAAGTCGTCAAATCTTCAATCTTCTTCTCGAACGACGCGAATTCGTCCTCCCCCAAAGTCTTGTCCGTCTTCATTTTTTTAATCTTTGTCATCGCGTCTCTTCTCACGTTTCTCAAAGCCACCTTCCCTTCTTCGCCCAATTTGCTGACTTGTTTTGTCAACTCTTTTCTTCTCTCTGCCGTCAACGGCGGCACGACTAATCGAATCACGGACCCATCGTTTGACGGAGTGATACCCAAATCCGATCTCACGATGGCTTTCTCGATTTCCTTCAAGGCGCCTTTATCAAACGGCTGAATAACGAGCGTTTGCGCGTCCAAGTTATTCGTGTTCGATATGGATTTCAACGGTGTCATCGCCCCGTAATAATCAACTTCTATTCTGTCCAACATGTTCGGGTTCGCTCGTCCAGTTCTCACCGTGGCAAAGTTATCCGACATCACTTCCATCGCTTTCTCCATTCGCTCCATGGCGTCCAACTCCACCTCCTCGGCTTCTTCCATGGACGCTCTGGTGAGCGATCTTAACCCTAACGTCGACGGTCGTCTGTTCCCGCCAACGAGCTTATTGCTAGAATTAGATACTAAAGCTGTGCCGTTGTAGCCTCGTTTGGCCGATAATATCTGTCGTCATTATGAACGAGAGGAAGAAAAAACGCGCGCGTTTTCTTTCTCGTTAGTTTCTTTTTTTTTGCTGACGTAAAAACACGTGCTCGAAATCGATAAGATCGATGCACGAGAGAGACGCTCTCATCATTCCCTTTTTTTTGTCAACTGCTATACGAGAAAGAGAGAGAGAGAGAGAACGAGCAACGAGAGGAGAAGAGCGCGTGAAAAGTGGGTTTTTTTACCTGTGCGTTTGCGAATGCGACGTGCATGATTGTTATATAGTAATATTATTATGATGCGTGTTTATAAAAAGAATGAGGTTTCCAAAAGTAACGATCTCTCTCTCTCTCTCTCTTCTGTTCGTTTTGTTTTTTTTTGCTTTTTTTGCCTTTTTTTGCTTTTTTCCTCTCTGTCATCTATCTGTCAGTTGCACTCGTGTGTCAACTTTTTGCACTTTTGGAGAGAGATATCCAACATTTCAATCATAATAACGCGCGCTGTGCTTATAGTATAATAATAACAACAGAAGGAAAGAAATGGTGACCAGCTGCTCAGCGGCGAGTGCGACGATGAACGCGACGACGAGTGCGACGAGTGGAGCATCCGTCCTTCGCGGACGACGTGCCGCTGCCGCTCGCGGTACTTTATCGTTACCGGCGGCGAGAAGAAACGCGATGAGAAGAAAAACAGGAGGAGGAGGAGGAGGCGCGAAAAGTAAAACTACCGTCATCACGAACGGAATGGAAGAAGACGCGATCAACGCGTACAACAACGCCACCCCGATGCCACCGAACGTCGCTCCGGAGGAGTTTGAACGATTTTATCAGCTGATTTCGTGCGAAACCACGGAGGAAGTCATCGCCAAAGCCGAGGAGTTTGGACAACAAGGTTTACTCACCGAAGGCGTGGTCGCCGCGTCGCACGCGATGTTGGAAGAATCGAAGAAAAGGAACGACGACGAACGAGTCATCGCGAGTTTGCAAGGCGTGTTGAGTTTTCTCGTGCAATTGTATCAAAAGTACAACGCGCCGCCGACGTTAGGAGTGATTGATAACATCATAAGAGAGTGGCAAATCATGGCGGAAAAAGGCGAAACGACGGATGAAAAGATGAAGGAAATCGTGCGAAGAGTTGCAAAGGAAGGAAACGTGGAATTGGCGGAATTAGCCGGCGCCGTGGACGGGTTTAAGGCGAGCATGGACGAACAAGACGTGCAGTTTGAGCAACAAGAGGCGGAGTTGAGAAGTCGACCGGAAGGTGTCACGCCGGAAGTGGACGAAGAGTTGACGCAGATGCGAACGATGCGTTTAGCAGCGAAGGAACAAATGGTATTAGTCGGGAAGATAGTCAAAGAGATCATGTGAAGATGATGTAAAGTTTCGGTTCGGAGAATAGTGTTTTTTTTAGTATCCATAGAATCCATCATTGAGCGCGTTGTTATTGATTTATGAACGTTAATAAGAAGAAGTCTCCACAAGAGAAAATGAAATTTTATACTCGTACACACGCATCGCATCGGAGATGCGATACAAAAAAAAATACACGCGCGCGCGCGATGATGACGACAACAACATCAACGCTAATGTCCACGAAGAAAACGAGACTGAATAAAAATCCTCGACTGACCGAGGACGTCGTCGCGAACACGCGGATTCAGTTTCAGCACGACGACGAATTGTTACACACGGTGCGCGTTAAAACTCCTCTCTCTTCTTTTACGTACGTAGACTATTATTTTTAACGAGGTTTTCACACGCGCACAACTTCTCCTTCGCGCAGGTGTACGCGGTTGAAATACTTCGCGACGTGGCGCACACGCTGAAAAGGAACGGAGAGATTTACCTGCGTCATCAGCGGTTGGCATCCGCAAAGTCTCAGACATTCGCGAACGAATTACAATCGATATCCAACCGAGCAAACAGCAGCGGTATCAATATCTCAGATATCGAAAAGAACAAGAAAAATTACGACTTGTTGAACGACGTGTTGCACGTCAACGGGTTCTTGAACGCAGTGTCGTACTCCTTGAACGAAACGAGCCAAGAGTACGGAGACTTTCTCGATAGTTTCGAACACACGCTCACAGACGTAGTGGCGAAGATGGAATTGAGCTTCGCGAGGAAATTAAAAGGTGCATTTGACGAACACGAAAAGGTTTTCAATCAACTCACGCCGTGTCGAGAAAAGCTGGCGAAACTTCGTCAACTTCCCGAGGAGAAGCAAGAGTCGCCCGGGAAAGCGAAAGAAATCGATAGATACGAGATTTTGGAGAATAAAAGAGAATCGCAATTGAAGGGGACGACATCGATGTTATTAGAAAGGTGCAAGTGTTTTCTCAGAGAAAACGAGCCCCGAGTGCGCATGGCAATCTTTTCGTACAAAGTTGCTGAGTACGATGCGTACGTCAAAATGGCAGATTCGATTAAGAAAATCGCGAGCGAGCGAGAAGATGGCATCGAAGAGCTGAAAAAGATGGTCGAAGAGTACGAAGATACCTCGAAACACGCAGTACCGAGGCTTTTGCCGCCAAAAAAAGACGAGCCTCCCTCGATTGAAGAGCCAAAGACGCCCGAACCCAAAACGCCGGGTATCGAGGACAGAAAAACATCGACGTCGAGAGTTGGCGGTGTGCACATTCAAGAAGAAGAAGAAGAGGAAGAAGAAGGAGAAGGAGAAGAAGAAACCGTTTCAAGCACGACGCCAGCTTAGTAGATAATACTACTCGAAATTTTGTTGTCATCATTGCTATTACAAACACAACCGCTTTTGCTACGTTTCTAAAAATTCTTTCTTTTCTAGCTTTTCTACATTCTCTCCCTCGCGTGCGCGCGCACGCGAGATATACAAAAATAAAATATTCATTGATCAGCTTCCTCCAATAAAGGTGGAAATACCATCCGCGCCTCCCCCGGTAACTTTTGCAGCGATCCAACTCAACCCTTCGTTCAACCCCATCCCGCTCAACGCGCAGCACGCTTGGACGTGCCAATCTCTGTTCGCAATCGTATCCAAGCCGAGCGTCTCGGTTAACTCCACCACCGTCATGGCGTCCGGCAAGTCTTGCTTATTCGCAAACACTAACACGCAACACTGTGGATTATTCTTCACCTCATCCGCGTCGAGCATTTTAAACAGTTCTTGCTTCGATAAATTCATCCTCCCTCGATCGGTGCTGTCTACCATCAACACCATCGCGTCCGAACTTTTATAATAACTCTGCCACGCGTTTCGTAAACTCGATTGGCCGCCTAAATCCCAAACTTCAAACGAAACGTTATCGTGCACCACCGCTTCGACGTTCGATCCAATCGTCGGTTGCGTTTGCACGACTTCCCCTAAGTGCAGTTTATACAAAGTCGTCGTCTTCCCGGCGTTGTCTAAACCGACGATGACTATTTTGTACTCTTTTTCTTGATTCGCCGAGAAGTACGACATCAGCGCGCTGAAAATTTGACCCATGTTTGTTGTTGTTGTTGTTGTTGTTGTTGTTGTTGTTGTTGTTGTTTAGCTACTTATTATTGTTGTTGTTGTTGTTGTGATTATTATTGTTTATCGTCTCTCTCTCTCTCTTTGTGTTTATGCGTTTATGTGTAACGAAGAAGTAGAGGTTTGAGTTACGGGCTAAAATAAGAGGCTAAAGAACAATATAGTAGTATTACAGAATATATAAGGACTAACGATGATGGTACACGAAAAATCTCTCTCTCTCTCTCTCTCTCCCTACTCGATGTATATTTTTACTGAGTGTACCCTCCGCCTGGATTCTCCAACAGCGGCACCGCGCGATACCCGCTCGACTTTTGCGTGTAGTTCTGGGATGCGTCTCTCCTTCCTGGGAAAAAATCAGTCGGAGAGATCTTGCCGATTTCATTCCCGAGAAGTTCGTCCCACTCTTTCCCGGCCGTGTTTTCGGTCGGCGATAAAGCGACGACCGTTTTCACCTTGTCGCGACCGTGCAAGACCGGTTGGAACGCTCTACGACTGTCGCGAGGGTAATATCGCGTGTTGAACACGCGATCGGGTTCCGAGTTTGGTACTTTCACGTTTTCCGAAGGAAACGAGGCTGGGCTTCTGAAGCGATAGTCCTCGGCGGAGACCGGGACGTTCTGCCATTCGGGGTCGGAAGCTGGGCCCGTGATTTTCCACGGCGCGACTTTCTTCAGCGTTTGTTGGATGATGTTCCCCGCCTCCGACGCAGACGCGGGTTTCGAGATGGTTTGCGCCAGTTTCTTCGACGCCATTTTTCTCTTTATTTATATTTTTATTCCCGCCGTGTTTGGGGTGCTTTCGTGTGAGGAAGAAGAAATTTTTTTTCTTTACTTTGAGTACGCGCGAGTGTTTTGAGTGCCCCGCCGCCCGACTCGTGCTGCTCTCTTCACTTTCAACCACAAAGAAAGATAAACACATCATCACGCAAAAGAAGATATTGGATTATTGGTGCGAGGAACAAACACACACACACGCACCTGTCGAATTTGAGAAATCCGTTATTATTATCGTTATTGTTTAACACGCGCACCGTATTGTTTTATACGTCGTTGTCGTTAGTACACGAGCGGAGAAGGAAGAGTTGCGATGACTACGACGATGATGACGACGGCGAAGACGCCAACGACGACGACGACGAGGGCATCGCATCGCCCCGTTTGTCTCGGGAAAAACGTCACGACGAAGAGAAGAATTGGAGCAATAATCTCTTCGTCATCGTCGTCTCCGAATCGAAGGAACGCGAGCGCGAACGCCGCGTCTTCGTCGTCATCGTCAAAATCTGGCATGTCTTCATCTTCTTCACCGTCGTCGAATGGCAGAAGCAACGATTTCGACGATCGCGTTGAAGAAGCATCGATGGCGGTCCAACGCGCAGAGGCACTAGCAGCAGCAGCGGAAGCCAAGTTGCAAGCTTTAGATATGAAGTTGTCCTCTTCGAACAGCGGTGACGAGGACGAAGAAGAAGAAGAAGAAGAAAGAGGGAAAGGAGACAAAACGTCCTCGCGAGTGCAAGAGTTGAAGAAATCGTTGGAGGAGATGAAACAAGCGAACTTGGAGTTGAGGAAGAAGAAGAGCAAAGCGGCATCTTCTTCGTCGTCGTCGTCTTCGTCCCCAACGCCATCAGCGTCATCATCAGCGTCATCTACACCGGTATCGCGATTAGCGGCGATGGAACGAGAGGAAGAAGAAGAAAAGATAAAAGGAATAGCCAACAATGCAGATGTGGACACTGCAAACAATTTCGGCGGCGGTTCGCAACGACGCTTGTACGATCAAATGTTAACGTTGAGAACTCGATTGAATGAACGCGTCGCGTCTTCAAATGCATTCGCAAAGTATCTCGAGAGAACCCTTTTGACTCGCGATGACGATTTGAAGAGAGCGAACGAGTTGTTATACGGTGCGGCGAAAGAGTCAGGAGAGCTGTTACGTCTCATTCGAGACGCGCAGAATGATATTGCCAAAAGCGGCGACGACCCAACGCGAAGAGCGAGGGGCGAGCAAAAGCTCGAAAAGTTTGTCAATCGTTTACAACTGATAGAGTCGACGTTAACAAAGAATGCAAAAGAAATCGACTCAACGGTTGTTCGCACTGTGCCTCTCGAATATCACGGCATCGCATCGGATGTAATCATGATGGGTGATTTCGATGGATGGACCAGAGGAATCCAATTATACCCGAGTTTTGTGGAAGGTGGGAGTAGCACGTTTACAGGCGAAGCGAGATTGCCGCCGGGAACGTATTTAGTTAAATTCAAAGTCGACGGCGAATGGCGATTAGCTCGCGAGTGGCCGTCGAGTGGCGAAGGATTCGACGCGAACAACGTTTTGACGGTCATGTAATAAAATGTTTTTGTACCGGTACCAGACCAAAATAAAAATCACTACAATGCGCGAAGTGTGCTTTCATTTTATTTAAACATTGCTATCGCTATCAGACGCGTGAAGAAACTCGTATTCTCTAATCCTTTCGCTGCAATTATGTTCATTGCTTTTTCTATGCTGACATCGTCCTCGTCCTCGTCCTTGTCGTCGTTTTCTCTCATATCGCTAGAACTTCTTTCATCGTTGTCGAGCTCTTCGCGATGGAAATATCTAAGCGCTTGATGGTAAAACGTTCCGCTTCTTTCCGTCATATCCGGAGAATGATCCACGTCTTCCACAATCAACTCCCCAGAGTCTACGTTGACGAAACATCGTAACATGGCGACACCAGAAATGCCAGTAAGGTTTAAAATTCGTTCTATTCTAGCTTTCACGACGCTCTCAATTTTCTTTTCGTCAAAAAACAACTTTTTCGTTTTTCCATCCGTAACGCAATCTAGATACGCGTATTCGACGGTGGTTTTTCCTTTATTTTCAGAAGACTTTTCAACAAGACATGTGGGATCTAAGGCTTTCATTTTACCTTCGGGCCCGATACCGCCGGCGTATATTTTGAGCCAACGCGATTCGGACAGTGACATTTTTCCTGACTTTTGCTCATCTCTTTGAACGAACTGAAAATGCAATTCTTTACTACTCGAAAGCACCACTTTGCCAGTCTCCACGAACGGTTCGAGAATGAAATTATTCTGGATGTTGCTGTTTGACGAAAATCGTTGGTTTTTGTTGTATCTGCATTCGTACGCAAACGTCTCCAGATCCTTTGCACTTTGAATCCGAGTTACACTTGAATTTTCCGAGTTCTTTTCAAAAAATTGACTCTTTATGCACAATTCTGCGCAGTTCAACTCTTTCGTAGCCTCGGCGTAGGTTCGGACGGCGCGTTGAATGTTTGAGACTGATTTTGAAAACTCGTTTTTCTCGACGTATTCTTCGGCCATTACTGCGAGTGCGGATCGTAAGATGACTTTCTTGGGTATTCCCATGACGCCTGGAATTTTAACTTTCGAATTATTCAACGCACTCGAAAGGAACACTCTATCGGCAGCTCTCGTGGCAAACGCGGCGGACGTTCCAGTGAACGTAATTCCAGCAGATTGAAAGAGCTTTCGTAAAGTACAGTCGCTTTTGTGGTTGTTGTTTTTCTCTGACATGTTCGGAGCTATAAACACAACGGATGACTTCGCGACCCCCTGTGCAAACGCGGCGACGGTGATTATTGAAGGCTTTAATTTAACTTCTTCTTTTTCTTTCGGAAACTCGAGCAGCAGATCTTTACGAAATCTCTCCGGCCAGGTATTTTTGTTGTTCTTCTTGCCAAACACGAGCGTTTCCGCTTCTCTCCAATTGTCTGAATATACGCACTGGTAAAAATCGTTTATATGGTATTTCTTATCGAATATCCACACAAAAGTAGAACGCTCGATGTTTTCTTCTTTTGAATCACCATACACTAGAGCTACTGGTATTACATGACCATGATGTTGTGTAAAAGAATTTTTACTCAAGGACTCGTACGCTTGTAACGCGTTCCATTTGGACGTTTGTGAGTTCAAGTTGAAGAAAATATAATAAAAGTTATTATTTTCAGTTTTATGAACTCTTTTCAAACATAATCGCATATACTCCTCCTTGATCTTTCGTCGTGCATTTAAAGCGCCACTTCTCTTTTTGAAAGCGCCAAGTGATGCCGCGAATAAATGGTGCGCCAGAAAATCGTGCGGCGGATAAGACGTGGTCGCTAAAACGTTTTTGTTTTGCAAAACGTTGACAGTTATTAATTTTAATAACGAGTGGATCTTTCCAGATTTTCTACTTATTGTATCTTCGATGTCGTCAGAATAACCATCATCACTTGAATCACCAACACCACCAGGTGGCAGAAGAGAAACAAGTTTTCCTTTTTTACCCACTAACGTAGTATCATCAACTGCGACGAATCTTACCATGTCACCATCATCTTCATCGTTTCCTGATGTTGCGTTTGATGGCTTTTTACGAAAGTCTAATACTACAGTTTTGACACTGCCACCATCTGAATCAAATGTATTGTTGTTACTATTATTATTGTATATATATACTTTGTGGATGATTTCATCATTTGCCGCCGCCATGCGATAAAAAGATGAGACGAGAAAGCGTTTTGCAATTCTTTCGTCGTCATCATCGTTTTCGTCATCAAATGCCAGCGCCACGTTGAACTTTTTCAGTATCAATGAATTTTGTTGTTCCTCTTCTTCTCCTTCTTCCTCTTCGTCTTCTTCGCGTTCTTCATCATCATACGAAGTGCTACGAGCAGTAGTAATAGTAGTGCGAGAAATAGTCGTACTAGTTCTAATACGAGTCGTAATACTACGTCTCCTTTTCAGCAAAGAAGAAGACGGCTGTTGGTGAAGTACTCGTGCTGCTTTTTGCATCAACATTCTCATGTGTTCACTGCTGCTACTCGATAACAAACGCAGTCACGGAACGACAACGACGACGTTAGAATAATAGCGACGAGTTTAATATCATCATCAACATAGCATCATCGTCGCCGTCGTCGTCATCGTAAAGTCGTCATTTTAAAAAACCACCCACCAGCAATAAAATGTGTAACAAGAATTATATTATGCGGTGGTACGACACAAGAAAGCTCTTTTTTCTCCCGCACTTTTCGTTCAAACACGCGGCCTGTGTATTTTTGCGCATAAGAGAGGAAAGAACCGACGATCGTTTTTGATTTTTTGAAGGTCGGTTTTAGAAGTAAATAGAAAAATTTGTTGAAGCCTTTGAAGTGAGACTACAGTTGCTGTGTAGGTAGTAAAAGGCGACATACACGTTTCCAACTATAGCCTCGGGCTTGAGATCTACCACCTCGTGGGGTTTTCAATATATTTTCTTTTTGTATTTGTTTCTAAAAAGTATTCATTTCTCCGAAATTATGAAAAATATGAATACTTTCCTAACAGAGATCATGCGAACCTTTATATATTTCACCAGACTTTTACAATCGTCACTTACCTGACCAGCCGGCTGCCGTGAACAACAAAACGGCCCGGGATCGATGAGTCCACGTCCTTGCAAATTGACGTGGAGACTCGGTTGTCTGACAATGTTAGACATGGTGTAATTTCTTCAAGGGGAGCGAAGGTACGCCATCGCTCCCACTTCCTCTCGCGAGATTTATACACGCGGTCTGTGTGTTATTAGAGACAAGAGAGGAGAAGAAGCGTTTGTATTGCCAAACGCTTACAAAAATTCACCAGTGTATTGCTACCCTGGTAGTTCGGACTTAGTTTGTTTTCAAAAAGCAATTTAGATACATCCCTAATGGTCACGTGTGATCTAATTACCCCAAGCGCAAAGATGCAGTCACGTTGGAGTCGATTTTTATTAATATAACTGGTGAATGTTATTCAAAAAGTATTATCAAAGCAACTAAAAAAGAATTTGTGATAAGTTTTTGTAAAAAAGAAATTTTTTGTTTATATTCAGGTCCGAAGACTTCACATCTTCACTTTTCCAAGGCAATTAAGCTTTGATCAAGTGTAGTATCTGTTCTATTACCGGCAAAACGGTAATTTCGATGTTCGCATCGAAATAAGTTTTTCCACTATTTTTCGAGAGGGCTGAGGAAAACGAGCTTGCTCGACCACAGCGAGCGTGGCCTGGCGATTGCATTGCCCGCAGGACGCGCACCTCTTTTTCTTTCTGTGAGTGGTTCTTACACAGGCCGTGTGTATAATATCCAGTTCCTAATTTTTTGAAAGAAAAAACAAAACTCCTCGTACACGCAATCCACAAAGCTTTCTCTTTTCTTTTTCTGCTGCTGCTGCTGCAAAACTTCTTCCGCCGCGCATCAGCAACAACAAGTTGTGGACATGGGAAATGCAAACCAAGGCGACGATTTAGAAATCACCGACCACGACCTAATATTCGAAGAAAATATACTCCAAAACCCGTACGTTGAGGACGTTTGGGATAAATACATTCAGTTTTTATCGTCAAATTCTTCGTCCTTCTCGAAGCTTCTGACAATTCACGAGCGAGCCGTCAAAGCGAATCCAAAATCGAGAAACTTGTGGTTGAAATATTTACGATGGAGATTGAACGAATTAAAGGAATCAAACAATCAATCGATAGAATTAAATTCAAATGAGTTCAACAAAATGAACTTGGTCTTTGAGAGATGCATAGCAAACATCTCGAACGACTTTGAAATTTGGGAGTTGTACATAAAAACGTTGTGGCAAGATCAGTATTTGATTACGAAAACGAGACGCGTTTGCGATCGAGCGTTGCAATCGTTAGACATCACGGAACATTCCAAATTTTGGTCCTCCCTCTATTTACCGTTCATAAGAAGTTCAGATAAGATCCCAATCGAAACGGCGTGCAGAGTCTATCGGCGGTATGTACAATTTGAACCTCAACACGTCGAGGAGTACATAGCTTTTCTCAAGAATCGAGGACGCTTCGCAGAAAGCAGTCAAAGACTGGTTGAAATCTTAAACGACGAGAACTTTGTCTCGTTGTTGAATAAATCCAAACACCAGATGTGGCTCGAGCTTTGCGATTTGATTACCACGAAGATTGATGAATCAAAAGAAAATAATATATTGTCACATTCTTCTTCCTCGTTGAACGTCTCTGCCATTCTCAGAAGCGCCATGAAAAAGTTTCCGAAAGACGAAGTCGGGAAGCTCTGGGCATCGTTGGCGGATTATTACATCAGGCGAGGTTTGTTCGAAAAAGCGAGAGACATCTACGAAGAAGGATTAGAGACTGTGATGACGGTGAGAGATTTTTCGCTCATTTTCGACGCCTACGCCGCCTTTGAAGAAAGTGTGTTGAGCTCAAAAATGGAAGAAGAAAATGAAAATGACGAAAACGATGATGAAATTGAGTTGCGTTTGGCGCGTTTGGAACACTTGATGGAACGCAGACCGATTCTTTTGTCGAGCGTGATGTTACGACAAAACCCGCACAACGTCCACGAGTGGTTAAAACGTATCTCGCTTTTATCTTCTTCGAATGAATCCTCTTCAACGGCAAACTCGAAAGAAATCGTGTCCACCTATTCCTTAGCATTACAAACTGTGGACGCGAAAGCATCTATCGGATCGATTTCGCAAGTGTGGACAGACTTTGCAAAGTTTTACGAAGTACACGGCGACTTGGACAACGCAAGAGTTATTTTTGAAAAGGCTACGAATTCGCCTAACTTCAAAAGCGTTGATGAACTCGCGACGATTTGGTGTGAATACGCCGAGTTCGAGTTGCGCAATAAGAATTTTAAGCAAGCGTTGGCGCTCATGAAAAGAGTTCTTCTCGGAAATCGCAACAAAGAGGAAAGAAGAAATATTAATGCATCAAATACCACAAAAGGCGAGTACGACGCTCTGCTCGTTCAAGAAAAGGTGCACAAATCGATCAAATTATGGATGTTTTATTGCGACTTGGAAGAATCGGTTTCTCCAGAAAATGCGAGAATTGTGTACGAAAAGATACTTGATTTACGCATAGCTACGCCGCAAATTATTCTCAACTACGCGGCTATGCTCCAAGAATCGAAATTCTTCGAGGATTCCTTTCACGTGTATGAGCGCGGGGTGAACTTGTTTAATTTTCCGCATTCTATCGATATTTGGCGCGCTTATTTGACGCAGTTTGTCGATCGATTCCAAGGTAAAAAAGTCGAGCGCGCGAGAGATTTATTCGAGCAGTGCTGCGAGCAAGCGCCGCCAAAGGATTGCAAAGAGTTCTTTTTAGAATACGCAAAGTTAGAGGAGCAGTTTGGTCTCTCCAAACGGGCGATGGATATTTACGACCAGGCTTTGACAAAAATCAAATCTATGAGTGATAAGTTAGAAGTGTTGGATATTTACGTCAAGCGCGCGATGGACTTCTTTGGCGTCGGCAAAGTTCGATCGATCTATGAGAAAATCATCGACGATGATGGCGACGACGATGATAATACCTACGATGCGAAGAAGAAGAAGAAGAATAGATTGGACGATAACTCTACCAAGATCGTGTGCGTTAAGTACGCTGAATTAGAGGTTTCTCTCGGTGAAATCGACCGAGCGAGAGCGTTATACACTCACGCGAGTCAATTTTCAAATCCTGCGCAAGATGGTACCTTTTGGGGTCAATGGAATGACTTTGAAGTCAAGAATGGAAACGAAGATACGTTTCGCGATATGTTGCGAGTGAAGAGATCCGTCGCCGCTTCGTTTTCGCAAATGCACTTCAATATGTCTGTCGTTGAAGTACCAGCCGACGCTTTGGAACCACAAGCCGGAGGAGGAGGAGAAGAAGGCGATGGTGAAGAAGACTTGATGAAACAGCTCGAGAGAGAAGAGCTGGAGAATAGAAACGCGGCTCCGATCGCAGGATTCGTGAAGTCACACGTAGTCGGCGGCGATCGGGACGACGTTCCAAAGAATCCTGAAGAGATCGATTTAGGATTTGATGACGATGATGATGATGATGATGAACCAAAAACCTCCGTACCCTCCGGCGTGTTCGGCAGTCTTCTTTCTGCTGGTGATGGTAGTGGTGGAAAGAAGAGAGAGCGAGAGGAATAAGACCGAGAGTGAGTTAATTAGCAAGAGCGCGTATCAATGATAGCAGTGAGTAGAGATTTTTAGCAGATTTTTACCATGTGTAATAATAGTAGCACGTATATATGTACAGTGTATATAGCTTAACCAAAAAATGGCTTCCCGGAGATCAATTCAATCAAGCAAAGCAATGTGAACGCAGTCATCGCAATCCGCCCGTGCGTCATTTCCACCGAAGGCGTAAAATTACACTTTTCAACAACGAGCATCCCAGGCGTATCTCTAATCCCTTCTAAACTTTCTGGATTCGCGTTGTATCCATTTTGAGGATTGAATTCGAACGGTTTCGTAGACGCATATATTATGGCTCCCCCGAGTAGGGCCAACTGGACTAAGCTATGCGGGACTTGCTCGAGCAAGGACAAGTGCTGGGTCACTTCGACCGAAGCGCCAATCGAGAGCCCAACCATACACACCCGTCCGTTCACTACTTCAGGCAACCACACGGGGAAACCCCCTTCTTGAGCGAACTTAGAGAAGGCCTCTTTCGCACCATCGCTACTAGTACCTAATCCTTGCGCTTCCAAAAACTCGACCGAAGAAGAAGAAGAAGAAGAAGAAGAGGAGGAGGATGACGACGACGATTCGGCTCTCGGAGTAATCCACTTCTTCTTCGAGACGACGCTTCCGCTCTTGTTGGAGACTTTTTGCTGCAGACGTTTCGACGACGACGACGACGACGCGAACGAAGAGTAGGAGGAGGAGGAGAAGGAAGACGCTGAACGGAACGTAGCCGTTGCAATTGTTGACATCGTAACTTTTTGGAGTTCTTTTTTTCCCTTTATTAAAGAAGAGTGAAGCAAAGGGTCATCAGCCACATCCGACGGCAAAAGAGAGAAGCAAACACGAAAATATAAAAAATACGCACAAAACGCGCTCGCGAGAGGAAAAAAAACAACCATATCGGATGTGGGGCCCACCTTCGTCGTCTTCCTCTGGTCCCGCGCGAGAGAGAGGCAAGAGGGAGAGTCGACTTCCGCCAAGGCGGCAACCGTCGTCGTCGTCGTCGTCCTCATCGTCATCATCATCATCGACGGCTTTGTTTTCATCAAAAAGTCGTCCTCTTCTTCCTCCTCCTCCTCCTTCTCCTCTTCCTCCTCCTCGGTCAAAAACGAGTCTCCACGGCGCGTTGCAGGAAAACCAAACGCGCTCGAGGGAACGCGCGATGCGCGCGCTGATATCAACGAATAGCACGAAAACGACGACGACGACGACGACGACAATCTCGTCGAAATCGCGCGTCCTCGCGGGGCACAAGTCTCAGCCTCCGCAACGCGCGCAATCGACGATAGGAGTGCCTCCTCGACAGAGGAAAAACAACGACCTCGTCTCGTCTCGTTTTGGTGCGACGAGACCGCCGCTACCATCGCAACCACCACCGTCTCAAAAGCGAGAAGTAACGAAGCAAAGGAATACAAATGGTAGACAAACAGCGCCACCAATCGCTCCGAGGCTCAAGCCGAGAGAACCGCCCGTTTTGGCGAAGCAGCCTCCGACCGCGGCGGCGGCGGTACGGAAACGCGCCGACCAACACGTGCTCGTTCGAGGAGGACCGGCGAGGGCAAAAGCACCTTCTTCTTCTTCTTCTCTGGCAAGTTCAACTTCAGTCTCTGCTGGTGGGAAAAAGACGACATTGATGACGACATCGACAGTCTTTGGTCGGCAAAACGGCACAGAAAAAGAACGAAAGGAAACGATAGCTACGAGCGAGCACGAGTTGGAAAAACAGCTCAGGAAGAAAATTGAGGAAACGACGGCTTCGCCGAGACGGAAACGAACACTGTGCAAAGAGGCACTCGACGACTTGGTTCGAAAATCGAACCTCTTTCGAGGGCGTCTGGAACTCATACGCGACGTAATGTGTAATGATGATAATATTGATAGTAATAGCGAGGATGAAAATGAAGACGAAAAGAAAATACTGAAGTGCCTCGTCTGTGCGGAGAATACGGAGAAGATACGAAGTCTCGAAGACTCTTTACGAATAGAAAAGCTAGAGAGATCAAACGGAAAGAGAGAGAACGCGAAGGCGATGAAAACAATTGCAGAATTACGAGACGACGTCACGCAACTCGGTAAGATAATTTCTCGCGTATTCTGCGGTGAAATCAAACCGAGGGAGTTGAAAGAAATAGCGGCGAGATTTTGCGAAGCTACTGCTGCTCCGTCCTCGTCCGAAGATAAAAACAGAAGCGAAGACGAAGACGAAGAAGAGGACGAAGATGAAGAAAACCAATGGACGCCGTTACCAAAAACCTCTCAATTTTACGGGCTTCCGGTCGAAGAAATCAGTTGGGGACGAACTCTAACGCCCAGAGTGATGTCACCAGGGTATCCGGTTCCAAAGCTCGATTTCTCGCTCGTCAAGAATAGCCTCGAAGACGACAACGACGACGGGTACTATCGAGGTAATGCGAGCAATAGCAGTGCGATAAGCGATGATAGTTTTTACGACGATCAAGAGGAAGAAGAGGAAGAAGACAGCGAGGATGAAGACGCCGAAGTCGATCGATGGTTGAACAGTTGAGACGGCGGATATTTCCCGCGCCCGTGTTTTTTTATTGCACTGCTGCTTTTTGTCCACTTTCTTTCGCTTTGAGTGCGTGTATTTTTGTGACAGTTTGTATTTTTTGATGTTCTCGACGCTCGAGGGGACGACGATCGCAAAAAAATCTTTTTCCCCACAGCCATATCTTCATCAAAAGCATACGCTTGTCTTCTCTTCTCCCGCGCGATAGCATCAATTATTTGACGCGTTGAAAATAGGAAGAAAGAGCGTTACTTCTTGTCACACATCTCGAACACGTAATCGCTTGAAAGAATGGCCGCAATGACATGCTCCTTCCTGTCTTCGTCGGCGTCGTCCGCGACGACTTCAACGAAGACGAGAAACATTTCTTCCCGACGACAACGGGGATTGACAGCCTCCTCGTCCTCGAGAGCGACGGCGACGAAGACGACGAAGACATTACAAAGACACCTACACAAACAAAAGCGATTCGCCACAACCGTTCATGCTGCAGCGTCCAGCGAAGCCATAGAGAAAGCCAAAGAATCTGGGTTAGTTTTAGCCGAATTCGACAAAGACGAAGTGATTAAAGTGAGAGAACAGTTGAGAGCAAATCACGAGGAGGAAATCTCACAAGTCGAGAACGATGTCGTCGACTGGTTTATTCGAGACCGAAAGTTGGACGGCGAAGCGGCGCTGAAGAAAATAGTGAAATATCAAACCTGGAGAGAGGAAAACTTTTCCAAGGAAAGTTTAAACGCGCCATCGGTGATTGAGGAAGCAAGAACAGGGAAGGCGGTGTTGATGAAAGAGAGAGACGTGTTGGGGCGACCGGTGGTGTTGGTGACGCTGATAAAGCACGAAGTCGCGACGAGAGTGTTGGAAGATACGCAGAAGTTGTGCGTAAAATTGTTGGATGAAGGATTAGAGGAGCTGAAAAAAGAAGGTTTCGAGCAAGAAACGGTGATGTGCGTGTATGATTTGAGAGGATTTTCCATGAAGAATGCCGACATCGACTTTACGAAGTTTTTCATCTCGTGCATATTCGATTACTATCCGAAACGTATTTCGCAAGTGTTGTTGGTGGAAGCGCCGTTCGTTTTCAAACCGGTATGGGGTATCATCAAGCCTTTGATGGGTAAATATTCTTCCCTCGTGAAATTTGTCAAAGCGAAGGAGGCAAACGAGTTCTTCGAATCCGAACCGTTTTGATTAGTGTAATAAATATAACGATGTGATGATGAGGTTTACAACTGAGCACTTAATAATATTATTTGTCTTCTCTCTTTCTCTCTCTCTCTCTCTCTCTCATTAGAGTTTCTTTAACTGAGCCGCGACTCCTGCTGCGTTTGCGGTTTCTTTCAATGCGTTCGCGGTGACGACGTATGCTTTCTTCGCCTCGTTTGCATCGCCCGACGCGCACGCTTTTTTCAACGCTCCCACCGCCGAGGTCAACGCTTCCGTGCCAAACTCAGACTTGCCCAACTCTTTCTCCCAATTTCCAGACTCCAACTCTGCTCCAGCGCCATAAATCGAATCTTGATCGATTAAACTGCCCGCCTTTGAAATTTTAAAGACCGCGAGTTGCAACGCCGCGACGTCGCCAGTCGATCGACCAAGTTTCTCGCCCGCATATTTCGCCTGCTTGCTTCTCTCATCCTGTAATTTCGCGTTTCTGTTCGCTTTCGCCTTGGCCAGGAACACTTCGTCTTCTTCGTCGTTCCCTTGCAAAATAGCCATCGCCGGCATGGCAGAAAACAACGCCGGTGCGAGCGCTGCGAATTTCATCACCTCTCTTCTCGTTTTCTGTTGTTGTTGTTGTTTCTCTTCAACGTTGTTGACAGCGTGCGTGGTTATTTTATCCGATCGATGGGACGACGAGGCAGCGCAAATCACGTTGCTTCTTCTCTTCACGACAGAAGAGGCAGAGGACGTGGAAACGGAGACGACAGATGCCGAGGCGTGTAACGCGTTTGTAAACATTTTTTTTCTCTCTCCTTCTCTTCTCGCTTTGTATGTATTATATGTAAGAGCTCGTGCGGTGTGTGTTATATTGTCACAGAGCGCAAACTTATTTATTATTTTCCCGAGGGAGTGTTCTTTCTGGTGACGCGATTTTGGTCAATTTTTTTTTGTGACCTAAAAAAATCCCTTCGACTGTTCGACCTCCCTCCCTTCTCCCTTTTTTTCCGAAAACGCCTCTCCCAGATCACGAAACACAAAAGAGGAAAGAAAAAAAAACGCTCGCTCTTGGCTTTATTAAAAAAAAAAAAGGAAATCAGTCAAAAAACACGAACGCAAGTCATCATGGACATCATGGGTAATCCCGGGGAGGGCGGTGGCAGAGGAGGCATGGGAGACGACCAAGACGCGTTCGCGCAGCAGTTCAAGCAGTTTTGCATGCAACCGGAAAACAAAGAGAAAGTTCAGGAACACCAGAGGAAAGAAATAAGGAGAGCGGAAAGAGTCGGACATCGCATCGAGGCGTGTGGGTTTCGAGATAAAGTGTTGGAATCAGATTACGAGGCACAACAAAACATAGCGCCGTTCATGGAACACAAGTTTTTGAGGAGAATCATTCAGACGTTTTGTAACGACGAGCAAGGTGATTTCGGAAAGTGGGCGAAAAATCCTCGCGTGATTGAAATGCTTCAACATGCGAAAGATCTCGTCGATAACGGATACGTCCAAGAGGAGGAGTTGGAACATCGCATGGTCGAGTACTTGAAAAACCCGAACGCAGAAGGGCACGAACAGTTTGATAAGAGAGTGAATCGAAAGATCAACGTCGAATCGAAGGATTTAGTCAGCGCTTTGAACGAACAGTGCACTTTACGACACGAGGGTAACTTGCTCTACGTCAAGAAAAATTTTGAAGAGGCAAAGGAAAAGTACGAACAAGCTTTGTCGATTATGAATCTCATTAAAGCCACGGACAGGCAAATGGGTCAATTCGAAATCGAGCAAAACAAGTCTTTTTGTTTGATGAACATCGCATCGGTGTGCATCGGGATGAAGGATTACGGAGAAGCGATCGAGCATTTAAACAAAGCAGAGGAGGTTTGGCCGGAACCGACGGGAAATTTCAAGCTGTACACGAGAAGAGCTCGAGCGCACATCTACAGAGCGAATTTCGCCGAAGCAAAGAAAGATTTACAAACAGCGAAATCGATCGACCCAAAACACGAAGAAATCGAGGAAGTCGAGTGGATGATTGACGCGTTCAAAAGCAAATACGCCACGGAAGAGAAAGAACGCGCCAGAACTATGTTCAAGTTTCCAAAAGTTTTAATGTCCGACCAAAAGAGGAAGAAGAGGTCCTCGAACAGATGGCCGCACTCGTACGGATGGTGATTTCCTTCGATGCAGACTTACACTACTAATACGAAAAACAAGAAGAAGAGAAAGAAGAAAGAGAGCACATGTTGCGAAAAAGTTAAACGCTCACCACGCACCCCCTCGGAGTATTTTTTTGTTTTGTTTTGTTTTTGATGGATACGACTCGTAAAAAAAACTTTTCCCGCCAACTTCCCACACACATAAAAAATAATGGCGTATCGAGCGGTCGCGAATCAAAGGACAAACGCCTTGTTGCGCAGATTCATCGGTAGAAGTAGTACAAACAACAACAGAAAAGCGATGTTATCGACATCTTCTTCTTTATCATCTTCGTCGTCGTCGTCGTCGTTTTCTTCTCCTTCTTCTTTTCTCGGCAGAGGGACACCGCTCGCGTTCGCGAGCGTCAACAGAATTCGAATTCAACACGCCACCACCATCGCGCGAAATAAAAATATTTCGACATCGACAACCATCCGCGCGATAGGGGGATCCTCCTCGTCTGCAAAGACGAAACAGCGATACTTATGTCAAGATTGCGGCGAAGATTACTCGCAGTGGTACGGCCAGTGCCCCGGGTGTAAAGCGTGGGACTCCATGAAAGTTTTTCGAGAACCGATTTCAAACGCGACCGCGTCGAATAAAGGAAAATCTGGAGGCGGAGCTGGAGCGGCGGCGGCGCAACGCGCGCAATCAAACAACAACGATGCGGAACTGAAGTCGTCCTCGTCTTTGATTTTCAAACGAAGCAATAAGAGGGCAAGCACGGTTAATAATGGTGGTTGGGTTTCGGACTCGAACGCGCCGCGCGCGTTGAAGGAAGTGTTGAAACCAGAATCGAAAAACTCGAAGAATATGCGTCGGGTACCTTTACCGGGTGCGTTGGGCTCAGAAATTGAGCGCGTTTTAGGTGGTGGCGTCGTGCCGGGTGGATTAGTACTAGTTGGCGGTGATCCGGGCGTTGGGAAGAGTACCGTTTTATTGCAGTTGGCAGGACTTCTCGGGAAACAAGCGACCGAGACGGCGAAAAAAGCAAAGAAAGCGACGACTGACGAGGAATCCGATGCGGGAGAAGAGGGAGTAGAAGAAGCTCTCTTCTCTGGAGGTGGCGTCTTGTACGCGAGCGGCGAAGAATCTGTCGAGCAAGTCGCGTCTAGAGCTGAACGCATGGAGATTAACCAGGACGGCGTGTATTTATATTCCGCGACGCGTTTAGAAAATATCTTAGATGCCGTGAACCGATTAGAACCGTCAGCGTTAGTTGTTGATTCGATTCAAACTGTATTTTTAGAAGATGCTACCGGATCTCCTGGATCGGTGAGCCAAGTTAGAGAGTGCGCGACGGCGTTGCTGCACGCTGCAAAAACCTCTGGCATGCCGGTGTTCATAGTTGGTCACGTGACCAAATCCGGAGATATTGCCGGTCCTAGAGTTCTCGAACACATAGTAGATGTAGTTCTCTACTTAGAAGGTGACGCCGACAGAGCCGTTCGTATTTTGCGCGGCCATAAGAATAGGTATGGCAGTACAGATGAAGTTGGTGTCTTCCAAATGGCCGATCAAGGCTTGGTCCCGGTGCCGTCACCGTCCGCTCTTTTCTTAGGCGAACGCATAATTTCTGACGATGTTAGCGCTGCGCCAACCGTTACTTTACAAGGATCTCGACCATTCATGCTTGAAGTTCAGGCGTTATGTAACGATAGATCTTCGACTTACGACGACGGAGAGGGCAATAATTCGGGTGGTGCTGTGGTTGCCCCAGCCGTACGTACCGCAGTCGGCTTGAAATTTGAGCGTATGCAGCTTCTTCTGGCTGTGTTAGCAAAATTTGTTTTAGGAAGGAGAGTTCAACGCAACGATATTTTTGTAAATGTCGTGGGTGGTTTGAAACTGGACGATCCCTCGACCGATGTTGCGGTAGCCATGGCGATTGCTTCTTCCTTTTTAGAAAGGCCCTTACCAGCCGATATGTGTTTCTTTGGCGAAGTTGGTTTGGGAGGAGAATTACGGCCAGTTATGCAAGCAGAAAGACGCATCGCGGAAGCTGCGACGATGGGTTTCAAACGAGTCCTCATGCCCTTCACTGGAGCAAGCGAAGAAGCTGGGAAAAAGCAAGGCATGGAGATCATCAAGTGCAACACTCTCGCCGAGGCGGTAAAAGTTGCGCTAGGCGCAGATCCCGTCGGTAGAAAGAAACAAATTCCATGGAAAAGAAGTAAATAGGCAACGACGACGATTGTGATGATGTGGTTAAAAGAAATGATTGTACAATAGTAGATGATTTTAAAAATGCTGATTGGTGTGTTGATGTATTTTCTGGCACACGAGATTACTTTCGTGTTCGGGCAGATTTTCTAGTCGCTTTCGCGGGAGTCGCAGCGCTCTTCTTTACCGTCGCTGCTTTTGGCTTTTTTGCTACTTTTGTTGTTTTTGTTGTTATCGTCGTTGCCGTTTTCTTTGCTGCTGCTGCTGCTTTTGGCTTTTTTGTTGTCGTCGTTTTCTTGACTGGAACCGCTTTCGCCACCGCTTTCGCTTTGGGTTTGCGACCGCGCTTCTTCGGCTCCGGGGCGTCTTCGTCTTTTGCTTTCGCGTCGACTTCTTTCTTTGGCGACGGTTCCGATGTTGCCAAAGCAACTGCTACTGCCTTTGCGGCTGCTACGTTCGAGTCGTCGTTCCCCCAGACACGCGATTTACGTCTTTTCGTAGTAGCCACAGAAGGAGGAGGCGTTTTCTTGAAAGCAGAAGTCGGAATCGGAAGTTCCATCGACGCGCGACGTTTGAGCGAAGCGACGTCGTCTTTCTCTTTCTGAGCTTCGGAGAGAGGAGGAGCGTTGGTATCTTCTAATCTCTTCATCGCTCGGCTCAGCTGCGACTTGTTCTCTTCAAATTTCTTCGTGAGTTTCTGCTTCACGGCGCTGGAACTTTTCGGAGTCTTTGCCACTTTTGCGGCGGAGGATTTTTTTACTGCACTTTTATCCTTCGAAGCGGCTGATTTCGGAACGGCGGCGGCTTCCGTTGGTGAAAGCTCTTCAAGTGAACCTCCAACTATTGGTTTCAAAAAAGAGTACGTCGTTTGCGCGGCGGCAACGAACGAGCTGCTCGTGGCTTTCTTAACACTTTGTAAAAAGCCGGCTCCCATGATGGCGGAGGTGTTGTTCTCCACCTTGGCTTTTGTGGCCTCTACTACATCGACATCGCTTTTGCTCCTAGGTGATTTCTTCAACGTCGTTTGGCGAGCAGCTGAAGCTAGTAAAGTAATCGCTGGCGTCGTTGTTTCCTTTTTGGTAGTTGTTGGAGTCGCTTTCCTCGAAGGCGATAAAAGAGATGAAAAAAATGTTGGCGAAATCGGGCCGGTGCTCTTTCGCAAGTTTGCTTTTTCCTTTGCGAGCTCTTTCTCTTTTGTACTCAACGCGCGCTTTTCGACCTCGACGGCTTCCATTGCTTCTTTATGTTGTGCCGCTAATTTTTCTGCCGTTTTCTTCTCTTTTTCTATAATTTCTCGCTCTTTTTGCGCGGCAGCTTGCGATCTTTCTTTCTCTTGGGCTGCTAACTTGCGAGTGTGCTCCTTCTCTCTCGCCGCCATCTCTCGCGAGAGTTCTCTCTCCCTGGCGTTAAGGTCTGACTCCTTCTCCGCCGCTTCCTGCAATCGTTGATCTGCTTCGTACTCCAAACGTTGTTCTAACTCTGCCTGTCTCTTTGCAAACTCTTTTTCTTTTTGCGCCAGCTCTTTCGCGATGTTTTTCTCTTTCGTCTCAATCTCTTTTTCTTTCACTAAAAACTTCGACTCGAGTTCTTTTACTTTTGCTACTAATGTCTTTTCGAGCTCTTTCTCCTTCGCTAAGAACTTTGACTCGAGCTCTTTTTCTCGAACGGATAAACTTTTCGTCATTTCCTCTCTCTCTTTCTCTAAAGTTTTCGCCGTGTT
>Ga0181559_10000536_pt1 | contig 35297 bp, 22 predicted proteins | sample 011ome_21_FD_133752 | JGI IMG/M metagenome (GOLD analysis project Ga0181559, IMG submission 133752) | Coastal salt marsh microbial communities from the Groves Creek Marsh, Skidaway Island, Georgia - 011508AT metaG (megahit assembly) | ecosystem: Environmental > Aquatic > Marine > Intertidal... | reverse complement strand
CGACGACGACGACGACGACGAGGTAACACGTAACGAACAGGAAGCCGAACGCGTCGCAAAAGAAAACCCACCTTTGGCACCCTCGAGAAACTCTTTCATCGAGCTCTCGTTCGCGAGAAAGCAGATGTTGAAAATCGAACGCGTACTCTCGAAGCCTTGGACATTTCTCTTCAATTTGACTATTCCGTCGTGCCCGGAGCGCAAATTACGCGCCAACGAAATCAACGATGAGAATGATAAAAGTACAACAAACGCGTTACCAAGTTTCTACTACGACAACGACGACGACATCAGCGATTTCGATTGGCTCTCTGACTCTTCGTACGATTCCGTGACGGACATAGACGTAAAAATTGAACGAAAAAAGTGCAAGCGAAGAGTGTTGTCGATTGCGTGCGGCACGACGTGGCTCGCTATTTTATCGTACGCGATGGTTGAGTTTGTCACTCACTTGTGCAACATCTTCGTTCAAGAGCACGGCGAGCAGTTGTCGTTACTTTTCGACGGTAATGGTGGGCAGGGGATAATCAACAGCAGCATCAGTAAAGGGTCGTTCGAGAGTTTTATCGGAAGCGTCGTGCTCTCGTTCTTGCTTTCGCAAAGCGCAGACGTGCATGGCTCATATTTCTTAGACGCACTCAAAGCGAAAGAAACCGCTGCAACTCCCGGGAACGACGTTATATTTCGCGTCGCGCTCTTTGATACCTTATTTAATATTGGCATGCCTTTCTGTTTAGTTTTAGCGTTTTACAAAAAAGGCGATTACAACATGGAAGCGCCTCGAAATCAAACGATGAACGCAGCGTTCTTCGCAGCAGTAGGCGCGGCGACGATATATTACGTCGTCGCGAGAATATCGATGAAAATGGTAGTCAGCAAGGGAGGCGGTGTTTCTTCTGCGTTAGAGTTAATTCTAGCGTGGATGTTCGTCTTTGCATACTTTGTCGCGATTGGTGCGATTGCTGCGGTTACGTTCACGAATGTGATATGATTCATGTCTACTAAGGTTATCTTTATTTCAAGACTCTTTTCATTCTCTCACTTCTCTTTTTTTTCCTTACCAGTTTACACATCTTTTAGTACAAATCTATTTTTTCCGCCTCGCCTTTTCCGTCTGACAACACTATCGTCTCAGCCTCTACGTACATGTCGTCGTTTCGATCGATCCAATCGCTCGCAGGCAAAGCCATTTTTTCGATTATCTTCAACACGCAATCGTTCGTCAAGTCGCCTAAATTCGTTTCCTCTCTCGCTCGACGCTTCTTATTTGAATTTGTTTTTTGAATCCTGTGGGCGCATAAGAGTAGCGTCAACGCCGCATCTTGAAAATCCGTGGAAAACATGGAGTTGTGCCATTGCATTTTGCGCGTGCGCCCAGACAGAAATTTTAAACGTCGATTAGAACTGCGAAAGATGGTCATAGGAGACCACCCGCGCTCGCATCGGAATATTTCCAAAGTCGTTGGTGTGGTAACGAAAAAGATGTCTGGGTACGTGTTGTTGAAACCAGATGCTGGAGGTGGACCAACGGCGGAAAGTCCGGTGATGTAGTTTCTCTCAAACGGCGCCGAGATGGTTTGAATGCAGTTCTTCAAATTGAAATACTTGCTCGCGGGATCTTCCAGAGAGGATCCACTCGGAAAGCTTTGATCATAGTTGACAAACATGATGTCAATCTCATCTACGCCTATCACGGAGCCTTCGCTGCAGTTTTCCATCCCAGTGAACATTGAGTCTGGGATAGCAATTTCATAAAACATCAGGCGCGTGTCATGTGTCCAATCTATCGGCAACAGTTTTCGACTCATACTTTGCTCGTTGTCAAGCTCTTCCCTCTTGTAAGAACGGTATATGTTCAAACCAAGTGACCAATTCGGTTTCAATTTCTTTGAATTTAATGGTGTTGACAATGGCACCGAGAATGAATGAAAATTGAGCGTATCTTTATTAACGGTAGTAACGTAAACTCGCTCGTACGGTTTTCGATACCAATTCGGATCTGGCTCAACACCATTCAAAAGCTTTTCACCGTTTGATTTGTAGAAAGCTCGGGATTCGCCGACATTCTTTCCAACATTCTTTTCAATCGTTTCTCTTACATTTTGTTCAAAAGCTTTTCGTCTACCATTGATGTAACCGCCAAACTTCTCAAACTTTGACAAGTCGATACAGTGCGCGCCAGAGGAGCCAAATTGTTTATTACCTCGTTCCGCAACCATCAAGATATCATCGTTGGATGGTGAAAAAGCCAGAGGTAGCAGAGGCAAATGGAAACCGTTAAATTTTACGAGTGGGTTGATCATGAGCGCGTGCATGACTCGAAATGGTCTCGTTTCCGTAGGATAATCGAAGCACTCTAATTCCAAGACATCCGAAGGTTGTTCCACCCGCCATACGGATAAACATTTCCGATTATCAGACGTCGCGGCTAAATACTTACCGTTCGGAGAAAATGCTACATATTGACACGATGTTCTGATGAGTTTTTTGCGGTACCACTCTTCTCGAGCACTTCGCCGCCAATATTCATGCCAATATTCATCTCCCCATGTTTCGGATAAATCCTCTGGTCTGAACACGAGCGGCGTGTGATGATACGCGAGTTCCGAGAATGGATCTGTCATCACGTCCACTCTGTTTAGGCGAAACTCTGGATTACCGCTGCATTCTCTCCAAGACGTTGCGTTGTTGGTATCTAACCACGCCGCGTGCTTGTATGTTCTTTCTTTGAACCATTTTGGCTGCTTTTTGTCGGATAACTGAAACTCCTTTACGTCCGAGTGTTGTGATCTCGGATGAAACGTCTCCTTGATCGAATCGAACGACGAAGAGTAGCCAAAAATTTCGTTTCCGATGACTGGAATAATCGTCGAGTCCGTGGCGACGGCTATATATTTCCCGCTCGGGTGCGACACAGCGCAATTCACCGGCGCGCCTACGAAAAATGCATCCAGTTTTGTAATCTTGTGCGTCTCTGCCAGTCTGAACTGTTCTAATCTGGTCAGCGTATTATTACTCGCGTTGTCGCCGAGCTGGCGAAGGCGCTTCTCTCTCTTCTCAGCTTTTTCCGCTAGCGTCTTCGCGTCGAATTTTTCAACCGCTAAAACATAAACGTGACCGTCGTTGCTGGATAAAAGTAACACGCGTCTCGTCTCGAAATGATGCTTCGCTTCTTCGATGTACTCTTTCCTAAACTGTTCTTCATCGAACGAAGACGACGGTTGATTTCTCTTTGCTTTGCTGCTTTCTTTCGTCACGGCTTTCGCTTTCCTTTTCTCGTATTCTTCTATGTATTCCTCTTTCAATCGCGTGTGCGTGCCCCAACGAATGCAATTCGCCTGTTCAGCAACATCGGAGGAGTTTGAATCTAGCACAGGATCGATTAATCGTCCATCGTGAGTTTCTCTTTCGTCGTGTGGGAACCCGATATTCTCGATCGCGAGAAACGCGAATCTCTCTTGCTTCTGACTGTTGCGCGGACCGTCGGGGATTATGCTTCCGTGACCATCACACGGCATATCTTCTTGATTTAGTGAATATACGGCGACATTCGCGGACCCTTCCGAAAGTCCGCCTCTCATGCTATGATCGTGGACGCCGCAAATCGCAACCATTTTCATCTCCGGACACACTGACGCGCTGTAAATCTTGAACGGCAACTTATCCGTTTCGTCTAGCACGGTTTTCGTGCATCTCTTCTTATCCCCGATGGCTTTCATCGCTCTCATTTTAGTCGTACCTAACAAAATTACCTCGCTCGCGTACGGCAAGGCGTTGGATTTCAGATCTGGATCCGCGCAACTCATAGGAATTGGACACACCGCGTCTGCGCCTTGCTTATGAACCATCGCAGTTGCAATCTTGCCAGACGCCATGAGCGTATCTACGACTCTTCGCACCATTCTGCTTCTCCTTCCAAAGTACAACCTCTTATGTTTGGCGGAGGAGAATGAGTCTATGTTTGCGTCATCGTCGTCATCGTCTTCCATGACGCTCGGCCCAGAAGAAGAAGTTTCGCTCTCGTCCGGATCGTAATCTCTATCCTCTTCCTCGTCGTCGTCCTCGTCTTTGTCCTCTCCGTGTACTTTTATTGTCTCCTCTTGCGCCGTCGCGTTCTTCCTTTCTCCGCTGTTGTTTTCCCGTGCCGCCTTTACATTCCCGGATTTCGCTTTCGCCTCGTATTCATCTCTTACCTTGATTCTTTGTGCAATTCTAGTCGACGACGCCGGGTAAATCTCTTTCTCTTTTTCTTCTAACGTTTCCTTTTCCTCCTCCTCTTCCTCCGATGAAGACGACGACGATGGCTCCTCTTCTTCTTCCTCCTCCTCCTCGTCCGACTCCCAACTCGACGAAGAATAGTCCGAATATTCGCCACCCATCAACACGTCGTAATCATCCTCGTGATCATGATGATGGTGCGCGTGATGTTCCAGCATCTGCCCCGCATCGAACGTTTGTTGCATCTCTTGTATGATACCTGCCACGTCCGCCGGCGTCGGCGGGTGTCCCGTTTCCTCTTCTATTTGCATAAAGTGTTGCATAATCGCCTGCTGAAACTCCGGGAGCGCGTTCGCCGGGAGGAACGCCGGATGGTGGTGGATGTCATCCTCATCAAAATCGTCTTCGTAATCGTAATCGACGCCTAAACCGTGCGCTTCGTCGGACATTTCATTCACAAAATCTGAATTCGATGGGTCCGACGCGCCGTCGTACGTTTCGTCCAACTCTGAGTCGTACTCTGAATCGTACTCTGAATCGTACTCTTCTTCTATTTGTTCTTCTTCGCTGTTATCATCGTCCTCTTCGTTTGCCGCTCGTTCGGAAGAAGTCGACATGCGTGGCAAAGTTTATTACAGTTAAAATGGAGCATTTTCAAGCGGGGAAAAGCTCGACAAAAAACAAGCGCGCGTGCGTGTAAAATCATTATTACTAACAAGAAAGACATCACGAATGAGCGAACGTAAAAACAACGACAACAGCAACGAAGAACAACACGCGACGGACGCGATCAACAAGCACCTGAACCAAATTTCCTCGGAAATCGCGCACAGAGTGCACCCGAACGTTGATTTCTTCGAAGGCCATTTACACGCGGTGAAGGAAAGCTCCGAGTTGACGATTGCAAAACTCGAGGAGGTGAAGATGTTTTTGAACAAGTGCGGCGGCGCTTTGAAAACATCGTCCCCGTCTCTCGCATCGGAAAAAGACATACGAATGATTTCGGAACGGTTGGAACGAGATTTTGCGTTCGTGGATTCCGCGGAGGCGACGTTGAAGACGATCGACGAGAGAGTTTCCGAGTTGGAGAGAGAGATTTGGGAGAGCGAGAAAGCTTTGCTGAGAGACGCGGTGGAGACGAAAGTGGGGGCGTTGCGAGAGAATTTCGGGAGAATGTTTAGCGGCATTTCGTCCTCGTTCGGGGGTGGTGGTGGTGGCAGCGGCGAAGGAGGAGGAGGAGATGCGACGACGACGAACCGCGAGTCGTCTTCTTCGGTCGATTTCGAAGACGCGGAGAAGTTGCGGAGAGAAGTCACGAAGACGAAGGATACTAAAGACGAGAAGAATAAGAAGCAGACGTTAGAGACTAGCGCGAAAGAAAAAGACGACGATAATGACAACAACAACAACAACAACAACAACAACGACGGGTACTATTTCGGCGACGACGACGAAATGGGACAAGTCTCGCCGCAGAAGAAAGAGACGACGGGCGGTTTGTTCGGAAACTTCTTCAATAAATCTTCTTCTTCGACGACGACAACGACGAAGCAATAACAGTTCATTAAGCAGCAGCAGTTTAAAAGTCATAGCAATATATATAGGAGTACTAGTAGGAGTAGGAGTAGGAGCAGCAGCAGTAGCAGCGTTAAAGAGTAAAGTTAAAGAAATAGTAATATATAGTAGTACACGGGTTAAGTCTAATCGATAGCGCACATCAAGATGAAGAAGCAGAAGAGGAAGGCAGTTTGAACAAACCGACTTTATATTTGCTCAGATATTGCATCACTCTTTTCCTTTCCTTGACGCTCATCCCAAGCTTCTTCCCCAACTGCCCGTTCATTCTGCTCTCCAGCTGCTCCATGTCTGGAAAGTGCTCCAACCATTTCTCAGCGTCGACTTCGCCTTTGTGTTTGCGAGCGACGGCGGCAAAGAAAGAGGCCACTCTCGGGTCGTCGCCGCCGCCGTCGTTCGATTCAGCATCGTTATCATTCTCTGTTGTCGTTGTTGTTGAAGCACTGCTGCTGCTGCTGCTGCTGCTGCTGCTAAAAAAGTTGTTTTTCCCCGCACCAAGTGGTCTTTGTAAAAACGCAGAAGCGTACTTTGAACAAGACGCTTCCTCTAGATGATGTTGTAGTTGTTGTTGCTGTCGTCGCACGACTCGAAGAGAGAGCAAAGACGAAAACGCTCTTCGACTCATTGTGATGTGTGCGTTGATGTTGTGTGTATCTTTCTTTCTTTGTTTCTCGTGCGAGCTTGCGTGTGCGGCTCTTTTAAAGTGACGGACGCGAGAGAAAGTGTGTTTACACACTTTTTGTTGAAGGGAACAATAAAACAAGTAATACAATGATATATACAGTTGTTGTTATTGAAAAAAACTACTATTTGTTCTTAAACCTATCCTTCTTCTTCCTCTTCCTGTGTTTGTGCTTGTTCATGGCTTTCTTTCGCTTTCGTTTGACGCTGTCGGCTCGGAAAATGTGACGACGAGAGAGCGCGTCTTCGTCTTTGTCGACGTCCGAGACTACGATTTCGGGCACCAGAGCGAGTTGTTGCCGGTGCTCCTCGCGAAACGAGTACACGTGGTCCATGATGTTTTGCAACGAGTCCAGTTTATTGTTCATTTTCCTCTTGTCCTCGTCCGTGGCGTCGTTTTCTTCGCGCAAGGCGTCCAGTAAATCTTGGATGGACTCGAGTTTCGCTTCCATTTCGTCTTCGTCCGCGTCCGAGTAGTACGGATCCACGCCTCCTTCCGTCGCGGTTTTGACCGCGCGCACGTAATTGAGATACGCAGCTAAATCCGAATCATCTTCGTCATCTTCTTCTTCTCGTTGTCTTTGTTGTTGTTGTTGTTCGGCTAACATGGCTGCTCGAGCGCTCTTCTTGAGCATCCCGAGCACCGCTTCGTCCTCCAACGCCTCCTCCAACGCGTCGTCTTCGTCCTCGTCCTCCTCCTCTTCTGCTTCCTCGACGGCAGCGGCTGCAGCGGCCGCGCTTCTAAACATCCTCCTCTTCTCTTCCTCTTTCGTTTTCACCAGAAACTCGTTCCCGGTCCAGCACTCTCGCGCGTCCATTTTTTCCAGGCGTTTGAGACCGAGCGTTCGTTTCCACTTTCGCCAAGTTTCTTCCTTTTCCACCCCCAAAACCTTCTCTTTTTCTTTCGACGACGAGGACGACGAAGCTTCCATCAAACGCCGCTGAATCTCTCGTCGATACTGGGACGTCGATCTTCTTCCGTTCGTTTTAGTCGCCCCAGGCGCTCCCGCGGTTAAAGACGATGCCTTTTGTCTTCTTCTCTCTTCTTCTTCTGTTTCTTCTTCTTCGTTCTTCTTCTTTTCCCTCGTCGTCAGGGCTGATCTTTCCGAAGACGAAGACGAAGACGAAGAAGAGGTGGACCACGTCGAAAAATAATGGTTTCTGCTCCCATCATCATCATCAGTCGTGGTGCTACTAGAATGCAGCGAAAGTACCTCTCGCAAACAACGGCGCGCCAACAACAACGCCCCTCCTTTTCTGCTTCCCGTCGTCGTCCTCGCGAGCATCTTCTTTAATTCTTCTTCTTCTTCCTCTTCGCGCGCGTGTTGTGCGCAGTGATGAATCGCGCACAATTTTTTCCCCAAAAACTTCTCTCTTCCAGAAAAAAAAAAGACCAAAAAACATAAAAGAAATTCGTCTCGTCTCGTTCGTTTAAAACTCACTTTTGTCTCTCTTTTGCCACACAACAAAGAAACAACACACGCACCAACCGCGCTCTTCTTCTTCTTCTCTGTTATCTACCATCGCAGCAGCACTGCGTAGGAACAGCGCGCGTTTAATTTTCTCTCTTACTCTCTTACTCTCTTTGTGAATCCGCGGCGCGTTGGAATATACACACACAGTAAAAGGGAAGATGTCGGCTGCTTCGGCTGCTGCTGCTGCTCCTGCGGGGTTTAAAAAACATCTCAGAGGAGGAACGCGCTCTTCTTCTTCTTCTTCTTCTTCTTCTTCTTTGTTCTCGTCGAGGAACAAGAAAACGAACAGAAGAGAACAAAAACGGCACAGAGACGTCACGCGAGCGTGCGGGATCATCGGGGTGATGACGCACGAGAACAAAGTTTCCGCGGAGTTGTACGAAGGTTTACTCATGTTGCAACACCGAGGGCAGGACTCGGCGGGGATGGTCACGTCGGACGGGAGTCGATTTAAAGAGAAAAAAGACAACGGATTGGTGAAAGACGTGTTCGATAAGAGAACGATGAACTATTTAGACGGGAACATTGGGTTAGGACACGTGAGGTATCCGACGCAAGGCGGTTTATCCGCGACGGAGGCGCAGCCGTTTTTCGTCAACTCGCCGCTCGGGATTTATTTAATCCACAACGGGAACTTGACCAACACGGACGAACTGCGATTGAGACATTTGAACGCGAGACACATGAGAACGAATTCGGATTCGGAGGTTTTGTTGAACGTTTTCGCGGAAGATTTACAGAGAGAAATTAATTTGCATCCGCTGAGAGACCCGAACGTGCAAATGTTTGACGCGGTGACGCAAACGATGCAAAAATTAAGAGGTTCGTATTCGGTGATTTCTTTGGTGAACGACGTCGGTTTGTTCGCGTTCAGAGACCCGAACGGGATTCGTCCGTTGGTTTTAGGTCAAAGAGTGAACAAAGATGGGAAGGACGAGTGGTGCGTGGCGTCGGAAGACGCGGCGTTTGGACCGCTCGGGTTTAAATTCGTCCGAGACGTGAACCCGGGGGAAGCGATCATCATCACCAACGACGGGAAGATGGTGTCCAGGCAATGCGTGGCTGGGGACGCGTGTCCGTGCATTTTCGAATACATTTACTTGGCCAGACCAGATTCGACCATGAATGGTATTTCGGTGTATGAATTCCAATTGGATTTAGGTCGAAGATTGGCGCAACACATCACCGAACGAGGGTGGGACATCGACGTCGTGGTTCCCGTTCCGGATGGGAGTCGCCCGTCTGCGATTGAAATTGCCAGCGCGTTGAATTTGCCGTACCGCGAAGGTTTAGTCAAAAACCGATACGTTGGAAGAACGTTCATTATGCCGGATCAAAGAACGAGAGAGTTATCGGTGCGACGAAAATTGAACGCCATGCGATCGGTATTCAACGGGCAAAAAGTTTTGTTGGTGGACGATTCGATCGTTCGCGGGACGACGATGAACCAAATCGTAAACATGGTTCGCGACGCCGGGGCGACGAAAGTGTATTTGGCCTCGTCTGCGCCCCCGGTGCGACATCCGAACGTGTACGGCGTCGACATGCCCTCTCGCGAAGAGTTTGTCGCGCACAACCGAACGGAAGAGGAAGTGTGCGAAGTCTTAGCCGCGGACGGGTTGATTTACCAAACCGTGGAGGATTTGTTGCAAGCCGGTAAGACGATGAATCCGAATATCAGTCGATTCGACGCGTCTTGCTTCAATGGCGACTACATCACCGGCGACATCGACGAAGAGTATTTGGACGATTTATTAGCCGATCGAGGCGCGGGCAAAGTCGGCGCGGTGAAAAGTCGATAGAGAAAGTGAAAGCGAAAGAGAGAGAGGAAGAAAGAGAGGAAGAAAGAGAAACATGTGCGATTAAACACAAATCCTTTTGCGTTTATTATAATATACTATCTATATGAATTATCATCACTCACGTGCGTGCGTTTCTCGTTACGTGTTGATGTGTGAGCACATCGAACGTTGTTTATCCGCTTTCAAATTTATTTATCTTCTCCAAGACCTGGAGCACGTCCTCCGCTCTCGATCTCGTAAACGCGCCGCCTCTCTCCATTTCGATGTACTCCACGATTCCATCTTTAATAATCATCGCGTATCGTCTACTTCTTATTCCTAAACCTTTATCCATCAAATCGAGTTCGCATCCTAACTTTCTCGTAAAGTCGCCGCTGCCGTCGCCGCACATGAGAACGGGCGCCGCGCCGACCGCTTTACCCCACGCGTCCATCACGAACGCGTCGTTCACAGACACGCACGCGATTAAATCACACCCGGCCGATTTCATTTCCGCGGCTAGATCGATAAATCCAGGTAAGTGTTTATTGGTACAAGTGGGTAAAAACGCCCCGGGCACCGCGAATATCACGATGGTCTTCCCTTTCGCGCACAACTGCGTCGCGGTCTCGATCGACTGCAAATTGCCTTCGTGGTCGAAATATTGCAACGAAGAGTTTGGAATCGCATCGCCTTTCTTAATCAAAGGATAGTATTTGGTGGTGCTGTTGTACTTGTTCGTCGATTGTTCTTGCTCGTTGTTCGGGTGGACGACCGCTTTTACGTCGCACGCAAAGTTTCCGCGTCTGTTGTTGTTGTTGTTGTTGTTGTTGTTGTTGTTCGCAGAAGCACGAGAGGAGGAGAAAAAGAGCTTCGCCGTCGGTAATCGTTTTTCCCCACGAACAACGTTTACGATTCCTCTTCTTCTTCTAGCAGTGGCTCCTTCTGATCGTCGGCCGGTGAAACTGGCGCTCGAACCAGTGCTCGCTCTTCTCGAGTCGATGTTGTTGTTGCGATTATAACTCAACGTCGCGCTCGCGCCGCCGCCGACGAGAGCGGCGGCAGAAGCAGAAGCGCACGACGCCGACATCTTTTTTTTTGTGTTTTTTGTGAGAAGAAGTGCGTCTCAAAAACAAAAGAAAACAGGGGGGAGACGAGGAATAGGGTTTAAAACCCTAAACAAACCGAACCCTAAATTTTTCCAACACCTTCCGCGCGGCCATTATAAAATTGGTGTGTTTGTTACACCCCCACAGAGAGAGAGAGAGAGAGAGAGAGAGAGAAAGAATAAACGCAAAAGAAGAAGAAGAAGAAGAGAGATGTTGACCGCGGCGATGCGAGGATTAGGAGGATCAAAAGGAAGAAGTTTTGGTTCTTCTTCTTTTTCATCGCCAGAGGAAAGAGAAGTTTTGATTCAATCGACCAACGAGGACGACAACTGCAACACTTTGATGAGAAACAATAATAACGAGAAGAGCAAATCTGTGTTTTTCAGAGAAGGCAAACACACGGGGAGATACACGATGGGATTTGTTCTCGTTTCCGTCGTTTTATCCGTTTTCTTCGTGTCTTCGTCGCGCGACAACAATAACAACAGCGGCACTCACCTCGAGCACGAATCCAGGTTGAGTTTGAGCAATAAAAACAATAATAAGAACAGTGATAATAAGAAGAAAACCAGCGACGATAACGACAACAGCGAACGAGGATTCAACCCGATAGTCATCGTCCAGCGCGACAACGAAAAAGACTACCAAGATTTCAAGCGCATTCAAAGAGTCTTCCCGAAAGCGAATTCAATCTTTGGCGTGAACGCTGGACAGTGGCCTGCGCATCTCGAAGACGCCGAATACGGTTTAGCGCCTTTACGAATCTTCAACCGAGAGAATTTTAAGAGTAAAACGTGGAAAGTGGACGATAAGAGGAGAAACCCGGATAACTTGAAAGGTATACAATGGATCGCGTCGATTGATGAACGCGATCCAGAGACTGGCAAGTTAGGCGAGGGGCGGATGCCCATCGCGCATCACATCGGATGCATGTACGCGCACTTCAACGCATGGCGAGCCGTTGACGATATGGCGTACGATAAAGGAAACGATAAGGTTTTTCCGGCATGGATCATGGAAGCCGACGCGTACGTGGACGAGAACCAAATGAAACCGAGAATGACGCGATTACTTCAACACGCGCCGAAAGACTACGACTTTTTGATGATGAAACGCGAATTGTTCTTAGGGATTTGCGGTCCCGACAGGCCCGGGAATTGTAAAAGATCGGAAAATTTTATTCGTTTAGGCGAACCAGGACCGAATCAAAAGCCCGTCCCAGACGGTTACGAACGACGCATGTACTTTTACTATTGGCCTTTGGAGGGACCGGGCGCTGGATTGTCGTCCTACGCCATCGGCCCAGATTTTACTTATAAAGCGTTCAATTTCATCTCTCGCAAAGGGGCGGATATGATTGACGGTTTCTTGTTCGGCAAATTATGCCGCGACGATTACGTTTCCGAAGATGCCGCGAGCCCAGGAAACTTTTTATTACCAGAAATCGGCTCCGCGCTCGTTAAACCGAGAACGAAAGAAGCGAACACAAAGGACAACAAATTAAAAGTGTTGAATTGCTATTTGCTCGGCGATGTCGAGGTGGAGAAGATAGCCAAAGACGACAAAGAACAAGCCTCTCTTGGTAAAGATAACGTCGAAGAAGTCGACAAAAACAAGAAAGAGGGAGACCCGGTGACTCTTTTTAAAGCGAAAGTGCACCAGGAAACGTCGTCGGGAAATGTCGATCATGAACAAAAAGGCGAACAAGAAGACATCGACGTGACCGTCGAAGCGAGCAAACCGACCGAGTCCTCCTCTCAAATTAAAATCAAAGCCGGCGACGCATCCGTCACGCAAACCATCTCAAACAACAACGACGGCACGTTTTCATTCGAAGTTTCGAAGAAGAACGTCGATGGTCAAGAGGAAGGCGAAACGAAAACGGAAAAAGTCACCGTCGACACGACGCAGATGCCCGGGCCGTTCAAAGAGATGTTCTCAAGCGTAATGGATACCATGGCAAACGGTGGACCGTTTGATTTATTACAACAACAACAACAGCAACAAGAAGAAGAAGAAGATAAAAAATAAGACGACGAGTAACTTCTTCCTCTTCGTGGAGGTGTGTGTGTGTGTGTGTGTGTGTGTGTAGAATTGTACATCTTAAATCCGTTTTTGTATTGTGTAATTTGAAAACTTTTATATTGTTGTGTTGTAAAAATTCTCTCACACAAAAAAAAAACTTAACAAAAGAGCGCGCATACACATACACACACATCATGCCGCTCCCGTCTCGCTTACAAGTCCGCCACGAGGGCTTATCCATCGTCATCTTAGGCGCGAGCGGAGATTTAGCGTCGAAGAAACTCTTCCCGTCTCTCTTCAACTTACACTCTGCCGGGTTCTTACCGACGAGGACGAAAATATTCGCCGCGTTGCGCGACAGAAAAAAGAGAAAGAGCGAATTGGAATTCAAAACGGAGTTAACGGAACACATCAATCGGGTTTGGAAACCACCGGACGGGTCGAACGCGACGAAACCAACGAAAGGATTGATGGAGGAGTTTTTAGAGGACGTCGAGGTGTGTCATTTGGACGAAGATTTCGTTTCCGAGGAAGAGAAGAAGAAGAAGAAGAAGAAGAGTAAAAATCGTTCTCGAGAAGACGAAGAAGAAAACGAAGAAGAGGAAGAAACGGATTCAGAGTCAGAGGATGAAAATGATAACAATGACGATGAAGAGGAAGTGAACGAAGAGTCGATGCGACAGAATTACCGATCCATCCATTCGATAACGAAGCACATTGAAGCTTGGGAGAAGGAGAACGAAGACGCGCCGGCTTCGAATCGAATGTGGTATTGCTGTTTGCATTCGGATTTCATCGTCGACTGCGCGAACCAAATTCATTACTTCACGAGGACGAGGAAAGTGCATTTTACGGATCACACGCAAGCGGAGATGAAGATGAAGAAAAAAGGATGGACGAGATTAGTTCTGGAAAAACCGTTCGGAAGAGATCGAAAGACCTGCGAAAAGTTGAACGTGAAGTTGAGCAAACGATGGCCGGAGAGCGATTTGTTTCGCATGGATAGGTATTTAGGTAAAGAGGTGATTGAAAACTTGTTAGTGATGAGATTTGCGAATCGATTGTTGTCGCCTATTTGGAACAGAGATAATGTGGCGAACGTGCAAATTATATTCAAAGAGCCGTACGGCGCGGAAGATCAACAGAGAGGCGATTATTTCGACAGGAATGGGATTGTTCGAGATGTCATGCAAAACCATTTGTTGCAAATTTTAGCCGTGTTGGCGATGGACGCGCCAGTATCGCTAGATCCAGAGGACATCAGAGACGCCAAGTTGAAAGTTTTGAGACAAGTTGCGATGAGTAACGATAAGTTTGACGTGTTGAAAAACACCGTCGTCGCGCAATACTCGACGTCGAAAAATGGGAAGCATTTGGGCTACATGGAGGAACGCCCGGAAAATTCGAAAACCACGCCTACTTTTATAATGTCGGTATTGAAATTAGCGAACGATCGATGGGATGGGGTGCCGTTTATTTTCAAAGCAGGGAAAGGAATGAACGAAAAGAGGTCAGAAATCAGAGTGCAGCTGAAGGAATCCCCCGGAGATGTTTTCGGGAGAGACGACGACGAATCTCGATTACACGCCGCGGGGCCGAACGAGTTTGTTTTGCGAATGCAACCGAAAGAAGAGATGTACATGAAAGTGACGATAAAAGAACCAGGATTAGGAGTCAAGCCTACCGCCTCAGAAATGGAACTGAGCTCGAGATGGAAAATGGAACAGGCGAGGAAGGATGCGTGCGGGGAAGCTCCTCGACGCGCCTACGATCGATTAATTTTGGACGTCATCAACGGGAACCAATCGCATTTCGTGAGGAACGACGAACTCGAAGCCGCTTGGGCGGTGTGTGACCCGCTAGTTTCCGCGATTGAGAGTGGCTATTTGCCAATGACTACGTATTCTTACGGCAGCAGAGGGCCGAAAGAGGCGGACGAATTGAGAACAAGAGCTGGACATTTACCGTCGCATTTAGTTGAGAAGGATTCGGTGCCGCTGTTGAACGCGGAGTACGATACGTTACCGGGCGAAGAGGATGGCATGACGGGATCGTTGGCGAGTAAATTATCAAACGCGGTGTACGTTTCTGAGCCGGTCGTGAAAAAAAGTAAGCCGGTGAATGAAGGGTACGCGTTGAGTCCGAGAGGGTACCGATCGGGCGACGTGAGTCCGCAACAAAGGTCGCCCAGACACGGTCAAATTAAATCGCGTCCCTCGACGCAATGGATTTGAATATAAAAAGTCAAGAGTTAGACAGTGCGCATTGTAATCAGTTAGTAGAAAGAGAAAGAAAGAATGAATGGTTTCGATTATATTTAAGTTTATTGTATTTAGTCTAAATCTTCCGCACTACCGGCAGGTTTCGTGGCTTCTTCCATCGGCGCATCCTCACCCTCGGCCCCCGCCGCTGTATCAGCATCGCCGTCTTCCATCTCCGCGTCGCCATCGAGTTTCTCTTCCTCTTCACCCTCTTTTTTCTCTTTCTTCTCTTCCGTCTTCGGTTTCGGCTTCGGTTTTGGTCTCGATAAAATCGGCGTCGCGAAGCGCTCCAACACGGAACGTTTCTTCTCGATGTCCTCGGATTTCAAAACGCAGTCGTCGGTTTTCTGTAAAGCAGATTGTAATTCAACTTTCTCAGCCAACCACTTTGCGGCTTCGTCGCACTCTTTTTGCACCTTCTTCAAGTCTTCGGCGTCGATGTGCGCGTGCGCTTCATCTTGAGACGTTTGTTTGATCATTTGGCAGGCCGATTCTAAAGCGGCGATTGCGCCCGGTCGTTTGTGTTCTTCGTTGTATCGCTCTTCGATCGGGTTACCAATGGCGGATAATTCTTCGAGTTTCTTCACGTACACGCCTTTGGTTTCGTCTTCGCCGTCTTCGTACAACCAGTCTTCCGTGTTGTTCAACAATTCTTTGAAAGAGGTTCTCACGTCCTCCTTGACGTAATCGAACAATTGCCCACCTTCTTCCAACTTTGAGCGCATGGAGTACACGTACGCCTCGACCGCGTTCTTTCTCTCTTTCGTCTCTTCCATAACCTTGTCTTGCAACGCCATGTCAAACTCTTCTTGCTTGAACTTTTCGAGCACTTTACCCGGTAAACCACCCGTGTGCGTCGCTTTAATCGGCACGTCCGTCTTCTTCGTTTTCTTTTTAATCTCAATCTTAAATTTCGGTTTCGTTTCTTCCGGCTCCTCTTCCTTGGCAGCGGCTTCTTCTTCGCCTCCTTCCTCTTTCTTCTCTCCGTCTTCGCCATCTTCGGTTTCCATTTTTTCGCTCGCGTCTTCCTCTGCCTTCTTCGGTTCTTCTTTTTTCTTCGGTTCTTCGACGATTGGCACTTGCACCTCTTCCTCGTATTCCTCCCAAACTTGCGCTTCTGTGCACTCAACTAAGCCATTCAAGTTCAATTTCACCTTCACTTTGACGTTATGCTTATCCTTGCCCTTCGGAACGGCCGGCAACGGTCCAATATCGAACGTGCCCAATGAGGACTCTTCGGCGGATTCGTCCGTTTTCGTCGTAGCTTGGACCGTGAACTGCTTCGCTTTCAAAAACGTCATTTGTTTCGTGCTCGGAATCGGGTTGTATCTTTCGAACAGTTCCACGTCTTTCACTTCGCCTTTCGCGTCACCCGGCCAGGACATTTTGACCGGGAATGCGAACGCATCGATGACGTCAAACTCGCGCACTCTAAACAACGGCGAGAGCATGGCGCCTTGCAATGCGCACCCTCTGGCAACAGATTCGGAAGCGTTCAACGTTCTCGAGATTGGCTTTTGGAAGAACTCCTCCAACGCTTTTTGAATCGATTGGATTCTCGAGGCGTTACCTACCAATTCGACCGAGGCGATGTCGGAAACGTCCAACTTGGCATCCGCCACCATTTGTCGCACCGGACCCATCAAACCGTTCAATTCGTTTTGTCCCAACTCTTCCATCTTCTCCCTCGTAATCATCGATCGCACGTCGACGTCGTTCATGAGGCATTCGATGTTAATCGGCGCCTCCGGGTTCGCCGACAACACTTTCTTCGTCTTTTCGATGGCTGTTTTCAAACGGAAGCTCGCGCGCGGATTCGTTTTCACGTCAATTTTGAATTTCTCTTTGAACTCCTCGCAGAAGTGGTGAAACATCGCGTTATCGAACGCGCCGCCGCCTAAGTTTGTATCGTATCCAGTCGAGAGCACTTTCAAGCCCTTCGATGTGAATTCAACGATCGAACATTGCATGGCTGAGTGCCCGATATCCACAAACGCCACTCGCACTGGTTTCTCCGTAAACTCTTGCGTCTTGAAGATACCGTATGCCAACGCCGTGGCGGTCGTTTCGTGCATCAACCGCATGACGTTCAACCCACAAATACTCGCCGCATCAATCATCGCGCGTCTTTGCACGTCGTCAAAGAAAATCGGCACGGACAAAACGCAGTCAGTAATCTTAACCCCCTCGTTATCCAACTCGGCGATTCTCTTCAAATCGCTCAAAATCATCGCCAACAACTGTTCCGGCGTAAACTCTCTCTGTTTCCCCATATACTCCACGGTGACGATGATGTTATCCGTCTTTTTATCTCCTTTCACCGGGTACAAAAACTCTTTGATGTCTTCCTGAACGCTCGGATCGGAAAATTTCTTCCCGATTAAGCGTTTCAAGCACGCCACCGTGTTCGTCGGTTGCATGTTGATCTTATCGCCAGCCGCGCATCCAACGAATCGTTGCCTGTGTTTTCATCATTCAGAGAGGAGAATAGAGAGAGAGAGAAAGAGAGAGAAAAAATGGTGTCAGTAAACGATGTATAATAAGTAAATATTATCTCTCTGTGTGTGTGCGTGTGTGTCACGAAGAAGAAAGAGAGAGAGAAAGAGAATTTTTTTTTCTTTTCTTTTTTGTCCCCGACAGACGAGAGAAACGAAACGACGTCGTTTCGCTTTCTTCCTCTTTTTTTTGCAAAAGTTTTTTGGTCGAAAAAGAAGCGAAAAGAAGAAAGTTTCGTCTTCTTCGCCGCCTCTCTCTCTCTCATCCAAACTCTCTCTCTGAGAATAGCAACGAATCAAGTCTCACATCTTCAATCGCGCGCACACATTCCCTCGCTTTCACATTCTCTCTGTGAACGACGCACGCGTTGACTCTGCCTCTGCCTCTCTCTCTCTTGCGCGCGCGCGAAGAGATGATGCCGAGATGATGATCGTATACACACACAGACAGACGAAAAGAAGAAAAAAAAAAATCAACGCAGAAAAAAAGAAAGAGAAACGCACTTGTCACCAAAGTTAATCAACGACGGCGTCTCCCGCTTCGACTCTTCGTTCATGACGACATCGATGCCTTTCCGTCGCGCCAACGCGACCACGTTTGATTTCGATCCGAAATCAATCCCCGCCACAGACATGATTTTTTTATTTTTATTTTTCTCTCTCGCTTTTTTTTTGCGTTTTTTTTCTGGCGTTTTCGCTTCGTTTCCTTTCTTTCCTCTTGTGTGGACCGAGAGTATAGTGAGTGTGCCTCGCTCAAAGCGTGATACAAAACCACAAAAAACCACGACTGGAAGAGAGAGAGAGAGAGAGAGAGCAGAGAGAGAGAGACAGACGTCTTTGGGAACATCACTTTATGTATAAAGGAGAAAAGAGAGAGGAAGAGAGAAAAAGTGCTCTTAATAAGAGACTCTCCTCTCTGTGTGCCGCCAAAAAAGAGAGAGAGAGAAAGCAGCGCGTGAGACTTCTTCTTCTGCTGCTGCAATTACCATCCGGGTTTATAACGCTCAATGAAACTGCTATTTTAAGGTAGGTGCGCGCGCGCGCGGTTTTCTCAGTCTCTCGTCGCTTTTCTCCTTTTATCTCTTCTCTTTCGCGCGCGCGGATGGATGGAGGAGCTCTTCTCTCTTCGTTTCAAGAAAGGAAGAGGAAACAAAAAATTCGCGCACGCATCCATATCTACTACGCATTATCCAATGAGGAACGCTATTAATGTACTGAAAGCCATTGAAAGAATGCGCAAAAAGCGCATTCTTCGTGAAACTTGAAAATAGTTTGTGCTATCTGAGGATAAAAAACGCGCAGTCGCGCGAAGAGTTTTCTTTTTCTCTCTCTCTCTCTTCTCGTTTGTGTGTTCAACTAACTTTTTTTCCTCGTGCGTTACTGCTTATATATAACACAGAAGAGCACGAAGATAGAAGAGGATGGCAATAACAACTTTGAAGGCGTCGGCGGCAGAAAATGTTCGGTATTTCTGGTGTGCGTTCATCGCGGCGTCTGTGTTGGGACAAATGAACGTTCCGTTCGTTTCAAAGTTTGTGCGAGATACGGCGAAGCGAGGCAAGACGAGAGACGGAGACGCGTCAAAAACGAAAAGACGACGAAATTTATACGAGTTACTAAACGTCCCGCACGCGTGGTTTACGCATTTTTATGTCGTTGGTACCGTGTGGAACGCGCACGTTTTGCTGGAGCGCGTTCAATCGAAAAGAGATATCGTTGATGTGTCTTCGTTCGCGACGGCGGTTCTGGGAGACTCGAGCGGCGAGCTTCTCGCGAGCGTCTTGTTTCAGTTCCACGTCACGCGACGGTTGATGGAATCGTTATTCGTTAAAGTGAACAAGAAAAAAGCGAAAATGCACGCGATTGGGTATGTTCTCGGTTTACTGTATTACGTGTGCGCTACTTTGAGCTTAAAAAATAGTCGCGCGGGAAGAACGACCGCGGGAGAAAGAAAAGTCGAGTTTCTCTTCGCCTCTCTCCTCTTCTTCTGCGCCAACTGGAAACAATACGAGTGCCACGTGTTACTCCGCAACGCTCGATTACAAACCGACAGGAAAGACCAATACGCGCAAATCGATTCCGGTTTGTTCTCCTTAGTCGCTTGCCCGCACTACTTTTTCGAGTGCGTTTTGTATTTCAGCCTGTGCGTCGCGCTTCGGTTTTCGCCGTCGAGCGTTTTGATGTTCCTCGCGGTTTGCGGAAACTTGAGCGTAGAGGCCAAGAACCATTTGATTTGGTATCGAAACCGAATCAAAGGGTTTCCTAGACGGCGGAAAGCTATGGTGCCGTACGTGTTTTAGTTTATTAAAGTTTAGTAAATAATATGTACCAGTACGCGTGTGTAGTCGGTTGCGTTTTTCTTATCAGAGAGTTCTCGTAGTAGAATTTGTGCTGTGGGAAACTCTCCTCTGATCGTCTCTCTCTCTCTCTCTCTCTCTCGAGCCGCCGCCGCGACTTCATCTTTTTTTCGCATCTCTCTTTGCGTGTGACTTTTTCTCTCGTGCGTGTCTCTTTTTTTTTCGCCTTTTCCCCTATACTCTTACTTTTATCTCTTTTTGTCCCTGCTGTATACTAAAGCGTCACAAAAAGAATCTTGATCGCACGCATTCGACATCGTCATCATCATGTTAGCTTCAACCGGTGCTGGTGCGTTCCCTTTCTTTTTGTACTCGACGCGCGATCGGCATCTTTTTCTCTTTCTGTGTGTATACTAGTTTATCCCACAAAATCGGCAACGTGTCATCGAGACGCACACGCAGCCCTCAATCCAATCCAATCCCTCTCTCTCTCTCTCTCTCTCTCTCTCTCTCTCTCTCTCTCTCTTTCCCTTTTTCTTTCGCCGGTGTGATGACGTCGAAGAGTGAGAGAGAGAGAGAGGGCGTTTTCCTCGCTCTCTGTTTGCGTTTTATACTGACTGTTTTATCGTTAAATCACAAACAACAGCAGCGACTGCGACGACGAGTCTGTTGTCCTTCAGAAGAAGTCACGCCGGTAACAACAATGCGTCGTCGTCGTCGTCGCATTCCGTTCACAAAGTAAACGCCAAGGCGATCGCTCGAACTTCAAAAAATAATAACAAGCAAAGAAGAACGCTGACCATCGTCAACGTGGCCACTCCGTCGAAGAAGTCCTCGGAACCGCCGAAAGAACCGAAAAGATCCGCGGTGGAAATTATCAAAGAAAACTCGGACTTTTTACGTCACCCTCTGATCGAGCAGTTGGCGACGCCGGAGACGTTCATCTCGGAAGATGCCGCGCAACTGTACAAGTTTCACGGCGGGTACCAGCAAGACGACCGAGAAAAGAGATCGTTCGGACAAGGGAAGTTTTACCAGTTCATGATGCGAACGAAACAACCGGCTGGATTAGTCACGAATAAGTTGTATTTGACCATGGACGACTTGGCGAATACGCACGGGAACGGGACTTTGAGATTGACGACGAGACAAACCTACCAGCTGCACGGCATTTTGAAACAAGATTTGAAGCAAACGTTTAGAACGGTGATTCAAAACATGGGGTCGACGTTAGGTGCGTGTGGGGATATCAACCGTAACGTGACCGCGGCGCCGTGCCCGGACAAGAAGAACCCGAGTTACGAAATCGCGCAAACGTTGGCGCAAGATATCGCGGAATTGTTAGCGCCGCAATCGGGGGCGTATTACGACGTTTGGCTCGATGGCGAACAAGTCATGACGGTGGAAAAGCCGGAAATTACGAAAGCAAGAATGGACAATTCCAACGGGACGAACTTTGAAGGAAGCCAAGAACCGATTTACGGCTCTCTCTTCTTGCCGAGAAAGTTCAAGATTGGCGTCACCGTTCCTGGCGACAATCACATCGATTTCTTGAGTAATGATATCGGTATTTGCGTCGTGAACGATGCGAGCGGAAAACACATCGGGTACAACGTCTACGCCGGTGGCGGTATGGGTCGTTCGCACAGAAACAACGAAACGTTTCCGAGAATCGCCTCGCCGATTGGATACGTCGATAAAGACGATATTTTGTACGCCGTCAAAGCTATCGTTTGTACGCAAAGAGATTACGGCAGACGGGACGACAGAAAGCAGTCCAGGTTAAAATACCTCGTCCACAGCTGGGGCGTCGAGAAGTTCACCACGGTGACGGAACAATATTTTGGCAAGAAGTTTCAACCGATTGCTCCGTTGCCGGAGTTTGAGTTCAAATCGTACCTCGGATGGAACGACCAAGGCGACGGGAAGTTATGGTACGGCGTCCACGTTCAAAACGGTCGATTGAGAGGCGAATTAAAGAAAGCGTTGAGATTAGTCATCGAAAGGTACGAGTTACCGGTGCGTTTGACCGCGCAACAAGATTTACTCTTGTGCGACGTCGACCCGAAGTGGAAGGATGACATTCACCAAACTTTGAAAAATGCCGGTTTGAAAGATTTGGAAGACATCGAACCGAACGACCAATTATCCATGGCTTGCCCAGCGTTGCCTTTGTGTGGCTTGGCTATCACCGAAGCCGAAAGAGGTTTACCGGACATCAACAAGAGACTTCGTCAGGTTATGGAAACCGTCGGCTTGACGAAAGCGGACGATATCATGATTCGTATGACTGGTTGCCCGAACGGGTGCGCGAGACCGTACATGGCTGAACTTGGTTTCGTTGGCGACGGTCCGAACACGTACCAAATTTGGTTGGGCGGCACCAGAAACTTAACCGGCATTTCCCGCGCCTACGAAGACAAGGTGAAAGTGGACGATTTGGAGACATTTTTCGAACCGATCTTCGCGTATTGGAAGCAAAACCGCAACAGCGGCGAGGAGTTTGGCCAGTTCGTCAACCGCGTCCCTTTTGAAGAAATCAAGGCGTTCTCGGAATCGTACGTCCCGGGACAGCTCGTCTCTACCGAACGATTACCGAGGGTCATGGTTGAAAGAGCGGCGTTGGATAAGTTGATCAAATACGCGGAAGAGAACAACACGACGTTGACGGCGGCGGCGACGAAAGCCATCATGGACTTGTAATTTCAAATAAAAGTAAAAAATCATCATATACCATAAATACATGCGAGTAAAAGTCATCTTTCGAACTGCTGCGCATCATCTTTTGCTCTCATCAAATCTATATATATTATTACAAAATTTCATTTTTCTACGTATTTTAATGCCCTCGCGTGCTCTATTCTTCTAACTCTGGTCGAGTTAATAAATACAACGACGGGCCCAGCACGGGCAACAGATAAAACAACGGGTTTACGTCAGATGACGATGACGACGACGATCTTCTCTGCAAATCCTCCTGGATGGCCGTTTTCATCACCAACGATAAGACGATCAAATCGCAAGTGCTCACGCACGCCAAAGTGGATTGTTTCGTCAACAGCGTGACAAACTCGGAAACTACCCCGGCATCTAATACGTGCGAGAACGCCCAAAAATACAAAAAAGCGCTGAACGCCGTCAAAAACAACGCGTTCACTTTTGATTCTAGGATGTTCTTGGTGACAAACCCCAAATCAGATTTCTTCACGCCGTTAACCACCGGCGTCCTGGCGATTAAATACGGTCCCAACGCGAAGAAACCGAGCGCGAAGGACGCGCCGACGAAAAACTTTGGTTGCAACTTTGGCTGTTTCTCGCCACCGCCTGGGAGCAACAAAGACGCGTACACCGCTGGCACAACCCCCAAGCTATTAAAAAGTGCCTCAAAAAGTGGATTCACCTGCCCTTGAAACGGAGAGGAGACGAGTTTGGTGATTAAATCTGTATCGAACGAACCGACCGTTTTGGGCGCAACGAACGTCGCCACCGCCAACAAAGAAAACCACAAACCGAGAATCGTCAATCGCTCCGAATCTTCCCAAAACTTGTACAACCCTTCTTCCTTTTTGCTGTCGTCATCGGCAGCGGAAGTTTTCCCAGGCGGAGAAGAAGAAGAAGAAGCGGACGCGGTGATTTTGTTTTTGGATAATTTTACATTGCATGCACTCTTCTTCTTCACGACTAATCTTCTTCTTTCCTCTTTCCTCGTCGATGCCATCGTAACGACACCACCACCACTCGTCGTCGTCGTCGTCGTCGTCGTCGTCCCAGAGAGTGCGTTTCTTCTCGAAGAAGAAGAAGAGCGGCGGAGGACGACGAAGCGTGGTTTCTTCGTCGTCGCGTTTGCCGTTGATGATGTTGTTGTTGTTGTTGTTATCCTACATGATGTCGTCATCGTGGTCATCGTCTTTTCAAAAAAAAATGTGAAGAAGACACACAACACAAATTTTTTTTTAAAAAAAAAAAGAGAAGCAAAACAGAGCAGCAAAATCCCCTAATAAAATAAATCGAAACTCTCTCTCTCTCTCCCTCCTCCTTCTCCTCCTTCTCCTCCTATCGCGCGAAGAGTCAACGGTCGCCGCTCCGACGTCGACGCGCGTCTTTTAGAGAGAGAGATTCTTTTTTGCAAACAAAAAAAAGCTTCTCCGCTTGTGTGCTAATTTTTTTTGTTTACAAAATGCGTGACGACGAAGTGATTGAGATTGTTTCTTCTTCATCAGAAGAAGAAAGAGATGATAACGATGAAGAGCAAAACGCGGTAAACGGGACGATGATGACGGAAAGTCCTTCGCGTGAGGGAGAGGAGTTTTCTCCGTCTCCGGCGAAAGTAGTAGTAGTAGTAGCAGAAGAAGAAGAAGCGGCGGCAGAACCGGGACGAGTCGAAAGCGAAGAGAGAGAAGAAGAAGAAGAAGAAGAAGAGGTGATTTTGATTGATTCGGGAGATGAGGGAACAGAAGAAGAAGAAGAAGAAGAAGAAGAGACGCGTTTCAACATCGGCACGGAGGTTTTAATCCACGACATCTTAACGAAACCGGAACTGAATGGACGGAAAGGAGAGATCATGGAATTTATCGGTGGGTTGGATCGTAGGTATTCGGTGAAAGTAGGCCGCAGTAATAGTGCTCGCGGTAATAAGGACGTTCTCGTCGTGGCGCTGAAAGAGGTGAATTTGATTGATTTCAACAAAGACGGAGAGAAAGCGATGGAAGTTATGTTACGAATGCGAAGCGAGAAAGAACGAGAAGACGATGGCAATAATACTAGGAATAATAGTAAAAAACGGAAAGAAATGATGGGCGAAGGCGAAGAAGAAGACATCGCGTGGGGACCGGCGCACAGAAACGACGTCTACGAGGATGAGGACGAGGACGACGGTTTGTACAGAAGAATGGCGTCATCACCACCGCTAACGGAGTCGCCTCCCGCGAGAAGGATGATGCCGCCGCCGTCTCCGTCCATACAATTCACGCCGACGAGGAGCAAATACGCGCGAGCGGTACCGTACGCGCATCCCGTGTACCAAAGTGGGAAAAGCAAGATGTTTGGTAAAATTACGTGCGTGTTAGACCACGATATCGCGATGAAAAATGTTGGTAAAGCCGTTATTCAAGGTTTGGATGCTCCGAACGGGATTTCTGGTTTATCGAAAGACTACAAAAACCGATTGCGATGTACGTCGAGAACTTTATTGCCCATCCCTTCGAGCATCACGTGGATTCGGCATCCGGAGAAGGAGTTGAGAACGAACGAAGAGTGTAGATTTATGTTGCAAGATTTAACCCAAATGCAAGTCGAGGACGATCCGAGATTACACTGGTCGATGCGCACGACGTTGATTTTAAACGGCGAAGAGTTTGTGAAACTCCTCGAAAAAGAAGAAGAGACAGAACGTTTGCAGCACATACAGGACGGTTCCTTATCGGATATTTTATTGAAAGCGAAAAGACGTTCGGATTCGGTAGGTATTCTCACGCTTTTGGTGTACGGATTAGATGATTACGTCTTGAAGCGAACGAGGAAAGAAATGGCCCGCTTGGGCGCCAAAGACGCGTTCAACGATAAGTTTGTTTCCGCGCTGAAAACAAAATTAATCGTTCGATCGGGCGGGTTTGGAAATCTAGGAAAGATTCAAGTCAAAGTCGTCGAGTGTTTGAATGAACAGGCAGTCGTGGATAACATCGTCGGCACGCACAGATGGTTGGCAGATCTTCCGTTTAAGAAGAACCACAACGCGATATCGGTAGGGGTCGTCGCCACCGTGGACGAGAAGAAAATTAGGAAATTGGACCATTTGAACCTCTCGTGGGTGAAAGCGCTGGCTGCGATATCAGGATTAGCCGAAGAACACGCGCACGTGGTCGCGTGCCGCTTTCCGAGCGCAAAAAAGTTGATTGAGCACTTTGATCGGTTTAAAGACGATCAAAACGGTGGCGAACGCGTCATTGCCGATTTGGATAAATTTTCGAACAGGCACCGAGACGGAAGGCAAAAGATTGGAATCGGAGTCGCGCACAGATTACGCGTCATGTTCAGTCGGAACGCGAAAGCTGGCGATATATTGTAGAAAACTGAAGAATAGAGTAGACGCTAGCATAAAGTGCTTTCGTGTAATAGCGCATGCTTTTGTAAAAAATGTATTTGTAGTTCTTTTTTTACTTAGAAAATTAGGTATCTACTCGTACAACACGCACGTGAATCGTTGTCATCTCAAGAAATCAAACGATTTTATGGACCGGTCCAAAATCGTCGTCGTCGTCATCGGACCAATCTTCCGACCAGTCAATCGGAGGTCCCTTGTTTGGTGTCGTGGTCTGCGAAGAGAACGCGCTCCTATTCCCACCGCCGACGCGAGGTGCCGGACCTCGCATCCATCGCTCGTACTTGAACTTCGCGTAAGCGCCCAGAAGCAAAATTCCAAAAACAGCCACGAGGAACAAGAACATTTGAACATTGTACATCCCACTTTGAACGTTTGACATCATGTTTTGAAAGTCTGGTAACCCAACCGGCTTGCGATAGGAATCATCGCTATAATCATCAGACGATGAAGCGTAATCGCTCGTGTCCGATGCTGGTTCTAAATCAGCCTCGATTTCCTCTTCGTCCTCGAATCTACTCGCACGTTCTCTTCGAGAAGAAGAAGAAGTTGATGAGCTAGATGCATCTTCTTCTTGTTGTTCTTCTTCTTGTTCTAACTCTTGCTCTAACTCTCGCTCTTCTTCAATTCTTTCCTCTTTTCGTTCTTCTTTTTCTTCTCGAAGTTCTCCACGAATGGCCTCTTCCTCATTCTTTTCTTCCTCTTCTTCCTCTTTCTTTTCTTTCTCTTTTTGTATGCTACCGCTGCTTTTGGAAGAAAAGTCCGAGTCAAATGAATCGTTGGTTTCTTTGAACGTATCTACCATCATCTCATCTGACTCTTCCTTCTCTCTCTCGGTTATTTTCTCTTCCTCTTTTTCTTCCTCTCCTTCTTCGCTCTTCATGTGTTTTTCGTCATCAAAAATTTCCTCCTCGCGAACAGCTTCTTCTTCCTTTTCCTCCCCGTTCTCCTCCTCTTTAGGTGTTGTTTCATCGCCATCGCCAAGGGCAGCGACTGCGGACAAATCCTCTTTTTCTTCTTCTTCAATCGATCGTTCTTGCTTTTGTTCTTCTCCTTCTTCTCCCACAGAACTATCGTCGATATCTGAAATGTCTTTACTTTTCTTACTGTTCCTGTAACGATGGGTCGTGGAAGATCTTCTCGAATGCGTTGTGTTGCGATGGCGGTGTCTTCGCTTCCCCGAAGACGCAGCGCTCTCATCGTTAACGCTGTAATCAGTATCCGCAGTGCTTTCGGCAGCACTTCCGACAGATCCTTCTTCGTCTTCTTTTTCTTCTCCTACAGATCTTTTTTCTCGCTCACTCGAGGCGTCTCTCTCCTCAGTCTTCTTTGATTCTTCTTCTTCCTCAGTCTTTTCTAACTCCTTCGCATCTTCTTCGACGACGTCTTTTTCTTTCTTCACTAATTCTTCCTCTTTTTCGAACGATTCTGACGCAAACTCATTCTTTTCTTTTGAGTTCTTCACTTCCTCATCTAGAGCTTCGTCATTATCGTTCAAAGACGTCGGCTTTTTCACGTCGCTCACAGCATCGTACAGATCTTTCATATCGACGTATTTTTCAGCCTCTTCAAGTGTCTTTTTTGCACCCTCATCATCCTCAATTGTCGTCGTCGTCATTACTTCTTTCATGTCGTCGCTCTTTTCCTTTTCTTCTTCTACAGCACTCTCGCTTTTTTCATTATCTTCGACGGCGACGTCTTCCGCCTTTGTGGTTTCTTCGTACGACCCTTTTTCGTCGTTGCTGACGGATTGCGGCGAAGAAGTCGTTGACTCTTCCGTCTCCTTCTTCAATGCCTCTTCCTCAAAGGAATCCTCGGAGGATGTTTCTCGAGTAAACGACGACGACGACGATGATGATGATGATTCTTCGCGTTTTTTTTCCGCCTCCATCATTTTCTCCTCTTCGACGGCTTCGTCTGCTTTGTCCTCCTCTTCTTTCTCCATCGCGTCTTCAACAGCCGCCGGCGAAGACATCTCTTTTCCTCCTTCTTCTGTTTCGTTCGAAGAACTGTCCGGAAGGTCAGCTTCGGGAGCATCGCCTCCCATCATCTTCTCGTACTCATCCCCAACCGAGGAGGAGGAGGAGGAGGAGGAGGAAGAAGAAGAAGATGAAGATGAGGAGGAAGAAGAAGTATTATCGTCCTTTTCCAATGACGGTTCTTCTTCTTTTTCTTTTCCTTCTTCTTTTCTTTCTTCTTCTTCTTCTTCTTTTTCCACCGATCGAGGAAGATAATCTTTCTCAACACCTCCACTGCTCTGTGCTTCTTCCGCCACCGCTTCTTCGCCAGCGGGGAGCGCGATCCACTCTTCGTCGGTCTTCTCCGATACGGGTTTCGGCGTCTCTTCTGTGGTTAATAAAGTTCCTTTATCGTCGTCGTCATCGTCTGTCGCGACGCTTTCAACGTTTTCCTCTGTTTTTGCGCTTCTCTCTCTCCTTTTTCTCCTCGAAGAAGATGAAAACGACAACGCGTCGTCGTCGCTTTCGTTGTCGTCCGTCCTCGTCGTCGTCGAATACTCGTCCACTTCTTCTTGCGCGGAGACGAGCGTTGTCGTCGCTAGAGCGACGAGGATTACGATAAACAAGAAGAAGAAGAACGAGCGGCGAGTAGTACTACTGCTACGACGAAGCATTTCGCTCTTCTCTCTATTTTTTTTATGCGCGCGCGTGTGTTGTTAACTTTTTTTTGTGAGGTGCAAAACTAAATTCGACTACTATTATTACTAAACACGCGCGCACTAATTTAATCTCTGTGTCGACTATTAGTATTGTCGTTCAAATTCTCCAGACTCTCGCCGCGCTGTTCTCGCAACTTTCGGACGACTTCGGAACTCATCGAGGCTGGCGGATGTCTGGACATGGCCGACGCCGTCGCGGAGGAGAAGGCGAAAGATTTCGTTCCGCCGTTTCGCGTCGACGCCATCGACGACGGTTTTGTGTTGCTATTACTATTAGAACTATTTCTCGCGTACGCGTTTCTGAACTGATTGTGCATCCGCCCGAACCATACTTTTATGGTTCTCCATAATTCTCTAAGTTTGTTGGGAATGGCGTCGAGGAAGGCGGCGAGCTTCGGCGAGACGCGACGCAGTCTCATGGAAACGATGATTTTGTATTTTTGCACGAACGGAATGAGCTTGCTGAAGATGAGCGTAGAAACGAGCGATTTGATCGCATCGATGATTTTCACCGCATACGATTTCATCGTTTCGATCGTTTTCTGAATCACGGGATACTTTTGGTACCAGAGTTTCAACTTCGGCCAAATCGCGTTCACGGCGCGAACGACGACTCTTCGATAGAGCACGTCGAAGATTGGATAGAAGTAATCGCGCAAGGGTTTTGTTTTGACGTAAAACCAAGCGGCAAACCTGTTGTACCCGGACTTTTCGCACGACCACTCGACGAGTCTGTTCAAAATCGCGGACTTTTTACACAAGTATTTCAATCCAATGTACCAAACGACTTGGAAAAGCAAATAGTAAAACACTTGCATGAAGAGCGATAGAGAGACCCACCATCGAATGAAACGTTTACCCATGCTCGTATTTTTCGCGCGCATTTTAGCCTCTTCGTATTTATCCATCATCGATCCAAACGTACCAGCCATGGAGCCGTGATGGGTGTAAAAGGAGTCGTGGGACATGGCTAAAGTGTTCGTCTCGACGCCTTCGGCCCACACCGCGGAAGCGCTGTGCGACTCGCCCGTTCTCGCTTCGTGGACTATTTTTGGATGCAAAGAATCTTTGTTGCTCGCCGCGTTCGATATGCCGCCTCTGTGGCGAACGTCGTAGATACCCGTTAAGTGCTTCGTCATTTCGTGGTCGTCGGTATCGTCTACTAAACTGTCGCCGTTCTCATTTTGCGTGTGATCAAATTCGACGTTCAACGCGCCCGCAACCGTTCGAGCGAGTTTTCTCTCCACGTCTAATAATTTAATCGACGACGGGTTCCCTCTGTCCGTCACGTAAACGCGTTGCGAGTCCGGGCACACGGAAATGCCAAAAGGAACATCGAATGATGATTTTGTCGCCGATCGACGACCGAAACGGTCTCGAATGCGATTGGATTTATCCACGACAGTCACGTCGACAACTTTCCCTGTTTTTTCCCAGTTTGGTTCGTACGACGCGTCGTCTTTGGACCCGTCCGGATACGCCGAAGAGATGTCGTCGAAAACGGGGACTTTTCGCACCGCGCCATTTCCAGAGTCTACGACTAAAACGTATACTTTTTCTTTCTCCTTCTTCTTTGATTGAAACAACGAGGAGGAAGACATCGTCGCCGATAACGAGGACGGCATGAACGATACAGCCGTCGGTTTCGCAAAAAGCGTATCAATACCGAGCGCGTTACCTTTATACCCTCTGCTTTTACCACCGGCTAAAGTAGTCACCGCTCCAGTTTCCGTATTTACTAATCGCACCGCGTGATTCCCGGCATCCGCCACGGCTAGAAACGCGCACTTGTTGCCCGATTTACCGCCACCATCCAACGCTGTGTTTGTACTACACGACATACCCATAGGTTGCAAAAATCTCGCTTTTGATTTTACACCGTCTACCATTCCCGGAATTTTATCTCCCGTCAACGTCGTCACCTCTCCGCTTTGCACGTCTACTTTCCGTATGCAATTATTCATCGCGTCCGAGACAAACAACGTGTGGCCGTCCGGGTGCATGACCACATCCATCGGTTGATTAAATCTCGCTTTCGTCCCGACTACATCGTCGTGGTACCCAGTTAAACCCGACCCGGCTACGGTTCTCACTACTCCGCTCCCTAAAATGATCACCCTAATCTTATGGTTCTTCGTATCTGCGACGTAAACGAACCCGCCGTCTGGCGATACCGCCACGCCGGATGGAAACGTAAACGTCGCGTCGCCCCTCTTCGCTAAACCGTCCGAGCTCCCACTCGCTCCAGTCCCCGCTAACGTCGTTACCGTCCCGAACTCCACGTCTATCCGTCGTATTCTGTGATTAAACGTATCCGCTATGAATATATCTCTCCCGTCCGGAGAGGCGACGACGCCGTACGGCTTGTTAAATCTCGCCTCTAAACTCGGCCCGTCGTGGAATAACATGGACGGATGTAAAGCTCTGGACGGGTCGTACGACGACGATCCTCGCGTGTCTTGTCGCGCGAATCTTCTCGCGGAATACGTTCCTCCAAAATTACCGTTGTTGTCATCTTCGCCACTGCCACCATTATCGTTCGTTCCTCTTCTTCCCTGTTGTTGTTGATAGGCTGCGCTGTTCCCGTCCCGTCTCGAGGAGTGCACCAATCTGTCCTGTTGCGCGAATGCTTTTTCGGGACCCGAGACGACGACGACGAACAATAGCGATACCAATAATAACAGAAACAACGACATCATCGACGGAGTCGTCGCGAAGAAGAACGAACGGTTCGTCGCGATGACCATCTTTAATATTCGTATTATTATTATTAGTAGTAGTAGTAGTACCACGGACGGGTATATAAAATTGTGGATTTTTATGATTATATATCAAAAGTGTGCGTGTGTTGTCTCTGAGTGATGAGAGAAGAAGAAGAAGCACAAAAAAAGTTTTTCACATTTTTTTCACCTCTCTCTGTTCTCTCTCTCGTTCTCTCTCTCTCTCGTTCTCTCTCTCTGCAAAAGAAAACGCGCACCCACGCTTATAAATAAAGAAGCACAACACACGAAGAAGCACGAGGGCGCATCGATCGCTTTCAAAAGTAAAAAACAAGAAGAAGAAGAACAGAAAAGACAGGAAATATACACACGTAAGCGCTCGGCGGAAGGACAGAAGCAGCAGCACTAAAAAGAAAAATGGGAAGGAAAATGAAAACGCCGAAGAAAGAGACGCACTCGCTCCCCATCGACCGACAGATTGAACAAGACAACGTGGCGCGAGAGCGGAACCCGAAGAAAGAGAACAAAGAAAAGAAACGCTCGAGACAACCAGAGGAAGATTTTATTCACGATAATCTGTCGAATAAGATCATGGCCGAAGCGAGGAAGCAGTTGGAAGATATCGAACGAGAAGAGAGGGAAGAGGAAGAAGCCGGCGGCGGCTCGACCGGAAAAAAGGCACCAAAAAGGAGACCGTCCCAGGGAAGACAGATTTTATTAGAAGGAAAGAGCTCGATGTTAGATCACGACGACGATTCTGGCGATGATGAAGAAGATGACGACAACAACAACGACGACGACGACGGGAAGAAGACCAGAAAGAACGCGTTCGATGAAGACCACGTAAAACACGACGGAGAAGACGACGACGAACTAGAATACGACTCGGAGGACGAGAAGAAAAGCGAGTTCGCGTACAACCTAGATAAAGAATACGAACACGAAGAATACTCGGACGTCGAGTTAGACGAAGCGGACGAGCAAGCTTTGAACGCGTTTATGAATCCGTTTGGAGGACAACAACGTTCTTTGGCAGATATGATTTTGGAAAAGATTCACGATAAGGAGGCGGAAGAGCAAGGCGCGGCGTTGGAGATGTTGGAAGAAGACGCCGATGAACGACAAAAGAAAGCGGCGGCAATGTTGGAGGAGTTCGCACCGGAAGGCATCGACGAGAAAGTTTTGCAAGTGTATAGAAAAGTGGGGGATTTGCTGAAACGATACACGACGGGGAAGTTCCCGAAGGCGTTTAAAATTATACCGGCGTTGTCTAATTGGGAGGAAGTGTTGTGGTTGACGAGGCCGGACACGTGGTCACCACACGCGATGTTTCAAGCGACGAGATTGTTTGCTTCAAACTTGAACGAACACATGGCGCAAAGATTTTACGTTTTAGTTTTGTTACCAAGAGTGCGCGACGATATTCAAGAGCACAAAAGGTTACACCACGCGTTGTATCAAGCTTTGAGAAAAGCAACGTTTAAGCCGGGCGCGTGGTTTAAGGGCATTTTGTTGCCGTTGTGTGAAAGTAAAACGTGCACTTTACGAGAGGCTGTCGTGTTATCTTCGGTGTTAGCAAAAACTTCCGTGCCTGCGTTGCACTCCGCGGCGGTGTTGATGAAACTTTCCGAGTTGGAGTACGCTGGGACGACGTCGTTTTTCATTCGCGTCTTGTTAGACAAGAAATACGCGTTGCCGTACAGAGTCGTGGATGCGTTGGTCGACAACTTTCTCAAATTTGCCAACGAAGAGAGAACGTTACCGGTGGTTTGGCACCAATCTTTCTTGTGTTTTGTGCAAAGATATAAACACGAGCTCTCGAAAGAGCAAAAGAAACGTTTGAGCAAATTGGCCTCGGCGCATCAAAACCATTACTTGATTTCGCCAGAAATCGTTCGCGAACTCGCCAACTCGGATACGACCAGAGGTGATAAACGCATGGACGTGCACATGAAAGGCATACACGAGACGAAACCAAAACAAGCCGTGGCCAGAGAGTTCACCTTGAAGACGAAAGGTGGCGCAACACTTCAAGTGGAAGATTTTAGAAACATGCCGCCTATAGTTTTACAGCCCGATATGGAATACTGAAAAAAAATATGTTTCGTTCGATGGTGATGGTATTTGTTGTTATATTGCGATTGATTTATTAAAACCCAGCTGCTGTAAATGTCACTTCCTCTGCTTTCAAAGTCTTCAAATTTAACAAGACGACGCTCCCGGTTTCGCTAAAGCTCGGTACGGAAACCAGCACGGATTTTTGTGACGCTACTACTATTTCTCTCGAACCAAACGCGCTTTGACAACCCGCAAAGAACACGTCCGGAATTTTCGTTAAAACGAAAGGATCCATATCTTTAAAGGGATAGCACGCCAACGTATCCGGCGCGGATGGGGCGATGTGTCCCCAACTCAAAAACCTCTCCATGACATCTAACGCCGCTTTCGCTTTTTCCTCCGACGTTTTTTCCTTCAAGCCGATACCGCTCGAGGTGATTTGTAAGCAATCGCGAACGTTTTGCCCGGACGTCCCCAGGAAAGTTCTCGATGATGTGGAGGCAGCGCTTGAAGATGATGGTGAGATTTGAAACTCGTGTGGGTTGGTCGCTTTCTTCAACGTCGATCCTTCGAATCGAGCGGCGTTTGGTAAGAAGCAACTGTGAATGGGTTGTTGCGGTAACGCCGAGTTCGTCGGGTCGGAGCTTCCAGGCATGAGGTCAACGGGAACCATTTCGCAAACTTTCGAAAGGAACGCGTCTGCTTTTTGAATCGAGGATAAGGTCGCTTTCTTTTTCGTTTCGGCGTGGGTCCCGCCCTCGCCGTTTGTCGTCGGCTTCGCGCCTTTCTCGCCGTGGACTTCTTCCCTCGTTTTCGAGGAAACCAAATCGCCACACACGAGAACTTGACTAATCCCACCCGCTCTCTTTTCATCGCCTAAACTGCCTTCGATGTATTCACTTAACATGGACGCGCGCACGTCGTTCAAGGGAGACGCGCCGAAATTCAATCCAGAAATTAAGCAAGCGTACGTCGGTTCCTCATCGTCGTCTTCTACCTTCGTCGTTGATTTCGTCGCCGACGACGATGGCGTTGCAAACACCATAGAGTCAACGATGAAGTCTCCTTTTTCGTCCACGCGCCCTTTACACACCGCCGAGACTCCAGTCACTAACTCTCCCACGTTCACTCCCGGCCCTTGTAACTTCACTCTCGCGCTTTCGTCCTCTAAAATACAAAAATCCTTCTCTTCGTCGACGAAGTTCTCCTCCATGTTCATTAATCCGTGTTCGACTTGCTCTTTTTTCGTGACTCCGGCTTTCGTCTTGATGTATTCGTCTAAAATAATTGGTTTCTTGGCCATCTCTTTGTAAATGGTGCCTATGATGACGACTTCCTCGCCGAGCGCAGCTGCCGGTTTGTTTTCTTCTTGGAGCGTCTCGTCGTCAACGTCCATCATTGCGCTGGACTCTCTCTTCTCTCCGTCGGCTTTTCCATCCTCGTCGTTACTCGCCGCGGCGCCTAATTGAATGACACGTTTCAAAGGAACGGACGTTCCAAAGTTCTCTTTCGCGCTTTGCTTTAATCCTGGGAGTAAAACCATCAACCGCTGGTAATACAACGACGAATACTGTTTGCCCATGTGTTCTTTTTCGAAACGGAATTTATTCTCAGTGGCAGCGTCGTCGTTCGATGGTCGAGACGACAGTTTTCTCTTCATCGCAGTGCTCATGTTCTTCAACTCGTTCTCGTCGAGAGAGACGAGATGAGAGGTCGTCGCGGTCATTTCTTTCGCTCGCAACGTTTATTACTTTAGAAAGAGAGTTTAGAGACAGAGAGAGAGTTTCAAAAATCTGTGGACTTTTTTTGAATTTTTGTTGCCTGTTTT
>Ga0181559_10000532_pt1 | contig 35399 bp, 29 predicted proteins | sample 011ome_21_FD_133752 | JGI IMG/M metagenome (GOLD analysis project Ga0181559, IMG submission 133752) | Coastal salt marsh microbial communities from the Groves Creek Marsh, Skidaway Island, Georgia - 011508AT metaG (megahit assembly) | ecosystem: Environmental > Aquatic > Marine > Intertidal... | reverse complement strand
TATGAAGGATGGCGTTGTCGTAGAGACCGGGACCACCTTCGATGTCTTCAAGACCCCAAAGCACCAATACACCAAAGACCTACTAGCCGCCGTGCCAAAGCTGGGCGCTGCCCAGACCAAGCCAGTTATTGAGCGCAAGCTAACTGAGGAGCCTGTGCTTCGCATGAGGGGTCTCAACATTGAATACCGCAAGCGGGGCAAAGTTCCAGCGTTTTTGGCGGTCAAAGATGCCGATCTAGATATCTACCCCGGTGAAGTCCTTGGTTTGGTGGGGGAGTCGGGCTCGGGCAAGACCACCATCGGCAGGGCGGTCGTTGGACTGCTCCCCATCAAGAGTGGCGAGCTATCGGTTGACGGCCAGGCAATGGTCGGTGTTTCAAGGCAACAGCTAATTGATGTTCGCAGAAACATTGGAATCGTATTCCAGGATCCAGGTAGTTCTCTAAACCCAAGGTGGCCTATCGGGCAGTCAATCGCGGAGCCGCTTCTGCTTGCAGGTTGGGATTCTCCCACCCGCACAAATCGCGTGAGCGAACTCTTGGACTTGGTTGAGCTTCCCAGAAGCTACCGCAACCGCTATCCGCATGAGCTCTCTGGTGGTCAGAGGCAGCGCGTTGGCATTGCTAGAGCTTTGGCACTTAGCCCCAAGCTGCTGGTTGCGGATGAGCCAACTAGCGCCTTGGATGTCTCCGTTCAGGCAGGGGTTCTGGAGCTATTGCAGGAGATCCAGAAGGAGCAGCAGTTTGCGACGTTGTTCATTTCTCACGACCTAGCAGTTGTGGATCTCCTCAGCGACCGAATAGCCGTGATGAAACTTGGTGAGATTGTTGAGCAAGGACACAAGGATCAGATCCTGCGCAATCCCCAAGTTGACTACACCAAGAGACTTATTAGTGCTGTGCCGATTCCAGATCCGTCGCAATCAGGATCATTCAGGAAGTTGTGAATCCACCATGCTGGGCGAGGGAAGATATTGAGATTCATATTTCGCCTTGACTTTGGCGCTCAAATCGGCTGGGGTCATTTATCGAGGTCGATTGCCATTAGCGAGGCGCTGATAGCAACAGGTCATGAAGTTGTGATTGCCACCCAATCAAGACCTGACAGTCATCCGAAGCTGAAGCAGCTCGTCAGCAGCAAGGTATTGGAAGTCCAGTCAATTTCGCATGACAAAACGCTTCGGAAAAACAACACATCTTCGTTCCCAATTGGAAAGCTTGAATCCCTTGATGCGATCGAAACCATAAAACTAGTCGATCGGGTGAAAGCTGACGTTTTGGTTTTAGACCACTACGGGCTTCGCTCTCAATGGCTACGGGAGGTTCGGAAACGCTTGCCTGTCTGTCATATTTCTGATTATCCGACTGAGACAGAAGTAGATTTTATTTTAGATTACGGTTTCGATGCGACCCCCGACAAGCATCGAAGAGGCACGGGCTCACGCACGAAGCTGATGCTCGGAAGCGCATTCGCTCCCGTCGGAGAGAACTACGCAAGGTTCTCCGAACCACCCAAAGGAATCTCTAACGAGCTCAACAGTGTCTTAGTCTCATTGGGCGGCTTCGGTGGTGGGAGTTTGGCCACACGTATCCTTCAAACACTAGACATACTGGCTCCCGCAGCGGAAGTCCATTTCGCAGGTGACCCATCAAATTACAGCGCCTTATCCTCAGATAGCCAGGCACGGAAAGTCACTTATGCACAGGAAGCTAGCCTCGCTCCATTGTTTGAAAGTGCAGGACTTGCGATAGTTGGGGCCGGTGTCACAATGTATGAGTTGGTTGCGTCTGGATCGCTTGGACTCGTTGTTCAGACTGCAAAAAACCAGGAGCTCGCTCTGATGTCAGCGATAGAGAAAGATTTCGTTCTTGGGATCCAAAATCCTACGACCGAACAACTGGAACAAAAAATAAGAGAGACCCTTCTTGGTCGCTCCACGACGCAAAGATTGGAATGGCTCAAGGCCCGGTCCCTAGTTGATCACCTTGGACCAACTAGGCTTGCCCTCAAGCTTGGAGGTCAGGGCTCTACCCAACCTGAACTGCGGGAGGTCAAGGTCTCCGACATGCCATTTCTTCTTCGCATAGCGAACCAAAGCTCAAGTCGGCTTGCTTCACCCAACTCGCACCAAGTTGAACCAAAGGAGCACTGGGAATGGAGTCAAGGTTTCTTCGATGGAAGCAAACGTGGTTGGGTTTTCGGCGCTGGCGAACTGCCAATTGGACATTGCCGATTGGAACGTGAAGATTCAAAGTTTTATCTGAGTTACTCGATTCAGGAAGAATTTCAAGGTGAGGGCTGGGGCCCAAAAATGCTTCAGGCGTTGCTTGACAAGCCTTCGTTTCCGGTTGAAGTCTTCGCAAGAGTCAAAACCAACAACGCCCCATCCCTAAAAGTCTTGCAAAATGCGGGATTTGTGCCACTCACCAGCCAGGGTGAACTCCTGACTTTAGTTCGCAAAGTTTGAGCTCTCTACTGATGCGGCTCTGTCGTTTATTTAGTTGAGTGTCAATGGCACTCCAGCTCTTTGTCGTAAGCCCAGGAAGTTTCGTTGCCCAGGTACAATTGGAATAGGCGGGTGAAGGATGGACTTGGCATAAAGTTTCGGGTTCAATTCTCTAGCTTGCCTGGTGTGTGTTTTTCAGAGGAAGGCCCTGATGACGGCGAGGTTAATCAACTACGTTGCTGAGTTGTCGGCAAATCACAACAACTCGCTGGAACGAGCACACTCCATAATTGATGCCGTTTCCGACGCTGGCGCGACTTCAATCAAGCTCCAGACTTATAGGCCTGAGACGATGACTCTCAGAATAGATCGACCAGAATTTAGAGTACCAAGCTCCAATAGCCTATGGGGCGGTCGCCAGTTGTTTGATCTTTACTCAGAGGCCATGACACCCTGGGAGTGGCATGGCGAGCTCTTTGAGCATGCCCGTTCGCTCGGGCTAAGGCCATTCAGTTCTCCATTTGATTCCTCGGCGGTAGATTTTCTCGAGACCCTCGGATGTGAAATCTACAAAATTGCGTCGTTCGAGGTGGTAGACACCGAACTTATCGCTTACGCCGCAGCCACCGGCAAACCTTTGATTATTTCAACCGGAATGGCAAGCCTTCGAGAAATTTCAGTTGCCGTTGAGGCTGCAGAGAAGGCCGGTTGCAATGACATCACACTCCTGAAGGCCACAAGTGCTTATCCAGCAGACCCATCACATTCGAATCTGGCGACCATGAAAGTTATGAATGAATCTTTTGGTTGGCCGGTTGGAATTTCCGATCACACTCCGGGAATTGGTGTCGCCGTGGCTGCTGCTGCTCTTGGGGCAACTGTTATTGAGAAGCACGTCACGTTGAGAAGGTCAGACGGCGGAGTGGACTCAGCCTTTTCCCTGGAGCCCGAAGAGTTTGGGCGGCTAGTAATCGAGTCTGCCAGGGCGCGAGAGGCCATAGGTGGCGTTGCATTTGGACCCTCTGATGGAGACCGTGAGTCCCTAACCTTCCGGCGTTCTTACATTCTGACTCAGGACGTCGAAAAAGGAGATGTTTTGTCGCACGCAAATGCTAGGGCGCTACGGCCTGGAGGAGGCCTTGCGGTGGCGGAGTTCGCACTTTTCGAGGGTCTAGCCTTTACATCTAGGCACTCCGCGGGTGACCCAGTAAAACCAGACATGTTTAAACAGACTTGATGCTTGGCGAAACGCTCACTTGCGGTAAACCGTTGGCTTCATGCCTGTGGGTCAGACTGAACCACTTTCACTTCCACGAAGGTTTGACCTAAGGTTCTAAGTTATGCAAGAAACTAATCCTCAAATTGCGGCGGTGATACCGTGTTACAAAGTCACTGAACACATACTTGACGTGGTTGAGTCAATTGGACCTGAAGTATCAACCATTTACATCGTTGACGACGCCTGCCCCGATCGCTCCGGAGAATTTGTCCAAAAAAGGTCAAATGACAAGAGAATCAACTACATTTTTCACGCCGAGAATAAGGGCGTCGGAGGTGCAGTGGTATCGGGTTACAAGGCAGCCCTGGAGTCCGGCGCAGATGTAGTCGTAAAGCTGGATGGAGATGGTCAGATGGACCCTGCTCTCTTGATGGCCATCTCAAAACCTGTTCGTGAAGGGAATGCCGACTATTCAAAAGGGGACCGTTTTGACAGTTTGGAAAATTTGTTTGGAATGCCAAGAATAAGAATTTTTGGGAACGCAGTGCTGTCGCTTTGGGCAAAGCTTTCAACCGGTTATTGGTCAATGACTGACCCTACCAACGGTTACACAGCAATTCACCGAAGAGCCCTGGAGGCAATAAATCTGGACAAAGTGCGGTCTAGTTACTTTTTCGAATCTGACATGCTGTTTCGGCTGAACATCGCAAATTGTGTAGTTGCGGACGTACCTATGGTTGCTAGATATGGAAAGGAGAGCAGTAACCTAAAAATTCACAAGATTTTGCTTGAGTTTCCGTGGCGGCACTCGGTAAACACTTTTAAGAGGATTTTTTACCGTTATTACCTCCGCGAGTGGAACGTGGGGAGCTTTGAGCTACCCGCAGGAATTCTCCTAATCGTTTTTGGTTCATGGTTCGGCCTAACTAGTTTTTTGAGCGCCACGGCGGCGGGGGTCAGCACAACAGCCGGTCAAGCTACGGGCAGCGCTGTTTCCCTGATTCTCGGCGTTCAGCTCATGCTTTCCTTCATTTCTTATGATGTGCAATCAGAGCCTCGTATACCGCGTCAAAGACGCTGAGTGCCTAAAGGCTTCAGGCCCGTGTTGACAACATGGGAAGCCCTTAGTGACGGGAAGAATTGACAGGGTGCAAACTAGTCCCAATCTATGAGAGGTTTGTTTCTCCTAGCACAGACGTGTATGAGTTTGCGGCTGATCCTGAAGGTACAATAAGGAAGCTGGAACGAACAGAGCTGGAGAGCAATCGTGAAGAACTTGTTGTCAAACCTGCGGCCTAATCTAGGTGGCCCATCTCTTGTTGGCGCACTTCAGCAGTTGACCAAACTTCAGGCAATGACGTCATTTTTAGTCATAGCTGGCGCAGGAATGTGGCAATTTCAGCGTGTTGTGCGCATCCGGCCAGCGATCCTCGGCGACGAGTACATCTACTCGGCAAACTCGAGACTGACCGAGTTTTGGTCGGTTCCAATCCAAGGAGATTTTTCAAATTACCTTTTCAATTTTGTTTATAAATCAACCTTGCTCTGCGGAGATGCCTTCTACACCTGTGTCAAGGGTTTGAATTTAGTTTTCTTTTCACTAACTTTGGTTCTTCTGTTGGGGATTGCAATTTACCTAACTAAGTCTGCCTGGCTTTCAATTGCAATTGTTGGAGGTCTAGCAGTATCCCCAGTATCCATCTATGTTTCACTGTTTCTGCCTGAAATCTTATTTTTCTTTCTGCTAACGGTTATGTTGCACTTTTTGCTGAGAGCCGCGCAAACAGAAGATCCTCGAGTTTGGTGGGTCGTGGGAGCTGGACTTGGATTGGCAGCGCTTGTCAAACCTCACGCATTTCTTTCGCTGCCCGCGATAGGTGTCTATGCGCTTATTTTGAACGTCACCAGCAGATCGGGCATAAAGGTACTGCTCCAAAAAGCCGCGTGGTTTCTCGGGGCCTTGGTCATCGTTAGGGCCGGGATCGGGTTTCTAATTGCCGGTCCTCAAGCCCTTGGTTTAGCAGGACAATATCTCGGTTCAACAGCTGTTGCCAATATCACGCAAACCGAAGGCCGCTCGGCTGAGGGGGATGTAATAGCAATGAGCATAGGAGAGCTTTTCGCCCCGATGGTCGCTTACCACTGGGCCGCGACAACGGCAATTTTTGCACTCCCAGTCGCAATCATCTTGGTCAATCTCATAACAAGGGTGAGGTTAGGAAAGAGTGATCTCAATTCAGATGCTGGATTGCTTGTGACTATTTGGTTACTTTCCCTCATCGTCATTGTCGCTCTCTTTACCGGATATGTCACTGGAACAGGGGACGACCACTCTACAAGAATGCTTCTTCGCTACTACGAGTTCCTGTACTTATTCCTACCAGTTATTGGACTTGCTTCTGCAACTTCCCTTGCCCGCGAATCGAACCTGGCGATGTGGCCGAGAGTTGCGGTGGTCGCCCTCTTAACTCCGGGACTGTTATTCGCCTTCGGCGGCATGTTCGACGTTCTTACTGTCCAGATTGCGGATGCACCAACACTCGCAGGCTTGATTCCAAATTTTCAAGTCTTTAGTGCCATTTCTGTCCTTGCCCTTCTGAGCCTTGGATTGGTTCTGTTCTGGCCAAGTTCTTTCAAAATTGGACTCGTTGCCTATGCGGTCATTGTGGCGGTTGCGACGGGCTTCGAAACGATGAGCCAATATCAGATAGCTCGAGGCTTCGACAGTTATGCAGATGAGGCTGGGAGAGCGACGTCTGATTTTCTTGCTGTAAACCAGGTCTCTGAAAAAGGCGGGGTGCTGATTCTCGCACAAAGCAGATTTGATGCGACAAATACCGCATTTTGGGTGGATAGGCCTGACACGACATGGGATTACTTTGGGCCAGGAGTGTTGGACGCATCAGGACAGGATTGGCAGGCTGTGGACTACATAGTCAGCTTGGGCGGAGTGCAACTCATGGACAGAGTTAAAGTGATTTTGTCCGGAGAAAACTGGATTCTTTACGAATATGACTCGGGCTCAGAGTAAAATTGCGAATTCTTTTTGTCCACGAAGTCAGTTATTCGCTTAAGCCAGTCTTTGAGTATCAGGAATTTATCGACGGTTTGCTTGAGATCGGAAACGAGACAGCCCTCTTCAACTTTGTAGACGGCCCAAAGCCTATTTCCATTGAAAGATTTTCCGCTACTCTCCCTCGGCGCCTTAATCCCCGCGGCCAGATCTTGACTTTTACACCGATGATTTCCGGTAGCTCAATTGTCGCAAGACTCATGGCCGCCCTGACTGCATTTGTGGCGTTACCTCTTGCACTGATTCGGTTTAAGCCAGAGATAATAGTTAATTACTCGGTTCCAACCTTTGGGCTACCGGTGGTTGTTTTTAGTCGCTTGTTGGGCATCCCCGTCGTTTTTAGATCAATAGACGTGAGCCACCAAATTAGAAATACTGCCTTTTCGCGGCTGGTGAAGATCTGGGAGACGCTAGTGTACGTTGCGAGTGATCATATCTCGACCCACAATTCATCACTATTAGATTATTGCGTCAAAATGGGTGGGCGCCGCGATCGTACGTCTATCGACTATCCACCTGTACAAGACGCTTTCTTCCGAGTCGGAGAGATGGACCAAGAAGAATCCCGAAAACTCTTCGGGATCGGGGAACCTAGCAAAGGAACGAGATATCTAGTTCTCGGAACTCAGTTTAGTTTTTCAGGGGTTGACAAGCTCGTACGTTGTTTTAGGGAACACGGAGGTGCAGGCGATAGCCTCATCGTTATTGGTGGCGGGGAGTTAGAGACCGTCGTTGACGAACTTGCCAGGGGTGACGGCAGGATTCTCTCCTTGCCCTTCATTCCCTTCGATCAAGTTCCGAGCGCTCTGAGGGTAGCAGACGTGTCGTTGGTAACATTCGAGAGTAATTTGGTTACAAATTGCGCTCTCCCTCAGCGAGCACTCCTGAGTCTTGCCGCAGGTGTTCCAGTTATGTCGCTGCCTCTATCTGGGCTCATGGCTGAATTTGGGGACATGGGAGTTAATGTCGTCGAGAGACATGAGGACTTTTTTGACCAAACGAAACTTTCAAAGAACAGCAAGCCAAATGTGCAGAAACTTTGGGAAGTGATATCTCGCGAGCAGTCAGTGCATCACTTCTCCAAGTTATTGATGCATACGGCCGCAAGCTAGACTGGTGTCCTGACTATGTTTTTTGCCAGAGAGAACCGGACGGGCCAGATGTGACAACCAAAATAATCGTTCTCGGCGCAGAGGGGATGCTTGGACAGGAGATGCTGAAAACTCTTGGTGAGTCGGCTGCCGAACTAGATTGGGTGCTTTACCCAACTAGTCGAAGTGGCAACAGGAGTGGGTATGAACCGTTTTCATTCCCCAGCTCTCAAGTGGAGGTTCTCCTCAACGAATGTGCAGTTGATGAGGGAGACTATGTTCTGAATTGCGCAGGCTGGATACCGCAACGGTCTTCCAAGGAAAACAGTCACGAACTCTTGGACGCCGTGATGGTAAATTCGGTGCTTCCGCTTGCTCTTGGAGTCTTATGCAAAGACAAAGGGGTCAGGCTTGTTTCAATTGGAACAGATTGCGTCTTCTCTGGAAAGCATGGCGAAGACTACACCGAGGATAGTCCACTAAGCCCAAACGACTTCTACGGGACCACCAAAGCTCTAGCGGAAACAAGTCAAGGCAACCAAATGACTCTGCGGACTTCCATAATTGGTCAATCTCCCCGAACTCAAAAGGGGCTGTTCGAGTGGTTCAAGTCTCAGCCAAGGGAAGCCGAAATCGATGGATACATCGATCACATTTGGAACGGGACTAGTACCAATTTTTTTTCAAGGGTAGTCAGAGGAATCATAAAAAATGATGCGTATTCGACTGGGGTTCAACATCTAGTGCCTTTTGATTCTTGTTCAAAAGCCGAGTTATTGGAAATGTTTAAGATAAAGCTTGGTAGGCATGACATTTCCATACGGCATACCCTTGGGGACACCGCTATCCGAAGGGTCCTTGGGACTTCTAATTCAGCTCGAAACAAGTTTCTCTGGAATCTGGGCGGGTTTGAGTCGCCTCCGACAATCACACAGGCAGTGGATTCCCTATGAAATCTCTAAAGACAAGAACCGATCGCTTGAGGGTTATGACCGTAGTCGGGACTCGCCCGGAGCTCATTAGGCTGTCGATTGCAATAGCTAAGTTCGACATTGTGTTTGAGCATTTTCTTCTGCACACTGGGCAAAATTCAGATCCGCAGCTGAGTGATGTATTTTTTGGAGACCTCGGTATTCGCCAGCCAGATGCTTACCTTGGCGTGGACAACACTACTCTGGGCTCTCAAATCGGCGACGTGATAAAGGGCACTGAAAAGCACCTCTTAGAGTTTAGGCCGGATGCACTGGTTGTCCTGGGCGACACCAATTCGAGCATGTCAGCTGTAATCGCGAAAAGATTGGGAATTGTTGTCTACCACCTTGAGGCGGGAAACCGATCCTTTGACTCTAATGTTCCCGAAGAGATCAATCGACGTCTAATCGACCATGTGGCAGATTTCAATCTCGTGTATTCGGAGCATGCAAGGCATAATCTGCTTCGAGAGGGCTTGCACCCCAGGTTCATTGCAAAGACCGGCTCACCTCTTGCAGAGATAGCTCTTGGAAGTCGTGGGGCGGCGAGTAAAGATTCAGTTCTTAACTCAATGAATTTATCTGAGCAAGAGTATTTTGTGGCCAGCCTCCATCGTCAGGAGAATATTGATGACTTGGCACGAGCAAGGCAGGCGCTAGTGACTCTAAGGGATGTCGCAGACTACTTTGGTACTCCCGTCGTTCTTTCAACCCACCCGCGACTACGGAGTAAACTTGGCTCCCTTGGCCCTGAACTCCAGGAGGGTAAGGAGATTATCTTCAGCCCTCCATTCGGGTTTTGGGACTATCTTGAACTCCAAAGAGGCGCACGCTGCGTGATTTCGGATTCAGGCTCAGTCTCGGAGGAAAGTGCCATATTTGGATTTAGGGCAGTGACCATGAGGGATTCCATGGAAAGGCCCGAGGCTCTTGAAGCCGGAAGCGTCCCAATGGTAGGACTTGGTTCCCAGGAAGTCATTCGGGGTATTGAATTAGTTGCGGATCGCAACAAAGTCCCAATTCCACCCGATTATCAAATCACTGATTTTTCCGATCGGCTACTAACCTTCATCTACAGCACGGTCTCTCAAAGAGATTTCTGGTTGGGAATCAGAGGTAGGGGGAATTAGAACTCTCCACTACTACTTCAGAATTTGGCATACCTTCGGGATTACCCAGTCAGGCATGTTGACGTAGCAGGGCAAGGACAGTGCAACAGAGTAATACTCCTCTGTCTGGGGTAGGAAGAAATTACCGAAACCGTTTTCTCTGTAGTAGGGATGGTGGTAAATCGGGACGTAGTGCACGTTAACTAGGAAACCTGCCTGTCTCAATTGCGTGTATTTTTCCAGTCGAACCTTGCTAGATGGTAGCTTGACCACAAATAAATGATATGAACTCCTTGCCTCATATCCCCACTCCTGCCAGCCAATGTCACTTCCTGCCAGCTCAGCCTTGTAGTTTGCAGCAACCTCATTTCTTTGCTGAACAAAACCCTCAAGCTTCTCAGTCTGGGACATTCCTAGGGCCGCGGCGATGTCAGTGAGCCTGTAGTTGTAGCCAAGGTCTCGCTGCTCGTAAATCCACGGTTCAGTGGCTTTCTGCTGCGCCGATAGATCGTCACGGACAATGCCATGGGTCCTGAGGGAACGAATTCTCTTTGCAAGACCTAGGTCATTTGTAGTAGCAACCCCGCCTTCTCCACTCGTAATGATTTTTACTGGATGAAGACTGAAAATGCTTACGTCTGAGAACTGTGCCTTACCCACCGGGTGGCCCTTATACGAGGCACCAATTGCGTGGGATGAGTCTTCAATAATTCTTATAGAGTGCTCCGCACAGATTCTTGCCAGACCCTCCATGTCACATGAAAGACCTCCAAAATTAACCACGATTAGCACTTTGGGCTTAATTTGTGCGTCTGCCAGTTTTGTCTCTAAAGAGCTAGGCGAAATAACCAAAGAAACTGGGTCTATGTCAACAAAATCAACTTGCGCCCCAACGTAGAGTGCACAATTTGCTGAAGCTGCAAATGAATTGGCGGCCGTCCAGACCAGATCTCCTTCGCCAATGCCCATCGCCATTAGCGAGATGTGCAGAGCAGAGGTTGCGCTGTTAACTGCCACTGCGTAAGTGGCACCTGTTTGCGAACAAATAGCTTCTTCAAATAGAGGTACCATCGGCCCCTGGGTGAGAAATTCGGACCGAAGGACTGAAACTACTGAGTCAATGTCCGCCTCGTCTACAAGTTGACGGCTGTATGGAACAGGTTCAGTCATTGGATTTCCAGGAATGACCCTTGATTTGCAGAGTACCAGCCCAGTAGTTCCTCGTCTGACATCCACTCGGAGTTGTTCTTGCTCGTATAGCTAAATTGTTCTGGCACTGGCTTCCCGCCCGTTTTTGCAGCGTACTTCTCTACGTCTTCCATTTGTGTGACAGAGGGCAGGATTCTGTAGTGGTCACCATACTCAAGCGTAAACCGTGCATCCTCCTCGCCGATCATTTGTTCGTGCATTTTTTCTCCAGGCCTAATCCCCGTGAAAGTCATCTCCTCTTCAGGCCGAAGTGCTTTGGCAGTATCCACCACACGCATTGAGGGAATCTTCTTAACAAAAATCTCTCCGGAACGCATTTCTTCAAACGCAGTCCACACCAACTCAACGCCTTGGTCAAGCGTAATCATGAAACGAGTCATATCTGTGTGGGTTATTGGAGTTGCCACTCCACGCGGAATGGAGGCGAAAAACGGAATCACAGAACCCCTTGATCCCATTACGTTTCCATATCGCACCACGGAAAACTGCGTTCTTTTACTTCCAGAATAGGCATTCGCCGCAGTGAACAATTTGTCCGAAGCTAGCTTGGTTGCTCCATAGAGATTTATTGGGCTGCTGGCTTTGTCCGTGCTGAGGGCAACGACTCGCTGAACACCTGAGTCAAGCGAGGCTTCAATAACGTTAACTGCACCGTTAATGTTTGTTTTGATGGCCTCTAAAGGGTTGTACTCTGCGGTGGGCACAATTTTTGTGGCAGCCGCATGCACTACGAAATCAATGTCCTGCATCGCTCTCCTGAGGCGATTCAGATCTCTCACGTCGCCAATGAAGAACCTTATCCGAGGATCATTGTCGAACTTTCGAGCCATTTCCCACTGCTTCATTTCATCGCGACTGAATACAACCAGCCGACGTGGATTGAACCGTTCAATTGTCTGGCGAACGAAGGCGTTCCCAAATGATCCTGTCCCACCGGTGACAAGGATTGAGGATTGATCTAGCATCTGGCTAGTCTATCGGCTCTAGAGTCGGACCTCGAAACCGTGATCAAGCAAAGAGCGTTTCACGTCATTGGGGGTGTACTGCGAAAAAGCGAATAATGCCCCGGCGACTACTGCGGAGACTCCCGCAGCGGCAAGTTTCACTGCGTCGCTCGGACTCCCAACGCCACCAAGATACGAAGTCGGGACGCTTAGTGCAGAAGACACCTCCCCAGCGATGTCCTCAGCTACACCTGACCTCATACCATCCGACGACTTGTTGAAAAGTAGGATTTCACCAGCTCCCTCATCTTGCAAGTATTTTGCATAATCAGATACCCCCGAGGTTGAAAAGCCCGGCATGTTCGAAATTACCCAGCCACTTTCATCCCGGACTAGCTCCAGGCAGGCCATGATAGCTTGTGAACCGAAGACTCTCGATGCTTTCCCCACCAGGCCCGGCTGCCCAAAAGCTCTTCTACCGAGCAGCACTTTGTCAGCCCCCAAAGTAAGCAGTCGACCTATTTCGTCAACGGAATCAATGCCACCACCCGCAGTAAACGGCACTCGGAGAAAGTCAGATGCACGACTCACGTAGGAAGAAAGCCTCCGCTCCGAAGTCGTAACGGCAACATCAATGAGCGCGACCTCGTCAACATTCCTCGCAGTCTGCACACGCAAAGCACTGTCAATTGTGCCAATGACGCGGTTGTTGCTGGCCTGTCTCCCCTTTACTATTTTGCCGTCTAAGGCAAGTAGTGATGGTATGACGCGAATCAATTTCTACTTCCGTCTATCACTGAATGAAGGAATCTTAATCCGGCTGGACCGCTCTTCTCGGGATGAAATTGAATACCGACAATCTGGTGGTTTTTCGAAATCATAGCGGTGACCTCCTCGCCAGAAGGTCTTTCGTAGAAACCAACACGCTCTCCTTTCAAATTGGTTCGGATTTCATACGAATGGGCAAAATAAAACCAATCGAGGTTGAAACTATTTTGAAAGTCTGGAAATTTCACTCGTCGCCAGCCAAGGACGGGAACTCTATCGCTCCCGGCCGAGGTGAGGCGAACCGACTCACCATCAATGAGCCCGAGACCTTTAGCGCCTGGACCTTCTTGGCTGCCGCCAAGTAGAAGTTGAGCCCCCAGACAGACTCCTACGATTCTGGCCCCGGCACTTGCCGCTTCAATAATTGGTTGGCGGAACTCCCGATTATCAAGGGCTTCTACAGCTGACGCAAAGTTACCTGTCCCTGGCAGAAATGTTAGGTAATCTTTTTTTAAGGCTTCGCCGTTCGAGATGACCAAGACTTCCAGGTCCAACTCCCTCAAAGCGCTAACAAGCGAACCGAGATTATTCAGTTCGAGGTCAACGACCTGAACCTTCCTTATTGCCCCCATGACTCCTCAAGAATTTTCCTTGGCGAGCCGTCGCTTCTGCGGGCGAAGAGGCCTTCCTCAGTCGACTCAAAAATCGAGGAGTTTGTGAAATTGTCAGCAATGGCGTCAAACTGCGAGCGTGTGACCCCTATTCTCCCCAAAACGCTGTCTAAATCATCATCGATGCAGTTCTGCGGGAATCTGCCGTCGTGAAGTTTAACTATTGCGAGGCCTTCTGCACGGGTCAGGCGGTTTCGACGAATTTGCATGCATACGTGGTCTGTTACTCGCCCAAATCCGTACTTCAGATATTTGAAGTAATCATGAATTGCGGTCTGTCTGTTGTCTAGGTTCTCATAATTGAGTAAGCCTCCACCATGGGGCTTAGGGGAGCTCTCAAATCCATGAGCAGTGGAGAGGAGTGCGGTGCGAAATCCGTCCCACGGAAGGAAATGACCGAGGAAAATCCCCTTCACCCCAACGTCTTCTAGCTCGCTCTCTGCTGGATAACTGAAGATTTCTGCTTCGGCCGCCGAGAGCTGGCCCTCGTCCACTAAGTCCGACAGCCTTTGGCCAAGTAGCCCTCCGAACTCTTCAAGCCAATTTCTGTCCAGAACCATCGCATCTTGTGTTCCATCGGGACCCCCGTACTCGTTTTGGCTGTTTTCTCCCCAAATGATCAGAGGGATTCTGAAGGTTACGGCCACGCGAACGGGAATAGAGAAAATTCCTATGTGCTCTGGCCAAGAAATGTCACCCACCCGCTCGAGCATGAGCCTGTTTAATTTTGCTCTTACGACCCGGTTTGAAGTCATCTCTATGTGGTCAACACCTAGCTTTGAAATATTTTCGAGATTTCTTCTGCCAGTTCCGGATAAGTCGCAGGTTGTAGCGGTCACTGCGAGCGGATTCAAACCTAATTCGAGAGCCTTCAGGACCTGAAAGGTGCTGTCTTTGCCCCCCGAAACTGGTATTACACAGTCCCATGTTCCTGAATCCTTGTAAGGCTTTACGAGTTGTTCGAGCTGACTGTATCTTTCGTCCCAGTTGATGTTTGGGCGGTCCAGGAAGGACGAGCAGCCAGAGCACAACCCTTCGGAGTCAAAGGTAAGGTCCGGTTTGGTGTTCGGCATGACGCAATTAGTACAAAATTTCATGAGCGACCCATCACGAGGTTTGAGTTAACAGGGAAAACACTACCGCGTATTAGTTAAATTCAGCCCGCGCCAGGTTGCCTCCGCGAAAATCCAATCGTCGGGAGTATCGATGTCGATGCCGAATGCCGGGGGCAGGACAAAGGCTTGCGCAGACTCAAAAACATTGCCTGTTTGCAACCAATGCATGGAAGTGGCCATGTAAAGCTTTCCAGCATCACGATAGGCGGGTCGAGTATCCTGAGTCCTTCCCTCAAGGGCGGACAAATCAGCAGGCTCTATATCGTTGGTCACATCATTAATTCCAAAGAGCCGATTTGGGCTCACTCCCACAGAACAAACGGAGACAAGCATTTTCGACCGGTCGGTCAAATTGAACCTCTTGAGGGCCTCCACATAATGTTCCGGGGTTAGGTAACTGGCGGGATAGACTACAACTACTGCTTGAGTTGCTGGTATTTCCAATTTTCTGATGGCAGACTTGACTACCTCCAGAGTTGTCGTTTGATCGTCGGCCAGTTTCGAATCTCTCAAATAAGGAACCTGCGCTCCCGCCGTCTCGGCTTCGTGGGCAATTTCTTTGGAATCTGTATCGACGAAAATTTCACTTGCGATACCGCTGGACCTGAGTGCACGGATGGGCACTCCAATCATTGGCCCCTCAGTTGCGAAGAGCCTGATGTTTTTCTTAGGGATGCGTTTGCTGCCTCCGCGACCGATGATCAGGGCAACACACTTCTCTTCTGGCTTCATGGCGCCTATGATAGAGTGTCGTGTCCAAGAGAAAGCGTGATCAAATGGCCAATTCGGAAACCCACCAGATTGGTTTTTGGGCTGGAAATGAAGGAGACCTCTACATAGATCGCAATGTTTCTGGCGATCTTCACGCAGCAAATCTGAAGTTTTTTTCGGACATTTTCGGACGAATTGGGCAGGTACCGTCGAGTGTGCTTGAACTCGGAGCCAATGTCGGGATGAATTTCAAGGCGATTTCCGCCCTAGCGCCAGAGGCCGCTCTAACCGGCGTTGAGGTTAACAAGGTCGCGGTGCAGCAGCTCAGGGAATCTGGCTTTAATGCTATTCAGTCCTCTATAGAAGATTTTGACACTCAAGACCGGTTCGATCTTGTGTTCACAAAGGGAGTCCTCATTCATCTGAACCCAGAATCCCTGGCCTCTACTTACGCCAAACTTCACTCATTCTCGAAGCGCTGGATTTTGATTGGAGAATACTATTCGCCGAGACCCGTTGGCGTGGAATACAGAGGCCAACCAAACCTTCTATTCAAGCGTGATTTCGCTGGGGAGATGCTGGATGCTTTTCCTGACCTAAAGCTACACAGCTACGGTTTTGCGTACCACCGAGGAGCCTTTCCCCAAGATGATATAACCTGGTTCGTCTTGGAAAAGCAGTAACTCGGGTAGCGGATGTCGCGAAGGCACTTCAATTACATTAAATTGCTTTCTGCTGAATGATTTGGTTGACGTCAATTGGTCTCTAGAGGCGCAAAACGAGTCCTGGTTCAAGTCGAAGCGGCTGGTGACCCGGGGGACTGGGATTTTGTCTTGTCTTTGGGCTCTCTCCAAATTTGGAGTCCGAGTGCGCAGTGTTGGACGCATGCGGAGGAAGGGGATGTTCTCACCGCAATTTCGCAAGCGGTTCAGCTTCAAGACTCCAAACTTCAGGTATTTCTCAAAGACGTGTCAGCCCTTATTTCACCTGAAGATTCGACAACTCTTGCCAATATCGAAGTATTACTCACGTCGAGCCTATTGTCTGAACGTTCGAACGTGCATAAGTCCCCGTATTTAGATCACGTTGTTCAGATTCTTTGGGCAGCTGACGCAATTAGACACATAGCTGAGCACGAAGAAATTCCTCTTGAGGTTTTCACTTTTCAGGAGTGGATACGCGATTGGATGAATGAACTTCAAACGAGCCAAATAGTTGAAATTAGGTTGGCTCAGGAAACGCCAATAAAGCAATCGGGATTCCCCAGATTCTCAGCCTCCCGAGTTTGGAAGAAGAAGATCAGGGCGTATTCTTATCTCGCAAAAGCTTTAGCCTGGCTTTGCCTAAGGTTTTTTTCGCGGTTTACGTTTGGGAGCGGCTCCAAAGTAGATATCCACGCCGGGTCTGACACACTGCTTCTGGATTACTTTTTTGACCGATCGGGGTCATGCGAAGGGGAACCGAGCTCAAAATACTGGAAATTGATGCCAGATTATCTAAAAGGTGTTGGATTTAAGCCCTATTACGCCCACATATTTGTCCCAGACTCCAAAGTTCGAACCATTCGCTCGGCACGTAGGTTCAACACGCGAAATAGAGTACCTGCTCTCTTCATCGACCAGCTCTTGGGTATCACCCACTACCTTCATGCCGCTACGGTCATGCTTTCAGTTTTTCGGATCTGGGTGGCCCACTCCAAAACTGCCACTTCAAATACAAATGATGTGGAGTGCATCAGAACTCTTCGAGATGACGAACTTGCGCGGTCATTGTTTGGGACTATTGGTGCGTCACATCTGCTTTACAACCTTGCGTTTCAAAGGTTGGCCAAGTTGTCAAATGAGGCCGGAATACGCAGGCTAATTTACATTTGTGAGTTTCAAGGTTGGGAAAGTCTGCTCATTAAGCATTTTAGATCCCATAGTATTTTAACGATCGGTTACTGCCACTCGACCCTACGGCTTCTTGACCTCCGGGGTTACATTGCCAAATCAGATGTCCCATCCAAAGTGTGTTCCGAACGTCCAGATACCCTTGCCGTTCACTCCACAAGGGATCGAGATCTTTTGAAAAATCGTTCAGGTAAGGCAATTGTCGCAATTGTTGAAAGCACACGTTACAAGGACATTTCACAACTACCGGATGCGAGAAGGTCAAAGGGAGTTGAAAAAATAATAGTTGTTGGAGGCTACTCGAAAGCCGAAACAAGATACCTAATTGGAGTTTGCGACAACTTAGTGACGCAAAGTACAAATGAAATCAGTCTTAACTTTTTGAGCCACCCAAATGCAACGGCATTCCCTGTAAATTTTCCCACAATCGATAGAGATCCATCGCGGGACTTCATTAGCGTTATTTCGGACTACAGCGCCGCTGTCGTTGCCCCTGAGACCTCTGGAGCAATGGAAGCGTACTTACTTGGGCTTCCGATAGTGGTTGTTGCACGGCCTGGACGGTTCATCGCTTCACCCGTCCTCGGTCTAGAGGGAGTCAAGGTAGCACAATCTCCCGCGGAACTGAGTAAATACTTGAGTGGGGCACCAGTCTCACCTTCAAAGGCACACATGGATAAACTGAAACCCATCGAGGCTCATGGGGCCAGATTCATACTGTGGTCAAAACTTTTGAAGGGGCGTCTCTAATTGAAAACTCTTGATGCCCTTCATCAGCTGACAGGAAAGCGTGTCTTGGTCACAGGTCACACTGGTTTCAAGGGCACATGGCTGACTTTGTGGCTGTCAATATTGAAGGCAGAAGTCCTCGGCTATTCCATAGATATTCCTACCACCCCATCCATGTTTGAACTTTGCGAAACTGGAAACGTCTGTGACTCTGTCATCGGCGATGTTCGAGATCTAGAGCATTTTTCTAGGGTGGCAAACGGATATAAGCCCGACGTTATTTTTCATTTGGCTGCTCAGCCAATAGTCCGAGAATCCATCAGTGAACCTCTCAAAACTTTTTCGGTGAATGCGATTGGGACCGCGAGTGTCATCGAGTACGTGAGACACTCAAGAAGGCCAATAGTTCTCGTACTTGTGACATCAGACAAGGTTTATCAAAATCAGGATTGGCACTGGGGCTACAGAGAGATAGACGAGTTGAGCCGACAGGATCCGTACTCGGCCTCAAAGGCAATGGCTGAAACAGTAATCCAGAGCTATCTGTACACCTTTCCAGATGCAGAATTTACTGACAGGTTGGCCACTGGACGAGCTGGAAACGTCATTGGTGGTGGAGACTTCGCCCTAAATCGAATCATCCCTGACGTTTATCGCGCGATCTCCGATGGACAAGCTCTTCACATAAGAAATCCAAACTCGACGCGGCCGTGGCAACATGTCTTAGAGCCGCTATCGGGCTATCTCTCGTTGGCGGGTAACCTGTTAGGGGAAGTGTCTGGAGTTGCCGGTGAGGCTTTCAACTTCGGTCCCCATTCTGAGTCCGCGGTGTCGGTGCACGAGCTCTTGCGAGTCTTAGGTCACTCTTTCCCTGACAATTGGCCTCAGGTTCTTGTCAAAGAGGATCTGACTACGTCAGAGGCCCAACTACTGCAGCTTGATTGGACCAAAGCAAACCTTGTATTAGGTTGGGAGCCAATCCTGAGCTTGGGCGAAGCACTTGACTGGACTGCAGTTTGGTACAAAAACAGACTGGAGGCTGAAAGAGGTATTCCCCAAGAACAAACCCTCGCTGAAGTCACCTTGACTCAAATCGCTCAATTCATGGAGAGGCTGGAAACTCGGAAATGACAGAGATGCCTTACTCACTCATCGATAATCCGGTGATTCAAAGCCCTCATGGTCAGATTCACAAGTTATGGTCAGAGGCTGAGCGAGGATTGGGCGAAATATACATCTCAAAAGTTTCCCACAAGGGAGTAAGTGCTTGGAAGATGCACTTGAAAATGCTATGCCGAATTAAGATTGCACAAGGGAGAGTCCTTTTCGTATTCCCTCAAGTCGAGGGCGAGACAGTCTCGTTAGTACTTGACGACTCTTCTAGTCACATTCTGGAGATTCCCCCGAATCAATGGTTTGGGTTTCAAGGCCTGGGTCAAAAGAATTCACTCCTTAACCTGGCTTCAATCCCCCACGACCCAAATGAAGTTCAACGGCTACCTGTCGGAGCATTTAAGTACGATTGGAGGGCATAATGAAAGCAGTGATTCTTGCCGGCGGGCTAGGAACTCGCTTATCGGAATACACTCAAGAAATACCTAAACCTATGGTTAAGATTGGGCCTGCTCCAATCCTGCTGCACATAATGGACATCTATGCATCGTATGGCGTGACTGATTTCGTAGTTCTTGCTGGCTATAGGGGCGATGTCATAAAGCGGTTTTTTTCCGGTTTGAAGGATGAGCTCGATGACTTCACAATAAGTCTCTCTTCCGGCCAAAAGGTTTACCATGGCTCACGGACCAGAGATTGGAACGTCACGGTACTGGATACAGGTCTTCACACTCAGACTGGTGGAAGGTTACTGAGAGCTCGAAAATTTCTTAGCGACCAAAGGTTCTTCCTGACGTACGGTGACGGCTTATCTTCAGTAAATCTTGAGGAACTGCTTCGCACGCATGAGGAGTTGCGAACCACCGTCACGCTGACGGCAGTAAGACCAGTTGCGAGATTTGGCGAGGTGCACATCACAGATGGAAGAGTGGCTAGTTTCGAAGAGAAGCCTCAGCTGAATTCGGGCCTTATTAACGGCGGATTCTTCGTATGTGAACCCACAGTCTTTAATTACTTGCATGATGACTCGACAGTCTGGGAGCGCGATCCACTGGAGAATTTGACGCAACAGCAGAAGCTCGGTGCATACGTGCACGAGGGGTTTTGGCATTGCATGGATACCAAACGCGATCGTGACCATCTTGAAGAACTGTCTCAGATGGGCTCAGCGCCATGGGAAAAAGCCAGCCTTGAAACGTAGGGTTCTAATTGTTGGGGCAACAGGCTACATCGGCTCTAATCTATCTGCCTTCTTGGGTAAATCTGGCTGGGAGGTGCATGGGATATCCAGAACCTCGGAATTTGTCTTGGAAAGTGCCATTTCAGCTATGGATGATACAGACAGTTTTGACGCACTGATTTTTGCTGCTGGCAAAGTCGAACACGGCTTGACCGGCCGAGCACAAGCTGAATACTTAGCCTCTTACTTCGCGGCCTTGCGAGATTCGCTTCGCATTGCCGCTGGTCTTGGTGTGAAACACTTCATACTATTGAGTTCCGGAGATGTCTATGGTCCAGGTCACTCGACTCTAATCTCCGAGACTGTGGGATTGAACCCCATCGGGTACTATGCCGAGTCTCGAGCGGAGGCCGAGCAGATGGCCTTTAGATTTTGTTCGAACAACAATATGACGATTCTGTCTCTGAGGCTGTTCCTGGTTGTGGGGCCTAACCAACCTGGAAGAATTCTGCAGGGCCTCCTTACTGAACTTCGAACGAAGGGTAGCGCTACGCTCTATCACCCAAGTTTTGTTCGCGATTTCCTCTCAATCAGTGACTTCTGTTCTTTCATCGAAGCTGCGTTGTTGAAAGAAGACTGGGAGAGTTCTGACACCATGAACGTTTGCTCAGGGGTCGGTACCGAGCTCGAGTTGCTGGCCTATTCTCTTGTCAAGAGAGTTGGATTTGGGAATATTGACTTTGCCAAACCACAATCGGAGGCCGGGCTAATTCCATACTTGGTCGGCGACCCCTCGTTAGCCATGCGGTTTACGGGTTGGCAGCCAGAGCTAGAACTCGACGGGATCATTGAATCGGTGGTAGAGAGTTGAGCCTCTCAGAGGAGGAATCTCTCGTCTCGCGAGTTGCAGTAATTATGAATTACTTCAACGGTCACGAGTATTTGGAGGAAAGCCTGGGAAGTCTAATCAAGCAAAAGCCGCCTTTTACCTTGTACTTCGTCAATAACGCCAGCCCTGTTGACCCAACAAACGTCCTCAATAAATTTAAAGCCCATTTTCCAATCAAGTACCTTCACCTGAAACAAAAAGTGAAGCTTTATGAAGCTCGCAACATCGCGTGTGGCCTCGCAGTCGAGCCATTTATTTCTTTCCTTGATGTTGACGATGTGTGGAAGGAAGGCAAGCTTGAGATTCAGGCAATGGAACATGAAATCTCAGGTGCGGCATTGTCGTTTACCTGGTTCGAATGTTTTTCGAATGTGCCAAATGGAGTCCGTCGAGTCCCACACCTGTCGACCAGGTATGGAATTCCCGTATCAGCCAATGAGCTGGCAAGCAGGTACAGCGTGGCAATGTCCTCGGTAATGGTTTCTAGAGCTGCATTCGAACAGCTCGAGGGCTTTGATTCTTCGTATGAGGTCATTGGAGACTTCGATTTAGTCTTGAGGGCCTCGGAAGAATTGAAAGTAGTCCAGATCCGCAAGAGCCTAGTTCGAATTCGACTTCATAGCCTTAGCACAGGCCATTTAGGGCGAAAGGGTCAAGCAGAAGAACTTTCCTCATGGGTGCAAGAAAAGGCAGCGCAATTTAATCAACACCGAAGTTTAGAGAGATCAATTGAGGCCGAGACTTCTTTTCTTCATTATCTGGCGCAACCAGAACTGGCACCAAAGGCATTATTTGCGACTCTCAAAAATATTCGCACTCCCTTGCGAGGACTTGCGGTGCTTCGGGTCGCGGCGCAAAGGTTGGTTGCCGTTCTACGAGGCAACGTCGGCTGATGATATCTGTTGTTTCAGCGCCGTTGTCCTCAGACATCCTGTCTGACTTCGCGAACCCTGTCTTTCTAGGCGACTGGTGTTGGCCACTTCGCTCTTCCAGGAGTTCACGGAAAATGCTCGACGACGCAACCAGAGTCATGGCACACCCTTGGGACTCTGAACAAAGACGGACGGCAGACTTTCTCATGTTCGAGAACCACTATGAGGTCGTTCTTGCAAAATTGGCGGACTTTCTGAACAAGTACCATGGAGAATCAAAATCGGTCCGCTACTGGGAAATCATTCTCGGGCCTTGGCTCACTCACTACGGTTTTATCTTGTTTGAGAAATTTTGCCTCCTAAACGAAGTAGGAGCTCACTGCGGCGAGGCTTTCGAACTTCTGGCACCCGTGTCTCGATTGCCGATCATTCAAGACATGCATGAGTTCAAAGATAGATTTCATTCAGATGCATTCATGTTCCAAGCCACCGCGGACGTAGCCGACCTCATGCAATTGAAGTTGCGACAGGTGGCGAGCCGCAGTTCGGAAGTTGGCGAACACCTAAAGATCAAGGTTTCCAGGCGAAAACTTGAACCAGTTGACCGACTGCTACGAATCTTTACCCGCAAATCAGATGCAGTCATCTTCGAGAGTTTTCAGGCGCCCCTCGAGGACCTTCTGTGGAACCTAATGTTGGGTCAGATTCCACGCCTTTGGAACTTCAAAAGGCTACCTAGTTTTGACGGGCAGTTGGACTGGCAATCTCGCAAGACCGTATCAACCCCAAGCCTAGGCGATGACTTCTTCCAGCATATACTCATGAAGCTAGCGGTTGAAAACATTCCAATCGCGTATCTAGAAGGCTTTTCGCAAGCCAGGAAGTTTGTCGATGGGCTTCGCCTACCGTCAAACCCGAGGTTCATTTTTACCAGCAATGCGTACTTTAAGAATGAAGCGTTCAAGATTTATTCAGCGGAGAAGGCTTGTTCTGGCGTTCCAATTCTGATTGCACAGCACGGTGGTGGCTTTGGAGTTTCTCAATTCAACCATCACGAGAGTCACATTCTGAGAGTTGCAGACGCTTTCTTCACTTGGGGTTGGACATCAACGGGTGTCACCACTCCAGCCTCTGTGGTCAAACCTCTAAAAGGCATCGAGAACAGACCCCGGGGCGACATTTTATTGATTGAATATCTGGGCCCCTCCTACGTCGCTGAAAAATCCTCTATCCCGCTTGGCGAACAAGGGTGGCAATGGTATTGGGAAGATCAATTAGCTTTTTACAATTCGCTGGCCCCTGAAGTACAGTCAAGGATAAGGGTGAGGCTTCATCCTGGTGATGCAGGAAGAGACCTAAGGGAAATTTGGAGAGCTGCTTTTCCAAATGTGAGGTTTGATGATATTTCATCGCCTTTGGAAAAATCTCTGAAAACGTGCTCATTTGCAATTGTTACTTACGACAGCACGACATATCTACAGCTGCTTCAATCCCAGTTCCCATTTGTAGCTTTTTGGCGACCCGATAACTGGAAGCAGCGCAGTGAGGCGCAACACAAATTTGCCTTGCTAGCAAAAGAGGGCCTGTTCTACTCAGACCCAGTTCTAGCTGCCCGGGCTGTCAACGGTTTTGCCTCTGGCGAGCCCAAACTAAAGTCAAAGCTTGCTAGGGTCGCGGAGTCGCCTTTCGTGAAGTCTTACGCAGCCTCAACTCCTAAACTTCAGATCGCAGTGTCTAAATGGTTGAAGAGTAGGTCGCTATTGCCTCGTGCCTGAGAGTTTGGCTCAGGTTCTTGAGCTCTAATTTTCGGGCAAACTGGTCCGCAAAAGCCATTCGATATCCATGAACCATCGGGTCAAGCCACCACCCGTCGATATCATGCCAAATCTCCTCAAGGTGATCAGCGGCTGCCTTGGGTGTCGAGAAAAGTATTTTTGCAGCAACTAGCCCATCAAAAGCTTCGATTGCCTCCTCACTCACTGGCCAACTTGAAAAGTTCCAAAAAGCAACGGTTGGGAAATTGCTGGCAAGTGTTTCTAACAAGGTTGTGGAATTGTATGTAACTATCGCGAGACGATATTTATGTAAGTCAGCCACTAACGGCTTCGTAGGTTGCACGACGTTCCTACGATGGATTTCTGAGAGTCTCTCTGTTACTAGATTCCCACGGTCTTTGGGGTAGTTCCTGATTTGAATTTCCTCATCCCCTAGTTTTTTCAAGGACTTGAGGAAGTTCAGCTGATCCTGAAAATAAGCCTCCCATCCAGATATCCCGATGGGGAAGGCCGAGTTATCGTATGGATACGTAGGCAAGGACAAGAGGGGCATGACTGCGGATCCACGAAGCTTAGGCCGAATTTCCCGGATTGGCTTTAGTACTCCGACAGGGACTATTTTTTTGTTGTGGGAGGAGCTCCAGCCCCAAGACAAAAACTTGTCGGCAATTGATAGCTGGTGATCTAGTTGATGAACCCACTTAGAAGACCCCATCATACCCCCGTGCTGTCCCACGACTAATCGGGAACCCTGACTTACTTGATCGGCCGCATAGTATTTGAAGACGTCATCGGCCCAGTAGCCGTTGGAGTCAAAAACTACTCGGGGCTTAGTCGGCCAGTTCAGTGCTTTACAGGCGCTTTCAAGGTCGCCAATGCCCTCAAGGTAATTTGTGGGAAGCAAGTCAGCCGCCAAATCAAAAAGTTTTGCGGCATATTCCCCGCGAGAATTTCTAGTTTTGAGTCTTTCTTTGAGAATTTGTCGCAAACTTGGGTTTACGCTTCGAACGCGAATTTTGTGGAACCTATCGGAAGGTACGGGCAATTGCCCTAGAGCCATGGCGAGCCTGGCCTCGTTCACACGAGGCAAGTAGGTCTTATGAAGCATGTATTTGTTGTTTTTAGTGAGTTTTCCAAAGGCGTGCACGATTTGGCCGAGAGTTTTTCTGGTTGTGTTTGCCTGCTCGATAGGGACTGCATGTCCTCGTGCGCCAAATCCTTCGCGGAGAGGTGTTATTCCAAAAGTTTGAGCGACCTCTTGAAACAAGTAAGAGTGAAGCTCAACCTCTAGGGTGAGTTGAGTCCATTGCTCCATGGAGTTCACTTCCTTAGGGTCCAAATTAGCCTCACTGATCGTCTCCAGGGTTTCGTGGAGGCCGTTAATCTCTAGGAAACACTTTTTTTCCGTGGCTACGAACGAGAAACTGCGTAACCAAGGACCGATTAGAATTTCCCAGGACCGGGTTGACCAATTAATTCCAGTCAGCTCTGCAAGAGCAGTACTAATTGGAGCCAGCAAATTTTGGTACCAAAAATTTGACTCGTGACTGAGTGACTCGGCATGTTTCGGAACCAGCCATGGATCTTCAGCAATAGGAATTCTCTCCACGGATTTGGGCCAAGAGTTTGAATGCCGTAAGGCTGCCCTGGTAGCAAGCAAAGAGTTAGGTCTAACTTTGACGAGACCCCCATGGAAACTTTCCTTCGTAATCTCCACCGTGACTAAGTGATACTTCAATACAGGCATTTCGCCAGCTCTTTCATCGCTTCTGGTAGGTTAGGACAAATCGAATGAAAATACGTTTCCATGGATCTGAACCACCTCAGTGTAATCTCCACGTTACGCCAGTATGACGCTCTGTCTTCGGACCTTGTTGAACTTGGAGTGTCTTTCTCTTTCAGTCCCAGCAATGGCCAAGGTCACGACTCGATTGAAATGCGCTCGCTGCTGTCCCAGCATCAGATTGCTGTAATTGGTGATGACTCTGTCGATAGGAAGGTGCTCGAGTCCTGCCCAGAGTTGAGGCTTATAGTCAGATGGGGTGCGGGAACGGACAACGTAGACCTGGTTGCAGCAAGGGAGCTCGGTGTTCCCGTGGTCAACACCCCGGGTCTTTTCGGTGCAGACGTGGCAGACCTTGCTCTTGCTCTCGCCCTTTGCTGCGTCAGGACCATTGTCAAGACTGACAGGCAAATTAGAGAGGGATATTGGCCAAAGGGAACTACAAGCTCCTTTAGGTCATTGACGGCGGCAATTCTTGGCGTCGGGGCTGTGGGCCGTGAGGTAGCTAGGCTCCTTTCCACTTTTGGTCTAAAAATCAAGGTGTTTGACCCAACTGAGCCACCGGGGGTTACTGAAACTTGGACCGCTTTCGCCACGGTAGAGGAGTGTGTTGCTGGTGCGAACCTGTTGTTTGCATGTCTGCCCCTTACTGCGGAGACTCGAGGAGTGGTTAGTCGTGGGCTCATGGAATCCATGGGTGCACCTGCCTTCGTCATAAACGTATCCAGAGGGGAAGTCCTAGACCAATTTGACCTTTTTACCCTTATAGATGAGGGGAAAATAGATGGGGCTGGGCTGGACGTTTTTCAAATAGAGCCGTTGCAACTGGAGGCTCTTCCTCAACAGGCAGGAAATCTCGTGCTGTCGTCCCACAACGCATCAAACACGTTTCAGTCAATAGCTAGAGCAAATAGTAAGGTCGACAGCTTGATTCGTAGTTTTGTTTTAGAGGAGATGGATTGAGCGGTTTGGCCTTGGTTACAGGATCTGGAGGAGGCATAGGATCCGAAATTTGTCGAAAGCTTGACTTCCTCGGGTACTCCGTAATTGGCCTAGATTTAGTTGAGACTCCCGGAATATCAACCATTACGTGTGACATCAGCGAGGCAGATTTTCCAAATCAGCTTCCACAGTTTGAAAATGGTCAAGTCTCGCTCATAGTTCATACGGCGGCTTATCAACCGGCCGCGGAAATTCACCAGCTCGAAGATCGAGAGTGGGAGCAGGCGCTACTAACCAACTTATTGTCGGTGCAAAAACTTGCCTCAAAGTATCGGAAAGATCTAGAGAGCACTCGCGGGACCATAATAACGATTAGCAGCATTCATTCGATTGCCACTAGTCCCAAGATGGCGGCTTATGCAGCGTCTAAGGCAGCCCTCAACTCTTGGGTGAGGTCCGCAGCAATTGAACTGGGTCCAAAAGTCGCAGTGATTGGGCTAGCACCAGGTGCGATTGACACGCCTAAACTCAGAGAAGGCCTTCAAAGGTGGCCATTAGAAACTCAGACAGCTGTGCTCGAGAGACTAGTATCCAAGACTCCAATGGGGCGACTCGGATCTGCAGCTGAGGTTGCAGAGTGGGTTTCATTTCTGGCCAGTCCAAATGCTCGATTTGCCACAGGTTCGACCATTGTCTTGGATGGTGGGGTCTCTGCCTGGTTGGGTTCCGAGTGAGATCGAATTTCAAAATAATTTCATCCGGTCACTCCTTGGCGGAAAGCCCTGGTATCAATCGCTTCAACGGCAAGTTGTTCTGGGTAGACATCGACGAGGACAGGTTCTTTGAGTACAGCCCTGAAAGCAACCAGGTCTTCAGTCGCAAAATGTCCAAGGGAATCACATCAGTGCACGCACTCGGAGCGAGTGTCTATCTTGCGACTGGACGGACTTCAATTTATCGCTTCGACTCTCAAAATGAAGACTCTAGCGCCGAAAAAGCGTTGTGGGAATCCACAGGAGAGAACGATTGGCGATTCAATGACTCCATTCTTTGCCCATCTGGAGCGCTGGTAGTTGGCACCAAAGATCTGTCTAACGCCTCAGTAAAACATGCCAGGATTGGGGTATTTCTGGATCAGAAACTCAGTTGGTTGGAGATCCCATTTGGCCTGGCAAATGGCATGAGCCTTGACCTCGAGAGGAAAAGGTTTTACTGCTCAGACTCTACGGCTGGAAGTATTTTGGTTTGGGAGCTAGGTAGCCGCGATTACCCAACCGCAAAGGATGCATGTAGCGAGTTTGTAGGGCAAATTTTAGGCGAACCTGATGGTATGGAAATCGACGCTGAGGGAAACATTTGGGTCGCATGTTGGGGCGCTGGAAAGCTCACCTGCTTCAGTCCAAATGGTGAGGAGCTTCGGACAATAGAGGTTGGTGCCGAACTAGTTTCGTCGTTAGCGTTTGTTCGGTCGGGGTCATACAATTGTCTCGTAACCACGGCGACTAGCAGTGAAGAAGTTGACGTGCAAAGCAGCACTTATCCCCTGAGAGGCGGTCAGGTCGGCCTCTTTGAGATTGAAGAATTACGGACGAGCTTGAACGTGAAAGACTCTTAGTAAGAACGTATTGGTTGAGGAGAACAAATGAACGTGGCCATAGTGATTCCCGCAAGATTGGGGAGCACAAGATTTCCTGGCAAACCTTTGGCAAAAATCTTTGAGATGTCCATGTTGGGGCACGTCATCACCAACGCCAAGGCCTCAAAGTTGGCTCAGGCCGTTTACGTGGCCACATGTGATGCGACAATCGCAGAAGAGGCAAAACGTTACGGTGTTGAGGCAATCGATACCTCGTCGAATCATTCGAGGGCTTCAGACAGAGTTGCCGAAGCTGAGGGTAAGCTCGCTGAAACAGGCAGAATTTACGACTTAATAATCATGCTTCAAGGTGACGAACCGTGCGTGACTGGCGAGGCAATTGACCAGCAAATTAGGTTTTGCGAGTCTAACCCCGACGTTCAAATCACTAATTTAGTCGGCCCCATAACGTCCCGTGAAGAACATCACAGTCCGAATTCGATAAAGTGCGTACTCTCATCTGAGCGAATTCTCTACATGAGTCGCCTGCCGATACCGGGACAAGGATTTCTAGAGTCGAAGTTTCTCGGGAAACAAGTTTGCTCAATATCCTTCACCCGAGCTGGGCTGAAACTCTTCGGTTCGTTACCTGAGGGAAACCTCGAAGCGGCGGAGTCTATCGATATGTTGAGACTCATAGAGAACGGCGTCGCTATTGGAGCTCTTTGGACAGACCTAAGATCTCACCCAGTGGACGTGCCTTCAGATATTCCAGTAGTCGAGAGGATTCTCGCTAATCTTTCACAGCCGGGTCTCTAGTCCAAATCTGGTTCACGGTTTGATCTGAGGTCCTGCCGGAATTCATGAGTTCTGAGTATGACTCACTGCTCAATACCATGCCTGCTACTCTGAGCGACTTCTCGATTTGTTGTTTTCGCTTGGAATTGTCCCTGTCATTTTCAACGAGTAGTGTCCTGCACTTCTTTGAGGCAAGAAAGCGAGTAGCTCCCTGCAAAATTTCAGCCTCGAGCCCGTCGACATCAATTTTTAGTGCGAAAGGTCCCTCCAGATTGTCTGTTAGGGAATCTAACGATAGCGACGGAATGCGGTAAGACAGATTAGCTTCGTCTATTAGTCCGCCGGCTGAGGACTCAGCCGACCCGGGTTGGATTGTTTTGGTGTCAAGTTGTAAGAAAGAGTTATCGCTAAAGCCAAGTGGGTTGGGGACTATAACGCAACGGTCCTGGAAGCCATTGACATTTACGTTAATAACCAACTGCTGGAGGTTATTCATCGAGGGTTCAACGCAGAGCACCTCTCCCTTATGCACTGCAAGATAGTAAAGGGAGTAAATGCCTACGTTGGCTCCCACGTCGATGAATTGCCAATCTGGATCAAAGCCGTCAATCCATTCCAGTGTTTCCGGCTCTTTATTCGAAAAAGTCGCCGCTCTCCAATTAGTTATCGTGTTAATCTGTGTCGTTCTAAATGTGACCTTCCCGTGCAATTTGCTCTGGTGAGCAATCGTTCTGGTGCGACTGGAGAGCGTTTCCCAGAAAGCGTCCTCAAAGGGCATTCCAAAACCATGTGACAAGACTGCGATTTTGCCGCCCAAACGTATCGACAATTTCCAGAAAAAGGTCGAAACTAATCGGGCTATGCGAACCAAGGCAGCTTTGAACCAGGCCATTTCTCTCCTTTACAGCTGACTGCTCAAGACCGACAATGCTACCCTTTTCAACGTATTCCAAAGTTAATTTAGGTGCGCCCAGGTCAGGGAATTGTGTCGTTCGAGTGTCATGACGTATAGGAGTTTCTTTTGAGAACCAGCATCGTTGTAATCGGAATGTTCGACAGCATTCACTACGCCCGATGGTTGGCTCAGTTCAAAGATGAAGACATAGCTTTTTTCCTTTTCCCCTCATCTCCTCATAGACGCATTAGGCCAGAGCTCAATGATCTGTTACAAGTCAACGCAAGGGCGGACTTCGTTTTATTCAAATGGCATTGGTTAAGTCTTCTGGTGTGGTTTCTAGATCGACTGGGTAAAGGGTATTTCCGCGGCCTTCTTTTAGCTCGGTTTTTGGCTCGTACAAGTCCAAACATCGTGCACGCGATCGAACTTCAGGGGGCAGGCTACGCATTACTGGAAGCGGTTAGGCATTCACCTGATTTGAAATTCAAAGTGGTAGTCACGAATTACGGAAGTGACATTTTTTGGTTTAGGAAGTTCCCTAAACACCGACAAAAACTTGAAGGTTTGTTGAAAATTACCGATCTTTATGCGGCCGAGTGTCGACGAGATTTACTTTTAGCCAGGCAGCTTGGGTACATTGGTGCGTTCCACACTGTAAATCCCAATGCCGGTGGATTCTCTGACGAAACACTCAGCTCAACGCTTCTCGGGGCTCAACAGAGAAAACTGATCGCAGTGAAGGGCTATCAAGGCTGGGCCGGTCGAGGAATCCTGGCACTAAAGGCAATCCTGAAGGACAGGGTGCAATATAAAGGATTGACGGTAGTGGTTTATTCAGCAAGCGCTTCCACTGCCATGTACGCGCTTTTGATTCGCCTTATTTTCAAGATAAACCTCAAGGTCTACAGGAAAGGTGCGCTGAGTCACGATCAAGTGCTGAGCATTTTTGCATCTTCGCTTATCTACGTGGGAGTATCTGAAACCGATGGGATTAGCACCTCCATGCTAGAGGCGATGTCTCAAGGAGCGATTCCTGTTCAGTCTGCCACTTCATGTTGTGAAGAATGGTTCGAGAGCACAGGAGTCGTCATTCAAAGTAATGATGTTGATCAAATCAGAACGGCAATTAGAGAAGCACTCATTTTAGCGAAAGAGGATTCCAATCGCCAGACCAACAGGCAGACGCTCATTGACAGGGCCAATTTCGACAGGGTAAAGCGCGACAACCTGCCGATTTACCAGCTCAGGAATATTGAAAAGGACCTTTACCGTCTGCCATGATTCGAAAAATAGTTGCCTCCGGTTTTAAGTCATTTGGAACTCGACAGTCCATTGAGTTGGCAACGGGGATTTCTGTCGTAGTAGGCCCAAATGGATCCGGCAAATCCAATGTGATTGATGCCTTGACTTGGGTTGTTGGGGAGCAGGCCCCATCCAACCTGCGTAGCTCCAAAATGGAAGACGTTATTTTTTCTGGAACGCAAAGTTCACCCCCGCTCGGCCGTGCTGAAGTGACCCTAACCCTGGACAATTCCCTCGGAAAACTTGCATCTCAGTACACCGAGATTTCTCTCACGAGAGTTTTGTACAGAAACGGAGTAAGTGAATACGCGATCAATGGTGAGAAGTGCCGCCTTCTAGATGTTCAAGAGCTCCTCAGTGATGGGGGACTCGGCCGCGAAATGCATTCGATTGTTGGTCAGGGTCAACTTGACAAGGTTCTGAGGGCAACTCCCCTGGACCGAAGAGCCTTCATTGAGGAGGCTGCTGGCGTTCTCAAATACCGCAGACGGCGAGAAAAAACGGAGCGCAAATTACTAGCTATGCAGGGCAATCTGGTCAGGCTTCAAGACCTAATTTCTGAGGTAAAGCGAAGCCTTAGGCCACTGGGAAGACAAGCGGAGACCGCTCAGCAGGCAAGCGAGATCTCTGCAAGTATCCGTTTAGCTAAGTCCCAGCTGTTTGCGTTGCAACTAGAAGACCTAAAGCAAGAGTTGGAGACGGGTGCTCATGAAGAGTCGAAGAGAAAGGCCGAGGCTGCCCTCAACCAATCTCAGCTTGACACCTTGAGAGGCGCCGTGGCAGAGATAGAAGGCGAACTAAATAAGGCCTTCACTGACACAGCAAGGTCACGGCTTTTCTCTCTCGAAACATTAGAAACCTCACTTCGGAGTGCAAGAGCAATTGCAGCTCAAAAGATTAACTCGATGTCCGACAGCGCGAACGTCTATCAATTGCAAAAGTTTGAGGAGATTCAACGGGGTCTCGAGCAAATAAAGCCTCAAAACGAAGAGCTCTCTCGACTTGTCCAGGCTGCTGCAGATGCCCTCAGTGCTACTTCGATTGCCAAATCTGTTGCGTTCAAACAATTAGAAGACTTTGATTCGGAGGTTGAGGCCTTTCGCCTCCAGAAAGAAGAACACAATGCTGCCAGGGGCAAGCTGGAAGCTAACAAGAGCGCCCTCGAGGAGTCGATAGCGCAGACTCAAGAAACTCTCGAGTCGGAAAGTAAACAGCTGCAAAGACTGGTTGCTCATGTTGAAGAGCTCGAAGCTGAGCGCCGCGAGTTTGAGAATGGAATACAGTCTTCGGCTAGTAACCTCCGGGCCAAATATGAGGAATCTCGAAAAAAGGAGATTGAGGCTCGGGCTAATGTCGACATGGCAAGAGACCAGCATCAGGAACTTGAAAAGAGGCGAGACTATTTGGCGGCGCGTCACGCTGCGCTCGGACAAATGCTTGAGAACCCAGACGGTGCTGGAAACCTAATCAAGGCAAAAGTTAGAGGTATAGAAAGGTTGTTTGCGGACCAAGTAAAGGTGGAGCCAGGCTATGAAAAGGCTGTCTCTGCGGCTCTTGGCTCACTGGCGAATGCGGTGAGTGCCAGCTCTCTGGATGCTGCGATTGCTGCTATTTCTCACCTTCGCGAGAACGATTTAGGCCGCGCAGAGATTGTTGTAACTGGTCTGGTGTCGCAGAAACCCAAGTATTTGGGCTCAGAGGCAAAACTTTTGCTGTCAGCTGTGGAGGGACCTGGAGAGCTCAAGGAGCTTCTCAATAACTTTGTTGTCGCTAAGGACCTCGACGAAGCAGTGCGGCTGCTCGAATCACTCCAAAATGATGAAGTCGTCGTTGTGACCAAGAATGGTGAATATTTCTCGAGAAATTTAGTCAAGGGTGGGAGCGCAACAGATCTCTCCAAGGTCGAGCTAATCGCAGAGCGATCGCAAATCTCTGAGAAGTTGGCATCTCTTAGTAGAGAAATAGAACAGGCAAAAGAAGCCTTAGGTCGGCTCAAGGACGAACAAGTCAACGTTAGTGATGAGGTGACAGCAACCCTGAATGAGCTGCAAAAAAGAGACGCCGAGTCAGCAAAGAAAGCAGAAAGTTTCGGAAGGTTGACTGCTCAACTTGAGGCTGCTCATGGTGAGAGAACAAGATTGGAGAGCTCTATCGCCCACCTTGGGGAGAAGATTCAAGCCGACTCTCGAGGCCTTGCTGCCGCTGGACGCAAACTCGAAGAAGCCGAGCCAACGAGCAGCGAATTTGATTCGGGACGCCGATCAAAATTATTGGAACAACTAGAAACCTCTCGGCAAGCCGAGACTGACGCTCAGATCGCGCTTGGCGCGATGAAGGAACGTCTGTCTGCTGTCGAGCGAGAGGAGAAAACTCTCCGGCAAAGGTTTCAATTAGCCGAAAACGAGAAAGCTGAGTTGGAACGAAAACTTGAGAGTCAGGGACAGCGGGTTCAAAATTCAGAGAAGGTTCTTCTTGCCTCTGGCCTCCTATTGCCACTTTTGGAGAGACTTATTGCAAGCGCCAGGGCGGATCTTAGGGAACTAGAAGCCTCGCGGCAGCAGAAAGCAACGCGCTTGAACGAGCTTAGAAACCAAGTCAGCGGAATGGAATCGAGTGCGCTTGAGCTTGGGCAAACTGCTCAGAATGCCGAACTGAAGGTCTATCAGCTTAAGCTTCAACAACAGAGCCTTACAGAGAGGATCTTTGATGAACTATCTCTTACGCCATCAGAGCTAGTGGAGGAGATCGCAAGCCTTGTTGTTCAACACCCGAAGACTGAAGACGAACTACGCAGTTACATCAAGAGTTCCGAAAGTAGACTTGCCCAGCTCGGATCGTTCAACCCGCTAGCTCTCGAGGAGTTCGCGGCCCTTGAGGAGCGTTATAAGTACCTGACCGAGCAGCTTGCTGACCTCAACAGCGCAAGAAGTGACCTAAGGGGCATAATCAAGGACCTTGACGAGAAAATGAACACCACGTTCCTTGACGCCTTTGAGGATACCAAAAAGGCCTTTGAAGAGATCTTCCCCGCGCTATTCCCTGGTGGTACTGGTTCGATCTCGCTTACCGAGACCGAGGAAGGTCAAGGATTCGGTGTCGAAGTTTCCGTTCGACCGGCGGGCAAGCGTATTGATCGCCTGAGTCTGTTGTCTGGTGGCGAGAGATCTCTTGCCGCAATCACACTTCTTATTGCAATTTTCAAAGCGAGGCCAAGCCCGTTCTATGTACTAGATGAGGTTGAGGCCGCGTTGGATGATGCGAACCTGGGAAGGCTTCTGGACGTACTTGAGACCCTGAGAGATACCTCTCAGTTGATTATTGTCACCCACCAAAAGCGCACGATGGAAATCGCCGATGCTCTCTATGGTGTGAGTATGGGTAAAGACGGCATCACCCGAGTGGTCGGACAAAAACTTGACAAGGCCAGTTGAGTGTTTAAATTTCTAAAGCGCCTAAGGGGAAGAAAAGAAGAAGCCAAACCGCAGCCAGAGGCGGTAGCAACGGAAGTAATCCCCGAGCCCGAAATGGAAGCACGCGATGCGCCTGGAGAGCCTGCCACCGAGGTTCTGGCCAGCGTCACGGCCAAAGCCCCAGAGCCAGAAAAAAATATCGAGCCAGAGTCCGTCGTCGAAACCCTGATCGAGGCTGTTGTTGACCCCACGCGCGAACCTGAGACAGCTAAAGAGCCAGAAGCGATGCCAGAGGTTGTGGAGGTAGAACTCCCAAAGCGGTCACTCAGTGATGGGATTAGGTCGCTATTTTCTTCAAACGTCGACATTGAAGAACTTGAAGACATTCTTTTGCTTGCAGACTTTGGAGTTGAGGCTTCCGTTGAGATAACTGAGAACCTTCGCAAAGCGGCCAGCAAAACTGGCGCCACCTCCGACGCGGAACTTAGGTTGCTCCTAAAAGAGCTTTTGGTTGAAAAGCTTCATCGAGATGATCTGCAACTCAACCTCTCGGACGGAAAGCTGCCCTATGTCTTTTTGGTAGTTGGAGTCAATGGCGCCGGTAAGACAACGACAATAGGAAAGCTCGCTAAATGGCTAAGTGATGGTGAGTGGGAGGTAGTTCTTGGAGCTGCTGACACTTTTAGGGCTGCAGCGGTAGATCAATTGGCAACCTGGGCCGAACGCTCAGGAGCCGGAATCGTCAGACCGGAGCGCGATGGGCAGGACCCGGCCTCTGTTGCCTACCAAGCCGTTGAGCTTGCAATCAAGAACGATGCTGACATTGCCATTGTTGACACCGCCGGCAGGCTTCAGAACAAGAAAGACCTGATGGACGAGCTGGGCAAAATTCGCAGAGCAGTCGAAAAGCAGG
>Ga0181559_10000531_pt1 | contig 35405 bp, 29 predicted proteins | sample 011ome_21_FD_133752 | JGI IMG/M metagenome (GOLD analysis project Ga0181559, IMG submission 133752) | Coastal salt marsh microbial communities from the Groves Creek Marsh, Skidaway Island, Georgia - 011508AT metaG (megahit assembly) | ecosystem: Environmental > Aquatic > Marine > Intertidal... | reverse complement strand
TGCTGCTGAAGATGGCATTGCACATCGGGGGCTGCGACGGCCCCTTGCACCGCGTCGGCATCGTGACCCACAACCACATGAATACGGCTGGCGCCCAATTGCCGGGCGGCCCCCAAAACGTGGTAGACCAATGGCTGGCCAGCCAGCAAATGGAGTACTTTAGCTGTACTCGACTGCATCCGGCTACCGTGGCCAGCAGCCAGAATGATGACCTCAAGCATAGTGGCGCCCGGTTATGAGACGACGATGTTGACCACATGATGATGACCGCCACACTTTTTGCAAGCATGGAAGGGGCAAAGGCCCAATAAACACCTGAAAAAAAGGGATATTCTCAGGCTTACCCGCGGCCAGCGCGGTTTTTGACCTTGCGCAAGGTTGCCAGCTGGGCGGTCGCCTCGGCGAGTTGCGCAGACGCTCGCCCGTAATCGATTTCACCTTGCTGGTTTGCCAGCGCCTCCTCCGCGTCCTTTCGCGCGATTTCGGCAGCAGCCTCGTCGATGTCATCTGCCCGCACGGCGGTATCCGCAAGCACAGTAACGACGTCGCCCTGCACCTCGATAAAACCCCCTGAGGCGTAGTACACCTGCTCAGCACCACCTTGGTCGACAATGCGAATGGGGCCAGGAATGAGACGCGTTAGCAGCGCCGCATGTCCATAACATATTCCGAGCTCTCCCTCGATACCGGTAGCAACCAGAAGCTCTACCAGTCCCGAGTATATTTGCGCCTCAGCACTGACAATGTCGCAATGTAGGGTCATCGCCATCTCTCAGTCCCCGCAGCGCCCTAGAGCTTGGCGGCCTTCTCCACCGCTTGCTCGATGGAACCCACCATATAAAACGCCTGTTCGGGCAACTGGTCGTGGTCGCCCGCAAGAATGCCCTTGAAGCCGGCAATGGTGTCCTTTAAAGACACGTAAATGCCGGGGGATCCGGTGAAAACCTCTGCCACACTAAAGGGCTGTGACAGGAACCGCTCGATTTTTCGCGCACGCGCGACGATGAGCTTGTCTTCCTCAGAGAGTTCGTCCATACCCAAAATGGCAATGATGTCTTTCAGCTCCTTGTACCGCTGCAACACGGTCTGGACACCCCGGGCTACTTCATAATGCTCCTGACCGATAATCAGCGGATCAAGCTGCCTGGACGTGGAATCAAGCGGATCAACCGCAGGGTAAATACCTTTGGCAGCAATATCACGGCTCAGCACTACGGTCGAGTCGAGGTGGGCGAACGTCGTGGCGGGTGAGGGGTCTGTCAAATCATCCGCGGGTACATAAACCGCCTGAATGGATGTAATTGAGCCTGTCTTGGTAGAGGTGATGCGCTCCTGCAAAACACCCATCTCTTCCGCCAGGGTCGGCTGATACCCCACGGCGGAGGGCATACGTCCCAGCAGCGCCGACACCTCTGTTCCAGCAAGGGTGTATCGATAAATGTTATCAACAAACAACAGGACGTCGCGGCCTTCATCGCGGAACCGCTCCGCCATGGTCAGCCCGGTCAAAGCAACGCGCAGACGGTTGCCCGGTGGCTCGTTCATCTGGCCATAAACCATCGCCACTTTGGACTGTTCCATCTCCTCTACGTTAACAACGCCCGACTCCTGCATCTCGTAATAGAAGTCATTGCCTTCTCGAGTCCGTTCACCCACTCCCGCAAATACCGAGAGGCCGGAGTGCTCGGTAGCGATATTGTTAATGAGCTCCATCATATTGACGGTCTTGCCCACGCCTGCACCGCCAAAAAGGCCCACCTTGCCGCCCTTGGCAAAAGGGCAGACCAGGTCGATAACCTTGATCCCCGTCTCCAGCAGTTCGTCGGATGCCGCCAGCTCCTCGTAAGTGGGGGCCGCGCGGTGAATAGCCGCACGCTCCTTCTCGCCAATCGGGCCCTTTTCGTCAATGGGGTTACCCAAAACGTCCATAATGCGGCCAAGGGTCTCTGTTCCCACGGGCACCGATATGGGCGCGCCGGTGTTGTCAACGCTGAGGCCTCGGCTGACGCCCTCGGAGGGCCCCATTGCAATAGCCCGCACCACGCCGTCTCCCAGTTGCTGCTGCACCTCGAGGGTCAAACCCTTATCAGCGACTGTCAGTGCGTCATACACCTGAGGCACACTGTCGCGGGGAAACTCCACGTCAATGACCGCGCCAATAACCTGTACGACCTTTCCGCTACTCATTTTTCGGTCCTCATTTCAAAACTGGTGTGACGAACACGTCGCCACTTGCGTCTTTGGGGTCAAGCGCACTAGCCAATGGCCGCAGCACCGCCCACTATTTCTGCTAGCTCTTGTGTAATCGCTGCCTGCCTGGCCTTGTTGTAAACCAGCTGCAGCTCGTCAATCAGATCACCGGCATTGTCGGTGGCGTTCTTCATCGCAATCATTCGCGCCGCCTGCTCACAGGCTCCATTCTCCACCACCGCTTGATACACGAGAGATTCGATGTAACGAATCATCAGCGCGTCGAGCAGTTCCCGCGCATCGGGCTCATAAATGTAGTCCCAGTGGTGTGACAGCGACGCATTGTCCTCGGGCTTCAGCGGCAACAGCTGATCCACTCGCGGCGCCTGGGTCATGGTGTTCAAAAAATCATTGCCCGCCAGAAACAGGGCGTCAATGCGGCCCTCCGTGTAGGCATCGAGCATCGTTTTAACGCCGCCAATGAGATCCTCAATCGATGGCTCTTCGCCAAGGTCTCTGACAGATGCCGTTACATTGCCACCCACGCTGGCGAAAAACCCCGCCGCTTTGGCGCCCACCAGACACAGTTCTACTTCAACGCCACTATCCTGCTGCGCTCGCATCGACTGAATAGCCGCTTTGAACAAATTAATGTTCAGGCCACCACACAATCCTCGGTCGGTCGAAACAATAATATATCCCGCGCGCTTCACCTCCCGCGCTTGCATGTAGGCATGGCGGTACTCAGGCGTTGCATTGGCAATGTGCCCGACAACAGCGCGCATGCGTTGGGCATAGGGCTTGCCCAGCTCCATCCGATCCTGTGCCCGCCGCATTTTACTGGCCGCCACCATTTCCATGGCACTGGTGATCTTCTGAGTACTTTGGATACTCGAGATCTTGGTGCGGATTTCCTTACCAGCAGCCATACCGGGTTACCAGGTTTGGGTAGACTTAAAGGCTTCGATGGCAGACTTGAAAGCACCCTCGCGCTCGTCGTTCCAGTCTCCATCTGCTTCGATCTGGCGCATCACCTCGGCACATTCAGCACGCATATAACTCAGCAAGGCAGATTCAAAATCGCCGATTTTATCCACTTCTATATCCTGCAAATGCCCCTCGTTACCGGCATACAGGAGCACACCCATCTCGGCAATGGACAAGGGCGCATACTGTTTCTGCTTCATTAGCTCGGTAATACGCTCGCCGTGCTCCAGCTGCGCTTTGGTGGCGTCGTCCAGATCTGAAGCAAACTGGGAGAACGCGGCCAGCTCACGGTATTGAGCCAGCGCTGTGCGAATGCCACCCGAGAGCTTTTTAACGATCTTGGTTTGTGCTGCACCACCTACCCGGGAAACAGAAATCCCCGCGTTCATTGCAGGCCGGATACCGGCGTTGAACATGTCTGCCTCTAGGAAGATCTGACCATCGGTAATAGAGATGACATTGGTCGGAACAAACGCTGACACATCGCCGGCCTGAGTCTCAATCACGGGAAGTGCTGTCAAAGATCCGGTTTGTCCCTTCACCGCACCGCCAGTAAATTGCTCGACATAGTCTGCATTGACGCGCGCCGCTCTCTCGAGGAGGCGGGAGTGCAGATAGAACACATCACCGGGGTAGGCCTCTCGACCAGGCGGCCGCCTTAAAAGCAGGGAGATTTGTCGGTACGCCACCGCCTGCTTGGAGAGATCATCGTAAATGATAAGCGCGTCCTCACCGCGGTCGCGATAGTACTCGCCCATTGTGCAGCCGGCAAAAGGCGCCAGATACTGCATCGCCGCGGGGTCTGATGCGTTGGCCGCCACCACAATCGTATGCTCCATGGCGCCATGCTCTTCGAGCTTGCGGACGACCGAGGCAACCGATGACGCCTTCTGACCTACCGCGACATAGATGCACTTAATACCTGTGCCTTTCTGGTTGATGATGGCATCAACCGCAATCGCGGTTTTCCCAATCTGGCGGTCACCAATGATCAGCTCTCGCTGCCCCCGCCCGATGGGGACCATAGCATCAATGGCCTTGAGTCCGATTTGAACGGGCTGATCCACAGATTGACGGGCAATCACGCCCGGTGCAATTTTTTCGATGGCGTCTGTCATGGTGGTCTCGATAGCGCCCTTGCCATCAATGGGGTTACCCAAAGAGTCGACCACTCGACCCTGAAGCTCAGGGCCCACCGGCACCTCGAGAATTCGGCCTGTACAGCGGCAGGTCTGCCCCTCGGCCAGTTGCTTGTAATCGCCCAGCACAACCGCACCTACCGAGTCGCGCTCGAGGTTGAGCGCCAAACCGAATACACCGCCCTCGAATTCGATCATCTCACCGTACTGCACCTCAGTGAGACCATGAATGCGGATAATGCCATCCGTAACCGATACGATAGTGCCCTCATTGGTCGCTTGCGAGGTGACTTCAAGCGCGTCAATGCGCTGCTTGATGAGATCGCTGATTTCCGAGGGGTTGAGCTGTTGCATGACTAGTCCTCTGTCATTGATTCAACGAGCCGGCCAATTTATTGAGGCGGCCGCGAATGGAGCCGTCGATCACGAGATCATTGGCCCGAATAAAAGCCCCTCCCAATAATGAGGGGTCGGTTTCAGAGGTCAGCGTGACGCTTCGCGCCAACTGAGCCTCCATTGATTTTGTGAGCTGATCGGCCTCGGCGTCATTGAGCGGATAAGCAGAGATAACGTGAACGGCTACCGCGCTTTCCACCGCTTGCTTAAACTGTTCAAACAGCGCGGACACCTCCGGCAGTAATGTCAGCCGGCCGTTGTCAGCCAAAACGTGCAACAGGTTGCCTACCGCCGGTGGCAGAGATTCTCCCAGCAATGACATAAGCGTGGCGGCGCGCTGCGCTGCCGTCTGATCCGGGTTTCGGAGCGAAGCGGCCACCTTGGGATCGGTAGTTAATATTGCCAGCTGCTCCAAAGATTCTTTCCAAACAGCCAGCTGGTCTGCAGCGCGTGCATGCTCGAAGGCAGCGCGTGCATAAGGTCTGGCGAGAGTGGTCGGCTCTATCACGCTTTATGATCCGGCTGAGAGGTTCTTAAGCAAATCGGCGTGTTTGTCTGCGTCGATTTCGGCACCAAGAATTTTTTCAGCGCCCGCCACGGCCAGGGCGCTGACTTGCGCCATGAGCTGCTCCTGCGCACGGGCGCGCTCCTGCTCTATCTCAGCGGATGCCGCCGCCTTGACGCGCTCGGACTCCACCATGGCAGCTTGCTTGGCTTCCTCCACGACTGCCTGCGCTCGCTTGTTGGCAGCTTCAATAATCCCCGCGGCTTCACGCTTTGCCTCCACCAGTTGCTCAGTGGCTCGCTGCTGTGCCAACTCAAGGTCATGGCCGGCACGATCCGCAGCAGCGAGGCCTTCCGCGATCTTGCTCTGGCGCTCTGCCATTGCGGCGGTGATCGGGGGCCAAACATAGCGCATGCAAAACGCGACAAAGGCAACGAACGCAATCAGCTGTCCGATCAAAGTGAGATTAATATTCACACGTTGCTCCTGTGGTGTTCTGGGGACACGTTTTCAGCGCCCCGGAAAAAAGAAGGCTATTAGCCCGCGACCACAAAAATCAGGTACATGGCGATGCCCACGCCAATAATCGGGATCGCGTCAACCAGCCCGGCCCCCAAGAAAAAAGTACCTTGTAACTTCGGCGCCAACTCAGGCTGCCGCGCAGACCCCTCAATGAGCTTACCGCCGAGAATGCCAACGCCTATGGCGGCGCCCATTCCACCTAATCCCATCATGATGGCGGCGGCAACGTAAATCAGTTCCATGGTTGTCTCCTAAAGTACACAGTGAAAATCAATGGTCCTCGTGCGCCATGCTGAGGTACACGATGGTTAGAACCATAAAGATAAAAGCCTGGAGGGTGATCACCAGTATGTGGAAAATCGCCCAACCAATCTGTAATAACGCAGCGGGCAACACCCAAAAAAGCCCGACGCTGAACAACGCCGCGATCAGAATGAATATCATCTCGCCAGCATACATGTTGCCAAAAAGTCGCAAGCCCAAAGAAAAAGGCTTTGCCAACAACCCCACCACCTCCATGAAGAGATTCACAGGAATAAACAGGGGGTGGTTAAACGGGTTCATGGACAGCTCTTTCACAAAACCAAATCCCTTCACTTTTACCGAATAAAAGAGCATCAAAACAAACACGCCGATGGCCATGCCCATCGTAATGTTGGGGTCAGTCGAAGGCACAATTTTCTGATACTCCACCCCTGCCAACATCAGGGAATGAGGGATGAGATCCACGGGTATCAAATCCATTAAATTCATCAGAAAAACCCAAACAAAGATCGTCAAGGCCAAGGGTGCTATCAGCGGGTTTCTACCATGAAAGGTGTCTTTAACCGTGCCGTCAATAAACTCTACAACCATTTCGACAAAGTTGACCCACCCGGAGGGAATGCCCGCGGATGCTTGGACGGCAACACGCCGAAACAGCCAACAAAATATGATTCCCAAACCCACGGACCACAGCATGGAGTCGACGTGAAACGCATTAAAACCCATCGCCGCTATCTCATCGCCTCCGTGGGCCATTGTCCACTGTCCCCCGGCGGGCACCACGCTACCATCATAGCGCTCATAGCCCTCGGGCAACCTGCCATAGGTCAGGTTGGTCAAATGGTGGACGATATACTCTGATACGGTCTGACTGTCGCCGTTTGCCGCCATTGTTGCCGCGATGCTCCCTGTGCCTTAAAAGGCACGCTCTTTACTCACTGCTCCTGCCATGTTGGCCGGACCATTTATTATTTGCTATCAACGCCGATGGCAGAAACAACGCCACTGCGCTCCCCGCCAGCACCGCGAGAGGATCACTGGTCGGCCTGATAGCAAAGAGGGCCGCAAAGCCCACAGTTGCTAAACCGTATCGCGCTACGCCAAGCCACACGGGGCTGAAGGCGGACCGCTCGGAAGTCAGGCTCAACACCATCCAGCCGCTTGGCGCCAGCACTATGGCGGCGCCCAGCAACATATCCAGAGAAATGTGAACGCCAGCATTGACGCCTACACCTCCCGCTAAAACGCAAACGCACACCACGGTGATCGTCACAGCTTTTAAAAGCTGCTTGCGTGTCGTCGCGAAAGGCCCGGAAACCGCGTGCTTGGCCAAGATCAACCCAGCCCCCCTCTCATGCGGAGGGGAGTGTAGATGAAAGACTAAGGCCCTTCAACACATAGGTTTTAATCCAGTTTTTTTAGGATCCCATCCAACTCGTCGAGCGTGGCGTACTGTATTTCCAGGCGTCCCCTGCCATTTTGCTGGTGGTGAATTCTGACGCGGGCACCGAGTCGATCACTCAAGTCTTGTTCTAAGCGACTGACGTTGGGGTCCTTGTGGGGTATCGGCGCGTTATCCGACCGCCAGCTTTTTACCAGCGCTTCCGTTTGTCTAACGGAGAGGCCTCTTTTGGCAACCTGACGAGCCGCTTTTAACTGATCAGTACCATCGAGGCTCAACAGCACTTTGGCGTGTCCAACTTCGATAACGCCCTGCCCCAGTAGGGTCTGAACGTCGCTGTGCAAATTCAGCAGTCGGAGGCTATTGGCAACCGCAGATCGTGAGCGACCAACCGCTCCGGCGATCTGCTCTTGACTGAGCCCAAACTCTTCTTGCAGCCGCTTTAAGCCAACAGCCTCCTCTACCGGATTCAAGTCCTCTCGCTGAATGTTTTCGATCAGGGCAATCGCAATCGCATCCTCGTCGGCAACATCCCGTACAACCACAGGCACTCGATCCAGACCAATCAGCTGTGCCGCTCGCCAACGACGCTCTCCAGAGAGAATTTCGTATCGATGGTTGGAAATCGGGCGAACGACCACCGGCTGCAAAATTCCTTGGGCTTCGATGCTTGCCGCAAGTGTTTGCAGCGCTTCTGGATCGAATTCCCTTCGCGGTTGGTAAATTCCACGTTGCAAATGCTCGATGGGAATCTCCATCGCTGAGGCAGCGCGATCTGCAGAATCTCCAGTATTAGCCGGGTCGGTCACGACCTCGGGCTTCGCTTGACTCATCACGCCAGCGCCCAGTAACGCTTCCAAACCCCGATTTAACTTCCGCTTCTGCACCATTAACCGTTGTCCTCGGGGTGGTGTTCCTGTCTGCGCACAAATTCTCCCGCCAGCGCCATGTAAGCCGTCGCGCCTCTGGCCAGACGATCATAAACAATTCCCGGCAAGCCATGACTTGGCGCTTCGGCTAAACGCACATTTCTGGGGATCACTGTGCGGTACACCAGGCCCTCAAAATGCTGATGTAACTGTTCTGACACCTCGTTTGTCAGTGCATTACGGGGGTCATAAAGCGTGCGCAAAATCCCCTCTATGCGTAGCGCTGGATTTACCGTTTGATTGATTGTAGTGATCGTCTCGAGCAGAGCGGTAAGGCCTTCCAATGCAAAATACTCGCATTGCATCGTGATCAAAACAGAATCTGCAGCGACCAATGCGTTGAGCGTGAGCATATTCAGGGAAGGGGGGCAATCGATAATGACGAAGTCGTAATTCGCCTCGCCGTGGTGTAGTGCCTGCTTTAACCGCTTTTCTCGATCGTCCACGGCCAGTAGCGCGACCTCGGCCGCCGTCAAATCACCATTGGCAGGGACCACATCCATGCGAAGTTGCGGTAGAGATTGGATCACGTCTGTTAAAGGGGGTTGCTCCACCAACAGCTCATAGCTTGTTGCATTGAGATCCGCCTTATTAAGCCCTACGGACACCGAAGCATTCCCTTGAGGGTCAAGATCAACGAGCAGCACCCGCTTATCCATCGCTGCTAGGGCAGCAGCAAGATTGACGCTGGTCGTGGTTTTTCCCACGCCGCCCTTTTGGTTGGCTATTGCGACAACCTTCACGGGTTCATGCCTTGGCTTCGACAAATCTTCATGACATTAAAAGACCAATCCTGTCCGGGCACTTTAAATTCCTTTGCGTCTTGCAAATGCATATGCTCGGGTATCATGGTGTTTGCCTCAGCCACACTATCGGTTGTCATCGCATACAACGACCCCTGTTCGCCCAATACGTGATCTATTCTCGCTAATGTGGTTTTCAGGTCCGCAAACGCTCTGGTTAAAACCGCGTCGTAATCAGCGTCAGGTACCCAGGATTCAATGCGCGCGGTCTCGATGCGGATATTAGTCAAACCCAGCTGTCTTTTCACCTCGGCCAAAAATCGCGTTTTCTTGCCATTGCTGTCAATCAGCGTGTAGCGACAATCACCATCCGCAATGGCGAGGGGGATACCCGGAATACCCGCACCAGTGCCGACGTCAATCCGATTCACCCCGCCGATAAAAGGTAGCACCGCCAAGCTCTCTAGGATATGTCTCACCAAGATTCCATGCCGGTCGCGAATGGCTGTGAGGTTATATGTCTGATTCCATCTCTCAAGTAAATCGACATACCCCACGAGCTTTTCCAACTGACCGGGAGCCAAATACACATCGAGTGAACGCAAAACTGAATCGAGAAATCCAGCCTCCGAATCAGCCATTCGCGGCTGCACGAGGCGACGTTGTGAGCGCTCGCTTCTTGAGGTACACCAATAACAAGGATAGTGCCGCAGGGGTCACGCCCGGTATTCTTCCCGCTCGCGCCAAGTTTTCAGGTCGAGTTTCACTCAGTTTTTGACACATTTCATGAGACAAGCCATCGACCTTAAAAAAGTCAAGGTCGCTGGGAATCACCATGGCCTCATGTCTGCGTAGACGCGATATGTCCTGCTGTTGACGATCGATATACCCGGCATATTTGAGTTGAATAGCTACCTGTTCCGCAACGGACTGATCTACCGCGTCTGACGGAGGCACCGCCCCGTAGAGGATCTCTGGGGTCATTTCAGGGCGCTTTAGGAGGTCGGCCAGCGAGTACTCCCGGTTCAACGGTTTTGACAGATGCGGCATTATTTTAATCGCCGCGACCGAGTCAGGCTGCACATACTCGGTTTCGAGACGCCGCCTTTCCTGAAAGATCGCCTCCCGCTTATTCGAAAAATAGCGCCATTGGGCCTCGCCAACAACGCCGAGCGACTTACCTTGCTCAGTAAGCCTGAGATCCGCGTTGTCTTCTCTTAATTGGAGTCGATACTCCGCCCTAGAGGTAAACATACGGTAAGGTTCAGTGGTTCCCAGTGTGACCAAGTCATCCACTAGTACACCAATGTAAGCCTCGTCGCGCTTTGGCTCCCAGGCTTCCTTTTCTTTCACTTTGCAAACGGCATTGATACCCGCCACCAATCCTTGCGCAGCCGCCTCCTCGTATCCAGTTGTGCCATTAATTTGTCCAGCAAAAAACAGCCCGGAGAGGGTTTTCGTTTCCAGACTATGCTTCAAGTCACGGGGATCAAAATAGTCATACTCAATAGCATATCCGGGCCTCGTGATATGCGCGTTTTCCAATCCGCTGATAGACCTGACTAGCGCCAGCTGAATATCAAATGGCAGAGAAGTAGAAATGCCGTTGGGGTAAAGCTCACTTGTGGTCAGTCCCTCAGGCTCAATAAATATCTGGTGAGAAGTTTTATCCGCAAACCGATGGATCTTGTCTTCTATGCTGGGGCAATAGCGCGGCCCTACCCCTTCAATCACCCCGCCGAATAATGGAGAGCGATCCAGTCCGGAACGGATGATTTCGTGGGTTTTTTCGTTGGTCTGGGTAATCCAGCAACAGCGCTGCTCTGGATGGTCCTCAGGTCGCCCCAGTAACGACATCACCGGGCGGGGCTCATCTCCCCACTGTTCAGCCATCAATGCAAAATTGACCGACCTGGCATCGATACGAGGAGGCGTTCCCGTTTTGAGTCGTCCAACCCTCGGACACACCTCTCGAAGCCGGTCTGCCAGACTGAGGGATGCGGCATCACCCATGCGGCCACCTGACGCATGGGATTCACCAACGTGCATTTTGCCATTAAGAAAGGTTCCCGCCGTCAGCACAATGGCTTTAGCGGCAAAAACGATGCCAGTGCGTGTAACAACACCTGACACCGTGTTGCCTGTAATTTGAATGTCTTCTACGGCATCCTGAAAAATTTGCACATTTTCGGTGTCTTCGAGCGTTTTTCGGACAGCCTGTCGATAAAGCACCCGATCAGCTTGTGCTCGCGTCGCCCGCACAGCTGATCCCTTTCTTGCGTTGAGGACCCGGAACTGGATTCCTGACAGATCCGTGGCGCGAGCCATAACGCCACCCATGGCATCCACTTCCCGAACTAGGTGACTTTTACCAATCCCTCCGATCGCCGGATTGCAGGACATCTGGCCCAATGTATCAACAGCGTGAGTGATGAGGAGTGTACGGGCACCCATCCGCGCAGCAGCCAGAGTCGCTTCTGTACCCGCATGTCCTCCGCCAATAACGATGACGTCGTAATGATTTGGGTGGTGCATTGGGCCGTGGCTACCGAATAATGGCGGGCGAAGAGTATAAACGCGGTTGAGCTTGCGATGAACCAATCTGTATGGTGATAGTGGACACCCGTCGCATAGTGACCGTGGTTAACCACAATATTAATAAATTATCTTTATATGAAGAGTATTTAAATACTGTTGTTATTAGGAGGTATTGATTCGTGGGATAATTCCATAAATTTAAATAAAAACAAATACTTGTTTAATTATATCTGTATGGAAAAGCCAGTCAAAACCACTGTTTTCGGCCGGGGTAAACCGTGGATAAACGGAGCCAATGCGACCGGTGAAATCTTACCCACTGCCTGTTAGCGGGGAATGGCTCGTATTACCCACAAGTCTTGCAGCGATGCCGATGGATGATCAGTGAGCGAGCGATAGGCTGTAGGCAATATGTGAACATCCTGTGAATTATTGAGCTTGCAGTGCTCAACGATGTCGATCGTAAAGCCGATTTGTCGATCCAAGTGGCTGAATCTAATAATGTGCCCGTTATTTTCCGATGCAGAAAGAGGAAAAAATTTCCCCCAGCAAGTCGTCGGTGCTCACGACGCCGGTGATTTCTCCCAAGGTGTCGTGGGCTCTCCTCAGATCTTCCGCCAAGATTTCTCCTGCACCGGTTTGAGTGAACTGTTGAACGGCATTTCGTAGTATTTCGCCTGTGGCCTGTAGGATGGACACATGGCGCTCTCTGGCGCTGTAAGGTGTCGCCAGGGTGTCAGCCGAGAGACCGAGTTTGGCGAGAATCGCTGTTTCCAGATCACTGATACCCGCGCCTGTCACTGCAGATACGGCGATCGTCGTGACGACGGCAGAAGACTGTTCACCGGCTGCGCGGTTGGACAGGTCAATTTTATTGAGAACCCGGATGGTAGGCACGACCCGGTCAACGTTCTTCTCTCTGTTATCTCCCTCTGTGTCGTCGACAACGTCAATAATGAGATCAGCAAGTGCCAATTCTTGTTGGGCGCGATGAATGCCTTCTTGTTCAATAATGTCGGTGGCATCCCTGATCCCTGCTGTGTCAGAAAACTCAAAAGCGATATCGCCGAGACTGATCGTTTGCTTGACGACGTCGCGGGTAGTACCGGGCAAGTCGGTGACAATGGCAACCGCGTCTCGCGCTAATTGATTCATCAAACTGCTTTTTCCGACATTAGGTTTCCCTGTGAGCACAATTTTCGCTGTTTTGCTCATCAGGGCGCCCTGTCGGGCATTGGTAATAAGAGTATCTAAGGCGTCCAGGGTAGCGGTCAGTTGCTGTTGAACGATGTTATCCGCTAGAAAATCTACCTCTTCCTCAGGGAAGTCAATTGCCGCCTCGATATAGATTCTGAGCTGGAGTAAATCACCGCTGAGCGCATTCACAGCGCTAGAAAAAGCCCCGCGTAGAGAGGCACCAGCTTGCCGTGCAGCGTGTTGGGTTGGTGCATCGATGAGGTCAGCCATACCCTCTGCCTGGGCGAGGTCAAGCTTATTGTTCATGAATGCCCGCTCCGAAAACTCCCCTGGCCGCGCCATGCGGGCACCCAGGCTTAAACAGGCATTGAGCAGCATGGCAGAGACGACCACTCCACCGTGGCAGTGGAGTTCGGCGACATCTTCGCCGGTAAACGAGTTTGGCCCTTGAAACAGGAGCACCAGTCCTTGATCGATCACGGCATCTTGATGCACAAAAGTACGGAGAGAGGGTGTGCGTGCCTGCACAATCCGTCCGCACAAGTGTTGGGTGATGGGCCACGCGTCAGGTCCAGAAAGCCTGATAATCGCCAACCCTCCCCTCCCGGCAGGGGTAGCGATTGCTGCAATCGTATCTTGGTCCAGTGCAGCGCTGTCGATCAGGCTGGAGTGCTGATCCATGAGAGCCTTAGAGACTGCCGCTCTCAATACGTCGATTGATAATATATTGCTGTGCCATTGACAGCAGATTATTGCAGAGCCAGTACAGCACCAAGCCAGCGGGAAACCACAGGAAGAAAAAGGTAAAGACGATGGGCATCCACTGCATGATCTTTGCTTGCATGGGGTCTGGTGGCGCGGGGTTTAGTTTTTGCATGTAATACATGCTCGCCCCCATCAGAACAGGCAAAACAAAATACGGATCCATTGTCGACAGATCCTCTATCCACAGCGCAAATGGCGCTTGTCGTAGTTCAACAGATTCCATTAGCACCCAGTAAAGGGCGATAAACACCGGCATTTGCACAAGGATAGGGAAGCATCCACCCAGCGGATTAATTTTTTCTTTCTTGTAAAGCTCCATCATTGCCTGTGATTGCTTGGCCTTGTCATTGGCATACTCATCTCGGATGGCCATGATGCGAGGCTGTACTTTGCGCATTCTAGCCATGGACTTGTAGCCTGCCGCTGACAGCTGAAAAAATGCCAGCTTCACCAGCAGTGTCAAAATGATAATTGCGATGCCCCAGTTAATAACGGCTGACTGGATGAGGGTGAGCAACCAAAAAAGCGGTTGCGCAATCCACCACAGCCAACCGTAATCGACAACCAGGTCGAGGTGGGGCGCAAGATCAGACAGGATCGCCTGATCTTTCGGACCGACGTAGAGCGTGTTCGCCACGGTGGCAGTTTCTCCGGGCGCAAGTCTCAGCGCGGGCCCGGTGTAGCCAATGATATTGAAACCATTACTGGTATGGCGTGTTCGAAAGCGATGCGTTTCCGTCGCATTGGGCACCCATGCGCTGACAAAGTAATGTTGCAGCATTGCGACCCAGCCCCCTTCCAAATCGGCTTTGAACGGGCTTTCGGCCATTTCCTCAAAATCAAACTTTTCGAATCGCTGTTCAGTGTGTGTGAGCGCGGAGCCGAGAAATGGTCGCATACCCATGCCCGAGTTGTTGTCAGATGGCGCTGGCGAGCTGTCTCTTTTGAGTTGCGCAAAGGGAGTGAGCTCAACGATACGATCAGCAACATTGTGGACTTGGTGTTCGATCAAAATGCTGTGACTTTCGCGCGCGAAGCGGAAACGTTTGGTGACGTCGACGGCACGATTGGCATCGCGATAGCGCAACTCGACATCAAGTGTGTCTGCGTTGCCCAGTTCATAAGCAGCTTGCTCTGCACGGTAGAAAGCGCGCGATTTCTGATCGATGCCGTCGGGCCCAACGAGGCCTGATTGTGCGACATAGGTTCTTTGCGAATTCCTCTCTAAAAGTACAAAAGGGTCAGAAGGATCGTCGAGAGTTTTTGGATAATCTCTGAACGCCGCGCCCACGACATCGCCGCCTTCAAGATCGATTACAACGTCGAGCACGTCGGTTCTAACGCTGACCAATGCACTTGTTGTTGCTGCCGTGTTGTAGGTGTCGGCGCGGGGGGGCTGCAAAAGATCCTCACTACTTGGCATGTCATCCCCGGGGGGCTGATCTGGCAGTGTGGGGGCGGCGGCAGAGAGCGCCGCAGTATCTGTGCGCGCGCGAGATTCAACAATGGGCATCGCCGGCACTGAGGCCTGTTCTTCGGCAGTAAAACGTGTCCACTCCCCCAACAACATGAGCCCTAGCAAGACACTGGCTGCGATCAAAGCATATCGGGGGATATCCATGTTTTCCTTCTCAGTTTGGTTGGCGATCTGGGCGCTGTTGTGGAACGGGATCATATCCGCCGGTGCACCACGGGTGGCAGCGGATGATCCTGCGAGCGGTGAGCCAGCAGCCGGCTAGGGTACCGTGGGTCTTCAGTGCGTCAATCCCGTATTGTGAACAAGTTGGCGCAAAGCGACACCAACGCCCGACCCAAGGGCTCAAAATCAGCTGATATGCGCGGATGACCAAACACAAGCTCGTCGCGATCCACTGGTCAATCTTCGCCAGCCAACTCACGAGGCTATTGCTTCCTGATTAACGGCGCGCCAGAGCTTTTCGAGGTCTCGCCAGACCATAGGATTGGAAAGCTCATCGGCTGAACGCCTGGCCAAAACAACAAGATCCAGCGCAGTGCACAGGGGCGACAGTCTAAAGTGCTCTCTAATGATGCGCTTTAGCCGGTTTCTCCGGTTGGCTTTGCGAATGTTTTTTTTGGCAACAACAATACCGATTCTGGATTGCGGTGCAGGAGAAGGTATTGCCAGCACCAGAAATGATCTGGTGCTGATACGAATTTGCGGGGCATCGAAAACGCCGGCGAATTGCTGCGGCTCAGAGAGCCTGGTGGAGACGGGTAACTCTCGCATGGGCCACTTATGAGTACCCCGCCGCGCGCTGCTTATGCAGAGAGCTTGCGACGTCCGCGAGCTCGGCGACGGGCCAAGACTTGCCGACCGTTTTTTGTGGCCATGCGCGCGCGAAAACCATGTGCGCGCTTTCTTTTCAGAACACTGGGCTGGAATGTACGCTTCATGGTGTGGACCTACCTACAGGTTAACTGTTAGCGATGTTTCGAGTGTTGGGTCGCGTTATGGTTTCACGCTACCCCACCTAGGGGGCGCGGATTATAGGTGCGCAGGGGCCCGTTGGCAACATTGGAGATAATAGGGTTGTCTGTGTTTGACGCGCAGTCACCGTTTTTATCATCCACTGTCCGGGCTGCCCCCTCAGGCATCATGCGGGGATGTGATATACGCGCGACGTCCAGTCGCGGGGAGCCCATAAAGTAAGCAAGTGCTTACTAGCAGCCCGTGTTGATGGCCGCCAGTCAAGCCGCAATGGCGGAAAGCCACAAGTTAACCCAAACTTGTAAACAGGTTATACACAGGGTACAAAAATTTTTCTTGCAAATCCACGGCTTGTTTTGTAGGCGTGTAAAAATCAGTTAAACTATTGATAAATAGAGACAAAAAACATGTTGATAAGGCCGATGCGGTGTGGATAACTATGCGGCGCTGGTCGACCCCCGCTGCGCGTGGCCGGACGATGTGTGAGGTAATCATCGCACGCGTTTGGCGCCTGTGTTCCGGCCAGATGATGTGCAAGACCAGAAAGAAAAAAATGATTTAAGGAGCATTAGCGTTGGCAATTCCTCAGCCGGTGACAAATCCCTGGCAGCACTGTTTGCACCGCTTGGGCGGCGAGATTCCACAACAGCAGTTTAATACCTGGATCCGGCCTCTACAGGCGGAATGGCGTGATACCGGGTTGATGTTGTCAGCCCCAAATCGATTCATTCGAGATTTTGTTGTCGAGCGTTATGTACCGATGATCTCTGCTTATTTGATGGACGTTGTATCCCCGGCAGTTGCGCAGGTTTCAGTCACGGTTGCAGGGGACGTCGCTGTGTCGGCGAACGTCGCTGCGCCCGACGATCGGCAGCCCAGTAGTAAGCCGACGCAGGAAAGGGCGGCTGTAGTGAGGCCCGTCCGTGCTCCCGCCGCATTGGTAGCGTCCTCTAGCCTGGTGGAGGGCTATACTTTCGAGCGTTTTGTCGAGGGAAAAAGCAATCAGTTGGCGCTGGCGGCAGCGCAACAAGTGGCAGAACACCCGGGCGCATCATATAACCCGCTTTTTCTTTATGGCGGTGTGGGATTGGGCAAAACGCATTTGATGCATGCGGTGGGAAACGCCATGCGTCGAAAAAACCCCGATGCAAAAATTGTTTATCTTCATTCTGAGCGTTTCGTGGCCGACATGGTCAAGGCCCTGCAGCTCAACGCAATCAATGACTTCAAGCGGTTTTACCGCTCGGTTGATGCGTTACTCATTGATGACATTCAGTTTTTTGCCAACAAGGATCGGTCACAAGAAGAGTTTTTTCATACCTTTAATGCGTTGCTCGAAGGTGGGCAACAAATGATTCTGACGTGCGACCGCTACCCAAGAGAAATTGAGGGTGTCGAGGAACGTTTAAAATCGCGTTTTGGTTGGGGGCTCACTGTAGCGGTTGAGCCACCTGACCTTGAGACGCGGGTAGCGATACTCATGAAAAAAGCGGAGCAAAGCCATATTACCCTCGCCCCAGACGCCGCTTTTTTTATTGCCCAACGGATTCGCTCTAATGTCAGGGAGCTAGAGGGCGCTCTCAAACGGGTGATTGCGAGCGCCAATTTTACTGGCCGTCCTTTTGATATTGAACTGATTAAGGATAGTCTCAAGGATTTACTGGCACTGCAGGACAAGCAGGTTTCGTTGGACAATATCAAACGGAAGGTTGCGGAGTATTACAAGATCAAAGTGGCTGACTTGATGTCCAAGCGTCGTAACAGGAGCGTAGCTAGACCGCGGCAGGTCGCTATGGCACTGGCAAAAGAGCTGACCCAGCATTCCCTTCCCGAAATCGGAGATGCTTTTGGCGGCCGAGATCATACGACAGTGCTGCACGCATGCCGTAAGATAAAGGAGCTGCGCGATCTGAGCCCTGATATCAGTGAAGATTATCAGAATCTGCTCCGGTCGCTGACGACATAATGCGGCGTGGGCATAATCTGCCAGCACCGCCCTTTTCACAGTCTTTAAATTAGAGCTCGATAACATGAAATTCTCGATTGCCCGTGACACGCTGATCAAACCATTGAATTTGGTAGCGGGAGTGGTGGAAAGAAGGCAGACCCTGCCGATTCTCTCTAACGTTCTGATGGTGCTTGACGGGTCCAGGCTGTCTTTGACCGGGACCGACCTTGAGGTTGAGCTCGTTGGCAGGCTGGACTTAGAGGCGCCGGGTGTCGACGGCGAGGTGACCGTGCCTGCGAGGAAGCTGGTTGATATCTGCAAGTCCCTGCCCGAAGGTTCTAATATAGAATTTTCTGTTGAGGCCGGTAAGGCCACGGTGAAAGCGGGTCGGAGCCGGTTCACGCTGTCCACACTACCTGCTGCGGATTTCCCCACGGTGGATGCCAGTGCGGGTGATATCAACCTAGAGATGCAGCAATCTCTGGTCAAGCAGCTGATCGAGGGCACAGCCTTTGCCATGGCGCAGCAAGATGTTCGTTACTACTTAAACGGCTTGTATTTTGAGGTGCTGGGCGGCAGATTGCGCGTGGTTGCGACAGACGGCCATCGATTGGCACTGGCGACCTCACCCAAGCGCGCAGAGGCAGCGGATTTGGGCGTGATCATCCCTCGTAAAGGGGTGCTGGAGCTGTCGCGCCTGCTAGAGGGCGACGCCTCCGTTTCTCTATCCATTGGAAGCAATCATATCCGCGCAATTACTGAGCAGTTTACTTTCACTTCTAAGCTAGTTGACGGCAAGTTCCCCGATTATGAGCGCGTAATCCCGAAAAATCCCGACAAATCAGTGGTGGGGGACCGGGCGGAGCTCAAACAGGCTTTTACCCGTACAGCGATTCTGTCCAACGAAAAATACCGCGGCGTGCGGCTGCGGCTGTCACAGGACAGCCTGGATATTACCGCCAACAACCCTGAGCAGGAGCAGGCAGAAGAGCTTGTGGCAGTGGAGTATAGCGGCGCAGAGATAGAGATCGGCTTTAATGTCAGCTATCTGCTGGATGTGCTATCCGCCCTCAGTCAGACTCAAGTGCGATTGTGCCTATCGGACGAAGCCAGCTCGGCGTTGTTGGAGCATGCGCAGCCGCCAGCGGATGACGAGCCAGAGAGACTCTATGTCGTAATGCCGATGCGTCTCTAGGCTGCCTGCATCAGCTGAATGCTCGAGCACCTAGAGATTACCCGTGTCCGCAATCTTTCCAGTGTGGAAGTGGACCTTGGGGGCGGTGCGACAGCCCTTTTTGGTGCTAATGGCTCTGGAAAAACCAGTTTTCTTGAGGCTGTTCACCTTCTGGGTGTCGGCCGGTCTTTCCGCACTCACCAATCCAAGCCGGTGATTCAGCACGATGCGGCTTCCTGCCGCATCGTTGGCCGGGTGGCGAGGGGCGGCCGGTCCTTTGTGATGGGGATAGAGAAACACCGGGACGGGCTCGTGCGGGCCAAGGTAAATGGCGAGGCAATTCCCGCTTTATCTGAGCTCGCGCAGCAACTTCCTTTGGTCTTGCTGGATACCGAGGGCTTAAATTTGTTGACTGGCGCGCCAGAGGGGCGTCGCCGGCTACTGGATGGCACACTGTTCCACGTGGAACAATCGTTTCTGGCGCTGTGGCGGCGCTACGCGCAGGCGTTGCGACAGAGAAATAGCGGGTTGCGGCGTGGTATACTTGCCTCTGACAAGGCGTGGCGCCAGGAGCTGGCCGAGGCGGGCGAGCGTTTGACTGCGGAGTGGTTGACCGTCGTCGAGCGATATGCGGAAAGGCTGAAAAAGATAGCCTCGGCGGTGTCGACAGATCTGGACAAGGTTGAGATGACTTTTCGGGCGGGATGGGATCGGCGAGAGCCGCTCGATATTGCTTTGGAAAAAAACGCCCAGAGCGATGCGGCGCAGGGGTTTACTCAGGTGGGGCCGCACCGGTCAGATCTGCGGTTCAGCGCGGGTCCGGCTGCTGCATCAGAGGTGTTGTCGCGGGGCCAGATGAAATTGTTGTTGGTGGCGTTGAAGCTGTCCCAAGGGCAGATTATCGAAGAGGCCTCCAAGGTGCCGCCGCTCTATTTGGTGGACGATCTGCCGGCAGAGCTTGATGAGGCGCATTGCAAGAGCGTGTGCGCGCAGTTGAGGGGCGGGCGTCAGGTGATTATGACCGCGGTGGACCGCGCCTCTTTGGAGAGGGCCTGGGGCGAAGAGCCGATAAGTTTGTTCCACGTGGAACAAGGCGTTGTCTCGGCGTGACGACAATGGTGTCGTCACAAGCGCAGAGATACATTTATTGGCACGACCAGACGCGACAGCACAATACAGCACAGCACAATACAACACAGATAGGCACATGAGATAAAAGGTGTAAACCGCATGGCTGAAGACAATCACAGTGACGCTTCCCCGAGGGACTACGATTCCTCAAGCATAACGGTGCTCAAGGGGCTTGATGCCGTGAGGAAGCGCCCTGGCATGTATATTGGCGATACTGACGATGGCACTGGCCTTCATCATATGGTTTTTGAGCTGGTCGATAACAGCATCGATGAGGCGCTTGCGGGCCATTGTAGCCAGATTGATATCGTGATCCATCCTGATGAATCGGTATCCGTCTCTGATAATGGCAGGGGTATACCGACGGAGCAGCACGAAGAGGGCGTGTCTGCTGCCGAGGTGATCATGACGGTCCTTCATGCCGGCGGAAAGTTTGACGACAACACCTACAAGGTATCGGGGGGGCTTCATGGTGTGGGGGTGTCGGTGGTTAACGCGCTCTCCTCAACCCTGCAGCTGACTATTCGCCGCAAAGGCCAATTATTTGAGCAGATTTACGCCCATGGTGTGCCCCAGGCACCGCTGGCGGTTGTCGGCGAGACGTCGGATACGGGCACCTCAGTGCGTTTTACGCCCTCGCCTGAAACGTTCAGCAACATCGCTTTTCACTACGATGTGTTGGGTAAAAGGCTCCGCGAGCTTGCGTTTTTGAACAGTGGGGTGCGAATTTTTCTCAAGGATGAGCGGTCCGGAGAGGAAGAGCTCTTCGCCTATGAGGGCGGTCTGCGTGCTTTTGTCGAGTTTCTTAACCAAAGTAAAACACCGATTGCCAAGGTTTGCCATTTTCAAACTCAGGCAGAGGACGGTGTTGAGGTGGAGGTCGCGCTGCAGTGGAACGACGGCTTTCAGGAAGGTCTCTATTGTTATACCAACAACATTCCGCAACGGGATGGCGGCACACACCTCGCGGGCTTTAGGGCGGGGCTCACTCGGTGCTTGAATAATTATATTGAAAAAGAAGGGCTTGCGAAAAAAGCGAAAGTCTCTACTACGGGAGATGACGCCCGCGAAGGTTTAACCGCTATTGTCTCGGTAAAAGTCCCCGACCCAAAATTTTCCTCGCAAACCAAGGACAAGCTGGTTTCAAGTGAGGTCAAAGGCGCGGTCGAGCAGGCGATGAATCAATTTTTCAATGATTTTCTTATGGAAAACCCCAACGAAGCCAAGTTGGTCGTGGGCAAGATGATAGACGCTGCCCGAGCGCGAGAGGCAGCGCGCAAAGCGCGGGAAATGACCCGGCGCAAAGGGGCGCTGGATATTGCAGGGCTGCCGGGCAAACTGGCCGATTGTCAGGAGCGTGATCCGGCCATGAGCGAACTCTACTTGGTGGAGGGTGATTCGGCGGGCGGCTCTGCAAAACAGGGCAGAGACCGCCGCTTTCAGGCAATTCTCCCGCTCAAAGGTAAGATTCTCAACGTCGAGAAAGCGCGGTTTGACAAGATGCTGGGGTCCGCCGAGGTCGGTACACTGGTCACGGCGCTGGGCTGTGGCATCGGCAAGGACGAGTTTGACCCGGACAAGCTGCGCTACCACCGCATTATTATTATGACGGATGCGGATGTGGATGGCTCCCACATCAGAACGTTGCTGTTGACTTTTTTCTTTCGCCAGATGCCTGAGTTGATCGAGCGAGGTCATGTTTATATTGCGCAGCCGCCATTGTACAAGCTGGCCCGAGGTAAGCAGAGTCGGTATTTGAAAGACGAAGCAGCCCTGGCGGAATACCTGACCCAGTCGGCCCTCGAGGAGGCGGCCTTGTTTGCCAATGCCGGGGCACCACCCTTGGCGGGCACGGCCTTGGCGGAGCTGGTTTCTCGCTACCAAAATGTGGCGTCCGATATTGAGCGCCTCGCTCGGGTTTACCCCCGAGATGTGCTGTGGTCCCTGCTCCGGGTGCCCACCTTAGAGGTCGGGGCGCTGAGCGCCGAAGACCGAGTCAGCGCATTCTGCCTTGCACTAAGTGAGTACTTACAAACCCTGAAAGACAAGTCAGTGAGCTATGAGGTGTTTGTTCGCCAGGACCCAGAGAGGGGCACGTTTTACCCCGTTGTCAGGCGCACGGCGCACAGCGTTGCCACAGACACGGTCTTGGGGCGCGGCTTCTTCGGTTCCTCCGAGTACGGGGCGTTGCGGTCATTGGGTGATCAGCTCGAGGGTCTGATAGAGCCCGACGGATTTTTTCAGCGGGGTGAAAAACGCGTTGAGACTCAGGATTTTGCGGCGGGCCTCGATTGGCTTTTAGCCGAGGCGCGAAAAGGATGCGCTATCCAGCGCTACAAGGGTCTGGGTGAAATGAACCCGGGCCAGCTCTGGGAAACCACCATGGATCCGGGCGCCCGACGCATGCTGCAAGTGACAATCGAAGATGCGTTTCTGGCGGATCAGATGTTCTCGACGTTGATGGGCGACGATGTTGAGCCTCGCCGGGAGTTTATCGAGCAAAACGCTCTGGCAGTGGCCAACCTGGATGTTTGAGCCGCGGCTCCCAAAGAGAGGATGGGGGGCCTAATCGGCACTATCAGGATCGTCTCCCCCAGTTTCTCGGGTTTCAAGGCTGATCCTTTCGATTTCTGGCTCAATCGGCGCCAACGCTTTGGGAAAGATCTTGTTCGCTTTTTTGGACAGCGTTTGGAATCGGGCCACCTTGCCGACTAACCCCTGCTTACCTTGAACGGCTCGCACGGCGTCGTTGTATTTTTGGGTCGCCGTGGTCATTGAGGACCCCAGTGCCAATAGGCGATCTCCGAGTAAGCAAACCGTATTGTAAATATCCCCCGCGCGATCGCTGATTTCACGCGCCTCACGATTACTGTGCTCTATCATCCATAAGTTGGCGACGGTGCGGAGAATGGGCATGAGGGTGGTGTGCGAGACCAGCACCACGTTCTTTTGGTAGCCGTGATTGAATAGCTCCCGCTGGCTGCGCATGACCTCGATATACGCGGGCTCAACGGGCATAAACATCAGCACAAAATCGGGACTCTCCATGCCGGGTAAATTGGCATAATCTTTGGCAGAGAGGGCGTCGATATGACTCCGGACCGCTTTTCCGTGGGCATCCAGAGCACTTGCTCGCTCGCTTTCCGTTTCCGCCGTGACCGCGCGTTCATAGTCAACAAGTGATACCTTGCTGTCGATTACCAGATTTTTGCCTTCCGGCAATCGGATGACGAAGTCCGGCACGTGTCTGTCACCCTGAGCATCTTTTATCGTGACCTGCGCGTCGTAATGTTCTCCTCGCCGTAAGCCGGCCAGTTCAAGTGTTTTTTCCAGTTGGGCTTCACCCCAGTTGCCCACCAGCTTTTTATCGCCTTTCAACGCACGGGTCAGATTGTGGGCCTCGTCTGACATAGAGACGCCGACTGACTCCAGATGCTTGATCTGCTCCGACAAAGACGCGCTGTTGCGAACCATGTCCGTGTGAACCTGATTAACTCGGGTTTGAAATTGATCGATTTTTTCTGCCAGAGGCTTCAGCAAGCTGTCGAGGCTCTTTTGGTTGGTGCTTTCAAGCGCCTTGCCAGAGGAGGTGAGCAGCTTTTGACCCACCACTTCCAGTTCGGATCGCAGCGCGCCACGCGACTCCTCCAGCCATTTCATTTGGTTCTGGTGGCTGGATTCTCGCTCAGCCAGCGTTGCACTTTGCGCGCTTAACTGGGCGGCGAGCGTCGCGAGCTCTTTATTGAGTGTGACAACTTCTGCTTCCAGCGAGGTCGCGCGACTTTCTGCGAGGCTCGCGGTGATCCGTTGTTCTGTAGAGGACGCACGGAGTGAGATCAGCTCTCGCCTGCTCCGATTCAGGCCGACAACCCCGATTAACAGCACGACGTTGGCCGCTACCAAAAGGCCCACCACAAACTGCGGATCTGTAGTCATTCGGTTCCCGAGGAGAGCAGCGCTATATCGGCAATTTGCGTGAACAGACTCCGCAGCATATTGAGCAGTGCCAGGCGGTTAAGCCGGACCGCAGGATCATCTGCATTGACCATCACGGCATTGAAAAAATCATCGACCGGCCCCCTCAAGGCCGCCAATTTGCCGAGCGCTGATGCGTAATCCCTTTGTGCGATCAGCGGATCGACGGCCGTCTTGGTTTCGCGCACCGCGTTATGGAGTGAGCGCTCAGCTTCCTCGTTAAATTGGGCCTCATCCGGCAGCGCAAAGTTCTCAGTCGCGGATTTGGCGAGCAGATTGGCGACTCGCTTGTTGGCCGCGGCAAGCTGCCGGGCTGTCTCAGTGTCTGAAAAGGTGGCCAGAGCCTTGATGCGCAGATCGATATCAAAGAGATCCGTCTCGCTTGATGCCAGCACTGCCCGGACAACATCGCCCGACACGTTCTGTTCGGCATACCAACTATCGAGCCGTTCAAATAGGTAACGGAGGACCTCGGCGGCGGTGTTTTCTGCCAGCGATGCGTTGTGCTGGTTTTGAGCCACATCGAGAAATTCACGCAGCGGGACCGGTTGCTCAAGACCAATCAAAATGCGAATAACGGCGAGGGCTGCGCGACGCAGTGCGAAGGGGTCCTTGGATCCGGAAGGGGGCTCGCCGATGCCGAAAATCCCTACCAGCGTATCCAGCCGATCCGCCAGGGCGAGGGCGCTCGCCTCTGCAGACATCGGTAAATCATCGCCGGCAAACCGTGGCAGGTAATGCTCCTCAATCGCCTGCGCGACAGACGCCGATTCACCGTCGTTAAGCGCGTAATGCGCGCCCGCGCGCCCCTGTAACTCAGGAAATTCAAGCACCAGCTCCGAAACCAGATCGCATTTAGCGAGCGCTGCCGCCCTCGATGTGACTTCCGCATCTGCGCCGATAATGTGGGCCAGCTTGACAGCCAGATGAGTCATTCGCTCAGTTTTGTCGAACAGACTGCCCAGCTTTTGCTGAAAGATCACGCCGTTCAGACGCGATTGTCGCGACGCCAGAGAGCTGCGTTTGTCGTTAGCAAAGAAAAATGCAGCGTCCGCCAGCCGAGGCCGAATGACCCGCTCATTGCCCGCAACTACCTTGGCGGGTGCGATGCTGTCGACATTGGCGACAGTAATAAATGCGGGCAGCAATGCGCCGGAATCGGCATCATTGAGGTGAAAGTATTTCTGATGGTTCTTCATTGCGGAGATAAGCGCTGTTTCCGGCACCTCCAGGAACGCGGGATCGAAGCTGCCGCGCAACGCAATCGGCCACTCAACCAAGCCGGTGACTTCGTCAAGCAGCTCATCAGAGAGGGCGACCACCTCGGCCGGCGTCGTCAGCGCGGTGACTTGCTCGCTAATAATCCGCCTGCGCTCTACCTCGTCTACGATGACCTTTGCGTCGCGAAGGAGGGGGGAGTAATCCCCCGCTGTCGGCAGTGGGATAGGCTGGTCGTGGTGAAAGCGATGTCCGCGACTTTCCCTTCCGCTGACAAGACCAAATTGCTCATAGGGCAATACCTCTTCCCCAAGGAGCAGCACCAACCATTGCACCGGTCGCAGAAATTCGTCGCGGGAACTCCCCCAACGCATGCGCTTCGACATAGGCAGGCTATTAACCGCATTTTTGATGATTTCGGGAATCACATCCCGAGCGACTGCGCCGGTTTCGGTAACCTGCACGGTAATTCGCTCTATGCCATTTTCCTCCGCAATTATGAGGTCTGAGGTGCTGACGCCCTGTTTCCGCGCAAAACCCTCGGCTGCCGGAGTCCAATGACCACCGTCATCCTTTGCCGCGCTGATGGGCGGGCCTACAATTCGTCGTTCTTGATCTGGCCCCCGGAGGGCGACGTCGCGCACCAATACGGCGAGGCGCCTCGGCGTCGAACACGGTTCCGCGCTGGAATAAGTGAGCGAGAGCTGTTTGAGATCACGGGTGACCGCAGCGACCAGAGCACGAGCCATGGTCGAAATTTCACCAGCAGGCAGTTCTTCTGTGCCCAGCTCGAATAGGAGGTCCTCCGAACTCATGCTGGCGCCTTATTGTGTTGCGCAAGCTCAGCCAAAGCGGCAGCAGCAAGCTCGGCATCCGCCATGGGGAACCCCAAAGCGCCTCTTGCGGCCACGTAGGCGTTGGCCGCGGCTCTGGCCAGCGTCCTTACCCTGAGAATATACCGCTGGCGTTCTGTGACGCCGATTGCGTGGCGCGCATCGAGCAGATTAAAGGTATGAGAGGCTTTCATGACATATTCGTAGGCTGGCAAGGGGAGTTTTTTTTCTGCCAGCCGGTTTGCCTCTTGCTCAAAAAAATCAAACTGCGAGAACAAATTCTCGACATCGGCTTCTTTGAAGTTATAGGAGGACATTTCAACTTCGTTTTGGTGATAGACGTCGCCGTAGGTCACAGGCCCTGATGGTGTGTTGGCCCATACGAGGTCGTATACGGACTCAACGTCCTGCAGATACATGGCGATGCGCTCAAGGCCGTATGTCAGCTCTCCGGTGACCGGGTAACACTCCAGTCCGCCCGCTTGTTGAAAATAGGTAAATTGGCTGACTTCCATGCCGTTTAGCCAAACCTCCCAGCCAAGTCCCCACGCTCCGAGGGTTGGCGATTCCCAGTTGTCTTCAACAAAGCGAATGTCGTGCTCCAAAGGGTCGATACCCAGCGCATACAGACTACCGAGATACAGCGTCTGGAAATCTTTGGGGGACGGTTTCATCACGACTTGAAACTGGTAGTAGTGCTGCAGCCGGTTGGGGTTTTCACCATACCGGCCATCTGCGGGTCTCCGGCTGGGTTGGACATAGGCCGCATTCCAGTTTTCTGGCCCCAAAGCACGCAGAAATGTCGCTGGATGAAAAGTGCCGGCCCCCACTTCCATATCCAACGGCTGAAGCACAACGCATCCATGGCCAGCCCAATAGTCCTGCAGTCGCAGGATTACGTCTTGAAATGTCGCGGGAACCAAGGAAACAGCCCAAAATGAGTGTGAAGGGTTAGTATAACTGCGATGCTCAATTCATAATCAATTTTCCGGAAGATTACCTGTAGAAAACCCGCACTTATGGCTGCCTCACCAAAACCCATCTGGTTGGAATGGACGGTTATCCTGCTGATTCATTTGATGATGACCGTGACACGATGTCTTCCACTTTCGTGGGCGCGTGCGCTGGGACGCGCTGTCGGTTCCTCGCTCTATTATTTCAACCCCCGAATGCGGCGTGTGGCAATCCGCAACCTCGAGCTGGCCTTTCCCCCCTGGACCCCGGCCCAGCGGCGTCTTGTTGCCAAACAAAGCGTACAGTCTACGGCAGAACTGATGGCGGAGATGGGCCGCTTGTGGATTAACCCCTGGACAGAAATTGAGCCACTGATCGAGGTAGAGGGGCTCGAATGCATTACCAAACCCCTCGCGTCAGACCAGGGCGTTATTGTACTGGGTCCGCACTTGGGTAACTGGGAATTGCTGGGCATGCATGTCGCAACACAGGGCGACCTGATTGCGCTTTATGAACCCCTTGCACTGAAAAAACTCGATCGGCTCGTTCACAAGAGTCGACAATGCACCGGCGGCAAGTTGGTGCCCACAACGCCCCGAGGGCTTGCCGAGCTGGTCCGCGCCGTTCGAAACGGCGGCTTAACCGGCATTTTACCCGATCAGGTTCCCCGCGGCGCTCAGGGTGGTCTGAATGCCCCCTTCTTCGGTGTGGAGTGTTTTACCGCTACTTTGGCTTATAACCTCATCAAGCGTTCCGGGGCGGTAGCGGTGATGGGCGCGGTGCTGCGGACCCCTGACGGTTTTCGGGCGATTTATCGAGAAGCAGAGCAAGGGGTCTATAGCGACGACCCTCAGGAAGCGCTCGCGGCCATCAATCGAGGTGTCGAGGATTTGATCATGGGCAACGAACGACAGTATCAGTGGCAGTACAAGCGGTTTCGCGTTCAGCCACCGGGGCAGGTGGATTATTACGACTGGGTCGCTTCGCCGTTGCTGGATGAGGGCGGCTCCTACCAGTGAGACAGATAACCGGCAAGCTTTTAGCAGGCGCCATCGGGTTTTTCGCTTTTGGTCCAGTGGGATTGCTGTTCGGACTGGTGTTGGGACATGCCTTTGACCGCGGGCTTTGGCGCGCGCTGCAGTTGTCAGGGCCTGACGCTGTCCATCTTATGCGTGCACAGTTCTTTGAGACCACCTTTGCCCTGCTGGGTTATGTCGCTAAATCCGACGGCCGGGTTTCAGAAGCGGAAATAGCGCAAACTGAAGCGCTGTTCGTTCAGCTTAGGCTTACCGCTGAACAGCGCCGAACAGCGATCGCCCATTTCAAGACGGGGTCCGCCGCGGGGTTTGATCCCTCGTTTACGGTGACGCGATTCAAGGAATGCCTCGGCGGACGTCGTCAGGCGCAGCACACATTGATGGTGTTTCTCGCGGGGATCGCCCTTGCCGACGGCGCCCTCTCTTCTGCGGAGCGTAATGCGCTCAATCAAATAGCTGTGCTCCTCTCTGTTCCCCAGAGGGAGGTTGATCAATTGCTGTCGATGATCAACGCCCAGGCGCAATTTCAACAGCGAGCCTATCAGCAGCAGGGTGGTCGGCAACGAACCGCGAGCCATGAGCCATCGGGCCTGGAAACGGCCTACGCCGCGCTTGGGTTGGCGCCAGACGCGTCCAACAGTGAGTTAAAGCGCCGTTACCGAAAGCTGATGAGCGAAAATCATCCCGATAAACTCATTGCAGAGGGCGTTCCTGATGAGCTCCTCAAGGTGGCGACTGAGCGGGCGCAGGAAATTACCGCGGCGTATGAAGTGATACAGCAGTCCCGGGGCTTAAAGTAAACGGTCGCTATTCACCGCGGCGATGTCGCTGGCTCAATGGCGCCAGAAGGCCGGAGTAAATAAAACGAGCAGGGTAAAAACTTCGAGCCTGCCCATGAGCATGGCCAGACAAAGGATGATTTTTCCGGCCTCGCTAACGCCGGCATAGTTGCTGGCGACTTCCCCGAGGCCCGGTCCGAGATTATTCAACGTAGCGGCGACAGCAGAGAACGCTGAGGTGAAATCTAGGCCGGTGGCCAGCAGCGCGAGCCAGATGGAAACAAAGCAGAACATATAAACGGCGAAAAAACTCCATACGGCGCTGATAATTTCGGTTTGCACACGGCGCGAGTCAATTTTTAGGGGAATGACCGCATTGGGGTGCAACAGCTGACGTAACTCCCGCACTCCCTGACGAAATATCAACAGGATTCTCATGGCCTTCATGCCGCCGCCGGTGGAGCCAACGCATCCGCCCATGAAGCTCAACATCAAGAGCAATACCGGCAAAAATAAGGGCCATACCGAGAAATCTTGCGTGGTAAATCCGGTAGTGGTGGCGATTGAGATTGTCTGGAAAAGGCCGTGAATAAGGCTGTCTTCTACATTAAAGGTTTCGGTAAAGACGAGTAGCACGCAGATCACGCAGGTGGCTAATCCGATCACGCTCAGGAAGAAAGCGGTCTCTGAGTCGTGGGCATATACGCGGATGTCGCGACGCTGAATCGCTATGAAATGCAGCCCAAAGTTGACGGCTGAAACCACCATAAACAACGAGCTGATCAATAACACGCTGTTTTGTTCGTAATAACCGAGGCTCGCATCGTGAGTCGAAAACCCGCCGATTGCGACGGTGGAAAAAGCATGGCTAATTGCATCGAACGCAGTCATGCCGGCAAAAAAATAGGACGCGGCGCAAATGATGGTAAGTAACAAGTAGATGCCAAAAAGCGCCTTGGCTGTGCTGGTGATCCGCGGCGTTAATTTACGCTCTTTGGAGGGTCCTGCGCTCTCGGCGCGATACAGCTGCATGCCACCAATACCCAGCATGGGGAGGACTGCGACGGCGAGAACCACGATACCAATACCGCCGAGCCACTGGAGCAGTTGTCGATAAAGCAGCAACGATTGAGGGAGGGCGTCTAACCCTGTTATCACCGTCGCGCCAGTCGTGGTTAGCCCCGATATTGATTCGAATACCGATGCGGCGCCCGAGAGATTGAGCGCGGGAATCAGCCAAAAAGGAATTGCGCCAAACAAACCCAACACCAGCCAAAACAGCGCAGTCACTAAAAACCCGTCGCGAATATTTAAATCTCTTTTAAGGCGACGCGTTGGTAGCCAGAGAAGCGCCCCAGCCAACAAAGTCATGCCAAAGCCGGTGGCAAAGGCAGACTCTACGCCATCGCGTTGCACTAGAGAGAGGGTGAGAGAGGGCAACATCGCGCTGCTGAAAAGCATTAGCAAAACGCCAATGATCTTGAAGGCCATCGCGAACTGCATCAGATAAAGCCAAAGCCCACTGCAAACAGCTTTTCGACCGCCGGAATTTGCGAGCGGTCGGTCAGAAACAAAATCACGTGGTCATCCTCTTCGACCACGACATGGTCATGTGCAATAAGAACTTCCTTGCCCCTCAGGATTGCGCCCACTGTGGCGCCATTTGGCAGATGCAATTCGTCGAGACGCCTGCCTACGACTTTGGATGAATTCGCGTCGCCGTGGGCGGTCAATTCAATCGCCTCGGCCGCACCTCGCCGGAGGGCATGCACGTTACCAATGTCTCCCTTTCTTACGTGGGACAGCAGGCTACTTATGGTGATCTGTTGGGGTGAGATGGCGATATCGATGTCGTCACCGATCAAATCGATGTAGGCTGCGTTGGCAATCAGGGTAATGACCTTCTTAGCGCCCAACCGTTTGGCGAGCATCGACATCATAATGTTCGACTCGTCGTTTTCGGTCAGCGCACAAAATACATCGGTGTTCTCAATATTTTCCTGCTGTAATAGCAGGGGCTCGCTGCCGCTACCATGGAGCACTAAGGTATCTTCTAGGCGGTCTGACAAGACCCGGCAACGGTCGTAAGAGCGCTCGATCACCTTGACCTGATAGTGCTTTTCCAGGCGCTCCGCTAAGGTTGAACCAATATTGCCGCCGCCGGCAATCATGATGCGATGATAGGGCTTGTCGACCTCTCTGAGCTCTGCGGTGACCGAGCGAATATGTTCTCGAGCCGCGATAAAAAAGACTTCATCGTTGGGCTCTACCACCGTCGAGCCCTGGGGGATGATGGGATCACCCCCACGGCGAAAAATCGCTGCGACTCGGGTATCGACCCGAGGCATGTGCTCTCTGATTTCCTGCAGCTCACGCCCGACAATGGGCCCACCTGCCAGTGCCTTTACGGCGACCAATCTGATGCGCCCTTCGGCAAAGTCGAGCACTTGCAACGAGCCGGGGTTGGCGATCAGCTGTTCTATGCTTTGGGTGACCAGTTGCTCCGGCCCGATGATGACATCCACCGGGATTGCACCCGACTCAAATAGCGCTGTTTGCTCTGAAATGTATTTGGCGGAGCGAATGCGGCTGATCTTGGTGGGAGTTCGGTAAAGAGTAAACGCGACCGAGCAGGCCAGCATATTGATTTCGTCACTGTCGGTGACGGCAATCAGCATGTCGGCGTCTTCTGCTCCCGCATTGAGCAGTGTGGCGGGGTGAGCGCCGTTACCCAGCACCGTCCTAATGTCCAAGCGTTCTTGCAGGCGTTTCAGAGTGGCCGCATGCTCGTCGACAACGGTGATGTCGTTTTGCTCATCTGCCAGATGCTCGGCGAGTGTGCCGCCCACCTGACCCGCGCCGAGGATAATGATTTTCACCGGTCTGAGGACCCTCCCGAAGACCCGGACACACCTTAAACTATGTCAAACCCGACACGCCATGTGGATTAGTCACGTTGGCGAAGCGCCCAGATCGGCCTTGGCGGGCCGCTTTTTCAGCATTGAGAAGTACAAGCCGTCGCCTCCATGGGTTTGTGGCAGCACTTGCCAGCCATGGTCGCACCGCATACCCCCGGCGACCTCGATGGGCTCAACCTTGGCGTTAACCACGTCGCAGAATCTGCTTACCACGTCATCATTTTCTGCGCGTAAGATCGAGCAAGTCACGTATAACAAACGGCCCCCCGGTTTTAGTGCGGGCCACAGCCCCTCGAGGATGGAGAATTGCTGCTCGGCAAAGAGCGCCAGGTCAGCTTCACGGCGATGGAGTTTTATATCGGGGTTGCGACGCATCACGCCAGTGGCTGAGCACGGCACATCTGCAAGAATGACATCGAAAGGGGACGATATGATGGTTGACGGCAAGTTTCTGGCATCGGCCATGACGGTTTCCATCGGCAGGTTAAGCCGGGCGCGGTTTTCCACAACGCGCTCTAGTCGCGCCTCGCTAATGTCGCAAGCGACCAGCTCAGCGATGTTCGGCTCCCGTTCGAGCAGGTGGCAGGCTTTGCCGCCCGGTGCTGAGCAGGCATCAAGAATACGCTCTCCCGGCTGTGGACAAATCAATCCAGCAACGAGTTGTGCAGAGCGGTCCTGTATGCTCACCCAGCCCGCTGAAAAGCCCGGCAGTGTGGAGACATCTGCACCGCGTGCGAGCACGATCCCTGAGTCGAGCTCTGGGCACAACTGGGCGTCAATGCCCTGATCCAGGAGTGCTTCAAGATAGTCACTCCGGGTAATACGCTGTGGGTTGACCCGCAATACCATTGGGGGTCGGCTGCGCGACGCGGCGGCAATATCCTCGACAGCGTCACCATACTCTCTGGTCAGTTGACGATGGAGCCACTCGGGTAAAGCGGCCCGCGCGGCAGCGCTGAGTGCATCCATAATCGACGCGTCGCTTCTCTGGTGGTTGCGAAGTACGCCGTTGACCAGAGCGGCCGCCCACGCTTTTTTCAGGGCTTTGGTCGCGTTGACGGTCTCGGAAAGTGCGGCGTGTGGAGGTGTTTGTAGGTGTAATTGTTCATAAAGCCCGACGCAGATGAGAGCAGCGATATCGGCATCCTTGTTTCGCAGCGGTTTTTTCAAAAATTGCCGGGAGAGCGTCGCCAGCAAGGGCCATTCGCGCAATGTACCGTAGATCAGCTCCTGGCAAAGTGGGCGGCTAGAGGGCTGCACTTTGTCCAGTCCATCGGGCAACAAGCGATGGAGCGACTCGCCCTCGAGCACGCGTCGAATCATGCGGGCAGCGGTTGCTCGTGCAGAGGCCACGATCAGTCGCTACCAGCCCTCGAGAAGCAACGTCCCGGCTGTAATCGCGATTGGTGGCCATTAAGCAGTGTTGCCGCTGACTGCGGTTTTGCTCCGGGCATTTGCGCTTCGCTGATGATCAGCACTCCCTCGCCGCAGGCCACGCGAATGCCGCTATTGTCGGCCGACAAGATTTCTCCTGCCGCGGCCTGATGGGGGGAATCTAATGATGAGGCGCACGCTATTTTGACTCTATCACCATCCAAAAAGGCGTAGCAGCCCGGCGCTGGGTGAAAGGCGCGAATCCGGCGCGCGATGTTGTGGGCTTTATCTGTCCAATCGACGAGCGCTTCGCGCTTGTCGATTTTGCTGGCGTAGGTGGCGTCAGAGTGGTTTTGGGGTGCTGCCGCACCCAGCAAAGCATCAATGTTGGTGAGGGTGTCGAGTAGCGCCGCTGCGCCCAATCCGGACAGCTCTGCTTGCAAGGATCCGGCCGTGTGCTTTTCGATAATCGGTAGCCGACGCATCATCAGCACTGGGCCGGTATCGAGCCCCGCCTCCATCATCATGATACTCACGCCGGTCTCCGTATCGCCCGCCTCGATGGCTCTTTGAATGGGCGCGGCACCTCGCCATCTTGGGAGCAGAGAGGCGTGCACATTGATGCAGCCCAGGCGGGGAATGCCGAGAACCTCGGCGGGTAGGATGAGCCCATAAGCAACCACCACCATTAGATCCGCATTCAGCGCCACCAGGGATTCTGTGGCGTCACTCTGCTTCAGGGTATTGGGTTGCAAGACGGACAAGTCAGCGTCAAGCGCCAGCGCTTTAACGGCCGAGTGTTGCAAGCGATTTCCTCGGCCTGCCCGGCGGTCTGGCTGGGTCAATACCGCAACGATTTTGTGCTCGCTTCCGAGTAGTGCCTCGAGGTGTCTCGCCGCGAACTCGGGCGTGCCTGCGAAGACAATATTCAAGGGGCGGGACATCAGTCAGTCTCTGCGTTTTTGATCTTTGGTCAGCTTGCTCCGGATGCGCTGTCGTTTAAGGGGTGACAAGTAGTCGACAAATAGCCTGCCTTCCAAGTGATCAATCTCATGTTGCAAGCAGATGCCCATGAGTCCATCGAGCTGCTCTGTGAAGACCGCGCCGTCGCGATCCATCGCCGTTACTTCAATGCGTGAAGGCCTCTCCACCGTCTCATAAAAACCGGGTACCGACAGGCACCCCTCATCGTAGCGTCCCAGTGTGTCATCGATAATCGATATTTCCGGGTTGATGAAAACGCGCGGATTGGAGTGGTCCTCCGAGATATCGATAACGATAACGCGCTCGTGAACATCAACCTGACTTGCGGCCAAGCCGATGCCCGGCGCGGCATACATGGTCTCAAACATGTCATCGACCAGCTGCTGCACGCGAGCGTCAACACGAGCCACCGGAGTGGCCCGTGTGCGCAAGCGGGGGTCTGGAAATTCGAGAATGGGAAGTAAAGCCATGCCAGTGTCCGCGTTACAAGCTGATTGAAAACGGGGAAAAGTGCTCGGATTTGCGCTTGCCGAGTCCTCGCTACCCCGCCACACTCAGATTATACCTTGATGCTGTGAGCGTGACGGATCGCGCCGAAATGGCAGAGAGGGCGCTGATGCTGGCGGAGGTAAACAACGGAGTGAATACCTTGGAAGAGACCAACAGGTTGACGCGCCTGATGGCTGGTAAGCTCACAAGAGCGGGGCTAGATGGGTCGCTTTATGGTGCCCGCCTATCGACCTTGTTTGTCTGGCTGGTGTTGATATTGACGCCTGCTGGAGCCATCGCGCAGGAGCAGCCCCGGCTAACCCTTAACCCCGAAGTACCGCTGACCTACCGTGTGGAACCCGGCGACACGCTCTGGGATATCGCCGCGCTTTACCTCCGGGATCCTTGGCAATGGCAGGCGCTATGGGCGGAAAATCCGCAGATCGAAAATCCCCACCTCATTTTTCCGGGCGATGTGTTACGTCTCCTGTGGGAGGACGGTGTACCCCGACTGGTGCGGCAGGGTCAGGCCGACATTAAATTGTCCCCCGCGCTGCGTGCCAGC
>Ga0181559_10000529_pt1 | contig 35419 bp, 22 predicted proteins | sample 011ome_21_FD_133752 | JGI IMG/M metagenome (GOLD analysis project Ga0181559, IMG submission 133752) | Coastal salt marsh microbial communities from the Groves Creek Marsh, Skidaway Island, Georgia - 011508AT metaG (megahit assembly) | ecosystem: Environmental > Aquatic > Marine > Intertidal... | reverse complement strand
GATTGGGTCAGTTGCGTTGATTTCAGGGTGAAATTGACCGAAAGGTCAACCCCCCTGGTTTCACGCCACTTCACGCCATCTCACGCCAAAATCAGGGAAGTGCGCAAAAGGCCTTGACAAGTCGGCACGTTCGAGGTCCGTATCAATTGTAACCTCCTAGGCGCTGTACTGCTAAAAGCTCCGGCGCGGCTCCGTGCCGGAGGGAGGCGGCAGACCCGAGCGCGGCGATGTCACACGAGCCGCGAGAAACAAAGAAGATGCGCGCATCGCGCTACGGCGCGTCGTCCGCGCCCGTGTTTGCCGCCTCTCGCGTCTCACTGTCGACGGTGTCAGCGCATTGGCCTGTTCTGTCTTTCCTGTTGCTCGCTCTCGCGACGCTGGGGTTGGCCCGTCACGCGGGTGTCGTCCCCCGACGCGCGCTCGGCCAAGGCGCGGGCGGCCAAGAGATGCCTCCTCACGACGACGTGCGCGTCTCCCTTCCCGTGCTCGTCGTCGGTTTGCCCAAGGCGGGCACCACCAGCTTGGCGTCGTACTTCGCGTGCGGGGGACTCGACACCTCGCACTACAAGTGCGTCGACCTGGTGGAGGGCGACGATTCGTTCGCCAGCGACGGGAGCACCATGGATCAGACGTGCGGGCGATGCATTCGCGACGCGCTCGCGACGAACGAGCCCCCGCTGCGAAGCTGCGGGAACTTCGAGGCGTGGGCGCAGATGGACGTCGCGGGGAGGCCGCTGGCGCGTTCGGGCGTGGCGGGTTTGGACGGCGCGGGCGCGGGCGGCGAAGCCCCGGACGACACGTGTTTCTTCCCCCAAATAGACGCCCTGGACGCGCTGGACGCGGAGTTCCCGAAAGCCACCCTCGTGCTGAACAGGCGCGCGTCCCCGGAGGCGTGGCTGCAGTCCGTGGACGACTGGAACGATCTGCGCGAGCGTCTGCGCGACTGCGACGTGGGGGGCCTGCCTGCCGGCGCCGGCGCGGTGGGTCCGGAGGGCGACGCTGAGCTCCTCGCGTTCGTGGAAGGGCACGAAGCGAACGTGCGCGCGTTCGTCGCGGCGCACCCGTCGCACACGCTGGTGGAGGTGACCATCGAAGATCCGGACGCGGGGCGAGCGCTCGAGGCGGCGTTCGGGATTCCCGCGGAGTGCTGGCGCCGCGAAAACGCCAACGAGCTCGGGTCGTGGGAAGGAAACGCGGCGGCCGCCCCCCCTCGGAAACCGAGTGGGGGGACGGGGAAGGTGCTCGTGTTCTGACGGACGCGCGTGACCCCGACGTGTCGTCACGGCAGTCACACGCCCAGCAGCTAGTCTTCTCGTGCTACCGCCGCGGTCGAAGAAGTCACTCTTTAAGCTAGAAAACTTTTAGACAATAATCGTCACACGTGTTTCAAGTCGACTGCGCGTACACCTGACTGACGTTGTTCGCGGAATAAATTCTTCGTCGCGGCACACTCGCGGCGGCGCGTGTGACCCCGTAGGTGGGCCGAGGCTCGGGTGCGATGACCCACAGGATTGATCCCGGGACGTCCGTCGAGATTGGAGGTCTCAAGGCGCGGCCTGACTTGAACGGCAAGCGCGCGTCGGTCGTTCAATACGCGTCAGATCGGGAGAGATACCAAGTGAAGGTGGTGGAAGGCGGCGAGGAGCTGTACTTGAAACCCGTGAACGTGAAGGCGATGCCCCCGGCGTCGGCGTCTGCGGACGCGGCGAACACCACGATACCGCCCTCCGCGACGGCTGCGGGTGACGCGCTTTCCGATACCGCGGACCTCGCCCCCGAGACCGAGGTGACCGTCTCCGGTCTGAAATCTCGTCCCGAGCTCAACGGCAAGCGAGGCAGAATCGTTCGGTACGTCCCAGACCGCGAGCGGTACCACGTGGTGGTCACGGAAACGAAAGAGGAGACGTACTTGAAGCGCGCGAACATCGCGACTCTCACGGCTGATCCGCCCGCGGTACCCGAGACCGCGAAGGTTTCGGAGACGGAAACGCTGGACGACGACGCCGCCGCGAAAGCCGCCGTCGCGCGCGAATCCATCGAAGCGGCGGCGGCGGCGGCGGCGGCAGCTCCTCCTCCTCCCATCGAAGAAATCAAGGACTCGGAGACTCTGCTTCGCGAGTTTTTCGCAGACGTCTCCGACGCGACGCGTGACGCGGAGGTGGAACGTATTCTGTCGTGCTTCAAGCTGAACCCGTACGAACACCTCGCCCTGCGTTTCGACGCGAAGGAGGACGACATCCGCCGCGCGTTCCGCAAAATCTCGCTGTTGGTGCACCCCGATAAGTGCACGCACGAGAAGGCCAAGGCGGCGTTCGACGCGATCGGACAGGCGCAACAGCTGCTGGGCACGCCGGAGGTGAAGCGCGAGCTGGATTTCAACCTGGAGCGCGCGCGAGACGCGGTTGTGAAAAACTGGAGGAAAAACACCCGGAACGACGTCGTGCTCCGAGTGCGTTTTTCGGGGAACAGGGAAGCGCAGCTGGCTGCGTTCTTGGCAAGCGACGAGTTCCACGAGCTGTGGAAGCTCGAGGCGCGGAAGATGATCGTGGACGTGGAGTGGAGGCGGAGGAAGCTGACGCTTCGCATCAAGGCTGAGGAGGAACGCGTGGAGAAGGAAGAGAAGGAGGAGGCGCAGGAGCGTAAGCGGAAGAGTAAGGCGCAGAAGGAGTGGGATAACGAAAAGGCGCGCGAGGGGCGCGTCGGGGGTTGGCGCGATTTCATGGGCACGCAGAAGAAAGGCGGCAAGAAGCAGAAGGTCGCGGGGGCTTTCAAGGGGCCGAAACTTAAGAAGGAAGAGCGGTCGAAGGAAGAAACAGAGGACTTTCACGGGTTGGACCGGAACGGCAAACGCGTGTTGCGGCCGGACGAAGTCAGCAAGGCCTGGTGATGAGACGAGAAATAGAAGACACGCCGCGCCGCGCGGACGCGTAATCCTAAGTATCGCGTGAATTACAGGTACAAAGCACGCCCTATTCGGTCTTTTGCTCTTCCGCGGCAGGTTTCGTTTCTGTTTCCGACGGTTTCGTCTCCGTCGGCGCATCCTCCGCCTCAGCCTCCGCCCCAGCCTCCGCCGCGCGCACGCCCTCCGCGCCGTCGACGCGCGCCTTTTTGTTTCCGGCGTCCGCCTCTTCCCCGTCCAGCGCGCGCTTGCCGTTCAGCGCGCCCTCGCCCGAGGCCTCCTGGCCGGGCGGCTCGTCCGCGGGCGGCGTGGGCAGCTCCGCGGCGTTCACCATGGGGATGAACTGCGCGTCGGACAACGAGACGCGTGCCTCTGGAGCGGGAGCGGTGTCGTCGTCGTCGTCCTCGTTGAAATAATCCTCCTCGCTCTTGTCCATGGACCCGTCGCGCCGCCGCCGAGCGCTCTCGATAGCCTGCTGCGCCGCGACGGCTTCCCTGCTCGCGAAAATGGAGCCCGCCTCCCCCGCACCCGGCCCGTGCGAGATGAGCCCCACGAGCTCGCGCCCCTCGCCCGACGGCGCCGTGCCGGGCTCCTGCTGGTTCCGTTGTTCGTACCGCGTCTTGAGAAGCCTGAACGTGTCCACGTACGTCACCGAGTCGAACACGTGTTCGTAGTTCTCGACGACGTGCGCGATGAGCGCCTTGATGTTTTGCGTGCGGATGAAGTCCATAAGCTCCAAAACGGTGCTGTTCAGCAGGTTGTACTTGTCTCCGTTCGCCACGAACACCTTCATCACCGGCGCGAACAGGTTGTTCTTGATGATGTACCGGTTGTAGAACTCGTCCTTCAGCCCGACGCACGCGCGCAGGAAGCGCACAGCCGCGACCACCAGGTACTTCTCGCGCCGCTGCATCAGGTTCAGGACCTTCTCCACGACGTTGTTCCGCAGCACGTAGTACTTGATGCGGAAGCTGTGGTGCTGCGCGCAGAAGCACAGGAGCTCGATGGTCTTCACCAGCGTCCATGCCGGAACGGGTGACCCCGAGGCGCGCACCGGGTCGGCGGGATTCCTCTCCGGCGTCCCCGAAAACGGCGGCGGCTCGTCGCGCACGCCCGCCGAGATGGACGAGACAAGCCTCTCGACGTACTTATCGTAAAACAGCTCCAGGAACCCGCTCTTCTCCACCGGCTGGTCCATGGTTTCGGGATCCAGCATCAGCTTCAGAAGCTCGAAGAGCTGGGCCTGCACGCCCTCTTCGCCCTCCACGAAGAGCTGCACGATTCGCGAGAAGAGCGCGTGGTCCTCCTGCTTCACGAGAAACGCGCGCAGCGCGCTCGGGTCGTTGTGCAGCGTGGACATCAGAACGTCCGCGCCCTTCAGCTGTGACGCCTCGCCTTGCGTGTCCAGGACGTCCGTCAACACCTGAAACAGGCCGTGTTGCACGAGGGACGCGAAGAGCGCGCCGCGCTGCTGCACTTGGAGGTGCTTCGCGAGCGAGCACAGTTCCTGGAGGAAACCGACGAGGTCCCCCCACTCAGGGCTGGTTCTGGGCGTCTTGCGCAGGCGCGCGAACAGCTCGCGGAGGAAATTGGGGTCCGCCTGGAGCGCGAGAACCACCTCGACGTTGTTGAACAGCATGATGGACGTCAACGTGCCGAACGTGGCGTCGTCCAGCGCGCGCGGGAGAATCACGTCCTTGAGGTACCCGATGCGGTACGTCTGATGAATCTTCGCGCAGATGGCTGGATCCTGGATCGGCACCACCTGTTTGAATACCACGGAGTCGCGCAGGAACGCCCTGTGTTGCGGAGAAGGCGGTAGCGGAGGCCTCGAGTGCGTCGGTTTGGCGCCTCCGGGCTCGTTCCCTGCTTCGCCCGCATCTGTGGTCGCTTCGCCGCCGCTTTTCGCGCGTTCGTCGTTTCGCGCGCCGTCCTCGCTGCCCTCAGCGCCGGGTCCCGCGGCGGCGCCCTCTTGTTCGGCCCGCTTCGCCGCCCCGTCCTCTTGTTCCCGCGCAAGCTCTTCACCCACGTACTCGTATTCGAGCGCCCCGACGACGTCCATCACGTTCTCCTCCCTCAGGAGCTCGTCGAAGAGCGACGCGTCGTTGAGCAGCACCAAGCCGCGAACCAGTCGGTACATCAAATGCAGCGACTCGCGGTCCTCCAGGTCCTCGCACACCTTGAACAAGTCCAGAAGCTGACGGAGGTATCCTTTGTTCAGGACAAGACTCGCGATCTTCTCGCGCGCGAAGGGCGAGCAGTCCGCCACCACCTTCACGAGCTCTTCCAGGTTCCCCAACTCCGCGGCGGGAAGGTCTTCGGGACCTTGCCTGCCGGAGTCCTGATAGTAAAAGCTATCGCCGGGCGCGCTGCCGAACTCGTACTCGTCCACAGCACCTCTTCGAAGACGTCCGGAGAGCTCACCTTGCTCTTGGTCTTTCTTGGCGTACTGCATCTGTACGTTTTTGATCTGCTCCCAAATGTAGTTGCACCCTACCGCCTCTTGGAAGGAGAGGGCTATGTCCGTGTTGATGTCGGGATCGCTCCAGGTGATGATAGTGTCGCCACCCTGCCTCTGGTAGATGGCCTCCCGGGAAATGCGGTGCACCAGCAGCGGCTGCTGGTCCTCTTCGGACACCACCACCAGACCGACGGAATCGGATTGCTGCGTCGGAGGAGAAGGGAGGAGGAGGGGCGGTGAGGTGTTGTTAGAGTCAAATCCAACCCTAAAGGAGGAAAATGAAGCGAATGCGAGAGAGATCCCTCGCGGCGAAGCTCGAAACGCGGCACGAACGCGTCTTGGTATCGTTCGGTAGTCAGTCACTCATGCACACACGCACCTCCATGTACTCGCAAGATACGTGTCCGGTGCCTTTGTCGTCCCAGTGCCCGCCCTCATTCAGGCGGTACACCTTCACGCGCTGAAGGTTGGCGTAATCTTCGTCACCCTCCGCTTTCTCCGGCGCGACACCCTGCGCCATAGCCTCCTCCGAGTGTGCTTCCTCACCCGCGTGCATCATGCCCGCGTCCGTCTCCCTCGACCCGAGAGACAACGCCGGTGCGGCTGCGCGGCGCGCACTGTCCAGCCCAGCGCACGAGCGGAAACGAAAATCAATCACAGAGTGGCGGGAAAAACCGAGATACAGAATGGACTTACAGGCAATCAGTCTTGGACTTACGTATTACACCATTCTCCCGAGTAGCTACGAAAGGTATCATGGCGAAAATTTTCGCCTCGTCGCTCTCGCTCAGGTCCGCGCGAGCAAAGCCAAAGCCCGAGGCTCGACGTGCTTCTCGTTCAGCTTTTCCACAACCTCCGCGAAGGAGAGCGTGTGGTACTTCGGGATGGCCTGTCTCAGGTCCTTGAATCGGCGCTTGATTTGGCTCAGCGTGCGCCCGCGCACCAGGCTCGCCCAGTCGACGTTCGCCTCAGACGCGGCGCGCGCTCTGCGGAGCGCGCCGACCATGACCAAGTCGTCCCCCTCGCCCCACTCTCCCGTCGCCACGGAATCCGGAGCGATGAGGTACCACTTCTGGCAGCACGTGTTCTCGCTGCGGGTCTTCAGCTTCAGCGAGATGGCTTTCCAGTTGATGTTATCCCGCACGGGGAGGTGCTCGTTGCCTTCGCCCGGGCCTCTTCCCGGCGCGGCACCCCGCGCCGCGAGTTGCTCGTTCACGAGCTGCTTCAGCTGAGACAGCTCCTCGGGGGTCCAGTCTCCTCGCTGGTACTTATCCTTCATCGAGCGCCACTTGTCCCTGCACGACGCCCCCGCCCGCTCGAGAATCTCGCCGATTTCCTTCCACTTCTCGCCCTTCAACTCAACCAAGTCGGCGAGTTGCTCTTTCTCCTCCTCGCTCCACTTCCCCTTATGGTTGTTCGGGTCGTAGTAGCGGGTGGCGAACCCGTAAATCTGCTTCGGGTTTCGCGTGGGAAAGTCCTTGGCAATCTCCAGAAAGGCTTTACGTTCGGATTCGTCGAGCTTCGCGCCGCGGCCGCCTTGCTTCAGCCGGCGCTTGAAGAGGAAATCGTATTCCTCCTTCTCGAGGCTGTCCGAGTGGCCGTGCGCCGCGGCCCAGTCCTTGATTCGGCTCTGCAATTCTCCCTTCTCAGCCGCGCTCCAGCTCCCGAACAGCTGGCCCTCGAACTTCTTGTCCCACACATCGTCCTTGCGTTCGCCGTCGGCCACCGCGCTGCCGCCACCTCCCGCGGCGAGCGCCAATTCTCTGCTTTTGCCTTTCTTCTGCTTCTTCGCCTTGGACGATCCAGGGCCGCCGCGGACGTCCACGAAGCCCTCCTTGCGCTTACCGCCCTCTTTTCGGGTGTCGCCCTTGTACTTAGCGGGACCCATTGCCGCGGCTTCGTCCAGGACTCCTTCAGCCCGCGAGACAAACCCGCGGTCCGACGTGCCCTCCTCACGATTGCCCGCCGACGAAGCCTTGTGGCGCACCATTCAGTCGCCGGGGCAGCGAGCCGACGCTAGGGAAAGGCGCGCGCGCGTATGTCGGACAGCCCACGGACGGCCGACAAGCGGATGCACGCAGGTGCGCTCGAGTCCAAGCCCTGTGGCTTGAACTTCGGTCTTCCGCGTGCGCACCCGCCGCAGCCACCAACCCGCGCAGCGCAGTGCGATACAGATTCAGTGCGCTTTGTTTGTTACGGAATTCTCGGAGCGCTTTTTGCCATCGTCGACTGCCAGGTTAAAAACAGTCGGAAATGGGCCCATACCAATGTTGCCGAATCTGATGAGGGTCTAATGACTCCCGAATTACAGCGATGGGAGTGACGACAGGCGCGTCGACGTCAGTGGATAAAAGAAAAGCGTCGAGGCGCGAGGTCGCGAGCGGCGCGCCGCACACCTCGTCGCACGCCTTCGTCGTCGAGCACAACCAGCGCAATGGCGGCTTCCATGGCTTCCACTTCTCTCAGCGCTCGCCAGGGCTATGCGCCTGCTCGCGTCGCCGCTCGCGCCGGCGCCAAGCCCGTGTCCGCCGCGCGCGCGCCTCTCCGTGTCGTCGCCGGGGAATCGCGCATCGGCAAGCACCCCGTGCCCGTGCCGAAGGGCGTCACCTACACCCTCAAGGACAACCACCTCGCCGTGAAGGTAGGTGCCGGGCATCTCTTACGCAGCGATAGTTACAGCGCGGCGCGATGCGACGCCGCTGCGCGGTCGCGACGTCGCCCACGTCCGACGCCCGTCGCGTCGGTCCGTGCCGCTACCGATAGGGTTTTAGGGTTCTGGCTCGCACTTTTTTCTGACCTCTCTCGTCTCTCCCCGTCCGCTCGACTCACAGGGTCCCAAGGGCGAGCTCGAATTCCAGTTCCCCGACCTCATGGTCATGACTGAGGAGGAAGGCGCTATCAGGCTTGCTAAGGCGGATGAAACCAAGAAGGCCAGGGAGGGTCACGGTCTGTACAGGACCCTCTGCAACAACATGATGGTGGGTGTGTCGGAAGGCTTCGAGAAAAAGCTCAAGCTCGTCGGCGTCGGTTACAAGGCTGCCATGCAGGGCAAGGACCTCAACCTCTCTCTCGGCTACGCGCACCAGGTCATCCTCGAGGTTCCCCAGGGGCTCAAGGTTGAGTGCACCAGCAACACGGAAATCACCGTTAGCGGCTACGACAAGGTGGAGGTTGGTAACTTCGCCGCCATCATTCGCTCCAAGCGCAAGCCGGAGCCGTACAAGGGTAAGGGTGTGCGTTACGCCGATGAGGTGGTCCTCATCAAGGAGGGTAAGCGTAAGTAAATGAGGCTGCTCCTCGTGTGGGTCACCATCGCGGTGGCCATCGAGTTAGTTGTCTAATATTCTTTGCTAAAATGCGAGCTATCCTGGTTCATGAACTCGTCCCCGCCGCGCACGAGCGCGGCGCTCGACACTCGTCACCCACCACCGCTGGGAGGTTTCGCCCCTGCCACCGGATGCCTCTTCAGCCCCATCCCCTCTAGGTCCTGCGTCGCGTTGTTCGCCCTCCCGCGAAGCTGCGGAGGCAACAGCGAGCCGCGCGGCTTGCCTCCGGGCACCGCCCGCGTCTCGCTGCGGTTGCTCTTGTGAGCCACGCCTGAGATGGGGAACGACCCGCTCGCCGACCTCTTGCTCCCTAAAATCGAGCCTCCAACGCCAGAAACGCCCGGTGACGGCATCGAGACGCTCCCCGTCCCCTTCTCCTTCGCGTCAAACAGCGCCGCTGCGCTCGGAAGCGTCGACACGCGAGGCATAGGTGCGGCGGTGCCCATTTCTCCCGGGCGGGCGCCGAGGTCGGTCGCGCGAGTCCCACGGTCGGTTGCCTTAGCGTCGACGGGGACAGGACTAGTGGGGTCGACGCGCGCCACCTCTTCCTCGTCATCAGAGCTCCCGTAACCCTCCAAACCCAACATGTTGGCTCCCTCGCGCCTCACCCCGAAGGCTCCTTCAGCTGCGCTGAGGAAACTGGCACGTCCGAAAGCTTGCCGTGCATTTTGCTGAGGCGAGATTCGGAATATGAGACTGGCCGCCCATACGAATGCGACGTTGCGACTTGCGACCTGTAACAAAAAAGTTTGACCGCGCGAAACTAGCCGAGCGGTAAACGGTTCCGCGCCGCTTCCGCGATCACACCTTCGCGAACACGCTCGGCCCGCGTACGCAAACAAGGCAGCCAAGATGGCCGCTCAAGGGCAAGCCATGGCGTCCCAGAATGACGAGCTGGTAAAATGTGCGTACACATAGCGCGAGGCGTCCGCGAACGCACCGCGAGACGAGTCATTTGTTTTCCAACGGGCTACGAAAGAGCGCGAACGATGTTCTTTTGAACGACGCCAGCCTCCGTGCTCGAGGGCGACGCGTCCGCGTTGTCAAACCTCTTGATTCTCTTCGCCACACCTTCCCGATGGTGACGACAGCGAACGACGCCGGGCGTGGGTTACGCGAAGTCGCCTTCCGCCCCGCTTCGTCGTGTCGGTCTCGCGACAAAATCACGAACTCTCGCTCACTCGTTTCTTTCCCCGCGTCCCTACGACCGCGAACGCAGGCATCGAGGACCTCCGCGAGAAGCGCGAGGAAATCAACCAGCAGATCACCGATGAGGAGGACGAGAAGTCCAAGGTCCAGAGCGATCTGACCGTCCTCTCCAAGCGTTTAACCACGCTGAACGATTCCATCGCCCGCAAGGTGCGCACGCGAGAAACTAAACTCCCTTTCACAAGCGCTCGATCGATCGGGAGGACGATTTTCTGTTGGAAAAACGCGCGCGTCGCGGCACGACGCTCACCTTACCATCATCCCCTCCCTTCATAAAAGGTCGCCGCGAGGAACGATTACGATAAGACCATCCAGGAGACAGAAGCCGCGTACCTGAAGATTCTCGAGAGCTCTCAGACGTTGCTCACTGTGCTCAAGCGGGAGAGCGTGGGGCTGTCGAAGAAGGGCGGTGATCCTTGATCGCGCGGCGCGGGAAAGCGCGGCTGTAAGTGGGCTCATGATTCTCTTGTGCATATAACTTATGTGAGGCAGTGCTATCACAACTCATCCGGCGCGTCAGCGGCTTTCTTCTCGACACCCACCTCTGCGTGCGAAACGAACAGGGCCCTGACTTCTTCTGAAGGCAAACGCTCGGCCAAATCTCGTGCCGTTTGCCCGTGCGCATTCGTCACAGACGCGTCTCCGCCGGCCCTGATGACCGCTTCCACCATTTTCGGTCGCTGAGCGTTGACCGCGGCGTGTAACAACGTATCGCCAGTCTTCGTCTGTAGGTTGGGGTCGGCACCTAAACGGAGAAGAGTCCTCACCATCTCATCGTTTTTTCTCTCCGCCGCGACGTGTGCGGCGGACAATCCTTTCGCGTCGAGCGCGTCCGGATCCACGTCACCTTCTTCGAGCAGCACTCTCGCCGTTTCGATGTGGTTGCTTTGCCCTCCCCATACTGTTCGATGCAGAGGCGTGTAACCGTCTTCGTGCGCCTCGTCTACTCGGATGTCGTGCTTAATCAACACAGCCGCCGCTTCCGGTCGTCCTTGAAACGCGACGCCGTGGGGCGGGGTATAGCCATCCTTCTCTCCGATATTCGGATCCGCTCCAAGCTCGAGGAGAGCCTTCACGACAAGATGCTGGCCTGCCAGCGACGCAGCCATGAGAGGCGTCTGCCCGGATCCGGGCTCACGCTCATTGAGTTCGTTGCTATCGAAATCACCGCTTGAGAAGTAAGCCACGTCGCCTTGCCTCGCGCTCCGATGCGACGCGCCCGCGCACGCCACAGGAAGCACGAGAGCGACGATGATGCACAGCAGAAGCGCACGAGTCACCCGCGTGCGTCGGGACATTGTGCTTGTCGAGTTTTCGAGGGAAGCGGGACAGACCTATGGCACCGGTGGTTCACGTTATGCTTTCGGACACTTGCCGCGTGCCGGTGACAGTGCGTTCCGATGTGGGGACAGAGGAGCAGAGCACTCGTTCTACATAGCTATGTACATATTTTTGGTGTTTGTTTGATCGAGTGAACATTACGTCATCCAACACGGGCTCGCGTCGAAAGTGCCGCTCGTTCACTCCGTTCCGAAATCATAACTACGCAGAACGTGGTGAATTGAATGGACAAACCGTCTTCTAGCGTCGAGCTAATGGCTACGGCCGAATCTAGCCAGCCTTCCCCCTACCACTCTGGGTTCGCCGGGTTGAAGCAGTTTTTTGAAAGAAGCCCCGCACTTGCCCGCTGCGTGTCGATCGAAATCGAGTCTAATTGCGCCTCAGTTTGGTAGTTCCACTGCGGCATAAGTACGAAGATGTTGGCTAATTGCTGAAACACCCCGTTGTCCACCGCTGAGCACGTTATCTGGTCGATACACCCCGGTCCTTGGAACAAGTCCACGTACTGGCTGAAGAAACGGTTGTGCACGACGTACGCGTCCGCCCCACGAAGGTCACACCCCGCGCTTCCCAGGAAACACGCCTCGCTCGTCGCGGTTTCACACACGCATTGAGGTTCGCACGCGTGATCGCCTGCCATCTCGTACAAAATAGGCCGGTACCCCATGCGGATCACGTTCCACTGCTTCGCCTCCGCGGCGGCGTCGAAGGAGGCCCAGTCATCCGCGCTCCACTTCACGCTTTGGTCAATCACCGTGTCTTGCTCCATGATCATCACCGCGTTCGCGTTTTTCGACCAGCCGTGCATCGTGGCGAGCATGTGCATCGCCGAGGCTTGCAGGGTGTGCCCTCCAAGGCCTTCCCGGGGCTTCCCGTCAATCACGAACAAGTTGCATACGTCAACTTCTTCCCCGCGCATCAAGACCACTTTGTCAAAGATTTCGTCGGGAAACGGAACGTCGCACCCCTCGCGAACGCAAAGCCAGTATATTTTATCCACCCGCCGTGCCATCTCCAGCGAAACATCGCTCCAAACCTCAGGGTTGTCACCGCGAATCGTCGCCGGGGTGATGCCTTTGGGACAGTTCAAGTGAGAATCGCTGTACGACTGGCTGAGCAAACTACCGGAAATGGAACCGCCGAGGGTGAGAGAGAGTGCGAAAATCCCGAATGTGATCTGGGCGTGACTCAAGGGAGACGGGGGAGGTTAGCGGTGTGACGGGCGTTTATTAGATCCGATTGGACGGTAGATACGCAGGTGCAGTGTTCACGAATTTGCGACGGGTGTGTATCGCGTGTAACTTGGGAACGCGCTTCAGGCGATGCCTTCGTTTACGATCCCGACGGACATGACACGCCACGACCGCCGTAAGTTCGAAGCCTCCCAGAAACTTCGGATTGAGTTCGGGACCCGTTGACGCACCACGAACACCGCACCGATCACCTTACCGATCGACCAACGCTTCTGCGTCGAGCCGGAAGACACAAACTCCACGTGCACATCACCGGCGGGCACGGAGCCGTATTCAGCGGGTGACGCCATGTGTTCGTTCGTGCGCGCAGGCCTCTGATCTTTGTGTCCATACAAGCGAGGGGTTACAATCAGTTATGATTTGCCCGATTTTGTATTTTCCAGAAACGTCGCCAATGATATAAATGTTTTCCTGGTCGAGCGTCTCCCTTCCCGGACCATTCTTGGATGCGGATCTCGCCGTCAAACGCTCTTTAGGAGCGAAGACGCTTGCTTGAAGATGGGCACCAGGCTTTTGAAACTCGGTATGTACAGTTCTAGACGTCCCTTTGTCCTTACAACGCTCTCTTCCCATAATCTTTTCTGACATCTTTCCTGTCGCGCAACTGAATGTGTCCTCGCAGGATCTATCGTCGGGGCGTTCCTTGCCGTCTGGGTACGTCTCCTCTTAGACTGATGCATCTTCTGAAGCGTTCTCTATCCTCGCGTGTCTCTCTGTGTTCCCTGATGTCATGTGGCTGACCATCGTTTCCATTCCGAACAGGCTTACGCGATGCAGAGCGGACTCTCGGAGAAGTACCAGAAAGCAGTTGAACTTTTGCCTCTCTGGGCGCTCGTGTCTTTCGGCTGCTACTCTTTGTGCGTGATAGGTTGGAGTTTAGCGCACTTTCCCACCTGTGAGGATGATGCTGCTTCCCTTCGTGTGGAGATGGACAAAGCTCAGAAGGAATTGAAGGCTCGGGGAGTACTTACCGCCGCGGACCTCAACGGCGAGAACGACTGACGAGGCGGCGATCAGCTCGTTCTAGCTCTATAGGATAATAGTTTTAAAACGGTGGTGTCTCTGCCAGCTATCCAACACACGCCACATCTCATCACCCAGTCCGCGCAGGCGCATCGCCGTTCGCGTGACCATCAGCGACACGTGCGAGTATCGAATGCACTCGGAGTAAAATAGGTCCCACTTCTGGGTCGTTCATGTAGTCGTGCGCTGAGGAAGGGTCCTCGATCATCGACTGGAACGCCTGCACGACGCGTTCGGACCGCATTCCTTCCTGAATGGTCGGATGGCTGAGGATGTCGCCGAGAAGCATCTGCATGCTTTCGGGATTCCCACGTGCTCCCACTCCAACATCAATGTCCTGCATTGCCCTCATTCTCCCACTACCCCTTTCACCCAAAAGCCAGGCGCACGCCGCGTCGTGGTTGTTGTGTGTTGCCCTGAGCGCGGCCATCACTTCCTCGCGAGGGAAACCCATCTCGACGAGGCGTTGCACATCAGCTTCATCAGGGTCACCTGCGGGCTCGCGCGGAGCACGAAAAACAGTCGGTGATGCTCCTATCGTGCTCATCACCTGCCGAATCTCAACATCCGTCAGCTCAGCGTCCGCCTCTGGACCATCTCCGACTTCCAAAAGCCATTCCATCGCCGCTCCCGGGTGATTGCGGTGGAGGAGAAGCGCCTTTTTAGCGCGCGCCTCAGGAAAGCCCATATCCAGCAGTGTTGCCATCGCATCTGGATCAGGTTCAGGAAGGGTGATACCTTCCAACCGACCTGCCCGCATCGCTACTGTGGCGTACGCTTCACCGCTTTGCCCATCGCTCGTTGGCGCTGCTTCACCGACGCGCAAACCCTCGAAGTTCTCGTTCAGCCCAGAAGTGCCGCCCGAAGGAGTCGAAGACGCGCTCATCGTAGCGCCGGCCTTTCCCATGACTCTATTGATGTGCGCGACGTCTGGACCCGGCTGGCTAGATTCGCACTCTTTCCAATCGTCCTTACCCCGCTGCTTGACGACTACGACGACATCCCCTTCCGCGACTCCCGCAGCGGACAAGAGCTCGTCTCCGTTTGCGAGAGTCCGCCCCGAGTGGATGAGTCTTTGGCCCGAGGGCAGAAGATCTACCAAGTTGGACTCGTACAGCCTTGCCTTTAGCTTATCCACCGTATCATCGGCCGCGATATCGTCAAGTTCCCTGGCTCCCGTCTGTAAGTTGAGTATATTTAGCCTCATCTCAACCCCCGGAGATCAGGCCGAGGAGGTCGGCGACGACTGAAGTGAGTATCATGACGGCTGCTCACAAATCGCCTCTTGGAAAACCGCGCCTTGCGTCCAAAATAAATCAAAAGAAAAGCTTTCGCGGGCAGAAAAGCTCTTCGCAGCTCCTGGGTAAAAAGAACGATACTCTCAGCGGCGCACACAGAGAGGCATACTCGAATCTGCAAGGCCTTGCAGGACACCAAATGATGCTGTCGCACTAATACTCGCAACAGCACAGTCGATGCCACGCCGCAAGGAGTTCAACGAACGAGGGTAAAACTGTGTGATTGAAAGTCTTCAGAGGATTTAACAACTCGCCCCTCGTAGTTCACACTACTTCAAGCGTGCCGCCATTGGACGCGAAGACATGCTGCCATATATCAAGGCCATCTATCATCTCTGTGCTACAGTTGCCGAGCCTATTATCGCACGTGAGTGTTCCCAGGAATCGTCATAGTACGCCATCTCCTGCTGTAGGTCAGGTCTTCCATCATATGAAAAGGAGTTGCCCAACGCACCCGCGACGCGACCGTCGCTAACTTCTACATACTCACATCCCTACTGTCTTGACCATATGCAGTGCATTTTCAAACACGACGAGCTCTCGGTAAAGAATTGGCGATAACACTTGACCAAAGGTGGGGCCACAGTGCCCAGCCTCGTCCAGAAGGTGCGCATCGACGACTTCCGGCTTGAAAGAGAGTAAGAGACGCAGGAATGAAACACGCAAGAGGGTGGAAACGACTGAACATGCCTATTCCCGACTGATGCGCAGGTAAATTGGTGTGGATACACGCAGTTTCTGTGGGGGAAGGGGCGGCAGCTCTGCCCCTGATACGTAAAATTCTGGAGCGGGCACCTGAAACCAATATACTCGTGACTGGCGGAACACTTGCCGCTGAAGAATGGAGGCGTTATAGATATCCAGGCTCAGTTATACGTCAGGTACGCAAGATAGCGCAGCATGCACGCAAAGGTATTCTATTTTAGAATACAATCAACTGACCTTCGATGAAAACCCATCTCGATTCGTCTGAATGATGCGTTATTTATGCAGAGCGTTCCCATCGACACGCGTAGAGCTGTGCAAAGATTCATTGCGCATTGGAAACCAGATATAGGTACGTAATGCCATGTTCTGAATCATTTTGAATGTCTTTCAACGCGAAATTTTAGAAATGAAAAGGCTCACAGAAAGCGTTCATGTCGCAATACTTCACTCATTGAATCATTTCGGCTTTTGCGCTCACAGGGGTGTTCATAGAGTCAGAGCTATGGCCGATTCTCATCGATGAAGCGCACAGAAAAGGTAAGGGCGGATAACATCTAAGAAATCCTTGAAAGCATGAAAACTTACATTCATCATACAACCGCAGGCGTTCGACTATTTCTCTTTGGCGCGCGAATGTCGTCAAAATCGGCGAAACGATGGCAGTGGCCGGTTGCGAAGGCATTGTTGAACGATACGTTGTCCAAGTTTCAGATTATATCACCCAGAGTAAGTAGAAGCAAGTCATAAATTCGTCTGCTCCCGTACAATTCTAAGTTATGCTTCTTTGCTCCTCGCAGGATATTGAGCAGTGTCGCTATTTCGAACAGCTTGGCATCCCTTCAGGCATGTTAGGATCGCCTTGTGACTTGAAGCTCATAACAGCCGTGGTTTCTGCGACCACTAGTTCCGACCCACCAAGCAGGTTCGATTCAACATACCTAAGTCACGTGATGATGTTGCTCAGGCGCAGAAAATTCATTTGGGTCGCTGCGAGCACGCACGATTATGAGGAATGCGCTTGCGCGCGAATTCATTCAAAGCTCCGTGAAGAGTTCTCTAATCTGCTCACTGTTATCGCACCGCGCCATCCGGCTCGATCTTTGCGAATTAGGAGTGAACTCGCAGATCTCGGTCTGCGTGTTAGGCTTCTATCTCGCGGCGAGCTCCCTCTTGACGATACGGACATCTATGTCATTGACGTCGTCGGCCTGATGCCCGAGCTCTACGCAGTTGCGAACGGTAAGCCCGCTTTCATCGGGGGGTCCCTGTTTAGCGGTAATGGCCATAACATCGCTGAGCCCTCAGTTGCAGGTTCCGCCGTTATCGTTGGCCCTCACCACGGTACGTTTGAATCACTTGTCAGTGCTTTGAATGCTCGGGGAATACTCTGTACTTCTGTATCTTCTGAGCATGATCTTCTATCAACCGTCAGGCGATTTCTCGATCGTCCTGAAGAGGCTGTCTCGGTTGGTCTTGCCGCGTGCAAGCGCATTCGGGGTCTGGTGCAAGACAGCGTTGAGATTTTTGACTCGGTTTTGCTTCCTCTCGTGCTCTCGGAGCTTTCTCAATCATCAGGAGGTTGATCGTAAAGCCAGCCAGATAGCTAGCCAGTAGGCAGCTTGCAGAGCGCTATGCTTTGTCTGAATTCACGCTTATCATTTCTCAGCTCCATCCCGTGCTTGCAGTTTTAGTCTTTCGTCACTCCTCGCGCCCACGACACATTTGTCATTTCTTTCTTCTTGCGCTTTACCTATATTTTGATTTTATCTCGCAACCCAAATCATGAGTACATGTAGTCAGTGTCAGTAGCTTAGCATAAAAGAGTCGACGGTTTTGCGATGGGTCGGAACCAACAACGGTCACACGTCTTTGTCTCGGAACGCGACAAGGTGTCGGCAGAGCTTGGTTCCCACGGCACGCGTCGTGGGAACAAGCAGGTAGGATGGGTCACGGACACGCGACGTCGCGTCTTCGCGCTTCTCATGTGGCGCACGCGATATCTGTGCGGGTGCGTTTGTGCCCCCGGTCGTCCCGTCGCGACAAACTCGGCACTTCGTGCTTTCCCAGCATTCCTCGCTCCCTCACAAAACTAACGCTAGGACCCCTACCCTCCTCGACCTACTGCACAGATGGACACTTTCGCAGAAAATTTGCAGACCGCGAGGGCATATAACGACATGATAAGCGCAATGCTACAGAACGAGCTGGAGATGCCCTCTGATATCGTCGGTCTACCTGAGCTCGCCGCGCCCGCGTCGAACTTGTCGTCAGGGGAAAACGCCAACACTGAGCTGATGAAAGGCGAGAACTTAGGGTTAAGGCTACGCTCGTCATCCGAAGCGAATAGCGCGCGTTCTGGGATATCTTCACAAAAGGCTAGCGCCCTCGACGATGAGATTCAACGCCTGCAGCGTGACGTTGAGCGCCATCGTGAGGTCGAGGCTGAACTTGAGGCTGCAATGTCAACTGCCGCCGAGGCTTGGTTGTTCGACACCACGAAAAAGAGCGCCGAACCGGTTAAGCTGGTCGAGGTTGAGGATGCGCGACTTAAGGCAGCGTTGGATGCTAACGCTGCTTTGAAAGAGAACCTCGCAGTCGAGATACGATACCGGGGCTTTGCTGAAGAGGAAGTTTCGACGACTCGGAAAGAACTGGATGCTGCGAGCAATAAACTGGTGGCCGCGGCTGAAAAGGGTGAACAGCTTATTCGTCGCATAGCCACGTTGGAGGCAGACCTCGAGACTCGAAACGTTGAGGCAGACGAGCTCAGGGCAGAGCTCTACATTTCAAGGGGCCAGCAGGTTGTATCGATGTCAATTACAGTTCTGGATGACTCGAAGCCTACGTCTGTGCAGGATGTCAAAACAGAGCAGGCAGGCGCATCGGCAGAACTTGAGGAAGCTCTACAGGGGAAACAAATGGCAGACGCGCAGGCGTCCATGCTGCGTTCTTGTTTGGAGGACACCGAGGAACTCTTGGAGGAGTCAAGATCGAAGGTGAACCTTCTAGAAGAGAAACTGCAGGCTAATAATCTCGAGAAGTCATCTGGAAAGGAAGATGACATCGAGGAACTTCGTGGTCAAGCATCTGAAGCGGAGAGCAGAGCAAGCGCCGCTCTGGAGAGGGCAAAAAGCGCTGAGTTCGAGGCAAGCCTCGCCAAGGAGGAAGCACAAAAAATGCGGCTCGCTGCCGAAGTTGAGCGCGACTCTTCCATCTCTGCTATGAAGGTACTTCTGGAGGAGGCAAATGAGAAACTGCAGGCAGCGGGTGAAGTCGAATCTGACCCAAGTCCGAGTTCTTTGGAAATCACGGATGCACGTGTCGAGTCCTTGATGGAAGAGCTCGCCTCTGCTGAAAGCAGAGTTTCTGAGAAGGAAGCGGAGGTTGCTGCGTTGCGCGCCACGTCCGAAGCTCAAGCCCTTCGCATAGGGAGTTTCAAGTCTGAATTGGATGTGTCTCAGGGTGAATCAATCTCGAAAGTAATCGAGGATGATATCACAGCATCGCACCTCACGGAGTCCTTAGAAGAAAAAACTGGGCAGATTGTTGCAGCTGCGGAGGAACATGCCGAAGCCTTGCGGAAGGAAATCCAGTCTTTGATGCGGTCGTTACAAGAAGTGCGCGCAGAGAAGCAAGCGCTCGTCGATGCAGCCGAGCAGGCTTTCAGCAACTCCGAAGCGCGAATTAAATCTGCCGAGGAGAATGTCGAAAGCGAGCTGCGCGAGTCAAAGCGTTTAACAGCTGAGCTGGCGGCTTCACAACTTCGCGTCGCTGAGATGCAGTCCGACGCTCAAGTTGCTGCACGTTCGTTCGCCGAAGTTGAGTCAAATTTGTCAGACACGAGGCATCAGGTGAGAGAGCTCGAGACTTCGATCGCCGCGTTTCGCGCAGAAGCGAGGGAAGCCTTGCAGCGGAAGACGGATGAGCTCGTCGAAGCGTCTCGCGCGGGTGCAGATGCTCAGTCACGGGTGCGAGCTGCTGATGCTGAGATTCAGAGGCTCAACGAGTCTCTGCTCGAGCAGCCAAAGGAGGTTGACGAGAGTCCATCGTCTGAGCTGGTGAAGCTGCGTGAATTACTCGCTGAATCAGAGGCTGCAAGGCGAAACTCGAGACTCGTTGAGGCCGATCTAAGGATATCATTGGAAACTTTGGAGACCTCTACCATGGAGCGAGATGCTGAATATGCGGCAAAGCTTGAACAGCTCACTTTGAAGCTTGCAAAATCTGAGGAGAGCTTGAAAGCAGCGCGCGCGGAAACTGCGAAAGCAGAATGGACCGTTTCAGAGTTGAAGTCTCGACTTCAAATCGAAGAGTCGAAAGCTCCGAGCAAACAGGCCGAGATCGACAAGCTGACCTCAATGTTATCGGAAGCCCGCGCGAAGGCATCTGATGACAGAGCCTCTGCGTTGAAAGTGTTTAACGCGAAGCAGGCGGCATCAGACGCAAAGTTGGTTTCCACTGAGCATGAGTGCGCTACTCTCCGTGGTGAACTTGCAGATGCGCGACTTTCTATGAGGCAGTCGACGGATGCTGCTGATTCCTCGAAGCGACGAGTCGAACAACTCCTGGCCGAGTCTACATCCTCGACTCAAAAGCTTGATGAGGTGGAAGCCATGCGCAGTGAAGCTGAGGAACGTGCGTTGAAAGCAGAAAGGACGCTTTCGGCGTTCAGAGAGGAGGCGAACACTACGCTCAAGATTAAATCTGAGGAGCTCGTTGTCGCGTCGTATGCGCTCTGTCAAGCTGAAGAAGCTAAGGCCGCGATGGAGGAAGAACTCAAGTCCTCCAAGGCTACCATATCTAAGGATGAAGGCATCGCAGTCGACGAGAGCCTCCATAAGCAAGTTGTTGAGCTTCGTGAAGCGCTTAAGGAGGCTCAAGAGGCTCAACTTGGGCAGCAATCGACGCAGACAGAGTTCCGACTTTTACTCGAAGCGACGGAGGCCACCAACGCACATCGTGAAAGTGAATTTGAGCTTCAGCTCAAGCGCTTCCAGGACCAAGCAACAAGCGCTGAATCACGAGCGCAAGAGTACCTGGCCAATACTGCTAAGATGGAGTGGTCAATGTCGATACTTGAAACGCGCGTGCAAGAGGAACTGTCGCGGACCTCAGCGAAGCAGGACGAGGTTGACAGCTTGTTGAAGCAAGTACAGGAGCTGAAATTGCAGGTTGAGGCATCTAGGGCTGAAGCTGATGCGAGGGTCGCAGCATGCGAGTCAGAAACATTCGAGTTGAAGGAAGTCCTCGCGACATGTCGTCGCGAACTCCAAGAAACTCATGACGCGTCTGCTAAGCTTGCTCTTAGTTTGACCGCCGCTGGCCTCGATCGCGAGGGTTCGGCCGAGACTTGGGCGCGTCTCGTCAGTGAAACCGAGTCCAAACTTGCCGTCGCGGAAGGGCGGGTCGCAGAAGTTGAGGCTGCGCTTTCCACGTTCCGCATGGAAGCGAAACATACTTTGGAAGCTAAGACTTCAGAAATACTTGCAGCGTCACTTGCGGCTGGAGACGCTGAGGCGTCGAAAATGACAGCGGAAGCGGAGGTTCAGAGGCTGAAAATTTTCATCCAGAAATACGAGGAAGACAAGTGTCTCGATTCGGCGATCAAGGCGGAAGTTACTGAGCTGCGCAGCGCTCTCAGGGATGCCTTAGATTCCCACAAGAGTCAGCAGTCTTCGCTAACTGAATTGAAGCTCCGCTTGGAAGCTTCTGAGATGTCAACAGTAGAACGCGAGGCTGATCATGCTACGAAGCTCGAACAACTCACGACGAAGCTTGTACGGCGTGAGGAGAGCTTGAAGACGGCGCGCGCGGCAACTGCGAAAGCAGAGTGGAACGTTTCGGAGTTGAAGTCACAGCTTCAGGTGGCGACTATCAAGCTTAAAGATGCTCAAGACCGGAGTTCCTCAGCCACCGTAAGGCTGACGGAAGCTGAGCAGGAACTTATGACTACTAAGATGGAACTTGCTGAATCTAGGAGACTTTCTGAGCACTCTGCGATTGATCTCGGAAACGTTCGGAAAAGGTTGGAGGCGCACGTTGTTTCTGCTTCACAACTTGAATATAAGTGCGCCGCCGCAGACCAACGAGCATCGAACGCTGAAGGCGCGCTCCTCGCCTTCAAACATGAGACGATGCTTCTCGTCGAGCAAAAGCTGGAAGAAATTACGATGGCTCACCATTCTGATGCTGAAGTGATGCGTGACGACTTTCAAAAGGCGGCGACGGACGCCGTCGAGAGAAAGACGGCGGAGCTCGTGTTGGCCACGCGCGCTGCGGCTGCGGCGGAGTCGGCGAGTCAATCGTCGATCGGCAACATCGACAAGGTGAAACAAGTGTTAGCCAAGGTGGAAGAGAACGCTGCGAAGGACTCTGAACATAGAGTGGATGCAGTCAGGCATGAGTTCACAACGGAAATCGATCGTTTACGGGATCTTTTGTCCAAGGCGCCAGACTCTCGCGATTTGGAAATCGAGATCTCGAGCCTTCGATCGGAACTGGAAAGTGTGAGGGAGGCGCACGTCTTGCAGAAGGCTTTACATGACGAATTGAGCGCGCAATTGGATACGTTTCACGGGATGTACGAGGCTCACGAATCCGACGCCCGTGAAGAACTGTCTGGTCTTCGCAAGCGTCTAGAAGAAAAGGAGAGGACCTTGCTCGAGGCAAACCAAAGACAGATTGCGGCTGACGCTGAGATATCTCGTCTCGAAGCCAATCGCAAAGAGTTGGAACTCGTCAACAAGATATCTAATGATGCGTTGTCTGGCGTTTCCAGCGAGACCCAGATCGTGATGACAGCACATATCAAACGAGCGACCGAGGCAACAGATCGTGCGACTCAGATGGCTTCGACGACCGCCGCTGCACAAGCAGAGGTTGCTATTTTGAAGATGCGTTGCGTTGAACTCGAACGCCTTCTCGAGTCGGAGCAGAACCTTGTTGCCGCCGAGAAGGAAACGCTTGCGGAGGCTCTCGCGGAACAGACAAACCTTGCGATTTCGGCTTCTGATCGAGCCTCACTTCTTGAAGCGTCGAAGATTTCTCTCGAGTCTGAATTAAAGCGCTTCCAAGAGCGCTGTGCTGAACTGGAGCAGGCTTACGACCGTGATGAAGTCAACGGTCTGGTTACCGAGATTCAGGAACTTCAGCGCGACAACGCTGAAACTCTCGGCGTGTGCGAAACGCTCAGGGAACAGCTGAAGCTGGTCGCCGAGGCAGCGGAAAAATCGAATGCCCTCAACAAACGTCACGTTGACGAGACAGAAGCCGCGAGTCGCCTTCTCGAGTCAGAAAATGATTTGGCTCGGAACCACAGCGCTCTGCTGGCGGAGGAAGTCTCGATCGCGCGCGCTAACGTCGCCGCGCTCAGCGCGGTGCGAGATTCGCTCGAAAGTGAGCTAGCTGCCAAGGAAGACATCGTCATCAAGGCGAATACTGCGCGTGACCAGGCGATCGACGAAGCGCAGGAGCTTCGTATTCAGCTTACAGACTTACAAAGCGATACCCACAAGCTTGAGATGGATGCCGTCTCGAAGTTGGAAGAACTCTCCGGCGAGGCACAAGTAAGCGCTGCGTCGTCGGAGGAGCTTCACATGCAGCTCGTTGAGATTAAATCGCAGGCGGAGAGAGCTGCGCGTGACGCGAAATTGGAACGCACGGCGCTAGAGGGAAAATTAAGAACCTCCAACGCAGAGCTCTCTGCATCACGCGAAGAAGTCGAACGGTTGACTACGGAGCTGCACAAATACGCAGATGGGCGAGCGGCAAACGTGGAAACAGCCAAGGAAGAGTTGCGGGAGGAGACGGAACTCTTGATGCAGGGCGCGCAGGCGGAGGTTACGAAAGCGCTGATGGAAAGCGAGCGCTTGAAGCGGCGTTTGAGGGCGTCCGGCGCACGTGTCACGCAGCTCGAAAACGAAATCATACGCTTACAGAAGCACGAACACGCACTGCATGCGCTCATGGATGCAACGGATGCGTTAGACTAAAGCACATTAGCGATAGTTATTATCATATTTAGACTAGACTACTTAGGCTCAAGAGGCTCAGAACTCGATGCCCTCGCTGGGCGGGACTAACAACGTGCCCGAGTTCCATCCCTCCGTGCTACAAACCTGCGGCTCTCTTCGTGCTGCGACCCAGATATCTTCCATGCGCGGTTTGATATCGCGGACGGCGAGCCATCGCGGGTCGAGCTGCTTGGACACCATTCGCTTCGCAGATTTCGGCGGTTCCTGGGGAATAGCAGTCAAGCCTTCGAATCGCCTGCCGTTCCGCGGCAGCGAAAGGTCCATGTTCGCCGCCGCCATCGCGCGCACGTGCGTGTCCGCGACCGCCGCAGCCTCCTTTTTTCCAGTCACGCCCAGAGGTGCCATATGATGCTGCAACTCGGCGTCTTTGTCGAACACCGCGAACGGGATGAGCGCGTTTCGGTGCAGCAGAGGCCTCGACGACATCAGAGACGGCTTCGCCAAGTCAGTCTCGGCGCCGCGCACGCCGCCGAGGGCGTCGTCGGGATCGAATTCATCGTCCTCCTCCTCTTCCTCCTCTGGTTCGTCCATCTCGGGCGCTTTCGCCATCACCTTCGCGGCCATCTTTGCCACCACTCGCGTGGCACGCTCAGAAGGAGTGGTATCCGGCGGCTGGTGATACTTCCCGGAGCGGGAAAACGCCGGCCGCAACACGCCCGTCGGCTTCAACACCCTGGCCGTGGGTTTCGTCTTGGCAGAGGGCGTCGGCGGCGGCGCGGCGCGCGGTTCGTGTTCCGCTGCGGACACGTCCACACCAGACGCCGACACCTGCACTTCGCCCACGTCGCTCACGAATCGAATACCCGAGCCGCCCTGGTTCGTCTCCGACGGAAGTGGTCCGTGGCCGAGCGGTTGCGGGGGAATGTCCGCGCCTAAACCCTGCTCTCGAAGCAGCGCGGTGACAGACGGCGTCAACCTCCCCTCGAACATTCGAGGCGCACCCGCGGAGCTGCACACCATAGCCAAATCGACGGTTACGGTAGACGCGCTGTATTCGCATCCCACGACGCCGCTTGTGTATGACGCGCTCGCGATCGAAGTCCAGTGCTCGGTTTCGAACAAGCGCGCTTCCCCGCGCCCCGCGTGGTGGGACTCCCCCGAGCCTGCGAGAAGCGACGCCCCGTCGCCACGGAACGACAGGTGCGACACTTCCATCCCTGCCATCTGATGCAGCACCGAAGCGGCGCGCCAACCGAAATCCGTGGAGTTTCCAGACGCGTCCGCGGTCCACGTGTACACCACGCCGTCCGCCGAACCCGCGGCGAGGAGCTGCCTCGTTCGATTCGCCGGCGCGCTCCACGTCGCGATGGAGGTGAGGGGCGCGAGTGCGTCTCCCGGGGTCATCCTGTGCAACATGCGCAGGCGCGGGTCGTCGCTCACCTGCCATACGCGCACGGAGCCGTCGTTTCCCGCGGACATCACGCATGTGGGACTCGCGATTGCCACCGCGCGCACGCCGCCTCTGTGCGCGGCGCTGATGCTGCCCACCTTCTCGCCGTCGGCGATGCGCCACACGGCGAGGGAGCCGTCCTCGGCGCCGGAAACCACCGTCGTTCCGTCCGGGGAGACCTGGAACGCGGAGACGGCGGCGTTGTGCGACCCGAACAGGAACACCATGCTCCCCGTCTCGCCGCCGTCGGCGGGGAGGGTGGAGTACAGGAGATTGGGCGACCCCATCTGCGAAATGAGGACCGCGCCCGCCTGCTGCTTGGGGATGAACTCGAACTGCCGCCACGCGCGGTGCACGGGCTGGAGCTCGCCGTCCTCGGCCTCGGTGTGGAGCTGAAAGCGCTCAACGCCACTTCCCTTGGATCCACCCGTGCGCATAGCGCGAACGACGCCCCCTCGCTCGACCGCGACCGCGTGGCGCCGGTCCTCGGGGTCCAATCTCGCGCAGTCCAAACGGCTGTCGCCGAGGGCGGACATTGGCTTTTCCGCCACGACGCCGCCACGAAGACCGGCCGTGGAGGCGGCATCGTCGACGCGCGAACGGTCATCGAGCCTCGGAGGGAGACGTACGAGCCACGTGTGGCTCATCGCGTCGCGCGCGCTGACTCGAGGTGACCTGCGTCCGAGTCGCGCGAGGCGAAGTGGCGCGGCAGCTGTCTCCGTTTTTGAACTCCTTTCAACGAACAACGACTCTTTTCGTGGCTCCAGCCCCAGTCATCAGGACGGAGTGAAAATTTTCAAGAATTTCCACTTGGCATCCTATCGGACGTGGTGTTATCGGGTTCATCAGATCACGGTTTTGGGTCGGCAGCCGGGTCCTCTGGGTCATTCGTGGGAAGCGCAAAAGCCCAGTTAGACACAGCTCCACTCGGAACTCGATTACCATGGCTGGCGCGTGTATCGGCACGTCCTTTGGGGTTGCAGCGACGCCGTTCCTGCGTGCTCGCCGGTCGACTCTTTCGCACCGGACTTCTTCTCGCGTGTTTCGACGCGTCTCCACGAATTCTCCCGCGGTCGGCCGTTCCGTTCACGCGATTCAGGTGATCGATGCCCCCACGCACTGCGTGGTGGAGTCGGGCGGAGACGAGAGCGCGTTGTACTACCAGTACTCCTTCAGCGATGCCTCCCCCGGTGGCCTCGCCCGCCCCGACTTCGAGAGCGACGGTGTCAAGTTGTACATCTCGAAGTCCGCGACGAAGGCGAAGAGCGCCGAGGAGGACCCGCCCGCCGCGGCGGTCGTGCCGGTGGCTGAAGACCAGAAGCAGGCGAAGGCCGATGTAAAGTCGCGCGTCCTCGGTGCCGTGTCTGCCGCGGTGCGCGTGGTCGAGGAAATTGCGCACAAGCCGCAGATTGAAACGCCCGAAGTGGTGGAGGAGGTGGAGGAGGTGAAGAAAGTGCCTCAGGCGGCCGAGGTACCCGAGATGCCTCCGACCACCTTCCCCGCGAACGAAGCGTCGTTTATGCGCCACTGCGTCTTGGAAGAGAGCGCTGGCGGTGCAATGACGTACCAGTTCACCGAAGACGCGCCCTCGAACCGCGGGAAGGCTGCGTTCGAGACTGCCGGAATCAAGGCGTACGTGAACCGCGGAGGCAGAGTCGCCGCAGTGGAAACCAAAACCGCCGCCGCGCCGGAGCCGGCGGCCGCGCCGGAGCCCGCGCCGGCGGCGCCGGAGCCCGTCGCGGCGCGCGGTGCGGTCTCGAGCCCCGGGACGGGCACCGGCGGCGTCGCGAGCGGCAAGAGCGGTGTCGCGGTGTTCGAGCGCGGCGTCGGGATCGCGGCGTGGCAAGGTTTGGAAATTGGATACGAAGTGGACGTCGTGCTCGAAGTTCCGGCGGGCAAGGAGGAGGCGGCGCCGGCGCTTGCGGCACCCGCGGCGCCCGTGGCGCCCGCGGCGCCCGCGTCGTCGGTGGAGAAGAGGGTCTGGCTCGCAAAACCCGTGGCGTCCGTGCCTCGCGGAGAGCGTCAGACGCGAAGCGGTGCGTCCGTCTTCGCGGACGGCGTGGGCTTCGTGACATTCAGGAATGCGGTGACGCAGGTCGATGAAGTTGCGGCGGCGGCGCCGGAAAAAGCTGTCGCGCTGAAGGACGCGCGCTCCGTGGGATCCGGCGGCGTCGCGTTTTCGGGCGCGGGGTCGGGGTCGGCGAGCTGGCAGCGACCGGCGGCGGCGGTCAACTCCCCGGTCAGCGAAGGCGCCGCGCCAACGAAAGAGGACTTCGCGACGGTCGCGGTCTGGGCGGCGTGCGGCGTGCTTCTGGCGTTCAAGCTCCTCATCAACCCGGCGTAATACGTAAGACAGAGCGATGCGATGGCGATGTTTCAATACTTTGTAGACCTACACTACTATTTACTTCCCTTTCACCGTGAGCGTGGCGGCCAGCATGATGTGGTCCGAGGGCTCTGCCTTCGACGGGAACGGTCCCTTGACGTCGTTCCTGTGCGGCAGGGGCATCACCTCCTTCACCTCCACCGCGGGCGAGACGAAAATGTAGTCGAGCGTGTCGATGAACTGCGGGTCATCTTTGATCTGCGCGAAGTTGGTGAAATCCGGTTCCGAGCCGTTCTTCACCTTGTACGCCGAACGCATCGGGTACGGCAACGCGGTGCTCCACTTCTCGCCCTCGGGCGCGACGGGGGCAGCTTCGTGGCTGGAAGGAATGTCCCCGGTGGTGATCAGGTCGTACCCGCCGTCGCCGGGCTTCAAGTTAAAGTCGCCCATGAGCACGGCGGGGAGGTCGCCGGCCATGCGCTGCGCGTACGCGGCGGCGAGCTGCGAGTGGATGGTCATCACGCCCGGGTTGCGGAACATGCAGGGCATGTGGTAGTTCGCGACACCGAACGCAACCCCCGACTCCTTGCACTTCAGAGTCGCGTACATGATGGTGTTGAATCGGTTGCGTGCGAGTTGCCAGTCGCTCTGCGGCGGACGCTTCCCGGTGATCTTCTCGACCAAGCCGGAGAAGAACTTCTTCAGCCCGCCGGGCTTGGGCTCGCGCGGGAGCCTCTTCGTGTCGCTGCACCGGGAGATGTCCACCTTAGTAACCTCGTACGCCTCGACAGGCACAGCGAGGGCAATGCCCATGTACCCGTTGAAGGGCTTACCGTACAGAGAGCACACCAGGTGGTACCCGCGCTCGGCGAAAAACACGTGGAGCTTGCCCGCCCACTTCTGCGACACCTCCTGCAGGCCGATCACGGCGCCGGCGGCGATCTCGGCCTCGAGCTTCTCCAGCATCCGGGGGTAGCGGTTGTCGGGGTCGAGGTCATCGGGCGCGCAGTGGGTGAAGTACGTAGGCTCACACAGCGAGCTGGAGAGCACGTTGTACGTCACCACGCGGGCGTCGTGGGAAGACGCCATGGCGGTGGTTGCGGTAGCGAACGTCCGCGCGCGCCTCAAACGGTGGGTCGCGGAGAGCTGGGAGATCCCGCGGAACGGCGACGCGCGCGACGCGACGGATGAGGCGACGAAAGCGGCGACGTGAGCCGATCGGGGTCCGGTGAACCCGATCGGCGCGGTGTGCGCGTGCTGCTGGACGCCTCGGGTGTGGGCACCCGATCCGAACGATCGCTTTGAACCGGCGAACGCGGAGCGAGGGGCGAACGCGGAGCGGGGCGCGAACGCAGGAGCCTGACGCTGAAGCAATCGAAGGGCCACCGGCTGAACGACGATTGACATCCGAGTCAAGGGGGACGTGGCGGGTCGCGCCGTCTCCACTGCCGCGCGATCCGGCCCGCTCGGGCGAAAGCGCGAAACCAGAACTACGATTCTGACAAAAAGCGTTAAAGGTTCGAACGAACTTATCGGTCGCGGCGCTCACTCTCGCCGTCGCGGCCATCCACGGAAGGTCATCTTCCGCGAGGTGCTCGAGCACCTCCTTCCCGCACATGAACTTACGTCAGAGGCGCGTCGCGGCCTCACCGGTGTCGCCGGAGCCGCAGGAGATGGCCCGAAATGCCGCCGAGCCGCTTTCCACGAAAAGAGACCCTTGGGCTCAACGAAACAGCGCGTCGACGGAGGCGTTCGGCGCGGCGGTGGTGAACTTCGTGATTGTCACGCCCATGGTCCTCTGGGGCGTCGTGCTCCTCGCGGGCACGGCGACGTACGCCGGCCCCGGAGCGGCGAAGAACGCGCACCTTCCGCTGGCGTGGTACGATGCCTTCTTCGTGAGATTCGGCCCTCTGTTTTTCATGTTGCCGCTGGCTCTGCGCGCGTTCTCCGACAAACAAAATGTCGCCGCCGAGACGTCTTTGCCCACGCCCGCGCGCGCGTTCGTGGTGTACACGATCGTCGGCCTCGTGCGCCTCGCGGTCTACCTGCTGGGACTCGCCCTGGGGAGCCGGGCCATGTCCGACCACCTGTTCCTGGGCGCGACGGTGGTGGCGTCGGCGCAGGGCGAAGCCATCGCGTGCGCGGCGACGGCGCTGCGTTTGATGGCGACGGCGAAAGCGGGCGGCGGCGGGGTCTCGCGGGCCAGGCTCTCGCTCGCGATGCTGGCGGCGACCGTGGGGATGCTCCTGGCGACCGCGATGCTCGCGCTGCAGTGCGGGGACGCGTACGCCACGGCGGCGTACTTCCACCCGCCACGGGAAACGGTCGTCGCGTGGGCGACGGGGTTCGCGCTGTGCCAGTCGATCGCGCTCGTCGGAAGCGTCGTCCCCGCTTCGCGAAGCCTGGGCGCCGCCGCCGTCGCGCTCGCGTAGAGACGTACGCGCGGGAATGCCATTAGATATCATAGATATTCACGATTCAGATACGCCCTCTCGTCTCACGCGTACCGGTGGTTGAGGTACATGGCGTCCGGAGGAAGCTTGGCGTCGCGCCCGGTCACGGCGGTTGACCGGATCCCAGTCGGGGAAGGATGTCCCCACGTCCCGGTGGGACGCCCCCACGTGTCCGTCAACGTGCGCGCTCGCGAGGTGACCGTCGCGGCGGCGCGCCGCCGGGGAGGCGTCGCCGTCGTCGTCGACGCGGACGAAACGCGCGACGCGCGCATCGCCCGCGTCGCCGCGTCCCCCCCGCGATCGCGCCGATACGGCGCCGCCGCGAGCGCCGCCGCCGCCAGCTTCGCGGGCGAGGGCTTGGGCGCGACGTCCGGGGCGCCGCCGGAGGCGTCCGCGCGGCGGCGGCGCGACTGCTTCGCCGCCGCCGTCGCCTCGCGCGCGGACGCCGCGACCGCGGCGAACGCCTCCGACGCGAGCGAGGCGCCCTCGCTCGCGTCGAAGGACATACGCGGCGGGCTCGGGTCGCGCGCGCGGTGGCGCGTCTCCCGGCGGCGCGTCTCGCGATGCCCGGGCGCGTGTTCAGGCGTACCCTCCCTCGCCTCCCTCGCCTCTCGCGCGCCGCCGCGCCCCCGCGCGGACGCCGCGTCGCCCTCGTCCTCGGAGGACATGCGCACGACGTCGTCCTCCTCGGAGGAGGACCCGCGCACGCCGGCGAGCGCCTGCGCCATGTTCCGCGTGTCCGGGCCGAGCGGGTGCGTGGCGACGCGCGCGAGGCGAGGGAGCCCGCGGGGGCTCGAGGTGAGCGAGCGGAACACCTCCGGGTCCACCGCGAACGCGACGCGCGCGTCGCCGTCGCGCGCGTCGCGGCGGCGCTCGGCGCGCGCCTCCGCCGGCGCCTCGCTCGCGGTGTCCGTCTCGTCGTCCGTCATCATCTGCACCACCGTGACGCCCGCGGGGCGCATGGGCGACGCGACAGACGCGTGCGGCTCGTCGAAGACGCTCCCGTGCGGCGTCGCCGTCGGCGAAGGCGCGACGTGTTTGACGCGCGGCGCCGGCGCGTCCCGCCGGCGGCTCTCCGAGGCGCGGCGGCTCTTCGAGAGGCGAAGCGACTCGCGCAGCGCGTCCAGCTCGCCGCGCGCCGTGAGCGCCTCGGCGCGCGCCTGCGCGAGCGCTTCGGCGGCTTCCATCTTCGCCTCTTCGCCCGCCTCGAGCGCGGCGAACGCGGCGCCCGCCTCGGCGGCGAGCTCGGCGGTCGCCTCCCGCTCGCGCATGAGCTCGATCTCGCGCGTCGCCTCGGCGCGCTCGCGCTCGAGCTCGGCGACGCGCACCGCCGCGTTCGCCTCCGCCTCCTTCGCCTCAGCAGCGCTCGCTTCCGCCTCCGCCATCTTCGCCTCAGCCACCGCCGCGACGCGGCGCGCCTCGGCGATTTCATCCTCCTTCTGCTCCTCGACGCGCACGATCGCGCGCGTCGCCGCCTCCTTGGCCTCGGCCACCGTCGCCTCCGCCTCGTCGCGGCGCGACTCCGCAAGGGCGGCGGCGCGGCGCGCCTCGGTGAGCTTCTCTTCCCATTCCTTCTCCGCCTCGTTCGCCTCGCGCTCGCGCTCGGAATCCGCCTCGACGACGCGCTTGAGCTCGCCGCGCGCCTCCGTCGCGGCGCGCTTCGCCTCGAGCACCTCGTGCTCCCAGCGAGCGCTCGCCGAGCGCTCAGCCTCCGCGCGCGCCTTCTCCGCGGCGGCGGCAACGGCAGCCTCCTGGTCCTCCACGGCGATCTCGCGCGTGCGGATCTCCAGCAGGTCGCGCTTCGCCGTCTCGCACTCCGCCTCGAGCGCGGCGACGCGGCGCGCGGCGCGCTCAGATTTCTCCTCCGCCTCCGTCACGGCCAGCTCGCTCTGCGCGAGCTTCGTGGCCCACGCCGCGTTGTTGCGCGAGAGCGCGGCGTCGATCGCCGCGGGGGAGGCGGCGGCGGCGGCGGCGGCGGCGGCGTGCTGCTGCCGCGCGAGGAGATCTTCGTTCGCCTCGCGCAGGCGCGCGACGTCGCGGCGCGCTTCCTCAAGCGCGTCGTCGTCCGCCTGCGTCTCCGCCGTCGCCGTCGCCACCGCGCGTGCGGGCGCATCGGCGACGTTCTTCACGGAGGACGACTCCTCGTCGCTGTCCAGGCCGAGCGCGTCGCCCCACTCGTCGCCCGCGGCGGCGGCGAGGCGCGCCTCGAGCTCGGCGACCCGCGCGCGGAGCTCCGCCTCCGCCGAGGCGTCGGCGGCGGCGGGCGCATCACAGCCTCTCTCCGCGTCGTCGTCCCGGGTGGCGTCGGCGAGCCTCGCCTCGAGCTCGCGCCGCGCGGCGCGTTCCGCTGCGAGCGTGTCCGCGGCTTTCGCCGCGTCCGCGGCGAGCTTCTCGCGTAACCGCCGGAGCTCGGCGCCGTACCTCGCGCCGGCGTCCGCGCCCTCGCCCTCCTCCAGCTCGCGCACGCGCTGCTGCAGCCAGGTGTTGTGGCGCACGGCCTCCTCCTCGCTCGCCGTGGCCGTCTCCACAGCCTCGCGAGCAGCCTCCGCGTCTGAGGAAGCGCGCGTCGCGAGCGCGCGCGCGGCGTCGCGCTCGGTTTCGGCGCGCGCGCCGGCGTCGCGCCACTTGGCCGCCTCCGCGTCCGCCTCCGCGCGCGCCGCGTCCGCCGCGTCGCGCGCCTCGCGCGCGGCCACGGCGTCCCTGGACTCCGCCTGCGCGCGGAAACGCGCCTGCGCAGCCTCGAGCGAGAGAGACTCCACCTCCGCGCTCGCCGCGGAGACCACGGCGGCGGCGGCGTCCTCGGCGCGCCGGAGCGCGTCGACGGCGTCGCGCGCGCGCGTCTCAGCCTCCGCGGTGGCGCGCGCCGCCTCCTCCAGTTCCTCGGTGGCCTCGTTCAGGAGCTCGCCGCGCAGGAGGTCGAGCGAACCGTCGTGAAGACGCGCGCCCGAGAGCGCCTCCGCGCCCTCGAGCGTCCAGACGCGCGCGCGGAGCGCGGCGGCTTCGCGCTCCGCCTCGCTCCGCGACGCCTCGGCGGCGTCGAAGCGCGCGCGCGTCTTGTCCAGCGCGCCCTCGGCGGTGCGCAGCGCCAGGCGGAGCTCTGACACGCGCCTGTGCAGCGTGGCCTCATCCGCGCTGGGCGCGAGAGAGGTGAGCAGGGACGCGTTCGCGGAGAGGCCGGGCGCGACCGCGCCGGAGACGCGTCTGCGGCGAAGCCAGCCGCTCGAGTCGTCGTCGTCGTCGCCGTCGCCCGTGGACGCGAACGACACGGAAACGCCCACCTCGACGTCATCACCGGCGCTCGCGGCCACGTCGGCGTCGCGGCGCACGATCGGCGACGGCGTGACCGAGCCGCCGACGTTCTCGGAAGAGAAGCTCGAGTCCACGCTGTTGTCGCCGGGAGCCGTCGCCTCGCTCGCGACCGAAAGAGGGCTGAACACGTTGTTGGGACTCTCGCGCACGACCTCCGGCCTGGACTTGGTCAAGGGCGTGCGCTCGCTGCCCGCGGCGTCCACGGGGTCGATCGCGTCGTCGGTCTGGTCGAGAGACATCTGTGACGGGACATGTTCGGGACCGGGAAGGGTCAGTCGATGCCGCGCGGGAGCGGGCGATCGGAACGCGGCGTGGAGAATTTTCGCTTCGCGGGTGCGAAAAAGTGGCGGCAAAACGAGGTCCGCGCGGAGACGACGATCCCGCGCGTGCGGGGCGCGCAGAGACGCGTGACGGGATCTCACCTTGTCCGCGAAGCTCGGAATATCCGCCCGATCTTTGGGATCGATCGCGTGCACGCCGCCGATCCCGAACGCCAGGCGGTGGCCTCCGGTGTCCATCTCGCGCGCGCACGCGCTTCTCGAAGCCACAACCTCGACCGCTTTTGAGGCGTGTGTTTCGCTCTCGGCTAACACCGACGCGAGTCCCATCGCTGAGCCGAGCCGCGGGCGAGCCAACCGTGTCAGCCGCGCGTACCGTGCCGTTCCTCGCGTTCCTGCGCCTGCGCCGAGAACGGAGTCGTCCGCGCACCGCGGTTGTGCGCGCCAACGGACGATGCGGCTCGCAGTCTTGGAGGGAAATGGCGCGCAAACAACGACGATTGTTCGCAGCGAGCGCAGTTCGTTCGCCGATTTTGAAATTTCTCCAACCCAGTTCGCCGCTGGTTCCTCTTCCCGTCCATCCTGTAAAGGTCGCGTGGCCGTGTACATGCCCGAACCAGTCTTCGCACACGGATCCCTGTACGTGGCGCTGTCACGCGTGACGGACCCGCGAAATCTGCGCGTCTGTCTCCCAGAAGGAGAGCACCTGCCGCGCGGCGAGCGAGCCAGCGCGCCGGAAGCTGCGGGAGCGGTAACCGTCAACGTGACGTTTCGGGAAGTGTTAGATTGATAGTATGGCGTGGTAGTCTGAAAGTAGTGTAATTAAGCCAGTGAACGCATCTCAAGACGCCAAAATTACTCTGATCAGAAACTTGCGGAGGAACACACGCATGTTCATTGTCCCCGCGCGCCCGGAGAGGACACCTCACCCCACACGCCATGGCGGACATCGTGACGCAGCTGCAGGACTCCGTGAACGAGATCAACGGTTTGTTCTACAACACCGCGGGCGTGTTGCAGCGGGACGCGCGGCCGGCGAGCACGAAGGATGGCGAGCTCGGGGACGATTTGCCCGAAGGGGGCGTGGACGAGAAGCAGATCGCGGAGTTCGCGACGGCGGTGGTGGCGTCCAGCCGCAAGATCGACGCGCTCGCCTCGGCGCTGCCCGAGGTGGAGCTGGACACCGAGGCACAGCTCGAGCGCATACGCGCGCTGCAGAGGGAGAACGACGAGCTCGAGAAGGAGCTCGGCGACGAGCTGCGGCGCGCCGACGCCATGCTGACGAAAGTCACGGCGGCGTTTGAGGCGGCGACGGACGCCGCGCTCGTGGCCGACGACGACCCGAAAAAGGACGCTTCGTGAGCGGTGCTCTTTCTAGACGTAGACGCGCGTGTAGATACGCCCGTAGCGGAGTGTAGTGAAGGTGTACAGGAACGAGAAAACGCGAACGAAGACGGCGAAGTCGAGTCGCGTCGTCGGTTTTTTTCTCGCGCGGGCGCGCCGGCGAGCGCGATCACTCTAATCTGTCCGTAGGGTTGTTATCGTACACGCGACGCCGCTCTTCTTCCGCGCCTCTACTTGAGCACGGCGGCGATTTCCTTCTCAACCGCCTTTTCGTCCAGACCCTCCAGCGAAAACTTCTTCTCCACTCCGAAATCTGTGGATGCGAGGGGTGGGAAAAGTCTTCAGCGCGCGCGTCGTCGGCGAGGAAAGCTTCGAGGTTCGCGACGATCGAGCGGGGAGAGCCGTGGAGGGGGTGTCGCGTCGAGGCCGCGAAGAGCGCGACCGCGCTCGGACCCCGCGAGTTCGACGCGTGCGTTTCGATGTCGAGTCGGATGTCCGCGACGTACCGTAACGGGCCACCATGCCACCCTGCACGCCGCTCGCCTCTCTGATCAAGATGGGCGTCGCGGGGCTCGCGGCTTTCATCTTCTTGTAGCTCTTCAGCAAGAAATTGCGCACCCCCTCGCTCCCCTTGGACGTCTGGCACAGGTGGAAGCGGATCTCCTGCACGGCCTTGAGGCCCGCGAACGCAGCCTTGGACATGTTGCCTCGAATACGGCGCTGTGTGCGCTGCACGCGCGGCGCGTTGTCGCGGGGCGGGGGACACCG
>Ga0181559_10000526_pt1 | contig 35537 bp, 32 predicted proteins | sample 011ome_21_FD_133752 | JGI IMG/M metagenome (GOLD analysis project Ga0181559, IMG submission 133752) | Coastal salt marsh microbial communities from the Groves Creek Marsh, Skidaway Island, Georgia - 011508AT metaG (megahit assembly) | ecosystem: Environmental > Aquatic > Marine > Intertidal... | reverse complement strand
TTGATCCTTGATCCTTGATCCTTGATCCTTGATCCTTGATCCTTGATCCTGCATCCTTCTCCAATGAACCTCAACGCCTACTTCCAACGCATTGGCTATTCAGGGCCCGAAGAAGCTTCATTATCTGTATTGCAGCAGCTTCATCATCTGCATCCACTGGCAATCTGTTTTGAAAACCTTGATGCGTTATTAACCGGCTCTGTAGATATCACGCCAGAAGCAGTTTTTGACAAACTGGTTAACAGGGGTAGGGGGGGGTACTGTTTTGAACATAACCGCCTCTTTTCCGATGTGCTCAGGTCACTGGGTTTTGATGTAAGTGAACATGCGGCGCGAGTCGTTTGGCGTTCACCCGATAAAACCCGGATGGCGCGAACACATATGCTGCTGAAAATCATGATCAGGGATACTCCCTGGATTGCTGATGTGGGTTTTGGTGGGCTGACGATGACAGCTCCATTAATGCTTGAGCCTGAAAGAATCCAGGAGTCACCGCATGAGCAATTCAGGATAGAAAAGCAGGGCGATGAATACACCATTTCGGTATTACTGAATGGTAAATGGAAAGCCATGTACATTTTTGACCTGGTACCGCAGTACCCGGTGGACTATGAAATGGCCAATCATTTTGTATCCAGTCATCCGCAATCACTCTTCACCACCAACCTGATGCTGGGCAGGGCGGATGAAAAGGCGCGACATGCCATGCAAAACCGTATTTACACGTGTTACACATTATCCGGGGATAAAGAACAGCGAGAAATCTCCACAACAGATGAGTTGCTGTCACTGTTAGGCAACACATTCCAAATTGATACGGGACCAGAAATAAACGTGGATTTGCTGGCTGAAAAATTCGCCAATCTGGCCTGAATACTTGACTTTAAAGGCGAAAACTCCGAGACTGCGCGCTATGAACAAGAACCGACACATGACAATTATCAAAGGTATTATTATCCAGCGCTAAAGCGGGTGGAATCTTTATTTATTGTCAAAAGATGTCAGAAAAAAGATTTAAGAAACCCGCCTCAAGGCGGGTTTTTTGTTTTAAGCCTTTAACAATCCAGAGTGACAGGAATATACAGTGACTGAAGCAGTCAACACAGAATTATTGCCGGAATATGTGGCCCTGATGGACACCACCCTGAGGGATGGTGAACAGACACAGGGCGTTTCATTCACAGCTGATGAAAAGCTGAATATTGTTCAGGCCATGCTGGAATCCCTGGGTGTTGATCGCATTGAAGTGGCATCTGCCCGTGTTTCTTCCGGTGAGCAGGAGGCGCTGCGTAATATCATCAGCTGGGCCGCAGAACATGGTCTTGATAGTCGTGTGGAAGTGCTGGGGTTCGTTGATCATAAGCGCAGTGTTGACTGGATCAGGGAAGCGGGAGGCCAGGTCATCAACTTGCTGGTAAAAGGCAGTGAAAAACATTGCACGAATCAACTGGGCAAGACGCTCGATGAGCATGCAAACGATATCCTGAAAACCGTGGAATATGCCAAAGAGCAGGGTATGCACGTTAATTGCTACCTGGAGGACTGGTCCAATGGTTACATCGATAACAAGCAATATGTGTTTGACCTGATGACGGCTATTGGTGACTGCGGCATAGAACATTTCATGCTGCCAGACACGCTGGGTGTCTTGAGTCCTGAAGAAGTGTTCGCTGCCCTCAGTGATATGTGCTCAAATTTTCCAGGCCAGGTTTTTGATTTTCATCCTCATAATGATTACGGACTGGCCACGGCAAACTGTATGGCCGCGGTGAGAGCTGGTGTGGCAAACCTGCACTGCACCATGAATTGCCTGGGTGAACGCGCCGGAAACGTATCACTGGCAGAATTAGCAGTTGTCCTTCGTGACAAGCTCGGAATCAGAACCGGGATTGATGAAACCCACCTGCACCATATTTCTGTCATGGTGGAGCAGTTTTCCGGGAAATATATTGCCGCGAATATGCCAATACTTGGTCAGGATGTGTTCACACAGACTGCAGGCATCCATGCTGATGGTGATGTAAAGGGCGGGCTTTATGAAACACGTCTTAGCCCGGAAAGATTTGACCGCAAGCGGACCTATGCCCTGGGTAAACTCAGTGGAAAAGCGTCAGTATTAAAAAATATTGAGGAGTTGGGCATTACCTTGTCTGAGGAAAACCTGAAGCGGGTTCTGGACAAGGTGGTCACACTGGGTGACTCAAAAGAAACGATTACCCCCGATGATTTACCCTTCATCATCGCTGATGTGCTTGAAAGCAACGAGTATCAGCATATCAGGCTGGTGGATTGTGAAATTCAGAGCAAGTTTGGCAGTGAGTCCCAGGTTAAGCTTGAGGTAGTAATAGACGACACGACATTCAATGAATCCGGTAGTGGCAATGGCGGCTATGCAGCGTTCATGAATGCCCTGGAAAAAATTCTTGGGCAGGTAGAGTTCGATATGCCGGAACTGGTGGATTATGCCGTGCGCATACCCAAGGGTGGTAAAACTGGCGCCCTGACAGAATGTACGATTACCTGGGCGGGTGATGCCCGAGGTAATTCCGGCAGGAACATGCGCACACGCGGTGTGCATTCGAACCAGGTTTATGCGGCGGTTGCTGCAACACTGCGTATGATAAATACCCATCTGCACAACCGGGTTCGGCAGGAATAAGTTAGGAGCAACCATGATTGACCTGCGTAGCGATACAGTAACCAAGCCCACTGAAGCCATGCGTAAGGTCATGAGTGAAGCCGAGGTGGGCGATGATGTCTGGGGTGATGATCCCACGGTCAATCGCCTGGAAGCACTTGCGGCAGACCTCACCGGCATGGAAGCGGGTCTTTTTGTACCCAGTGGAACGCAATCCAATCTTGTCGGCATAATCTCCCATTGCCAGCGTGGCGAAGAATATATTGTTGGTCAGAATGCCCACACCTATAAATATGAAGGGGGTGGTGCCGCAGTGCTTGGCAGTATTCAGCCCCAGCCAATTGAATTGGAGCGGGATGGCACCATGCCTCTGGAAAAAATAGAGGCGGCAATCAAGCCGGATGACTTTCATTTTGCTATTACACGACTGCTTTGCCTGGAAAATACTATTGGCGGCAAGGTGCTGCCCATGGACTACATCAAGGATGCCACCAGCCTTGCGACCCAGAACAAATTAAACAATCACCTTGATGGTGCACGACTTTTTAATGCTGCCGTAAAACTGGGTTGTGATGCCAAGGCAATAACAAGGTTTTTTGACAGCGTGTCCATTTGTCTTTCCAAGGGACTGGGTGCGCCGGTGGGATCGGTCTTGTGTGGTTCGACAGATTTCATCAAAACAGCCAGACGCTGGCGCAAGATGCTTGGCGGGGGTATGCGGCAGGCAGGCATCATTGCGGCCGGGGGAATATATGCCCTGGAAAACAACATAAGCCGACTTGCTGATGATCATGAAAACGCAGTTATCCTGGGCAAGGGTCTTGTTGACGTTGAAGAGCTGGAAGTGGATTTGGATTGCCTGCAAACCAACATGGTGTTTGTCAGGCCCAGGGATGGTCAGTACCAGGCCCTTGCTGATTTCCTTACATCCAATGGCATTCTGGTGGAAGCCGATAAAGTGATTCGGTTAGTCATTCATATGCAGGTAAGCCAGAATGATGTCCAGACCGTTGTTGACGCAATCAAAAGATATTATCGGCAATCATAAGCAGGCTTTTCATTAACGAGATTGAAATAAAGATGGATGAAACAATGAGCGACCTGAAATCATTGGAAGACATGGAATCCTGCCTGGGCCATATTCGCCAGTCCCCCTCGGCAGAAGGCCGCGTTGACATGATTGTGATCCGACCGGAAACCAATAAGCGCCTGGTTGCTGAAGCCGGTGAACTGGATACGGAACTTGGACTGGTCGGCGACAACTGGCTCACCCGTGGTGACAAGCACACGGCTGATGGTTCCGCCGATACAGGAAGACAGCTGACCCTGATGGGCAGCCGTGCCATTGCAGCCATAATTGATTCCGAGGATCGCTGGCCCGATGCGGGAGACCAGATCTTCGTGGATTTCGATCTCAGCGACAACAATGTCCCACCTGGTTCGCGTCTGGCAATCGGTGAAGCTGAAATAGAAGTCACGGACTTGCCACACCTGGGTTGTGCCAAGTTTGGAGCCCGTTTTGGTAAACCAGCCAACCAGTTTGTAAATTCCGATCAGGGTAAAAGTCTCAACCTGCGCGGAATCAATGCCCGGATTGTAAAACCTGGCATGGTAAGCAAAGGCGATACCATCAGAAAACTCTAAGTCCCTAATAGAGAAAAGACAATGCTAGAACTGTATCACCACGGATCTTCAGCCTGTGCCGCCAAAGTACGCTTTGCTCTGGAAGAAAAGGGCCTGGAGTGGCAGGGGCATTACGTCGATATTCTCAAGGGAGAACAATTCAGCAAGGAATACCTGGCGCTCAATCCCAAGGGAGTTGTCCCGCTGCTGATTGATGACGGCCTGGTGATCCCGGAGTCGACCATCATATGCGAATACCTGGAAGACAGGTTTCCGGAACCGGCGCTGATGCCGGGTGATGCAGCGGGGAGGGCGCAGGTTCGCGCCTGGACCAAGCTGGTGGATGAGGAATTGCATCCTGCCTGTTCAGCGTTGACCTACGTGGTGTCTCATCGACATACTATTCTTAAAAACGGCGTGAGCAGTTTTGAGGACTTTGTTGAGAAAGGCGACAGTGCCGGCAAGGCAGCCAGGCTGCTGAAATGGCAGTGGATTCAGGAGGGCATCAATGCCCCGGGAGCACGTGACAAGATCCAGCTGTTTGTGGATTACCTCGACAAGATGGAAGTGGCATTAGGCAGGAATGATTGGCTCTGCGGTACACAGTTCACGCTGGCCGATGTGGCCATGGCGCCCTATGTGAATCGTCTTGCTGCCCTGGCGATGGAGCCGTTGTGGGAGAACGGAAGACTCCCGGGAGTAAAGAGATGGTTTGATGCCATCAGGAAACGTCCAACGTTTGAATTGGCTTTTGAGAAGTGGTTGCCGAAAGAATTGAAAGCAGAAATGTATTCAAATGGTCAGAAAAGTTGGACTGAAATAGAAAGATTACTTTTTGGATAACTATAATATTTTTTTTAAACTGCCGTTGGGTTGTTACTTTCTTTCAAAAGAAAGTAACCAAAGAATTTTTCTCCCACTTCTTTTCAAAAAGAAGTGGCCAAGAAAACCAGTCTCAGGTTCACTGGCCCCGCTACTTAATACCAGTATTAAGTAGCGCGATCTCCCTTCGTCACAGATTCATTGCGACGGGTCGTGAAGACTCGGCGTCCTGCCTCGACTTCACTCAATCGGCCGTCCATGGCCGATTGTCCCTGCAATAACCCTGCTCCTCAGCAGCTCACATTCGACTTATCTCTTCGATTAGCCCAACAAAATTCCAACCTCGAAAAGATACCTGGTCATGAAAAGTCGGAGTGCCGACTGAAACCAGCCGAGAGAATGAATTTTTTACGAGGAGAAAAGGCCATGGACGGCCTTTTCAGCCCGGTTGAGACAGGATGTCGAATCCGGGCGGCCCCGGTAAAAAAGAATGAAAGAGGGAAGCCGAAGGCCTGGTGATCTGGAGGCATGTTTTCTTTGGTTACTTTCTTTGCGCCAAAGAAAGTAACAATCCTGCTCCGGCAGGAGTAAAACAGTTTTTAGCTCTTGGAAAGAGCTTCCGCCACTTTATCCCCAAAATCCGAAGTCGAAATCATCGTCACCCCAGAACCCTCTTTCGACAGATCCGGTGTACTGAAACCATCCGCAAACACACTTTGCATCGCATTCCAGACCTTCTTCGATTCCTCTTCCATGCCAAATGACATATCCAGCATCATGGCAACAGAACCAATCATGGAATAGGGGTTGGCGATGTTCTTGCCGGCGATGTCCGGTGCCGAACCATGGGAGGGTTCGTAATAGGCTTTCTTGTCACCCACACAGGCTGAAGGCATCAGACCCAGTGAACCGAGAATGCCGCCGCCCTGGTCGGAAAGGATGTCACCAAACATGTTTTCCATAACCATGGTGTCAAACATGCCGGGATTCAGGCACAGGTAGGTTGCAGCAGCATCCACCAGGATATTGATTACTTCCACTTCAGGGAAGTCGGCATGCACTTCTTCCATTACTTCATTCCAGAGCACGCTGGATTTCAGGACATTGGACTTGTGAATGTTATGCAGAACTTTCTTGCGCTTCATGGCGGTATTAAAGGCCACTTTCATGATGCGCTTGATCTGATCTTCGTCATATTCAAGGGTTTCATTGACGTAACGACGGCCATCCTCGTTGATGCCGGTTTCCTTGCTGCCGAAATAAAGCCCGCCAACTAATTCGCGGATCATCATGATGTCGATGCCGTCACCGATGACCTCCGGTTTCAGCGGTGAGAAATGCACCAGGCCTTTGGGCAGAAAGACTGGACGAAAATTCGCATAGGTATTGTAACGTCGGCGCATAGGCAGCAGGGCGCCACGTTCGGGCTGCTCGTCTACAGGGATTTTCTTGGATTCTTCATGACTAAGGCCGATCGGGCCTTTAAGGATAGCGTCGGCTTCATCGGTTACTTTCTTGCTTTCTTCCGGGTAGGAAGAGCCTGTTTCAAACCAGGCGCTGGCGCCAAATGGCGTATGCACCAGGTCGAAGGTCACATCATTGCGTTCTTCAACGAGTTTCAGGATCTTGACCGCCTCGGCCATGATTTCAGGGCCAATGCCATCACCATCTAGAAGGGCAATTTTGTATGTGTTCATGAAGGATCCCCGGGGGTGAAAAAGCGCGCTACTTTATCACTTTCACCCTCGGCATTCAAAAATCCGGGGGATAAATTTGGCAATGTTGTGGATAAGTTGAATATATTGATTTTTTACTTAAAAAAATGCCAGTGACGGTACTCAAACAGATTAAGAAACTATAAAATGCACCGCTTCAAAAAGGCGGCTACCCGCTGCCGAAAGATGCGGAGCAAATCACTACATGACCTCAACCCAGGCCAATACCACCAACCAGAAACTGATCAACTGGATCAATGACATCGAAGCCCTCTGTAAACCCAGCAATATTCACTGGTGTGACGGTAGCCAGGAAGAATACGACAGACTTTGTAATGAATTAGTAGATGCGGGTACTTTTATCCGATTGAACCCGGAATTGAGGCCTGACTCCTTTCTATCCCGTTCCGATCCCAGGGATGTAGCCCGCGTTGAAGGGCGTACCTATATTTGCAGCGAGAATGAAACTGATGCCGGTGCCACCAATAATTGGATGGCTCCAGACGAGATGCGCGGCACCCTCAACGGCCTCTTTGATGGCTGTATGGAAGGGCGCACCATGTACGTTATTCCATTCAGCATGGGCCCACTTGGCTCAGATATCGCCCAGATTGGTGTTCAGATCACGGACAGCCCTTACGTTGTGGTCAGCATGCGCATCATGGCGCGTATTGGCAGCAAAGTGCTGGATATCCTGGGTGAGAATGATTTCATCAAGTGCCTGCACTCCATTGGTTATCCGCTGGCCGACGGAAAAGCGGATGTGCCGTGGCCCTGTGATCCGGACAATCGCTATATCGTGCATTTCCCTGAATCCCGTGAAGTCATTTCTTACGGCTCCGGCTATGGTGGTAATGCACTGCTGGGCAAGAAGTGTGTGGCGCTGCGTATTGCATCCGTCATGGCGCGCGATGAAGGCTGGCTGGCAGAGCACATGATGATTGTTGGTGTGGAATCTCCGGATGGTGAGAAAACCTACATAGCGGGTGCGTTTCCAAGTGCCTGCGGCAAGACAAATCTTGCCATGCTGATTCCGCCAGAAGGTTTTGAGGGCTGGAAAGTACACACTGTCGGCGACGATATTGCCTGGATCAAGCCCGGCAAGGATGGACGCCTGCACGCCATTAACCCGGAAGCCGGTTATTTCGGTGTTGCACCGGGGACTTCCATGGAAAGCAACCCTGCTGCCATGGAAACCATGAAATCGAATTCAGTTTTTACCAACGTTGCCCTGACTGATGATGGTGATGTCTGGTGGGAAGGTATGACAGATGAGCCGCCTGCTCACCTGATTGACTGGCAGGGTGAAGACTGGACACCGGATTGCGGTCGAAAAGCGGCTCATCCAAATGCCCGTTTCACGGCACCGGCGAACCAGTGTCCAAGTGTTGACCCTGACTGGGAAAACCCCAATGGGGTCCCCATCAGTGCATTCCTGTTTGGTGGCCGTTTGAGTACTACCTTCCCGCTGGTATACCAGAGCCAGGATTGGTCGCATGGTGTTTATATGGGTGCCACTCTTGGCAGCGAGGCAACAGCTGCTGCCGAAAATCAGGCTGCTATCCGCCGCGACCCGATGGCTATGCTTCCGTTTTGTGGCTATAACATGGGCGATTACTGGAAGCATTGGCTCAGCATGCAGGACAAGGTAGACCAGCTGCCAACGATTTTCCGTGTTAACTGGTTCCGTAAGGCAGATGACGGGGGCTGGTTATGGCCTGGTTTTGGTCAGAACATGCGTGTTCTGCAGTGGGTAGTCAATCGTGTCAATGGCAATGTGGATGCCAATGAAACCGTTTATGGCCAGGTTCCGAAATATGAAGACATTAACTGGAATGGACTGACCTATGATCAGTCCACTTTTGATGAGTTGATGGCTATTGATAACGAACGCAGCAAGCTGGAGGTAGAAGATCAGACCAGCTTGTTCGATAAAATCGGTGACCAACTGCCAGAAGAAATGAAACAGATACAGCAGGAACTGCTGAATCAACTGGGGTAGCAATACCTCTGCGAAAAGCCCGCTTCAAGCGGGTTTTTTTGTGCCCAAATTTTTTGCAGTTCAGGGTGATGTAATCGTAAAGGTATAGTCGTCAGCCAGCATATGACCGTCATTAGTTCTTACCTGGAAAACGACCTGATACAAACCGGGTTCAAGGTTTGGAACAGGCAGATCAATTTCTGCGCCAAATGCTGTGGACTGGCCAATGCGGTTTCTTGGCAGGCGTACAGTTACTACATCACCAACCAGACTTAGCGCTTCATTGACAGGCCTGATCCGCAAGTTGGTCATGGTTACTTCGTCGGGGAAAACAAATCGCAGGAGTGTGGGAGCCTGATCTATGACCGCTTCATGGTCTGGTACAGTCGAAGCAATACCCACATGGGCAATACCCTGGGTTGATCCAAGAAGCAACACTGCAAAGATAAGAGTTTTCCAGGCTGTCATGTCAAATGTCTGGAATTAACACACGATTTTGCCATGATACTATGGCCCACTTGTTATCAAACCGTAAATAATATTGAAGGGGAAGCAATGTTGATACGTCAGTTAATTAAAGTATTCACTGTGCTGCTTGCACTGTCACCAGTTTATTCCATGGCGCAGCAATTGGGCCAGCTGGAACAGATAAAAGTCCATGGCAATTCACTGGTTGGCAATCTGTCTGGTGATGATCCGGAAAGGGATGTGAAAGTCTATTTGCCGCCATCCTATGCGAATGCTGCCAACAAACGTTTTCCGGTTGTCTATCTGCTTCATGGTTACACGGATACTGCCAACAACTGGTTTGGTTTGAACGGGAATCATTTTGTTAATGTTCCGGATGCTGTGGATGCTGCCTGGGGAAACGATGCAGAAGAAATGATCATCGTTATGCCCGATGCATACACACGTTTTAAAGGCAGCATGTATTCAAATTCAGTGGCCACAGGTGACTGGGAAAGTTTTGTGGCGAAAGACCTGGTGGCCTATATCGATGCCAATTACCGCACGATTCCTGAGCGCGCCAGCCGTGGCCTTGCCGGTCACTCCATGGGCGGCTATGGCGCCATGCGCATCGGGATGAAATATTCTGAAACATTTTCAGCCATGTATGCCATGAGTCCCTGTTGCATGGGGGCCAACCTTAATCCTTCTATGGAACAGTTTGTCAATGCCGTGGCTGTAACGAGTGATGAGGAGGTTGCCCAGGCAGATTTTGGCACCAGTGCCATGCTGGCATCTGCAGCGGTCTGGTCTCCGAATCCTGAAAACCCGCCTTTCTACATCGATTTACCCTTCAGGGACGGGCAGCTGCAACTCGATGTAGTAGCGAGATGGGCTGCCAATGCACCGCTGGTCATGGTGCATCAGTATATTCCCCAACTGCAGTCCTTTGAGCAGATTTACGTGGATGCTGGCGATAGGGATTTTGGCATCGCGAATACTGTTAAGGAATTGCAATCCATTTTTGAAAGTAACGGGGTTGAACACTGGTCGGAAATTTATGAAGGTGATCATGTGAACCGTATTCATGAACGTATCACTGAACACTTGATGCCGATGTTCTCTGAGGTGCTGGCAACGGAGTAGATGTTAAGGCTATGGCAATAGTATCCTTCACGCTCGACCTGGAAAAACATCTTGAAGTACACGATCGTCAGGTGGAAAGAGATAATCTCAGAGATTTTCTTGAGGGTTGTTGCAAGTTGAAGTCTTTAGGGTGGAGCTTTATTCCTGATATTGTTTCAGCTCTCTTTGCCCTCTGGGTGAAAGTCGATACACACCATGGCCTTCCCGTTCAAACCAGCCATAGACATTGCGGTACAAAATATCCCGGGCCTTGGGTTCATCTATCGCGCTGGCCAGCAAAGCAGCTTTCACCGGTCCATTGATGTCAAGGTATCCGGCAATTTTTACTGCCCGTTGCCGGTAGGCTGTCACAATCCCGTAACGCATTTCTGAACCACCAGCGTTTGGATCCCCCACACGTTTATCAAATTCTGCCAGCAGTCGCTGTTGACGCCAGGCGGATTGCCTGGGTTTGTATGTGCCCGGATCCAGAAGTATTTTTACAGGATTGCTGCGCGCATTCTGATCTATGGTGATTAGACCCAGGCCAAGCATTCTGAACAGCTTGATTACCTGCTTGTGTTGTTTTTTCAACATACTGCAGGACTTTGGTACACCCACATATACGGTTGGGGCCAGGACAAGCCGGTTTACTGCCTGCAGGAGCACAGAAAGATTCAAGGACAGTTTCAGTTCAACAATGATTGGTGCTTCATTCTTTCGAACAGCAAGCACGTCACAGTCATGGACTTCCCCCTTTACTTCATACTGTTGGCCTTCAAGGTAGGCTTTTAAAGGCGGGTAAAGATCCTTTTCTTTCATTGTTTCTGGCACTATTGGGAAATTGCACGGTCATAATAACAATTCCACTCACCATAAAAGCAACACTTTCGGATCCTTATGGAATCATTACCTTCTGAAATCACAGCATTGGACGCCGATATCCTGGAGAGTCATTATCGACATTCTCCAGATGATTTCAGAATGTGGTTTGAAAAAATATTTCGTGACAACCCGGAGAACCCCTTGCTCCAGGCCTGGCAGGCGAGGCTGAATTACCAGGAACCTTCAGCAAGTGAGTTTGCTGCACCGAAAAACCTTCTGCTCTACACGATTTTGATTTCGTGTGTTTCATGGGCGATTGCCAAGTCGCCGGCTTATGCCGGCGTGGATGAAGACTGGTTCTATCCACGATTCCTTCCATTTCTCGTGATTGGTGCTTTGATCGATTATTTTCATATCAACAGCAAGCTCGACAGGATTCTTATCCTGAAAACTGCCGGGGCGGGTATTGGGTTATTACTGGTATTACTGTTGTTACCTGATCTGCAGAATTCCGATTCCATTACCATGGCCCTGATTCATATGCCTTTTGTACTTCTGAGCCTGCTTGGTTTTACTTTCAGCAAAGGACAGTGGCAAAGCCTGACACAACGCCTGGATTTCCTTCGCTACGGCGGCGAACTGGTGATCTATACCGCGCTGGTGCTATTGGGTGGGCTGGTATTTTCAGGTCTGACTCTGGGGCTGTTTTCGCTGATCGATATTCGTATTGAGGAGTGGTATTTCAATTATGTCGCTGTCTGGGGAGTGATGTCAGCGCCGCTGATTGCCACCTGGGTGTGGGATCAGGTGCTGAAAAGGGAAGGCCATATTGCCTCAGTTATAGCCAATATCTTTTCACCACTGTTCCTTCTGATGACGGTGTTTTACCTGTTGGCACTACTCGGTGAAGGGCGCAGTCCATTTGAGGACCGTCAATTCCTGATTGTCTTTAACGGCTTGTTGCTGGTGGTGTGGGGAATTTCGGTTTTTTCGATCACGGGGCGGGGAGAGAAGGCATCAAAGCTGATGGACCTGACCAATCTCAGTCTTGTTGGTGTCACGCTTATAATTGATGCCATTGCGCTGGCGGCAATTCTCTACCGCACTTTCACCATGGGGATTACGCCAAACAGGGTGGCCGTTACCGGTGCCAACCTGCTGATTTTTATCCACCTGGTATGGATCTTTTATGAATACGCCAAGGAATTCCGTGGAGCGGGCAGCATAGAAATCATCAGAACAACTATTGCCAGGTACCTGCCTGTCTATACAGCATGGTCTGTGTTTGTTGTCGTGGTTCTTCCGTTACTGTTCAGGTTTGACTAACCAGCCAGGTCCAGCAGGATACCCAACACCTGTTCCGACTGTTCCTCCATCACCCAGTGGCTGGCATGGGCTTCATGATATTCCCAGCCAGGATCTGCCTTGGTTCTTTCGGCAAAGCCGACAAAAGGGGTATGTTCAAAATCCGTCGCAAATATATAGGCTTTACGTGGAATGTCATTTTCCTTACCCGAAAGCTGTACAGCTTCAAGTAGTGTCAATAAAGGATGTTTGCCGATATGTCCGGGAATTTCCTTTAAATCCATGCCGCCTAAAGGTGGAACCAGGCCTGGTGTGTGTTTCTGGCTATTGATATACCAGTCATGTTCATAGTCACCGGTCAGGTCCCATAGTGATTCATCATGCTGGGGTAAAAAAGCATCGATATAACATATGGCGTCAATACGATCTGCCATAATCGAAGAGAGCTGCGTAATCACCATGCCGCCATAGGAATGACCTACAAGAATAAATCGGTCAAAACCGGCTTCATTTATCTGTGCAGTCACGTCGTTCACATGGTCTGTCAGTGTAATGCCTCCATGCAGCTCGGGCTGGCGTACACCGATACCCGATAAAGCTGCTACCAACACCTTATGGCCTTCAGCCTGCAGGTCGGCATCAGTTTTTTTGTAACTCTGGCCGCCACCCCAGGCGCCATGGACGAGAACATAATTAGCCATCGTCTTCTGGTAACTCCTCGAATGCCTGCTTTTTCTGTGCATACCACTTTTCCATTGCACCTTCTTCCTGCATCAGTACTTTCATTTTTTCCATGGCTTCAAGGTGCGCAGTATCCTGTTGCTGAAACATGGCCATACCATGTTGTTTGCTCATTTCGGCTATTTCCTCAAAGGTTTCTGCTGTGAATTTTTCCTCGCAGGCACCAGCAAGTTGATTACAGGTCATCGTTTTCATTGTTATTTCCCATTGAGTTGTTGACTGGAACTGTTCGCTTGATCAGACTTCTAGAAATAAATACAACCACCTTGGGGGAAAGATGCGCCAGCTTACATCGAAAATCAACTTCGTTATATGTTTCCTGCTCTCATCAGTATGGTCTATTGCACTGATGGCTCAAATCAGCACCCGGGATGGTGTTTATAGTGAAGAGCAGGCTTTGGCTGGTGGTGCGCTTTACTTGCGTTCCTGTGTTGAGTGCCATGGCATCACACTTTCTGGCGGTGAGGCAGGTCCTGCCCTGGTGGGCGGAGCTTTCTGGCAACAATGGCAGGGGCAGTCTCTGGCGGCGTTTTACCAGATTACGGCATCCACAATGCCCGTGAACAATCCCAATGGATTTTCACCGGAACAATATGCTGACCTGGTTGCCTTCATGTTGCAGCAAAATGGACTGCCTGCGGGAGAGCAATCCCTGCCTTCAAATGCTGGTGAGCTGGTCGCAATCAACATGCAGGCATCCGAAACCCCGGTCCGCGTGGCGTCATTACTGGGTGGTGCCTCCAGTGCACAGCGGGTTATTGATTATGAATGGCTGGGCTACCATAACGATACCAACTCGACACGCTATGCCCCCCTTGATCAGATCAACAGGGATAATGTGCAGAACCTGGAAATAGCCTGGCGCTGGACAACACAGAACTACGGCCCAAACCCTGAATTCAATTACGAATCCACTCCCGTGATGGCCGATGGCGTGCTTTATGCGACTGCCGGGCGTCGTCGTGATGTGGTGGCTATCGATCCGGTGACGGGTGAAAACCTCTGGATGTTTCGTTATGACGAAGGCGCACGACGAGGGCCAAGAGTAAATTCGGGGCGGGGTGTTTCTTACTGGCGCGATGGTGGTGAATCGCGAGTCATTGTTGTGACACCTGGCTACTATCTTATCTCGCTGGATACAGCTTCCGGCAAACCTGATCCGGATTTTGGTGACAACGGCGTGGTGGATTTACGCGTTGGCCAGGAAGAGCGTTTTGAAATTGATATTGAAGATATTCCTTCCGGATTAACAGCACCACCTGTCATTGTTGGAGACGTCATAGTCATTGGTGCTGCCTTTCCCTCTGGAGGATCACCTCGTTCCATGCGTGGGCCTGCCGGTAATATCCGTGGTTACGATATCAATACAGGTGAAATGTTATGGAAGTTTCACACCATCCCGCAGGAAGGGGAATTCGGAGTAGAAACATGGCGTAATAACAGCTGGCAATACACTGGTAATGGGGGTTCGTGGGCGGTTATGTCTGCCGATCAGGAACGGGGCATAGTGTATGTGCCTGTCGAAGCCGCAACAGGGGATATGTATGGTGGTCACCGGCCTGGTGACAATCTGTTCAGCCAGTCCCTGGTAGCACTCGATGCCAGGACAGGAGAACGACTCTGGCATTACCAGCTGATTCATCATGATATATGGGATTATGATCCGCCCACCGGTCCAGTATTGGCAGAACTGGTGGTCGATGGTGTGGAAATTCCAGCTGCAATACAGGTTAGCAAGCAGGGCATGATTTACACGTTCAACCGTGAGACTGGCGAGCCCGTTTGGCCAATCGTTGAGCGGGAAGTTCCCGCGTCAACCATTCCAGGCGAGCAGGCTTCACCGACGCAACCTTTTCCAACCAGGCCAGAGCCTTTCGAACGACAGGGGCTTTCCGAAGATGACTTGCTGGATTGGACGCCAGAGATTTTCGATGAAGCAAAACGATTGTTGAACCAGTACACCTATGGACCAGTATACACGCCACCTACACTTCAGACCGAAAATAACCGCGGCACACTGTTCATGCCAGGATTTGGTGGTGGTGCAAATTGGCAAGGAGTAGCCTTTGATCCCGAAACCAATATGCTTTATATCCCTTCAACATCGCATCCGATGACTATTGGATTGACAACGGATTCATTTTTCGAAGACAGTGATTTTGATTATGCCATGGCCAGGGGATTTGGTGTGGAAGGTCCCTTTGGGCTGCCATTGATCAAGCCGCCCTATGGACGAATTACTGCAATTAATATGAATACCGGTGAACATGAATGGATGATGGCCAATGCTGATACTCCAGAGGAAATTCGCAATCATCCACGTCTTCGTGGTGTGGATATTCCAGAGCGTACAGGCCATGGTGACCGTGGCGGACTGCTTGTGACAAAAAGTTTGCTCTTTGCAGGCGAAGGGGCAGGCCTTTATGGTGGACAGACAGGTGGTGGCCCCATGTTCAGGGCACATGACAAGTTAACCGGGGAAATTATCAGTGAGTTCGAATTACCCGCCAAGCAAACCGGTCTGCCCATGACTTACCAGATTGATGGTGTGCAATATATTGTTGTGCCTGTTGGCGATACAGGGCATCCGGGGGAGTTAGTTGCTCTTAAGGTGAGTGAATAGTGTCTAGTAAAACAAGGTCACAAGTCTCAAGTCACAAGGCGCGACAAATTGAACTACACGAAACTGTCCGAGCTTTACTTGGGACTTGAAACCTGTGACTTGTGGCTATTAGCTTGAGGCTCGAGTCCTGCTGCCTGGTATGCAGCCTTCGGCTGCTTACCAGTGACTCTGTGAGCAGTTATCCCAATGTTTCTGCCATTGATCCGGAATCGTCGCATCATTTAACAGGAAGCCTTCTTCCAGTTCCGGGTAGACTTCTTCGTAGGTCACGACGGTATTGTGATTGATCCTGCGGTTTACATGTTCAGGTTTAACTTCAGTGAGTGAATTTATACCCAGTTGTCCGAGCAGTTCGGCAACAGCCTTGACCATGGCGCTGTGATAGTTGAATACACGCACTCCCTTGTCAGTAACATCCAGTTGCCTGTAACGTGCGGGGTTCTGTGTGGCAACACCAGACGGACACTTATCGTTGTTGCAGTGACGAGCCTGAATGCACCCCAGAGCAAACATCATCCCGCGCGCTGAATTGACCGTGTCAGCACCCAGAGCCGCGAGCCTGATCATGTGATAGGCAGATAAACTCTTGCCTGCGCAAATAAGATGTAGCTGGTCACGCAAGCCTATCCCGCGCAATGCATTGTTGATGAAATGCAATCCTTCACGAAGCGGTGTACCCACAGAATTGGTGAATTCAATCTGGGCGGCGCCAGTGCCACCTTCGCCTCCGTCTACCGTAATAAAGTCAGGGGTAATACCGGTTTCAAGCATGGCCTTGCAGATTCCTAGAAATTCCTGCTTTTTTCCCAGACAAAGTTTAAATCCAACCGGTTTGCCACCCGATAATTCGCGCAGTTGAACAATGAACTCAAGCATCTCGGTCGGATTGGAAAATGCAGTGTGGTGGGAAGGAGAGATCACGTCCTGGCCCAGGGGGACATGCCGAATTTTTGCGATCTCTTCAGTCAATTTGGCAGCGGGCAGAATTCCGCCATGACCAGGTTTGGCGCCCTGTGAAATCTTGATTTCAATCATTTTAACCTGATCGCTTACGGCTTTCCTGGCAAACAGTTCAGCATCGAAATTGCCTTCACTGTCTCGGCAGCCAAAATAACCTGTGCCAATTTGCCAGACCAGATCGCCATTAAATTCCGTGTGGTAAGGAGAGATACCGCCTTCTCCTGTGTTATGAAAAAAACCACCCATGCTTGCTCCGCGATTCAGTGCAAGGATGGCATGCTTGCTTAATGCACCATAACTCATGGCGGAAATATTCAGTGGAGAAGCATCATAGGGCTTTTCACAATTCAGTTTTCCAAACGTAGTGCGAAGACTTTCAGGCTGAACATGTACTGGAGACATGCCATGATTAATCCATTCATAGCCGTTTTTATAGACATCAATGATGGTGCCGAAAGGACGCGTGTCAGTAACGTTCTTGGCGCGCTGGTAGACCAGGCTGCGAAATTCTCGAGATATTGGTTTGCCATTGAGATCCGATTCCACAAAATACTGTTGAATCTCCGGTCGAATATATTCAAAGAGGTAGCGTATATGACCGATGACAGGATAAATTCGCAACACTGTTTTGCGTTTTTGGAACAGGTCGTAAATACCAACGAGTATATAGGGGATAACGATAAGAAAAGCCCACAGGATTGGCGACCATACATAGCTCACCAGCAGGATAACCAGGGGAAGAACAATGATAGACACGAGGAAGGTATGGCGGACTGTCATCAAATATATCTCATTGAAAAATATGGTGTTTTCATATGATTAAAACATAAAGAACTTAAAGCTGACTACAAAAATTCAATTCACCTAATATTATTGGAACAAAAGCTGAAACCTGAAGTCTGAAAAGGGGGAACTGGCGCCTGCAACGGTATAATTTATCTTTGCAAAGTTGTACTATCGATTGCCTGTTCTGATTATAAAGTTTTAATGTTTTTGGAGTAAATTATGCAATTCAAATTGTCACGTATCTTCTTTTCTGTTTTGGCATTGATGATGTCTGCGCAGGTTATGGCCCAGGGTTTCCAACTCCCCAATATGCAGGTCACCAGTAATGCCTTTGAAGATGGCGGTATCATTCCGATTAAATACACATCACATGGCGACAATATTCAACCTGATTTTTCTATTACAGGTGCGCCAGAAATGACGTCCAGTTTTGCCATTATTTTTCATGATATTTCAGTTGCCTTTGGTGGAGGGACCGGTGATGTAACGCATTGGCTGGCCTGGAATATCAGGGCTCGTGAAATTCCCGAAGGCAGTTTGCCTGCAGGCAGTGTGCAGGGGAATAATATTCGTGGGCAGGCCAGTTATATGGGGTCAGGTGCCCCTTTAAAAGATCGCTTTCATCACTATGTTTTTGAATTTTATGCTTTGAATGATACCTTGGATTTGCCTGAAGGCTCGTCACGCGATGAGCTGCTTGCAGCAATGGAAGGCAAGGTTGTTGCGAAAGCATCCTATATTGGTAAATACGCCAACGCACAATAACTGAGACAGCTATTACACTTGGCCAGGCGTTGTTAAAAATTTTTCCTGAACCGCTCTCGTAGCTACAGTACTGTTCGCGGTCTCAGAAAAAACATTTGCCTAGCCTGGCCTTCGCTCATGACGCTGTTTTGAATTAGTTTGATAATTTTCATTGGAGGGGACAATGAAAAAGCTCGTTACAATCTTTGTGCTATTTGCATTGCCTTTATCAGGCACGGCGCATCATAGCTTCGCCCCTCATTTTGATAGAGACAAGCAGGTTAACATCTCGGGCACGATCATTGAGTATGAACAACGCAATCCTCATGCTTATCTGAATATTCGGGCCGTGGATGCCGATGGACGTGTTACAGACTGGCGCTGTGAGTCCCATGGTTATACCCAGCTTGCCCGCAATGGCATTACCCCGGACATGCTGCAGGAAGGAACTCGTGTAGGCATTAGCGGTTCGCAGCACCGTCGTGATCCCACCATGTGTTTCTTCGATATGGTATATCTTGAGGATGGTCGTGAACTCAGCGTCAATGGCACACGCAATGCCCAGCAATCTGTAGAAGAAGAGCGAACATCCATTTTCGGAACCTGGATGCTCCTGCCCAACAGGGCATTTACATCCAGTGGTCCCCAGGTGATGTATGAGTACCTGACACCTGCAGGTAAAGCTTATATAGAGGATTACAATCCTATTCGTGATGATCCTGCCTATGATTGCTCACCGGTGACTTTGCGCCGAGCCTGGGCCGCACCGTCAACCCCTATGGCAATTTTAAGGCAGGGAGACAATATCCTGATCAAGCATGAGTGGATGGATATTGAGCGACTCGTGCATATGGAACAGCAAGCAGCACCGGAGAATACGCCTTTGTCAGTAATGGGATATTCCATTGGGTATTTCGAAGAAGATACACTGGTTATCGAAACTTCCCATTTCAGTGAAGGCCTGATCAACCAGTATGTCACCCTGAATGACGGATCTTTGAGTGGTGTACCCCATTCTGACCAGATGCGTACAACTGAAAGAATTTCCCTGGATCGTGAAAGAAACAGGCTGGTCATGTCCATTGATCATTACGACGATGCATTTTTTTCACGGGGATTTGATACCTATACACGCGAATACAGGCCCTCTGATCTGGATATACAGCCCTTTGGTTGTATACCTGAAGTACTCAAGTAACGGGCTGGCATCTGTTGTCGCTGCTTTCACCTGAATCACTTATCCTGCTGGGACTGGTGGCGATATTCACTGGTTTCATCAAGGCCGGCGTTCCCTCACTTGGTACACTTCTAACAGCCTCAGTCGCTCTCATGTTCCCTCCCCGTGATGCCCTTGGTATCACCCTGATGTACCTGCTGGTAGGCGATATTGTCGCTGTCAGTCTTTACTGGCGACTTGCTCACTGGCAGGAATTAAAAAAAATGTGCCTGCCCGTCCTTGCTGGAATAGTGCTGGGCGGCATACTGCTCGCTTTCCTTGATAACGAAAACCTGGGACTGACACTGGGTATCGTTGTTGTTTTGCTGGTTTCCATGGAGCCATTCAGGCCGCAATTAACACAATGGGTGCTAAATCATCCTCATGGTGTTCGCTCCGGGTCAGGAATTCTTGCGGGTGTGGCTACAACCTTGGGCAATGCGGCAGGTCCTATTCTTTCGTTGTATTTTTTATTGCTGAAACTGGACAAGAAAACCTTTGTCGGTACGGGCGCGATATTTTTCTGCTGTGTAAACCTGGCTAAAATTCCAATCTTTGTTGGCCAGGACATCTTTCAACCGCAATATTACGCATCAGTACTGCTTACCGCGCCCCTGGTTTTGCTGGGCGCTTTAGGCGGTAAGAAATTCCTGGAATGGGTGCCGCAAATCTGGTTTAACCGGATCATTCTTTTTTTTACTGGATTTGCAGGCTTGTGGTTAATCATTCGATATTTTCTAAATTAAATCAGGGTGTAAAATTCAGTCTTAATTCAGTTATTGCTGTTTAACCTGATCTGAACTGTAAAATGACAACCCGGAGAGTAAGCGAAATGTATAGCAGGGCTTTACACGTAGTGTGCTTGTTGCTGGTGTCAGTGATAATGACATCTTGTGCAGTAAATCCTGTGACTGGACGTAATGAAATCTCCCTGGTTTCCGAGGCCCAGGAAATAGCCATTGGTGAGCAGCAATATGGTCCGTCCAGTCAAAGCCAGGGCGGCGAATTTATTGTCGATCCTGTACTCACTGAATACGTGGACACGGTTGGTCAGCGTATCGCTTCTGTCAGTGATCGCCCCCTGGATTATGAATTCATCGTTTTAAACAACTCGGTACCCAATGCCTGGGCATTGCCTGGTGGAAAAATTGCTGTGAATCGCGGACTCTTGATGGAATTGAATAACGAGGCGGAACTGGCGGCAGTACTGGGCCATGAGGTAGTGCATGCTGCCGCAAGACATGGTGCCCAGGCCATGACACGCGGCACCTTGTTCCAGGGAGCCCTGGCTGTTGGTGCAATCGCCATGCAGGATAATGAATATGCCGATTACATTGTTGGCGCGTCACAGTTGGGTTTACAATTGATTAATCAGCGTTATGGCAGGGATGCCGAGAGGGAAGCGGATTATTTTGGCATACAGTACATGGTACGAGCCGGTTACGATCCAGTTGCAGCAATCAGTCTACAGGAAACATTTGTTCGTCTTTCGGAGGGTCGCAGTCAGGGTTGGCTCGATGGACTTTTTGCCAGTCATCCTCCCTCCATGGAGCGTGTTGAAAACAATCGCGCTCTTGTCAATGAGCTCTCCCCGCAACTGGCTGGGCGCGACCTGGAAACAGGTGAGTTGCGCTATCAGCAGGCCATGGCCTTTTTACAGGAGAATCAGGATGCCTATGCTTTGTTCGATGAGGCCGAGCGCGCTATCGCAGATGATGATCTTGATATTGCCTTGCTGAATCTCGATGCTGCAATTGGCATGGTTCCCTCAGAAGCCCGCTTTTCCGGATTAAAGGGCGATATTCAGCTGTACCAGGAAGATTACCGTGATGCGATCAATACCTATGATGAGGCCATAGCCCGGGATCCAAATTATTTCGATTACTACCTGGGCAGGGGAGTGGCCTGGTCAAGGCTGGGTAACCGTGGGTTGGCAAAAAGTGACCTGGAACAAAGTTCTTCCCTGTTGCCTACAGCCATTGCAATGAACGAATTGGGAAAGATAGCCCTTGCTGACAATGACAGGCAGCTGGCCAAACAATATTTCCAGGAAGCAGCTGGCGGTGGTGGTAGTGTCGGAAGGGAAGCTGCGTTAAGTTTCACAAGAATTGATGTGGCAGATAATCCTGCCAACTATGTTTCAGCCCAGGCTTTTGCGAATCGTGAAGGACGGATTTACACAAGGGTTATTAATAACACCGGATTCAATCTCAGGGATATTCAAATAACTGTAGCTGCGGTGATTGGCAGCAATGTTCGCAGCCAGTCCTTGCGACTTGAATCACTTGAACCCAACGACTACAGGGATATATACAGTGGAATGCGATTCCCCGAGAGTCAGTTGTGGACAGAGGATCAGATGAATGCTGAAGTCCTCAGTGCTGGCGTTGAATAAAAGTTGAATAAAAGTTGAATAAATCAGGAATAGATTTGGCCTGAAATACTTTTCGATTCAGCCCCTGGCCTGCTGAATTTCCACGTATTCCAGGAATTTTAAAATCTCTTCATAGGGCTGGAAACCGGTCGCCATGTAGGAGCCAGCGATAAAACTTGGCACACCGCTGATCTGCAACTGTCTCGCCCGCGCCCAGGCACCATCTACATTGTCACTGTAACTTCTTTCATTAATAACTTTTTCTGCTGAGGATACATCAAGCCCGGTTGCATCAACGACATCCATCAGGACTTGCTTGTTTGCCAGGTTTTGGTCCTTGGCGAAATAGGCCCTGTACAGTGCACGATGAAATGCCTTTGCCTTGTTCGAAGCAACCTGGTCATCTGCCCACATGCCCAGTTCCTGTGCAAGCCTGCTGTTGTAGGTCATGGTGCGATCACAGTGTTCCAGACCTAACTCATCCATCAGGCCGTAGAGGCGTTCATGCACTGCATCGAGATTTGGACCAAGAAAGGACTCTAGCAGAAGCCCTTCCTTTGGTGTATCCGGATGCAGTGGAAATGGTGACCAGCGTACTTCGACTTCCCTGTTGGAGGCTTCAAGTTTTTCAATGACGCCACTGGCCAGGTAACACCATGGGCAGACATAGTCGGTAAAAACTTCCATAACAAGTGTATTGTTTTCAGACATTGAGTATTCCCTTCAAAACCGGGGGAATAATAGCAGAGATTATTCGAAGGGTTGGGGTGTGGGCGTGTCAGGACCTGAAGGAGGTAGTATTGGCATGACAATCTGCGGCAGCTCACCGGTCAGGGATTTCAGGAAAGCGACAACTTTTGCATTACCGGTTCTTGAAAATTTTCGGTTCAATTGTACCCAGGCCATGGTGTCCACGGCTTCTTCCAGGTTCCAGATACTGCCATCATGAAAATAGGGGTAGGTCAGTTCAATATTGCGCAGGGAGGGAACCTTGAAACGAAGCCTGTCAGAGCGTGAACCTGTTACAGCCTGGCGACCAATGGAAGGGTTTTCGGTTTCAAATCGATTGAATGAACCCATTTTCTGATATGCCTGTCCACCAACAGCCGGACCGTTGTGGCAACCTGCGCAACCTGTCAGCTTGAACAACCGGTAGCCTTCTTTTTCGGTTTCATTGAGGGCATCTTCGTCACCTTTCAGGAATAGGTCAAAGGGTGAATTTGGGGTAACCAGTGTCCTTTCAAACTCAGCGATGGCATCTGTCACCATATCAATATGGATTTGATCGCTGCCAAAAACTGTTTCGAATTCATTCACATAACCGGGGATGGTTTGCAGGACTTCCACAGCCAGCTCATGGGAGGACGCCATTTCACCAGGATTGGCAATCGGCCCGCCTGCCTGTTCCACGAGATCCCTGGCTCTGCCATCCCAGAATTGAGCGATACTGTAGACAGCGTTGTATACAGTCGGCGCATTAATCGGACCACGTGCCCACTGATGTCCAATTGAAGAAACCAGGTTGTCGGTGCCGCTGAGCATCAGGTTGTGACATGAATTGCAGGATATCCAGCCTGATTTGGAAAGCCTGGGGTCAAAAAAGAGCTTTTTCCCAAGCTCCACCTTTCCTTCATTGAGATTAGCCGGCACTTCTATTGGTGAAATAGGCTCGGCAGCACTGGTATGCAAAGATAGGGATACCACAATGCAGGCAAGGAGAATTCTCAGGGCTTTCCGGGTATGCATAATACTCAGTTATTCAGGCTATCTGTCGATTATTGTACACATTAAGAGCAAAACTGTGATGATCCATATCAACGTGCCATCACATATAAAAACACCTTATTTGAAGTATACTTAAGCGCTGTCTTAAAGATTGATACAAACAAGGAAATTTTTTGAAAGTCATTAATAAACAAAAACTTTCCCAGGAAATGAAAGCACTGTTCAATACCCTCAAAGACGAGGGTTTCCAGTCAGTCACTGAGGAAGAATTCAGTGAAAAACTGGATGTTATTCTGGACAGCGAAGGGCATGCCTTTGTCCAGGCTGGCAGCAAATTCGTCAGTGTTCTGATCAGTGACCTGAGGGGTTTTACATCTCTGCTTGAGAAAGTGGCCCCAGGCCTCATCATTGAACTGCTCAATGAATATTTCAGCATAATGGTTGAAATTATTGACCGCCATGGTGGTTACATTGACAAGTTTATCGGAGATTCCATATTCGCCCTTTTTGATGCAACCAGTGCCTCCAATCACGGCATATTGGACGTGCTCATCTGTGCCATTGAAATGCAGGTTGCAATGAACAAGGTCAACAGAAAAGCCAAAGAACTGGGTATTGACAGTATTTACATGGGTATTGGTATCAATACCGGCGAAGTACTGACAAGTGTGTTGGGATCGGATATCTACAGGGAATACACGGTAATCGGGAACAATGTGAATCTTGCTTCCAGGGTAGAGGCCTATACATTGAGAGGGCAGATACTGATTTCTGAAAATACCTATCGCTATACCAACAGCCAGATCGAAATAGGTGAGGTAAATGAAGTGAACGCCAAGGGGATGAGGGCGCCACTTAAGCTGTATGAGCTCAAGGCAGTGACTCATCCGGAACGCCTGGAACTGCCAAAAAGGGAAAAAAGGAAGGCGCCACGTATCAAGATCAATGTTCCTTTCAGTTTCCAGGTGCTGGATTGCAAGAATGTGTTGCCGGATGTCCACAAAGGTGAAGTTGTTGATGTCAGCTACGGTGGTGTTCTGATCATTGTGGACAAAGAACTGGAAGCGTTTGCTGATTTAAAAATGACGCTAACGCTTACACCTTTTAGCGATGAGCCACTGGAAATTTATGCCAAGACTCTTTATGCAGTAGAATCGGAAGGACGCTTGAAAGCCGGTCTTGAATTTACCATCATTGATGATAATGCCAGCGAAGCTGTAAAAAATTTCGTCGACAGTCTTATTTAAACTGAATTACCTGTTTTTGCGAGGGGAAAATTGAAAACTATAATTTCCTGGCAGCATATTGTTGCTTTCATTGTTATTTTCATGGGGTTTTTTATGACGACAACTATGACGACAGCGCATGCAGCTGACAGCTCGGTACCGGTAAGACTGGATAAAAACAAGATGGCTGGTCTTGATCTTACTGCTATTCCCCCTGATGCCTACATAGATATCCTTGAGGAAGGTGAGCTCAATATGCGAGTGGCTACGCTTTTTGAAGGGGCTGAATTGCGCGTATCCATTTTTGAGTCGACACCGGCCAAAACCAATCACCGCACACGCCCAACAGATATCGATGAATTCGTTACTGTGCTCAGTGGCAAACTTATCCTCACTGAGCCAGATGGTACTGCCCATGAATTTCTGCCTGGCGATTCCCTGGTACTTCCTGTGGGCTTCACAGGCACCTGGGAAATGCAGGGGAACTATCGTGAACTTGTCGTGTTGATGCAGAAGTAATTTTAGGGAGCAATTCGTTATGAAAGGTAAAATCGCCTTCGAAGAACATATGGCCATCCCGGAAACCACCGGAGAAACACGGGACTTTGCAGGAGAGTCTTCTGACTTTGATGAATTCACAAGGGAGATTCTTGATCTTGATGATATGCGTCTGAAGTACATGGATCAGACGGGAATCGAAATGGCGATACTTTCTCTCAATGCTCCTGGTGTGCAGTCAATCCTGGATACTGATGAGGCAATTGAAATAGCACGCAAAGGCAACGAAGCTATGGCGGGTGCCATTGAGCGCCATCCCACGCGTTACCGGGCTTTTGCGGCCCTGCCAATGCAGGATCCTGTAGCTGCTGCCGCTGAGTTGGAAAGATGTGTCAAGGAGCTCGGGTTCAAAGGGGCCATGGTCAATGGCTTCACCCAGAAAGATGATCCTGATTCTGCGATTTATTATGACATTCCGGAGTACAGGGAATTCTGGCAGACAGTGGCAGATCTGGATGTACCGTTTTACCTGCATCCGCGGATGCAGATTCCATCACAGTCAAAAAATATGATGGATCATCCCTGGCTCCGATCATCACCCTGGGGCTTTACGGTGGAAACCGGCACGCATGCCTTGCGCTTATGTGGATCAGGCCTGTTTGAAGATGTGAAAAACCTCAAGGTCATCATTGGTCACCTGGGAGAATTCATTCCCTATAACCTGTGGCGAATGGATGCGCGTATGGAATTTTCGCCTCGTGGCTATCGTGGCAAGAAACCTCTCGGGCATTATTTCCGTGAAAATTTCTATGTCACTACATCCGGCAATTTTCATGATTCCACGTTCAGGTGCTGTCTTGATGAGTTGGGTAAAGACCGCTTGTTCTTTTGTGCGGATTATCCTTTCGAGCGCATGGAAGATGCCGCGGACTGGTTTGATAATACGCAGGTGATTACCGATGAGGAGCGTCTGCAGATAGGCCGGAAAAACGCAATAGAGTTATTTAATCTCGATCTAGATTAACTCTTTATTTGTCATTCTTCAGGCTGCATCGGCGGCATGCCTAACTGCTGCCGAATAATCGGACGGTAATTGTTAAGGTTGTATTCCACCAGGTCGACAATTTTGTCCCGGCTGTCCTCGATGGAGTGTGTATCTTCATCAAACCACATCACTCCTTGCCAGACCGGTAAAGAACGGCTCGCATCCAAAATGAATCCCACAATATGTATCACTGCGCGTGAGTTGAAATTGTGACCGCGGTAGTCGTCAACAAATTCGGCGATGGTCTGGTAATTTTCCGGAGTAAGGAAATCCTGCACGCTTTCAATGGTAGCTTCCCGGCCAATGTCGACGGGACGAATAATCAGGACTGCATCGTAACCTGCTTCAGCTAATGTTGTTCGTACTGTACGAGTATCAATATCATCGACATTACGGATCACGCGATAACTCGGAGCGACCTGGTAGCCATTATCTTCCAGTCGTCTGGTTAGAGAGTTTTCAAGCTGGCGTCTGCTTTCACGATCAACATCAAGAACGAGAATGGCAAAGCTGACACTGCCGAGTTCGTTTTGGGCAGATGCAGAGAGAGATAAAACTGTAGCGACTACAAAAAGGATAGTGGAGAAAATATTTTTCATAGTATTAGCCCTCTTGAAAAAGGAATGCTGCACATTCCGGCCGACTGTATGTAAATCTTGTGTAATTGCGAAAATTGAAGTTTTACTTATTTTTAGATGATATTTGGTACCGGAGGCCGGACTTGAACCGGCACGCTATCACTAGCATCGGATTTTGAATCCGACGTGTCTACCAATTTCACCACTCCGGCACTAATCAGAACGGACTTTTTAAACATATAAAGGCAAACAGGCCGGCATTATACCAGTGTCCAAATCGTAATGACCACATAACTAATGCTTCATCCTTTGATCCTGTATCTTGTATCCTTTATCTATGAAACTGAGTGAATTCCATTTTGATCTTCCTGAAGAGTTGATAGCCCTCCACCCGCCTGAGAACAGGACGGATAGTCGCCTGCTTCATCTTGACAGGAAAAGTGGCCAGATCAGCCATCGGCATTTCCCGGACCTTCTTGATTTACTCCACCCCAATGACCTGATGGTGTTCAATAACACGCGGGTTATTGCGGCGAGAATATTTGGTCAAAAGGAAACAGGCGGTAAGGTGGAAATTCTGTTGGAAAGAGTGCTGGATGAATTGCGGGCGCTGGCGCAGATCAGGGCCAGTAAATCTCCGAAACCAGGTGGCACTCTTCTGATTCCGACTCCTGAGGGGGAAAGCTCGGCGGTTGTTGAGGGGCGGGAAGATGACTTTTTCATTCTGAAGTTTGCTGAACCGGTGATAGCGGTTTCGGAAAAAGCAGGGCATATGCCATTGCCACCTTATATCAAAAGAGAAGATGAGTCGTCAGACTTTGACCGCTATCAAACCGTATATGGAGAAAAAGAAGGTGCCGTTGCTGCGCCCACTGCAGGATTGCATTTTGATGAACCACTTCTGGAGGCTATAAAAGCCAAAGGTGTTGATATTGCCAAGGTTACCCTTCATGTAGGTGCCGGGACATTTCAACCGGTAAGAACCAGCGTAATAGAAGAGCACAAGATGCATGCGGAGTATCTTGAAGTCAGCGAAGCTGTCTGTAACCAGGTTAATGCATGCCGGGAAAGGGGAGGCAGGGTAATAGCCGTTGGCACTACATCAGTGCGCTGTCTTGAAACCGCCGCGCAATCAGGGGAAATCAGACCTTATACCGGAGATACGCGGATATTCATTTATCCAGGTTATGAATTCAGGGCTGTTGATGGGTTGATCACAAATTTCCATTTGCCGGAATCCACGCTGATCATGCTTGTGTCGGCTTTTGCTGGTAGGGAAAACATACTTGAAGCCTACAGGAGTGCCGTAAAGGAAAATTATCGCTTCTTCAGTTATGGCGATGCGATGTTTATAGCGTAGACGTTTTTTGTATTTGCTATGGGATATACCGGATCTGGATGCCGACACTATCCTGGTTAATCAGCAAATCGGAAATCACCACGACTGTATCGCCACTTTCAAATCCTGCCTTGTCCTTGAGTTCATTGAATGCCCTGCTCAGGGTTTCTTCCGGCGCTTTACTGAACTCAATTTTGAATGGATACAGATTGCGGTTCAGTGTCATTAGTCGGCGTGTTACGCCAATATTGGTGAAAGCAAAAATAGGTGTTCCCGGATGGGAGTCGGTGACGTAGTTTGCCATGATGCCGTGGCGTGTTACGACGACGAGGCCTTTCACACGCATGTCGTCTGCCAGCTCTACTGCATTGGCTGCCAGGTGGGCTTTATCATTTGCCTTGTCGAGATTGGCGGTAAATCGAAGTCCCCGTTTTCTTTCCGAAGCCAATGCAATGTCATTCATGAATTTTACACACCTGACCGGATGTTTACCGACGGTGGTCTCACCAGACAGCATGATGGCGTCGGCTTCCTCGTATACGGCGTTGGCGACATCAGTTACCTCGGCACGGGTAGGGATGGGGTTGTCAATCATGGATTCCAGCAAGTGAGTGGCCACGATAACGCGACGTCCGTGCTCGGCACATAACCTGACAATTCTACGCTGAACGTTGGGCAGTTCAGCGAGATCAATTTCCACACCAAGATCGCCGCGGGCCACCATGATGCCGTCAGAAACCTTGATAATTTCTTCTAGGTTTCGCAATCCCTGCTGGTCCTCTATCTTGGCGATGACCTTCATGGTTTGCGCTTTTTCAGGATTAGTGGACTCCATGAGCTCGCGTAACTCGATGATGTCCTTGGCTTCACGGACAAATGAAAGCGCAATGAAATCCACTTCTCTTTCCATGGCGAACAGGATGTCTTCCTTATCCTTTGGGGTCATGGAAGGAAGGTTGACGCGTATGCCTGGCAGGTTGACGTGTTTCTTGCTGCCAAGAACACCGCCATCAATCACTTTGCAGCGCATCAACGGTGCATTTTTTTCAAGGACTTCAAGGTTGATCAGGCCATTATCGACAGTGATCTTGTCACCAACATTTACGGTGTCTATCAGTTCGTCATAATTAATACGAAACGATGACTCTTCCACGTCTACGCCATCGCGTACAGATATCGAGATTTCATCACCGGTTTTCAGATTAAGGTCACTTTCCAAGACGCTGGTACGAATTTCCGGACCCTGGGTATCCAGCAGGATGCCCACCGGATAGGTGGTTTCCTTATTCAGCTCCACGATGTGATCAATGATGCGGTCAGCCCATTTGTGGGTGGCATGGGACATATTGAGGCGAATGATATTCATGCCCGCCTCGTACATCCCTTTCAGCATGTCGTAGTTGCTGGTAGCGGGACCAACCGTGCAGATTATTTTGGTTTTGCGCATTGAAAATACCGTGGAGAAATTGCGTGATAATCATAGCATTTAAGCTGTAAGCCACAAGTCTCAAGTCACAAGCAGGCCAATAAATTTATTAATTTGCAGCTTGCGGCCTGTTGCTTGAGGCTTAAGTCGGGAATGCCAATTCCCGACGAGGATTGGTATAATCGCCGCTCTTTTATTTACAGCTACTCTCAATTTCTCACTTATTCACAGGAACTTTATCGATGAAATCTCCAGTCAGGGTTGCCGTCACTGGCGCAGCCGGTCAAATCAGTTATTCACTTCTCTTCAGGATTGCTGCCGGCGAAATGCTAGGCAAGGACCAGCCTGTCATCCTGCAGATGCTTGAAATAACTCCTGCCCTGGAGGCACTCAAGGGTGTCGCCATGGAACTTGAAGATTGCGCATTTCCGCTGGTGCAGGGCATGGTGCAGACTGATGATCCAAATGTTGCATTCAAGGATGCGGATTACTGCCTGCTGGTAGGAGCTCGTCCCCGTGGACCGGGAATGGAGCGCAAGGATTTGCTGGAAGCCAATGCAGCAATCTTCTCCGTGCAGGGCAAGGCGATCAATGATCATGCAAGCCGCGATGTAAAAGTGATTGTTGTGGGGAATCCGGCCAATACCAATGCCCTGATTGCCTATCGTAACGCCCCTGATCTTGATCCTGGGCAGTTCACAGCCATGACCAGACTTGATCACAACAGGGCAATGGCTCAGCTGGCGAACAAAACCGGCAAGCACAGCACAGATGTGGAAAGCATGATCATTTGGGGCAACCACTCAGCGACTCAGTACCCAGATATACATCACTGCAAGGTAGCGGGTGAAGAGGCGACTTCACTGGTGGAACAGGATTGGGTGGAAAGCGACTTTATTCCTACAGTCCAGCAGCGTGGTGCGGCCATCATCAAGGCAAGGGGGCTTTCCAGTGCAGCCTCTGCAGCCAATGCAGCAATTGAACATATGCGTGACTGGGCCCTGGGCACAAATGGCAGCATTGTCAGCATGGCGATCCCTTCCGATGGCAGTTATGGTATTGCGGAAGGACTTGTCTATTCGTTCCCGGTCACCTGTGAAAATGGGCAGTACTCAATTGTTCAGGGCCTAGAGATCAATGATTTCAGCAGGGACCTGATGGACAAATCGGCTACAGAGCTTTCTGAAGAACGTGACGGAGTCGCCGAGCTTCTTCCTTGATTGCGTTCCAAGCTGCAAGCCACAAGCACCAGGCTGAAAGCTTCTGCGATCTGTCTGAAGCTTGTAGCCTGTTGCCTGTAGCCGGCCCCGTCATCATTACATGAAATTTGAGCATCTCAGCACCGACTCGCAAGCACGGCGTGCTCGGCTAATCTTTGAGCGGGGGCCCGTCGATACACCTGCCTTTATGCCCGTAGGAACCTATGGCTCGGTCAAGGGCCTTTCCCCTGAACAGGTCGCATTAACAGGTGCGCAAATTGTGTTGGGCAATACATTTCATCTGATGCTGCGGCCGGGCACAGATATTATCCAGGCCCATGGCGATCTTCATGATTTCATGGGTTGGGACAAGCCCATCCTGACAGATTCCGGCGGTTTCCAGGTATTTAGCCTGGGAGAGTTGCGCAAGATTTCCGAAGAGGGTGTTGAATTCCGATCACCGATTGATGGCGACAAGGTTAATCTGAATCCGGAAAAAGCTATTGAGGTTCAGCACAAGCTTGGTTCTGACATCATCATGGTCTTTGATGAATGCACGCCTTATCCCGCTAGTGAAGAAGTGGCACGGGAGTCCATGGAGCTGTCCATGCGCTGGGCGGTGCGTTGTAAAAAAGCGCATGGGGATAACCCGTCTGCTCTATTTGGAATTGTCCAGGGAGGCATGTATCCCAATCTGCGTCGTGAATCCCTGGAAGCGCTGATCGATATAGGTTTTGATGGTTATGCCATTGGCGGTATGTCAGTGGGTGAACCCAAAGAGGAAATGTGGGCGGTTCTGGATGAAATCGTCCACCTGATGCCAGAGGACAAACCTCGTTATCTGATGGGGGTGGGTACACCGGCAGACCTGGTGGAGTCGGTGGCAAGGGGCATAGATATGTTTGATTGTGTCATGCCGACGCGGAATGCCCGTAACGGGTACCTGTTTACTTCAAGAGGGCTGCTGAAGCTCAGAAACAGTAAATACAGGGACGATCTGGCACCAATTGATGAAAATTGTGCCTGTTACACTTGTAATAACTTCAGCAGGTCCTATTTACATCATATGGATAAATGCAAAGAGATACTCGGCGCACAACTAAACACCATCCATAACCTGCATTACTACCAGAGCCTGATGGCTGATTTGCGCGGGGCTATAGAACAGGGTACATTGGCGCGCTTTGTCAAATCCTTCCATGAAAAGCAGCAGGAACTGGAAGCCGGACAAGAATAAAATGGCTGTCAAAAGACAGCCAATAATACTAACGAAACAGATGACGGAACTTTTCCGGTTCCGAAATATATACGGGGATATCCATGGATTTCTTTATTAATTCCGCATACGCCCAGGCCGAGGCTGGTGCAGATCAGCCTTCAGCGATGTTCAATTTAATTTTCTTTGGTGGTTTTGCACTGATTTTTTATTTCCTGATCTGGCGACCCCAGTCAAAAAGATCCAAGGAACATCGTGATTTGATGTCCAGCCTGAACAAGGGTGATGAAGTCATGACCAATGGCGGCATCATGGGAAAACTCACCAAGGTGGACGATAATTACATTGTGCTTCAGATTCACGATAACGTTGAGATTAAGATGCAGAAATCCAGTATCTCAGCGGTGTTGCCGAAAGGTACTCTCAAGTCCATATAAGCAAGTCCATATAAGCACCTGCACATACAATACTTATGTTGAATAAATATCCACTCTGGAAAAACCTGCTCATACTCTTCATTGTTGTCATGGGTATTGTGTACGCGACGCCTAATTTTTATGCGCCTGATCCAGCCATACAGATTTCCCATGACAGCGGCATTGTTGATCAGAGTGCACTGGACAGTGCGGTTTTTGCTCTTGGTGCAGATGGTATTGAGTATTTTGACCCGGTTCTGGAAGATGGTAATGCCCTGATCCGATTAAGAAACGCGGATGAACAAAGCAGGGCGCAACAAGTGGTCAACCTGGATTTGCCCGAAGAATATATCGTGGCCTTGAACATGGCACCCAACACTCCCGGCTGGCTTGATTCACTTGGTGCCGGACCCATGACTTACGGACTTGATTTGCGCGGCGGTGTGCATTTCCTGATGGAAGTGGACATGGAGGCTGCTGTGTATAAGCAGCTTACCGACTCTGCAGCCAGTATGCGGACCCTGTTCAGGGAGGAAGGATTACGATACAGGCCACCACTGGAAGTGGATGATAACAATCGTATCGCTGTCCAGTTCACCAATGCCGAAACCCGCAGTGCTGCCATTGACCTTATTCGTGATGAGTTTCCTGATTTTCTTTTCAGAACCAGTGAAAGCGGCGGTAACTACTTCCTTTATTACACCATGAGTGAATTGGCGATGCTGCAACTGCAGGATTATGCCTTGCAGCAAAACCTGACTACGTTGCGTACTCGTGTTGACGAACTTGGTGTGAAAGAGCCCAAGGTGCAACCTATGGGTAACAGCCGAATCATCATTGAATTGCCGGGAATCCAGGACACTACCCGCGCAAAGGATCTGATCAGTGCTGTAGCTACCCTGCAGTTTCACCTGGCGGCTGAGCCCGGGGCAGCACCTGGCACAACAATGGAATATATCGATCCGAGAACCGGAGGTCCTTTGCTGGTTGATCGGGACATTATTATCAGTGGTGAAAATATCACCCAGGCACAGACATCCTTTGATCCACAGTCCAGTTTGCCCCAGGTCCAGATATCACTGGATGCTGTAGGAGCACGTCAATGGAATGAAGCAACAAGGGCCAATATAGGTCGTCGTACACCAATATTATTGATTGAAACCAAGACCCGAACTGTCACGGAAAGAGATGAGAGTGGTGAGTTGGTATCCCGTTCAGAGCCCTATACAGAAGAACGAGTGATCAGTGCCCCGACAATCCAGGCAGCACTAGGCAGGCAGTTTGTGATTACCGGTATTCCCACGATCCAGGAAGCCAACGATATAGCATTGCTGATTCGATCCGGTGCGCTTGCAGCGCCAATGTATTTTCTTGAGGAATATGCGATAGGTCCCAGCCTTGGGCAGGACAATATCAATCGTGGCCTGATGTCAGTCCAGATAGGTATGGGCATGGTGCTGATTTTCATGCTGGTGTATTACAGACTTTGCGGACTCGCTGCGAATATCGCCCTGGTAGTTAACCTGATGCTGTTGGTTGCAGTCATGTCAATTATCGGCGGCACACTGACGTTACCGGGTATAGCGGGAATCGTGTTGACGGTGGGTATGGCCGTGGATGCCAATGTTCTTATTTTTGCCAGAATAAGGGAAGAACTGCGCAATGGTATGCCTGTGCAAAAAGCCATAGACGGCGGTTTTGGCAGGGCATTCGTAACGATTCTTGATGCAAACATTACTACCTTCCTGGTTGCCATCATTCTTTATTCAATAGGTACAGGCCCGGTTCGTGGGTTTGCAGTCACATTGTCGATCGGCATTCTTACCTCCATGTTCACAGCCATTATGGTGACTCGTGCCATTATTAACCTGGTCTATGGTGGTCGTAATGTGAAAAGAATTTCCATTGGCGTGAAGGTCCCAGAAGCAGGTGCAACAGCATGAGTGAGATGAAAACCATCAATTTCATGGGACTGAGAAAATTCAGTACGATATTTTCTGCGTTGCTAATCCTGCTTTCCATAGGTTCATTTGTCGTCAATGGCATGCATTTTGGCCTGGATTTCACCGGTGGAACACAAATCCAGGTGTCTTATTCAGAAACGCCCGATCTGGAAGAGATTCGCTCAATTATCAGTGATGCGGGATATACCAATTTTGAGGTGGTGAACTTCAGAACAGACCAGGACTTGCAAATCCGTATCCAGGAAACCGGCGTTTCAGAAGGTGACCAGGAGGCTGGGCCGGGAGATGCATCCCTGGTTGCCGACGAAGTAGTTGCTTTACTGCAGTCCAACACCAATGCCGATGTTGAGCGCCTGGGCTCAGGTTTCATTGGTTCCCAGGTCGGTGAAGAGCTTCGGGAGCAGGGTGGTCTTGGCATGCTTGTCGCGCTGATCATGATCATGATTTACATCGCGTTGCGTTTCCAGTTCAAGTTTTCAGTCGGTGCCGTTGCTGCGCTTGCCCACGATGTGACGATCACGCTTGGATTCTTTTCCCTGATGCAGATTGATTTTGATTTGACGGTGCTGGCAGCATTACTGGCAGTGATTGGTTATTCCCTGAACGACACCATCGTTGTTTCTGACAGGATCCGTGAAAATTTTCGGATACTCAGGAAGAGTGACCCTGTCGAGCTTATCAATATCTCCATTACACAGACATTCAGCAGAACCATTATTACCTCGTTAACAACATTATTTGTGCTGCTTGCCCTGTTTATCTTTGGTGGGGAGATGATCAAGGGATTTGCCATTGCCCTGATCGTGGGTGTGTTGATTGGTACCTATTCTTCCATTTATGTGGCGGCAAACGTGTTGTTGTATATGCATATTTCCAAGGAAGATCTTATGCAGCCGATTAAAGAAGGTGAAGAACTGGATTCTCTTCCTTAATTTATTATTTCTATCTTTCAATTTTCCTAAATATGTTTTCCCTTTCCA
>Ga0181559_10000512_pt1 | contig 35848 bp, 30 predicted proteins | sample 011ome_21_FD_133752 | JGI IMG/M metagenome (GOLD analysis project Ga0181559, IMG submission 133752) | Coastal salt marsh microbial communities from the Groves Creek Marsh, Skidaway Island, Georgia - 011508AT metaG (megahit assembly) | ecosystem: Environmental > Aquatic > Marine > Intertidal... | reverse complement strand
TTTAAAATCCTCCGCCGTTTTCGTCTACTGCGGCATCCTCCTGTTTATAGGCTACCTGGCCTCGAAGCGAATGCACGACATTCGCGACTATTATGCCGGCGGTAAAAAACTGGGTTTTATCAATGTGGCCTTTTCCGCCCGTGCCACCGGCGAGTCCGCCTGGTTGTTGCTGGGGGTTACCGGCACCGGCTTTGCCTTTGGCCTGCAGGGCTTGTGGATCATGGCCGGTGAGTTGCTTGGCGTGGGGCTCGCCTGGTACTGGATGGCCAAACCCTTCAAACGCCTGACTGACCACTACGACAGCGTCACCATTCCGGACTACCTGGAATCGCGTTTCCAGGATAACGGGCATGGTCTTAGACTGATTGCCGCAGCAGCCCTGGTGGTCTTTGTGCCTATCTACGCCGGCTCCCAGGTCTTTGCCACCGGCAAGGCCTTCAATGCCTTTCTCGATATCAATCATTACCTGGGTGCCACCATAGGTTTTCTGGTCGTTCTGCTCTATATCACCAGGGGTGGTTTTATTGCCGTGGTATGGTCGGATGTGTTCCAGGGGCTGCTCATGGTGACTGGCCTGGTGTTGTTACCCCTGGTCGGTATCCTGGAAGCCGGTGGTATCACCAATATTTTCAATACACTGGCCGCGGAGTTTCCCGGCCATCTGACCATGACAGGGGGGCAGGGCTGGACCACGCTGGCGTTATTCCAGACACTGGGTTTTCTTGCCATCGGCATCGGTTTTCTTGGCTCACCTCAGGTATTCGTGCGCTTTATTTCCATTCGCGATGAAGACCAGATCAACAAGGGCGCGATGGTGGCCCTGGCCTGGACCTTTCTGGCCGATACCGGGGCAGTGCTGCTGGGCATGACGGGCAGGGCGCTGTTCACGGATGCCGACCTGGGTTTTGATCCCGATAACATACTGCCGGTGATGTCCCAGGCATTGCTGTTGCCATTTTTTGCCGGTGTCTACATCGCCATGGTGCTCTCGGCAATCATGTCCACGATCGATTCCCTGCTGGTAGTGGCTTCAAGTTCTGCGGTGCGTGATTACTGGCAAAAGACCCGGCACCCGGATATGAGTGATGAGTTGCTCATGTCACTGAGTCGCAAGGTGACTGTGGTGCTGGCCCTTCTGTCGTTCGGGATCGGCATCGGCATTCTGATGTATGACATCGACAACGGCATTTTCTGGGTCGTTATTTTCGGCTGGTCCGGCATCGCTGCCACGTTCTGCCCCGTCATCATCCTCAGCCTGTGCTGGCGCAAAATGACGGCGTTGGCGGCAAAGTGCGCCATGATCACCGGTTTCCTGGCGACCATCGTCTTCAAGTTCGTGGTACCGCCACTGTTTGTGGCTGCGGGTTGGGAAAACGGGGTCACCTACCTGAATGCCCTGGATGTGCTGCTGCCAGCCTTTGTGGTATCCGCCATCGTGGCGATATTGGTCAGTGTTTCAGACAAACGCAACATACCGGCTGTAAATCAGGACTGACAGTTTTTTCAGGGTGCAGCATTCGCCTGTTGCAGCATCTGCTGCCAGTTGCGGTCATAGTACTCCTGCATTTCCGGGGTCACTCCCTGGCACAGGTTGCAGGATGAGGCGCAGACCATGGCACCCGGGCAGGTGCTGCACATAGCCGTCCCGAAGTCTGCACTGCAACTCCCCAGGTAATTATCCTGGCAGGCCTGGCCAGGGTTGATGTTACAGCGATCGTACTGCTGTGCCGCCAGCAGGGAGCCTGGAATGGATGAAGTCTTCAAGGCGGGCGGTAGACGCTGGGCCAGATCCAGCACTTTGGCCAGGTCCGCCGGCTGTCCGCTGTTGGCCAGCGCATTGAATTCATTGACTGCCTGGGAGGCTTCCTAGGTGAGAGCAATGCCAGCCGGCACGGCAATGGCAGGTACCGGCAAAACTGTTGGAGCCTGCGATATAGCAGGCTGTGGCTGTGTTGGCGGAATCGTGGCGCCGGGACCGCAGGGGGTGACTGCTGTCACGGCCTGTGGGGCGATCATGCATGCGGCCTGGTTAGCACTGCCAATGGGCACGGAAAAACTGACGATACTTTCTGTCAGCACCGCCCCAGGACTGATACTGCCAGTAAGCGAGAATTCATCATGGAGCGCATTCGCGATGCTGACGCCCTCTATACCCTGACAGTCATTGCTGGCACAGACATGCAGGGCTGGATGATAGCCGGCATCTGTCTGACTGCCTGAGGTTTCTAACACCAGGCTCAAGTCCACATAATCATGCCCGAGGCTGACGCGGGTCCTGTCTGCCAGGGTACTGCAGTCACTGACGGCTCCCAGGGCCAGTTCAGCCTGAATACTCTCACGCAAGGCATCATAACTCAGCAGCACCTCGGAAGCCTGTGACTTGCGTAGGAAGTAATCGTAGGTAGGCACAGCCACTGCACCGAGCAGTGCGACGATGGCGATCGTGAACATCAGCTCCAGCAGGGTGAAGCCGGTTTTTCTGGAATGGGCTAGGGTGGAATTAGCGTAGATCATGTTTCACATTAATAGGGTCTCTGGCCGGCTGCGATCTGAGCGTCATAGTCGGCAACATTACGGCATGCGCCCTGGACACGATCCTGGTAGTTTTGCTTCAACTGGGCATACAGTCCCCAGAAAAGGGATTCCCTGACGGCATCCGAGGCCGGTTCAGTATAGCCACAGTATACCTGGCACATTTCTGCCATGTAGCAAAAGGATGCCGCATCCGTAATCTGGTTACCTTGTAGGTCTATCGGGCACATACCTTGTCCAAAATCCAGAGAGCATGTCGGGCCATAGAGGTCGGTGCCAACTGGTTGGATATCGTCACAGATCTGTTTTGCAGAAGTGAAAGCGGATGTGGGCAAGCCAATTGGATCGCCAGTGGATAACACAGCGGAAAGAGAATTCACCAGAGAGACATCCTGGGTCAACCTATCCAGCACGTTAGCCACCTCTTGTTGCTTGGTAGGCTCCACCGCACCAAGAGCATTGAGCACTTCGGGCGGCTGCGGGTTGGCCGGCTGCACTACCGGGGGCGGGTTCTGCACTACCGCTGCAACAGCTTGCGCGGGCTGTGCCGGGGCCTGGGAAATGGGCTGCGCCGGTGCTGAAGTGGACCCACAGCCAACAGGCGCATTGGCTGACTTGATTACCGGCACAATACAGGAAGCCTGGCCAGGATCATCCAGCGGTACCGAGAAGCTGACGATGCTGTCGGTCAGTACCGCGCCGGAATTGACGCCAACAGATTGGGCGAATTCGTCGTGGGAGGCACGTGCCAACTGAATACCCTGGGCGCCATGGGCAGTGGCATCGGCACAGATTTCCAGTGACGGCGAAAAGCCGCAATACCTGCGGCTGAACCAATCATCAGGTTTGGCGGGTCGCCAACCAGGGTCGCCACACCACCGGTGTCCGACAGCAGCGCTGCTGCCAGCAGGAAGGGAATGGGACTGACTTCCAGGGTCTGGCAGATGAGAATAATGAGCGGACCGAAGATCACCACGGTGGTCACGTTGTCCAGTAGCAGTGACAAGATGGTGACCAGGGAGCCCATCATCACCAGCAGCAGGAACAAGCAACCCTGGCTGATATCCGCAATTTTATAGGCCAGGGCCTGGAACCCCCCCGTGGGTATCATGATGGCTACGATCGTCATCATGCAGCCCAGCAGGAACACCACATTCCAGTCGATGGCTTCGATAGCCAGTTCGGGGCTGTAAAAGCCAAAATACTGGCCCGCCAGGACCATGAGGCCGGCGCCTGCCAGGGCAAATTTGGCCCGGTGAAAGCCATGCAGGCCTTCCGTGAAGATACCGATGAAGGTGACCGCGAGGATGATGCCGGAAGCCAGCATCGCGTTATTCCAGACCAGCGTTTCCATAGAGACCTCCTGCGGTCACGGGAAAAAAAGGTGCACGTTTACAGAGCCAAGGCCCAAAAGGGGAATACAGGTTTTTTACTGCTCCTGATTTCAAGAGATAAGCTGAATTCGAGGGCCGATTCTTATAAAATGCATGCCCTGGATAGCCCATTATCCTGATAAAACCTTACAAGAGTCTTACATAACCGGAGCCGCTCCGGTCAACATTTTCCAGCCAGCCTGCAGCGTGCAACAAGGCCGGTAGAGGCCCCACTATGCAATTGGATGCCATCACCATTGGTGACAATCCCCCCGAAGATCTGAACGTCATAATCGAAGTCCCCATCGGCGGACAACCCATCAAGTACGAACTCAACAAGGACTGGGGAACCATGGTCGTCGACCGGTTCCTGTATACCCCGATGACCTACCCGGGCAATTATGGCTTTGTTCCCCATACCCTGTCAGAAGACGGCGATCCCATCGACGTCATGGTCTGCAATACCCGGCCACTGATGCCAGGCTGCGTGATCAACGTCAGGCCCATCGGTGTTCTGGTGATGGAAGACAATGCCGGCATGGATGAAAAAATCATTTCCGTGCCCTCTCCTCATCTGACCAAACGCTATGAAGGTATTTACGATTTTTCCGACCTGCCGAAAATCACCCTCGACCAGATCGAGCATTTTTTCGAGCACTACAAGGACCTGGAACCGGGCAAGTGGGTGAAAATCGGGGACTGGCGTGATGCCGGCATGGCAAAAGCCCTGATATCCGAAGCCATAGATCGCGCCAAAAAATAACCATAAACGGGCATCCCATGACAACTGATGTAAAAGCAAGACTGAAATCCATCCGTGGATTCGTATTTGACATGGATGGGACCCTCATCCTGGGTGACAAGAAAAACAACAACATGAAGATGCTGCCCGGTGCAGCTGATTTCATTAACCTGCTGATCGACCAGGGCATTCCCTACGTGGTCATGACCAATGGCACGGCCCGCTCACCTGCAGACTATGTCGATGTGCTCAGCGAGGCAGGCATCCCCATGGCCAGCCATACCATGATGACGCCCAGCAGCGTGGCCGCTGACTACTTTGTCCAGCACGGCTGCAAAAAAGTCATGGTGCTGGGATGCCCGGGGGTCTGGAAGCCCCTGGAAGACCTGGGCATCGAGGTGGTGCTGTCCAGCGATGACTATGCCGGACCGGTAGATGCCGTTTACATCGGCTGGTACCGCGAATTTGGTTTCAGGGATATCGAAAATGCCTGGTTTGCCTGTCGCGATGGTGCCGAGCTGTACACGGCTTCCGATGTGCCGTTTTTTGCCACCGCCAATGGTCCCGGTATCGGCACCTCCTGCGCCCTGTCTGCCGCGCTCAAACCCCTGACTGGCAAGCAGGCCATCGTTCTGGGCAAACCCTCGGTCTATGCCATTGAATCCGCAGCCAGGCACCTGGGCTTCAAGGTCGAGGAAATTGCTGTCGTCGGCGACGATGCCAACCTGGAAGTGCCCATGGCCCGGGATAATGGCGCCATGGCGATTTATGTCCATTCCGGTACCGGTGGTCCCCATGCCTTTGATAATCGTGACAAATCCACCTGGCCGGATATTTCAGTTGCCAATGTTGGTGAACTGATGGCACTTTACCAGGATGGTGAATAAACCGGTTCCAGCCAATCCCCGCAGGGTCATCCTGGTCAATCCGACCAAGTATCTGGGCAACCTGTTGATTGCCGGTGGACTGATGCAGGCCTATGCCGCCCACTGTCGCCAGCAGGGTATAGAACTTCTCATCGTCCTGGATGCCAGCTTCCAGGAATTGTGCCAGGACAGCTTTCCGGAAACCCAATTAGTTTTTTTCCCCCGCCGCGCCATTAATAACGCGGGCTTGTGGAAAAAAATTGCCCTGTACCGCCGAACATTGAAAACGCTCAGGGGCTTCAAGGCTAACCTGGCATTCAATATCGAGGAAGATTCAGCCACCTCCCACCTCACCCGCCTCAGTGGCGCCGCGTTCACCCTGGGATGCAGTCCCGCCCGTCATCGACGGGGTTATGACCACGTGGTGCCGGTGCAGTTTGAACGGCGCCCGGTCGGCGAGGAGCATCGCTGGTACAGTTTTTACGAGGTGTTTGCCGCCCTGGGCATGGCACAGCCCCCGGTTTCCTATCTTGATTTGAAACTGGAAGAGTCCCCGCCCCTGGAGGAAAAACTTGTCCGCAACGGGCTGGCACCGGACAAGGCGCTTATCGCGTTGCATGCCGGCGCAACCAAGACCTACAAACGCTGGCCGCTGGAACACATGGCTGCACTGGCTGGGAAAATACACGCAGCCGGCACGCAACCAGTGCTGATCGGTGCCGGTGACAGTGATGCCAGGGCCAACCAGGACATCATCGCCCTGCTGGCTACCAGGAATATTCCCGCACCTGTAAACCTGTGCAACGAATTGTCCCTGGCAGAGTTGGCCTTGTTCCTGCGAAAGTGCCGGGCCATGGTGGGCAATGACAGTGGGCCGTTTCACCTGGGTTCAGCCCTGGGCATACCGGGGTGTGTTATCTGGGGGCCCACCAACAGCGCCATCTGGGGACCGCTTGGCGCCCGCAGTGAAATGGTCACGGGCAGCTTCGCCTGCGACCCTGCCTGCAACAAGGGACATTGCCTGCATGATCACCGCTGCCTGAAGGAAACCACCCCCGAAATGGTATTCAGTCGACTCAGCACGATCATGTAATTCATTACAGCAATTATGCTATTTTTACCTACCCGGAATAAAAAAAGAACAAGGGAAACTTCATGAAAACTGCCAGACTGATTCATACCCTGACCGCCCTGGTCATCACCTGCCTGCTGCAACCTGCCTTTGCACAGCAGGACATGGTGACCGTTACCGTCAAACCACCTGAACATGGCAGCTTGCGGGTGGATCCGACTTTGCCATCTGATGGCAGGATTCCGGCAGGCACCCGGCTGCAGGTTACCGCTACACCCGACCGCGGCTATGCAGTGGATGCCACCTATTATGAAGAGCCCGGTGTCTTTGGCACCATGTACATGGAATCCATGGAACAAACACTGACCTTTGCCCCGACCCAGGACGTGGCCATCAGTGCGCTTTTTCTGCCAGAAAAACACTTCGACGGGTTTACCGTGCGCCAGGACATTGTCTACGCACAACCCGGAGTCAAAGCCCTGGACTATGATGTCTGGACGCCTCAGGGTGCTGACAACCTGCCCATCGTGCTCATCATTCACGGCGGTGGCTGGCGCGCCAACACCGAGGACATTATGCGCGGTATGGCCAGGGAAATAGTGCGCATCGGACGTTATGTGGTGGCCAGTATGGATTACCGCTGGATATCAACGCTCGATGGTGACAGCCAGCCCAATACGATGGACGATTTGATCAACGATGTGTTTGGTGCCATTGCCCATCTCCAGGAACATGCCGAACAATATGGTGGTGATGCCTCACGCATCGCTGTCACGGGTGACAGCGCCGGTGGCCACCTGTCAGCCGCAGCAGCCACCATGGCACACCTGATCGGAGATGGCGGGTTTGGTGAAAAAGCCGGTGTGTTTGAATTTCTGCCATCGTATCTGCCTGCCGGCAAATCTGTTGACCAGGTCCGCAGTGACATCATGCAGGCGGTGCAGGCAGCAGCGCCCAGTTATGGTGTATTTTCCAGTGAGATGTACGACGGCGGACCGGGCCTGACCTGGGCCCAGGAACCCGGCAGTGATCCTGCCTTTGCCCGTGCCATTGCCCCGATCAACCATATCCCCGATGAATCAGAACGCGCCGTACCGCATTACCTGACCCGGGGTACTGCAGACCCGCTGATCTCCGACACCATGGTCACGGAATACGTGAAAGCCCTGTCGGCAAAAAACCAGCGCGTGCGCTACGACCAGGTTCCTCACGCCAGCCACGCCTTTTTTGACTGGAAACCTGACCAGGTCACACGAGACACCTTCGCACGGTTCGGTGTGCCCTATATCCAGGAGATGACAGAATTTTTTGATTCTGTGTTTTATGCAGAATAATCAGGGGTAGAACAGCACTTACAGGTAAGCGTAATAGAAACGCATTCTGACATTGTCGCGGCCGGTGGTTTCACCATCCACGATATAGGGGCGGAAGGGTGAATTTTTCAGGTAGCGCTGCATGTGTTCTTCCATTTCATAGGAGGTACCTTCCGCCTTGTTGAGCATCCTGATATGCCTGGCCGAGCCATTCCTGCTCAGTGAGAACTCCATATCAACGTAGCCGTCATACGCCAGCTCTTCATCCGGACTGATACCAAATTTTTCACGGCTGTTTGGGCGGGCGGTAAACAGGGGCAACTGTATGGGAAGATCAGGACTGAACCGGGCCTGTATTTCGTCTTCCCCGATGCCCAGCTCCCGGGCCAGGGCATAAGCCTCGCTATAGGCCTGGCGCGCAGCACCGGGTCGCCAGAACAACAGGTGCCAATCCGCCAGTTCCATCTGGACCCTGACCCTGTCTGACGGCCGGGTCGCAGGATTGTTGTCGAGGTAGGTCATGATGCGCTCAAAGGCATCCAGCCCATTGTCATAACCCTCCTGCTCAGTGGCCTGGTCAATGTGTGCCAGGACAGAAAGTGCAAAATATTTTTCATCAATACCAATTACCAGATAAACAAGTTGCTCAAGCCTTTGATCGAAAAGGAAGTGTTTGACGAGGTTACCTGCTTCAATGGCAGTGATGTGCTGGATTATGCCCTGGAATGGTGTGAGAACAACTTGCTGGCGCAACTGCTCAACAATGACGGTGCTGTGCACAGGACCTTGCTGAAGGACCAGGTGCTCTTGCGCGGGTTCAGTGATGTGGAACTGGATCTGCTGGCAGCCAAAATGGAAATGAAGTCCTATGAGAAAGGGGAGATCATTGTCAGCGAAGGAGAGGCTTCCTCTTCGTTATTCTTCATCCTGGAAGGTGATGTCAGTGTTACGGTCCATGGCAGCAAGAAAGGGGGGGAACAACGTATCGCCACACTGACTGCGGGCCGTTCTTTTCGCGAAATTACCCTCATTGATCACCAGCACCGCTCTGCCACTATCACGGCATGCAATCACGTGGATTGTTATGAACTGCCCTTTGAGGTGTACGACGGTGATCTCAAAAAGGGTTATGGCGATCTGAGAGAGAAATTGCTCAGCAATATCATCATCGACCTGTCAGACAAGATTCGCCGGCTCAACCGGGAAATCAAGGCCTACCAGTAGGCAGGGCTGTTCCAGCACACACTCAGCCTGGGACGGTGGAATTATGAAACTGGATAATTTTCCATTCCCCATTGCGCAAGGCCAAGAGCATACTCACTCGCATGGGCACGGCCGTAGTCTGTCCCTGTGGAAGGATGTCCCACATGCCTGACACCATCACCATATCGCTGCCCAGGGCCCTGATTTCGACATCCAGGGCTCCGGCAACATTGGCACCTGGCGAAAAACGGCCGACTGGTTCGAAGTAGGCTTGCACACCTGCAGGTGTCGTCACCAGGCTCTGCGAGCCGGTCCCCCAGAACAAGGCATCCTCGGCGAACAGGCTGGCGAGGGTTTCGTCATCCCCGTTGGTCATGGCTTCCAGGAAGGTGGCGAACACAGCTTCGGCTTCCCCTTCCACATCGGATTGCGCCATCAGGGGCATGGATAAACACAGGGTTAAAACCAGTGCGAAATGAAAATGTTTCATAGTTGTACCCATCAGGAATTATTCGTTGTTTCCGTGCCGCCGGTATTCAGGGTAAGACTGAAGTCCGGCTGTTTCACAGAAAAATAGGATGGCGTCTTTTTTTCTTTCATGCCCTTGAGCAGATTCAGCACAGGCGCCAGTGACGGATTGTAATGCAACTGGTCGGGTGACCGTGTCTGCATGCCATCAATCAGCTCCGGCGACATCACGGCCCGCAACAGGAATTCTTCATCACTCATGCTTTTCGGAAAACGGCTGCGGCGTTCTTTCAGCGTCATCATGATGGGCTCGTTTTCTATTTCCTTCGTGCGTGGCAGTGACATGATGCGGTCCAGGACATTCTGGTCCACGGGTGCTGTGGGGCGCCCGAAGCGGCCGAGCACATAACGGATGGCCTGGTCCGGGATCTGGGCATACCGCTCATCTCCCAAGACATTGAACATGGCCTGCGTGGTCAAAATCTGGGGAAAGGGCGTGACCATGATGGGAGAGCCCAGTTCACGCCGCACGCGTTCCACTTCACTCATGACTTCCTCGAAGCGGTCCTCGAGTTTCAGCTCGGCCAGTTGTCTTCTGGTCGTGGTCAGAACACCGCCTGCTATCTGGTGGCGCAGGTAAGAGGCATCGTAGGCCTGCGGTTGTCCCGAAGGCAAGCCTTCGGACCTGGCCAGGGCAAAGTAGAAGTTTTCCATTTCCTTCAGGGCGTTCTCGTCGGCATCCACCTCGTAACCGTGGGTCTTCAGGTTGGCGATGGTTTGCGAGGCGCAGGGCAAGGACGAACCATGGGCCAGTGGCCCCACGGCCACGTGCAGGGCATCAATACCCAGTTCGGCCCCGACCATGTAATTGAACTGGGACAGGCCGATGGTGCAGTGGGAATGCAGTTCCAGCGGCAGGTTGCCGATTTCCTTTTTCACTGCCGGGATCAGGGTGCGGGTCCGTTCCGGGGTCAGCAGGCCCGAGGGGTCCTTGATATAGAGCAGGTCGAAATCCCCGGAGGCGGCGATTTGCCGGGCGCAATTGGCGTAGAAGGCATCGTCATGGACCTCGCTGAGGGTGTAGGTCAGGGCTGCCATGTTTTCGGCATCGCCTTCTTCCTTGACGATGCGCGCCACCTGCATGAGGGCATCCATATCATGCATGGGGTCCAGCAGGACAAAACGGCCGATGCCGTTTTTCATCAGGGTGCGGTAAGCCAGCCGCATGAAATCATGGTCGGCGGTTTCCCAGGAAATGAAGCGGAATCCCGTGGAGATGAATTGCAGCGGTACATTGGGCAGGGCGCGATGCATCAGGCGGATGCGTTCCCAGGGATCATCCTGGTGGGACCGAATGGCCATGGACATGTGGGTCGATGAGGTAAAGTCGATGGCACGGAAACCCACCCGTTCCATGATTGGGGCCACCTGCATGATCTGGTTGGTGCCCAGGCCTGTCATGCTCCACAGGCTCTGGTTGCCATCACGAATACTGACATCGACCAGCTTCAGTTCAGCCATGACCGGCCTCCGGTTGCCCGGCCGCCAGTTGCCAGCTGCCTGAGGCCAGCCTTGCCGGTAAAAATTGTGTGTCCACACCGCCCTTCACAAAGTCGGTATCAGCGAGGATGGCGCGGTGCAGGACCAGGTTGCTTTCGATTCCCTGCAGTTGGCATCGAGTGAGCGCCGCTTGCATGCGACTGACAGCCTCATCCCGGTTGTTGCCCCAGGTAATGAGTTTGCCCAGCAGGGAGTCATAAAACGGGGGAATGGTCACGCCACTTTCCACGTGGCTGTCCAGGCGGATGCCTTCGCCAGCGGGAAATACTGCCCGGTTGATATGTCCCGGGCTGGGTTGGAAATCGTTCAGGCAATCCTCGGCATTGAGGCGGCATTCGATGGCATGGCCATAAAAACTGATATCGTCCTGTGTCATGCCCAGCGGTCGGCCCTCGGCCACACGGATCTGCTGGGCAACAAGATCAATGCCGGTAATGGCTTCCGTGACCGGATGTTCAACCTGGATGCGGGCGTTCATTTCCAGGAAGTAGAAACTGTTGCGATCGGTATCGACAAGAAATTCCAGCGTGCCGGCACCGCGGTAATCCAGGTGCCTGGCAAAGGCAATGGCTGCCTCGTGCATGGCTTCGCGCAGTGTGTCATCAAGATGCGGGGCGGGAGCTTCCTCGACCAGTTTCTGGTAGCGGCGCTGGATGGAACAGTCGCGCGTGCCCAGGTGGACAACCTCTTGCCCGTCTCCCAAAACCTGGACTTCTACATGACGCCCGCTGGCGACATAACATTCCAGGTAAATGCGGGCATCGCCAAAGGCATTTTCAGCCTCGGCCTGGGCCAGGTTCATGGTGTCCGCCAGCACGGCCGGATCATGCACGACTTTCATGCCGCGACCCCCGCCACCGCTGACGGCCTTGATCAGTACCGGGTAACCGATATCACTGGCCAGTTGCTGCGCTTCGGCCACGTTGGTGACCGAACCGCCAGGGACCACGGGCAGGCCTGCTTCCAGGGCATTGGCCCGGGCCTTGAGCTTGTCACCAATGGCATCAAGCTGAGCGATAGTGGGGCCGATAAAAATAACCTGGTCTGCTTCACAGGCACTGGCGAGGGCGGCATTTTCAGACAGGAAACCATAGCCTGGATGAATGGCATCCACTTCTGCCTGCCGGGCAGCGGCCATGACAGCTTCGATGTTCAGGTAACTGCGGGAAGAGGGGGGTGGTCCGAGGCAAATAACTGAGCCTGCCATGCGTGCAGGAATGGAATCCAGGTCGGCTTCAGAGGCCGCCAGCACCGTTTCTATTCCCAGGTCATGACATGTACGAATGATGCGGGCAGCAATTTCGCCACGATTGGCGACTAGCAGGCGATTGATATTCATCTCAGGTGGGCCTGACCCGCATCAACAACTGGCCCTTGTCCACGAACTGGGCATCCTCCACGAGGATTTCCACGATTTCACCGCTGGCTTTTGCCGGAATGGAATTCATCAGCTTCATGACTTCAATGATGGCAATCACGGTATCGTCTTTGACCACCGAACCAATCTCCACAAAGGCATCAGCCCCCGGTTTTGGCGAGCGGTAAAAGGTGCCGACCATCGGCGCCCGCACATCCACCAAACCTTCCTCCGAAGGAGCCGGTTCCTGTTTCGTTTCTTCGGACACAATCGAAGCAACCCTTGTTCCTTGTTCCTTGCTCCTTGTTCCTGTTTCCTGCGTCCACTCGCCTTCTCCGCGTCTGAGCATCAGCGTGAAACTGTCAGTCTCCAGCGTCATCTCCGTGTAATCGGTGTCATCGAGAACTTTCAGGATATCCTGGACATCACGGTAGGACAGGCTCATTTTTTCTGACCTCCCAGGACATTGAAGATATGACCGAAAGCCTTGTCAGTGGGTTTGGCCACCGGTGCCTTGTCGCGTGCTGCCCAGACTGTTTCCGGACGGGATTGCAAAAGCAGGAAACTGTCATCCTGGTCGATGGCCCACTCGATATCCTGTGGCTGGCCATAATGTTTTTCCACGCGCCTGCCTATCTCGGCAAGTGCTTTTACTTCGTCATCAGAAATACTGGGAATATTCTGGCGATCAGCTTTTACCGGTAACTCGAGTACACCGCCGTCTTCATCGGGCACATGCTCCATGGTCTTGTTGGCGATATCCTTGGCGCTGAAGTCACCGGTAATCTTGTTGACCACGAATTTATCGGGGGTCACCTCGCCACTGACAATACTGGAGCCCAGGCCCCAGCTGGCCTCGATGGTGATGACAGAGCGGTCTCCCGTGGTCGGACTGCGGGTAAACATGACGCCCGAGCAACGTGAATTGACCATGGTTTGCACCACCACGGCCATGGCCAGCTGGTCTTCGGGCAAACCCAGTTTCAGCCGGTAGGCCACGGATTCGGGATTGTAGAGACTGGCCCAGCATTTCTTCACCGCTTCCAGCAACTGCGCTTCGGTTTTCTGCCACAGGTAAGTGTCCTGTAAGCCGGCAAAGCTGGCCTCCTCGCTGTCTTCGCTGGTGGCACTGGAGCGAACCGCGACCGGCACAGCATCACCCAGTGCCTGCCACTGGGTCGTAATGGCTGTATTGAGCTCATCGGGCAAGGGGGTATTGATAAGCAGGCTGCGCAAGTCAGCAGTTACGCTGTTCAGTGTCGTGACATCCTCGGGATCCAGCCCTGCGACCTTTTTACGTATACCGTGCTCGGCATCCAGGATATCCAGGTAGGTCCTGAAAGCTTCCGTTGTAATCACGAAGCCATCAGGCACCGGAATACGCGCACGACACAACTCGCCCAGGCTGCCGCCTTTGCCACCAACGCGGGGGCGGTCTTGTAACGAGATGTCTTTGAACCAGAGGATGTTTTCGGAAGTCATAGTTTTTTTTGGTTTCGGTAATTTTTCTTTCGATAAAACGATAAAGCGATAAAGCGATAAAGGTTGGGAATCAATGATAGTTCTGATTCAGCGATCTTTTTTGCTGGTTTGATTACCTGAACTAGCAGTCCTGACTGGACCGCATGCCCTTTATCGCTTTATCGTTTTATCCCTTTATCGGTCTTATTCCAGTATCGTCACAATCCCCCGATCCCCATCCACTCGTAATCGCTGGCCTGTCGTGATGCGTTTTGTCGCTTCACCCGTGCCGACGACGGCGGGCATGCCGTATTCGCGGGCCACGATGGCCATGTGGGACATGGTGCCGCCAATGTCGGAGACGGCGGCGCTGATTTTGCTGAACAGCGGGCTCCAGCTGGGATGGGTGATTGGGGCGACGAGAATGTCGCCTTCCTTGATCTGGCCAAAATCGTTGATGGAACGCAGGACCTTGGCTGTGCCTTCGATGATGCCGGGTGAGGCAGCATAACCCTTGAGTTCATTTTCATTGACGATATCCGGTGTCGCCCAGCTGTGCAGGGTTTCCGTGGTAATGCCCCAGAGCATTTGCAGGGCCGGATCTTCGATATTCTCCGGCATGGGGCCGATAGCCGGCGGTGCCTGCCACTGTTTCATGACTTCAAGCATGCGTTTGCGCTCGGCAATGATCGGTGGCCAGTAGCCGGTGTTGACCGGTTCGGAGCCAGCCGCCCAGGCGTTCATGACATTGCCCAGCGTCAGGTTCACCTCGGTGTGATGCATATGGAAAATGTCATCGGCTTCCTCGATCACGCCCTGCTTGACCAGCAAGTGGCCAAAGTCGCGAATCTTGTTGAAGAAGCAGGTGGTGAGCCAGTGCTCGCAGTAAAATTTGTGGTCTTCCACGTAGGGAAAGACCAGGTGACAGACGCCCAGCATCTGGTCGAAGGCGGTTTTCTCTTCGTCACTGCCCAGCAGTTCCCGGTATTCGTTGACGATGCGATCACGCTCCTGGCGCAACTCTTCAGTAGGACGCTCCAGGTTGTTGCCCTGTTTCACCAGTTCGATGTAATGGGGCAGGGCAGACAGGGGCACGGCGAGATCGTCGTTCCAGCTGCGCTCGAAATGGTAAAAGCCGTCGCCGGTAGAGATGTTGAACCAGGGATCGCGTGCCTCGGCCAGGGCATCGAGCCACTGTTTGCCTGCATCGCCCTTGCTTTCAACAGCAGGCAGGATGACATCGGGATTGCCGTCATCGGTAAAGACGTCATCAATGCCCAGTTTTACCGCCAGCTTGGCCAGTTTCTTCAGTTCATCATCCGGCCGGAACATCAACACATCGATGCCGGCAACCATGCGCGCCACGGTCTGGTCGGTAATTTCCGGAAAGGCCTGTTTGCAGAACTGGAAGAACACCACGTAGGCACCGTAGCCCAGCATCAGCATTTCAAAATGGTGTTGCCACATGACCGAATAGTTATCGATGACCTTGTGATAGGCCTCGCGTACGTAATGGTTCTGCGCAATACCGCGGGCTTCTTTCACCACGGCTTCATCTTCGATTTCAGGTAGTTCGGGAATTTTTATGGCGCTCATATCCTTGATCAGCGCACCCATACGCGCTTCCCACTGATCGTAGATATCGTTCCAGTTTTCATAATAGTGGCCGGCGCGTTCCTGGAAGAGTGCCAGGCGCTGCTCAATTTCATCCGAATCGGTTACGGTGTTGGCGGTGATGTAGATACGCCCGTTGATGCAGCGGTAATCGATGCCCTTGGCGGTAGGAAAGGCAAATACCCGGGTCACTGATGCGCCCATGGCATGGTAGGCCGCTTCGGCAGTAATCATGTCAAAGGCCGACATGGGCTCGGAAAAATGCATGGAGTTGTAAAACCAGAAGCGCTTGTCGTCTTCAGGCTGCACACGGGTGAAGTAGGGGTACATTTCACCCCAGTTTTCTGCGCCCTCGACAGCGGGAATTTCTGTTGGCATAGGGAAAGGATTGTTGGCCGATTTGTTCGACATGGTGCCCCCTGTAATTCTCTTTCATCCTGGCTGTCATGACCTGACATCCAGGCTTGGTATTGTGTTGTTGTTTTCCCTGCACAAATGAATATCTAGCAATTTCACAGGGGAGTAAACTATTATGTCAAAGGATTTCACCAGGTGAAATATTGTCATGCCAGGCATTATGATACCGGCCGGGAGGATTTATGCGTAACTACCAGGTCAAGGAAATACATGCCCTGTCACGCGGACTGGAAGTCCTGAAAGTGATGCACAGCATGCGCTCTGCCAGTTTGCACGAACTGCACCGGGAGACCGGCATCCCTAAGAGCACGCTGACCCGTATCCTGCTGACCCTGCACAAGCAGGGTTTTGTCTGGCAGCGCATGGTGGACGGCGCCTTCCTGACCAGTTACCTGGAATTTCATCGTCTCAGCGAGCCCAATGACAGGGAGTGGCTGGTGGAGCTGGCCTCACCCTTCCTGGAAGCCCTCAGTGAAAAGGTTCAGTGGCCCTCTGTATTGTCTTCGTTGCGCCTGGATTACATGGAGGTGGTAGAGGCCAACAGCCCGAAGTCCTATTACGATGATATTCCGCTGGGCCCGGTTGGCTTTCGCGCCAACATGCTGCGCTCCTCCTCGGGCCGTGCCTACCTGAGTTTCTGTTCGGCCCAGGAAAGGGAAACCATATTGCAGCGACTACGGGAAAAGGATGTGCCCGGTAACCGCCTGGCCCGGGATACGAAAGCCATCAACAAGCTGGTCCGGGAGACCCGTAAAAACGGCTATGCCGTACGTGCTCCGGATTTTGGCGGTGACTACGACAAGCCAAGGGAAGAGGTGGACGATGGTCGTGAATCCATCGCCATTCCCATCATGGTGGGCAGCACTATTTTTGGGTGCATGAATATTACCTGGCGTTCCCATGTCCTGACTTTGGCAGAAGCACGGCGAAACCTGCTGCCTGCATTGCAGGACACCGTCAGTAAACTCAGTGCAAAGATTGAAAAGGAGATGCTGACCCGGCAGTAGGGGCCACCCCGGTCAATTCCCGGTCAGGATTCTTCCTGGTTTTTCTTGTAGATATTGAGGATGTGATCAAAGGCTTCTTTCATGGTGAGCTCCCGGTAATCGTTAAACTCACCGGCGTCCATGAAAAAACCATGCTCGGGACATAATTCCTAGGTGATATGGGACTGCTTGGGGTCCGTGACAGATTGCATTTGGTTCTGGCAGCGGGGGCAGTCGATATTGCGGATTTCGTTGTAGATCTGGCCCAGGGTCTCATCGCCGTCATCCACTGACACGGACGTCCAGTCATCCTTGAGCATTTCGGCTTCACCCTTGTCGAACCAGATGCCTACACAGCGTTCGCACTTGTCGATTACCACTTCCCCGGATTGGGTCAGGAAGGTCTGCTCCTCAAATTTGCCATGACATTTCGGGCATTTCATGTGACTTGTCTCCGCCAGTTCAATACAGGAAAGGTAAGCTCTTCGGTCAAGAATTCCACGCGCGGTGGTATTTGTAAAGCACCCTTAACTATTATCGTGATACAGGTAGTCCCTGCCCAGGGGCACGACGCCGTGCTGCCTGGCGAGCTGGCATTGCACAACGACCAGGTTGGCAAACTCGAAGCTCATGTCGCAAACCGCCAGGTAAAACTCCCACATGCGGTAAAAAATCTCGCCATTGATTGCCACAATCTCTTTTTCATGATTTTCAAAGCGCCGTAACCATTCACGCAGGGTCCAGGCATAGTGCATGCGCCAGACTTCCATGTCGGTCAGCATGAGTTTGCCGTTTTCAGCACCCTGGACTGTTTCAGAAATCGAGGGAATCCTGCCGCCGGGAAAAATATAGCGTGTAATCCAGGGATTCGTTGTCTGCGATTCGGCCCTGTTGGCAATGGTGTGGACCAGGGCAACGCCTTTTTCGGTAAGCATTTCCCGTATACGGGAAAAATAGGTAGTGAAATTTTCCACGCCCACATGCTCAAGCATACCGACACTGACGACACGATCGTACTGCCCCTGGTGCTCGCGGTAGTCGGCAAGCAGGAAGGTGGTTTTGTCCGCCAGGTTGCGGGTCCTGGCTTCTTCCTGGGCCACGCGTAATTGCTCCCTGGACAGGGTAATGCCGGTGACATGGACATCATGTCGACTGGCCAGGTGAAAGGCCAGGCTGCCCCACCCGCAACCGATATCCAGGACTTTCATGCCGGGCTCCAGCAGCAGTTTGCGAGCGATAAGGTCGGCCTTGTTTTGCTGGGCCTGTTCCAGGCTGTCATCCGGTGAATGGAAGAAAGCACAGGAGTAGTACATCTCCTTGTCCAGGAACATGCGGAATATCTTCTCTTCCGTGTCGTAGTGATGGGCAATATGCCGGTAGCTACGAGTGATGTTGTTGTACTGTTGCCAGAGTTTCAGGAAAGGCGACAGCCAGGCAGGTTTGCGGACGACAGCAAAATTGATTCGCAGCACGGCCAGGAGATTGCGCAGGGGTTCATCGCCGGTATCCCAGCCTCCTTCCATATAGGTTTGCCCCAGTTCGAACTCCCAGTCACGGGCTATGCGTTTGATGGCATTTTCATCCCGGATATACCAGTTTACTTCCATGCCCTGGTGACCAAAATGGTGTACCTGGCCGTCGGGTAAATGCAGGTGCAAGATGCCCTGTTGGACATGTTTTTTCAGTAGTTCAAGATACATCGTCTACAGCTCCTTCTATTCTGTTCCTGGTGTTTCCCTGTCGACAGGGAAAGAATAAAAGGTTTTCCGTGCGCAAAACAAACCTGCGAGGGCAAAAACTGCCTGCACGACATGATTGATTTCGGCCTGCAGGCTCGGTGCGGCCAGCTCCGCCATGAACGGCATGCCGGCCCAGTAGGGTAGGTAATAGCCAAGCAGCAGGATCAGGCAGATCCACCAGGTAAAAGGTTGCCGAACACGGGCATCGGCAAAAAATACGAACAGGACGACGACCAGGGTGGCAATATCGCCGAAGGCCTCCCGCAGGGCGTGATACCAGGAGTGTGCCTGGCCACCCCCGAAGTTTTCCTGCACCAGGAAGGCCGGATCGCCGATATGGTTGAAGGTGGCTCCCAGGCTGGTCAGTCCGTAAAGAAAGCCAAATACCAGCAGCCCCCTGGCGATATTGAGACGATTCATCATGTTGTTTCCCCTCTTACTCTTGTAGCTGTCATCATGACACTATCGTTATTACCAGCATTATTACCAGAGTCATTGTCATGACAGTAACACCCGGCTGCTTTTCTACAAAACAGGGTGGTTCTATGCAAGAGTATATTTTTTTCTTATATTGCATTTTTCCTGTCACGCAGGTTATCAAAAGGCAGGTATTCAGGAGAGACCCTGGCTGTTAATAACTGTTAACAGCAGCAGGGTACTCAATAACCTATCAATCGGGACACACAATAGTCATGCCTTCACTACTCAAACAGCCCCTGTTCCATTTCCTGTTCGCGGGGCTGCTAATTTTCGTGTTCTACAGCATGACAGAGCAACCTGCCTCAACACCCGAGATGACGGACAAGGTCATCACTGTTGATCGCAATACCCTGCTCAATTTCATGCAATACCGGGCCCAGGCCTTCAGGTCAGACCTGTTCAATGAGCAGCTTGATGCCATGGAAGAAGAGGAACTGCAGCAACTGGTCGATGAATTTGTCCGTGAAGAGGCCCTGCATCGTGAAGCGCTGGCCATGGGCATGGATCGGGGCGATTACATTATTCGCCAGCGCCTGGTGCAGAAAGTCGAATTCCTGCTGGAAAACATGGTTAACCAGTCACTGGCTCCTGATGACCAGACCATTGCGGAATTTTTTGCCTCTCACCGGGATGATTACCAGGTGGACGCGGTATACACCTTCACCCATATCTTCTTTGATGGTGATGAGCGCGGCTGGGAGCAGGCAAAGGCAGATGCTGAATCCCTGCTGGCCAGTGAGCAGATTTCCGGTGTGGCATTCAACGATGCCTCGGGTTTTGGTGATCGCTATCCTTTCCTGCAGAACTACGTCGAGCGTACCCGGGATTTCGTGGTGAACAATTTCAACGAGGCGTTTACCGATGCCCTGGATACACTGGAGCCCGCCAGTGACCGCTGGTATGGCCCGTATGAGTCACGCTACGGCTGGCACCTGGTCATGTTGCGCCAGCGCAGTGAGCCCTATGTGCCGGAACTGGAAGCCATTCGTGATCGCGTGATGGATGACTGGCGCTATGAAACCATGCTGGCCAACCGGCGCGAAGCGGAAGCGGAAGTGATCGGGCAGTATGAGGTTCGGGTTGAACTTCAGGAATAAGTGACAAGGTATGACATGTAAGACTTTGGCAAATACCTGTAGGCCGGAAGAGGCCCGAAGGGCCGTCATCCGGCATGAACCTGAAGGTGAATCAGAAATTGTAGGTCGGATAAGGCCACCAGGCCGCCATCCGACAAGAACATGGCGTTGAATCAGATTGCAGGCTGTCTATCAGGTGAAAGAGTTGTATAAACAAAGCGGCATTATTTCGGCATTCCTGCTATCGGCACTTATGCTGGTCTGCAATGGTGTGTCCGCCCATGATGCCCGCCCGGTGGTGGTGGATATTACTGAGCAGCTCACCGGTGCCCTGCAGTTCACTATTCGCGTGCCCGAAACCGTCGAGCCCGGTAACCAGCCTGCAGTGGCCTGGCCGGCAGGGTGTGTCGAGCAAAATACCCAAGCGGGATTTGGCAGCAGCAGTGGCATGGTCACCTGCGACAGCCCCATACATGGCGAGTCACTGACATTGGCCTGGCCGTTTTTCAATCCGTCCCTGGCGACGTTTTATCGCTACACCACGCTGGAAGGACAGACCATGACAGCGATGCTGACACCCACCAGTGATGTCTGGGACGTGCCCCTGGAAGCCACGGCGGGGAATGTGGCCAGGCAGTACCTGTTACTGGGCCTGGAACATATTCTTGGTGGACTCGATCACTTGCTGTTTGTGCTGGGGCTGCTGGTGATTGCGCGAACATTCAAACGGGTATTGTGGACCATTACCGGATTTACGCTTGCCCATTCCATCACCCTGACCCTGTCTTCCCTGGGATTTGTGAATATTCCCATCGTTCCCGTGGAAGCGGTAATCGCTCTGTCCATTGTCTTCCTGGCCTTTGAAATCAGCCGTGATCACACCAACAGCCTGACGTACCGGTTTCCCCTGATCGTGTCTTTCAGTTTCGGGTTGCTGCACGGACTTGGTTTTGCCAGTGCCCTTGGCGAGATCGGACTGGTCCCGGGCGAAATCGCCATTTCGCTGTTGTTCTTCAACCTGGGTGTGGAACTGGGGCAGGTCGCCTTTATCGCGGTGGTGGTGATGACACTCTGGTGTTGCCATCAGGTGACAAAACACCAGAGACTCCTGTCATCAGTGCTGACTGCCCGGCGCATGGATATGCTGGCAGCCTACGTGATCGGCATTCCTGCGTCCTACTGGCTGATTGACCGGGTCGCGCAGTTCCTTCTGTAATTACAGGTCACCGTGCGACTTAACGGGGACCGATCAGGATGTCTCCGGAGACCGTTGAAATTTCCACAAAGCCATCGCCACCATTGAGTGTGAACTGCAGTTCACTGGAATTCACAAAGCGATTTTGTTCCACCGCCTTGTCATCGGTCAGGTCGTTGTCGATATCCCCGCCAACGGCGGTATTGATGTCAAAGCGCGCGGAGATATCCGGGTTCACCATGAGCTCGGTAAAACCGCTGACACTGGACATCTCCACCTGGCCGCCTTTCAGCAGGTCAAGGGAAACGAGCACGCGTGCACTCACCGAAGAAGCCTCCAGGTCATCAACTGACCCCAGGTCCAGTTCCACCGAACCGCTGACGCTATCTGCGTCCACGCGCTGGGCCCGGGTATTGGAAATAATCGATCCATTGACCGTGCTGTAGGAAACACGGCTGCCGTTGGAACCGCGGTCCCTGATTTGCCCGTTAACCGTGGACAGGGTAATGCGGCCGTCCAGGTTGCTGGTTTCAATGGATCCGTTCACGGTTTCTATATCGATGCGTCCACCCAGGTTGCTGGCAACAATGGGGCCGTTAACGATTTCAATTTGCGTACTGCCGCTAATGCCACTGATTTCCAGTTCCACGTTGATGCCTTCAAGCCGCAGTGTGCTTTTTTCGGGAATGGAGATTTCCAGCCTGGTGCGATCGATATCATCATCACAATCAAACCAGTTGTTGCAACCGGTGTTAAAAAAGTTGCGGCGATCTTCGAATTCTTCCTCGAAACTGGTCACACCATTACGACTTCTGAAGTCATAACCTTCGGCCTGGTCGCTGAGCTCGCCCTTGAAACTGACCTGGTTGCGGTCCCATGCCGTGATGGTGATATTGCCATAGATCAACTCGATATCAATTACCTCGTTTTCCTGGACATCGCGTGTTTCATCAATGGTTTCACCGGCCAGGGCCAGGCCCGGGCCGAAAAGCGTGGATAAAAGAATTGCCAATGAGTATTTTTCGACTGTAGTTTTCATGACAGCCTCCGTTAAATGGTAGTGAACAACGGTGCATAAACAGATTCGATCAGTTCGATCTGCTTGGTTTGCACCTGGCGCAGGATTTTCAACAGTTCCAGGTTTTCAGGATCTTCACGAAGTGCTTCGTAAATTGCCTGTTCGGCCTGCTCCAGTTGCCCCATCTGGCCTTCCCAGTCAGGAGCCAAGGCCGTCTGGTTTTCATATTCCACCAACAGTGCCTGCTTGTTACGCCTGTGCTCGTTTTGCAGGGACGAAATCAGGTTGTTGATGGCTGATGTTTCGGCGGGGGCGCTGCTGTTGATATAAAGGCCGGCGGAGAAAGCCAGGGACACGACCAGTAACACGCTGGCTGCAATAGCCAGGGGCTTGGGTACCGCAATCGTGTTGCTGTTGATGGCATGATCAATGCCGGGCCACAGATCCCTGGCAGGAGAGATTTCCTGCTCAAGGTTGTTCAACTCATCGTTGAGCCGTTGTTCAAACGTCTTGTTGTCCATTTTTATTCCTGCCAATGTAATAAGTCATTATGGTTATTATTCCTGTGCTTCTTCGAGCCATCCCCTGATCAGGTTCCTGGCCCGGTGAAACTGGGCCTTCGATGTACCTGTCGAGGTTTTTAATTGTTTTGCTATATCTTCATGCCGGTAACCTTCCACCGCATGCAGGACAAAAACCAGGCGTGCCCGCTGGGGCAATCGCATGATCAACCTGTCGAGCAGTGACAGATCAGGGTCCGGTACCCAGGTTTCCTCATAGCGCTGCGGGTCGTCATCGTCGTGTTGCTGGCTACCCTGTGCAACCAGGTATACAGGGAGCTTTTTCCGTTAAAGGAGTCAATCTTGCGCCAGACCTGGATGAAAACCTCCTGTGTTGCTTCCTCGGCCATTGCCATGTTGCCGGTCAACCTCAGGCACAGCGCAAAAATGCGTTTGTTGTAGGTCTCGTACAACTGGCGAAAGGCAGCCTGGTCTTTTGCCTGATGAGGGCGAGCAGAGCAGTTTCACTATCCTTGAGGTAGTGAACCTTGCCTTCCGGTCCGGTTGTTTCTGCGCTGAATCTTGCCAAAGTCAGTGATTTCTTATGTTTTGCTACTTTAGACGACATTGTTAACGAAAAGGTTGGAAAGCATTTCTTCATGGCGTTAACGGGGGGGCTGCCCCATTTTGGGGCTGTTTAAGCCGACCTGTTTCCCGTATTATTGCGCCTTGCTCAAAACCCAGCAGGATAAGACTGATCATCCTGCACAGTACAGGGCCTGTAAACGGTTCATAAGGAAATTACTATCAAATCCTTTGCACAGAAAACCGCTTTCATCACCGGCGGGGGATCTGGAATTGGCCTTGGCATGGCCAGGGCATTTGCCGAAAAAGGGATGTCAGTAGCGCTCGCCGATATCGACACAGACAGACTGTCTGCTGCCAAAGCTGAGCTGGAAGCCGCTGGCGCCAATGTTCATACCTTCCAACTGGATGTCACTGACAAGGCCGCCGTCATCAACACGGTGGAACGGGCCCGTGCCGCCCTGGGCGGAATTAATATCGTGTGTGCCAATGCCGGTGTCAGCGGCATGATGGGGCCGCTACAGGATGCCAGTATTGATAACTGGGACTGGGTCCTGGACGTCAACCTCAAGGGCGCAGCCTACGTGATCCAGGCCTGCATTCCCTGTCTGCTGGAAAATCCCGGTGAAGCCCATATCGTGATTACCAGTTCAATCAGTGGCTTGCGGGTGTATGAGCCCAGCCGTGGCCAGGGCATGTACAACACCGCCAAGTATGGCCTGGTGGGTATGGGTGAGGCGCTCAAGGTGGATCTTGAACCGGAAGGCGTTGGGGTATCGATATTGTGCCCCAGTGTTGTAAAAACCGATATTTCCCATTCAGCGAGACGGCGTCCTGAAAAATATGGCGGTGCCATAGAGACTACTGACGACCACGAGCTGGCAAAAGCAGCCGATTCAGGGACCGACCCGCTGCAATTCGGACGTTGGGTGATCAAGGCGATTGAGCAAAACCGCCTGTATGTCATCACGCATCCCGTTGACAGGGAGCTTGTGGCGGCGCGCCATGACAAGATCATGGCTGCCTTTGATGCATCCGGCACTTTCACCGAAGACGACTAGTTTTCTGGCTGATTTCAGAGCGTTTCCAGGGCATTCATGATCAGTTGCTGGGGACTGCCGTCATGGTGGAAGCCGGCCATTTCAGCCTCGGGGCACTGGATAGGCGGGTAGCTGCCAAAATTTTCTTCCACCCAGGCGTCCGGCTCGTAGGTAATCAGGTCTCCCACTTCGCAGTCCGGCATCAGTCCGTCTATTTCGTTCACCAGTTCCTCAATACCGATATGCATGGCCGGCAATGTCCAGATCTGGCGCCGGTCATGGCTTGTTCTGGCCGCCAGCAGCAGGTTTTCCACGCAGCATTTCACTGACATGAGCCAGCTTTTGGCACCGGGGGATACCGGGCAGGTAAAGGATTTGCCGTGGCTGAGGTTGCGAATCAGGTCACTGAAGAAAATTGACACGGCCCCGTTGGGTTCAGGGGGGCGGGCCAAGATGCCGGGAATACGCAGGGAACAGCCACGAATCCAGCCGCGCCGTGTGTAGTCGGCCACCAGGGCTTCACCAATGACTTTCTGGGTGCCATAGCTGAGGTTGGGTGTCGGTGCCGTGTCATCCGAGACCACAGCGGCGCCGGGTTTGCCGTAGACGGCAATGGAACTGGCAAAGACAACAGCCGGTGTATTGCCCTGGGCTTTCAGGCGTTCCAGCAGGGTCATGGTGCCGTGGATATTCACCTGGACACCCAGCTCGTAATTGGATTCAGCCATACCACTGGGCACGCTGGCCAGGTGGAAAACGACATCTGCCGGCTCATTCAGTGCCTTGTCCAGCACATTGTTATCGGCAAAACTGCCGGTAAGTTTTGTCACCCTGTCATGGTCTGCAATGCGGTCCAGGGCCAGGTCAACCAGGGTGAGCCGGGTAAATGGCAATGGCGCGTCTTCCGAGAGCAGGGCCCTTGTCAGGTGACTGCCGATAAAACCGTTGGCGCCGGTGATGAGTATGTGCATTGTCAGACTCTTTCTTTTGTGTTGTAAATTGATTCGCGGCTAAAGCCGCTTCCTACATGAAAGCCGCTTCCTACATGAAAGCCGCTTCCTACACTATGCGGTGAAGCTGTCGATGTGGGAAGTTGTAGGCTGGAAATTGCGCAGCAATCTCCGGCAATTTTGATTAATCACCTACTCTGATGTCGGAGATGGCCCTTTGGGCCATTTCCGACCTACATCGTCAAATCATTATGCCTCTTCCACGTTGGCCTGCGCCGCGGCTATTCGGGCGACAGGAATCCGGAACGGGCTGCAGGACACGTAGTCCAGGCCCAGCTTGTGGCAATACTTGATCGAGCGGGGATCACCGCCGTGCTCTCCGCAAATCCCGTACTTGATGCCTTTTTTCTTTTTGCTGGAATCCTTGATGGCCATTTTCATCAGCTTGCCGATGGCGCGCTGGTCCAGTGAAACGAAAGGATCCATTTCTATGAGCTTGTTGGTGAGGTAGGCAGGAATAAACTTGCCGGCATCATCCCGTGAAAACCCGTAGGTCATCTGGGTCAGGTCATTGGTGCCGAAACTCATGAACTCCACATCTGCTGCCAGGCGATCGGCACCAAGACAGGCGCGTGGAGTTTCCATCATGGTACCGATCTTGTAACGGATGGAGAGGGTTTTCTCCTTCATCACCGAATGAATACCACGATCAATGATTTCACTGATCATGCGTATTTCCCTGACATTGACCACCAGCGGAATCATGATTTCCGGCAAGGGGTGGCAGCCTTCCTCGGTGGCCGCGATGGCGGCAGACATGATGGCGCGTACCTGCATCTCGGTAATCTCGGGGTGAACCACGGACAGGCGGCAGCCGCGCAAACCGAGCATGGGATTGACTTCCTGCAGGTCACTGACTGCTGCTTCAATCATGGACACCGGCTTGCCGATATGGTCGCTGAGCAGCTTGATGTCTTCCGGCGAATGGGGCAGGAATTCGTGCAGGGGCGGATCAAGCAGGCGAATGGTAATGGGCTTGCCGTCCATGATGCGAAACAGGGCAAGAAAATCGTCATGCTGGAACTGTTCCAGTTTTTCCAGGTAGCCCTCGCGCTCGGTGCGGTTTTCCGACAGGATCATGCCGCGCATGATGTCGATGCGGTCGGCGGCAAAGAACATGTGCTCGGTACGGCACAGGCCAATGCCTTCGGCACCCAGCTCGATGGCCTTGGCGGCATCTTCCGGCGTTTCGGCGTTGGCGCGGACCTGCAACTTGCGGTACTTGTCCGCCCAGGACAACAGGATCTGGAAGTCATCACTGGACGAGGCCATGATCTTCGGGATATCCCCGAGCATCACTTCACCGGCAATGCCGTCGATAGTAATGATGTCGCCGCGCTTGATCACATGACCCGAATCGGTAGTGGCCGTGCCGGCACTGTAATCGATGGTCAGCTTGTTACAGCCGGTGATGGCGCAAACTCCCATGCCCCTGGCAACCACCGCTGCATGGGAAGTCATACCACCCAGTTCGGTGAGAATCCCCTGCGCCACTTTCATGCCGTGAATATCTTCCGGCGTGGTTTCACGCCTGACCAGGATGACTTTCTTGCCGGCAGCAGTTTCTTCCACGGCTTCTTCCGCGGAAAACACCACGGCGCCGGTGGCACCACCGGGACTTGCCGGCAAACCGGTGGCCACCAGGTCCTGTTTCGCTTCTGGGTCCACCATGGGATGCAGAAAGGCTTCCACGTGTTCCGGAGATACCCGCAACAGGGCTTCTTTTTCAGTAATCAGTTTCTCTTTCACCATGTCCACGGCAATTTTGATGGAGGCACGACCGGTGCGTTTGCCGCTGCGGGTCTGCAAAATGAAAAAGCGGCCTTCCTGGATGGTGAACTCTATGTCCTGCATGTCACGATAATGTTTTTCGAGCATGGCCTGTGTGTCGAAAAGCTGCTGGTAGACCTCGGGCATTCGGGCCTGGAGTGCCTCGATGGATTCCGGTGTACGGATGCCGGCCACCACATCCTCGCCGGCGGCATTGAACAGGACTTCGCCGAAAAACAGTTTTTCACCGGTAGAGGGGTTGCGGGTAAAGGCAACACCGGAACCGGAGTCGTCACTGAAATTGCCAAATACCATGGCCTGGACATTGACGGCTGTGCCCAGGGATTCAGGAATATTATTCATTTCGCGGTACACGTTGGCGCGCGGTGTATGCCATGACCTGAATACGGCTTCCACGGCCAGCAGCAACTGCCTGAAGGGGTCCTGCGGGACATCGACCAGGTTCTTGAAGTGACCGATCACCCGCTGCCAGTCCGTAGCCTGCATCTCGATATCCAGGGTTTTGCCATTGTCCTGTTTATAGGTATTGATGACGTTTTCAAACTTCTCGCCGTCAACGCCCATGACCACGTTGGCAAACATCTGGATAAAACGACGGTAGGAATCATAGGCAAAGCGGGGATTGCCGGTTTTTTTCGCCAGGCCCTCAACGATGTCATCGTTCATACCCAGGTTCAGCACCGTATCCATCATGCCGGGCATGGAGACCGGTGCGCCGGAGCGCACTGACAGAAGCAGGGGGTTGTCGGGGTCGCCAAAGTGGGCATCCATTTTCTTTTCCACCAGGTCCAGGGCAACCCGGTACTCCTGTTCGAGACGGTTGGGCAGCTTGTTGCCGTTTTCGAAAAATTCCCGGCAGGTGTCCGTGGTGATGATGAAGCCATAGGGTACCGGCAAGCCGAGGTTGGTCATTTCACACAGGTTGGCACCCTTGCCGCCGAGCAGGTCGCGGTCCTCCCGGTGACCTTCATTGAAAAGATATACGCGTTTTGCCATAGGACTGTCTGTATTCGCTGATGCCTGAAAAAGAAAAACAGTAGCCCCCGGGCAGGCAGTTTACCGGGGCTCTTTTGTTAACTGAAATTGCTGATAGCAATATATCAGGGATTGATGACGGTTCGAAAACCTATATGTGATGTGCCCAGGCCCTTGCTTTGTGCTTGCCGGGCTTCCGGTCGATAGCGCATGCAATAGTTGGGTGCACACAGGTAGGAGCCGCCCTTGATGACTGCAACAGGTTCGCCGGGCTGGTTGGGATCATAGCCTTCAGGAAAGCGCTGTTTTTCGGGGAAGGCATGGTTGGCGTAGTAGGTGGAGTCGGTCCATTCCCAGACATTGCCAATGAGGTCATAGATACCCAGTGCATTGGCATCAAAACAACTGGCCGGTGCCGTTCCCGTATAGCCGTCTTTGGAATCATGCTGGAAAGGAAAGAGGCCTTGCCAGGTGTTGGACACGTAATTACCGTCTTCATCACGCCAGAGACTGGACTGGGCAGCCAGCTCAAACTGGGCTTCGCTTGGCAAAGACTGTCCCTTCCAGTCGGCGTAAGCCTGTGCATCTTCATAGGCAATGTGAACAACCGGATGTTCTTGCCGGCTGTCGATATTTGAACCGGGGCCCTCGGGTTGCTGCCAGTTGGCTTCCTCCATGAACATCCACCAGCTGGCAAAAGGATTCACCGGGGCATCACTGACATGGGGGGCAAAGACGGCTGAACCGGGAATATGTTCACCGGTACCGGGGTTTTCGATGCCCCGTTCGGCCAGGGTCTTGTAACCGGTGGCCTCCACAAATTCGGCAAACTCGGCATTGGTCACTTCGTGTTGGGCCATCCAGAATCCCGCCACGGTTTCCTCGTGGGCAGGGCCTTCTTCGAAATAGGTGCCTTCGGCACCCATGGTGAAGGTGGCGCCGGGGACCCAGATCATGCCGGGGTAGGGGGAGTCGGTAGGCGGCAGTGCACCACAGCTGTTACTGGCCAGGCCCGGATTCATGCCGGGAACGCCGCGTTTGACGACCAGCCAGCCCAGTCCCGCAACCAGTACAACACCGGCCAGCAGGCCAGCCAGCAGGAGTCTGTTAGCGCCCGTTGACATAGATAACACCGCTCTCTTCGGCGTAACGGTCCCAGAGCTGCACCATCTGCTCCAGGCGGTCAGGCAATTCCGTGGCCAGGTCATTCTGTTCACTCAGATCGTTGGCCAGGTTGAACAGCTTCCAGCTGGCATCGTCACCTTCGGCAGCATCCCAGACAATTTTCCAGTCGCCCTGGCGCACACTGCGGTGGCCATAGAGTTCCCAGCCCATGTAATCATCCGGGGCATGGATTTCCTCGACTTCACCACTGACCAGCGGCAGCAGGGATTTGCCTTTGACGGGCAGAACTTCCTGCCCGCGGTACATCGTGCCCGGGTGCTGTGTGCCGGCCAGGGACAGGAATGTGGGCAGGATATCCATGACGGAGCTGAAGCCATCGCTGCGTGTACCGGGATCGATCATGCCCGGAAAGTGGACAAAGGCGGGGACATGAATACCGCCTTCAAAGGCTGTGAACTTGTGGCGGCGCCAGGGGGCAGCACTGGCGGTAGCCCAGTTCGGGCCGTACTGGACATAGGTATTCCAGTTGCCCAGGTTTTCCAGGCTGTGGTCATACAGCGTACCAACATGCTGGGCATAGGTTGGGGACAGGTCGCGTCGACCTGCTTCGGCACCGTTATCGGAGATGAACATGATGAAGGTGTTGTCGAATTCGTCGATTTCCTTCAGGTAATCGATGACCTGGCCCACATAGGTGTCCAGGTCACTGACCATGGCGGCGTAGATTTCCATGCGCCTGGCTGCAAATACCTTTTCTTCTTCCGGCTGATCCATCCAGCGCGGCTCAAACACATCCAGTGGCATGGGTTTGGCATCAAACGGAATGAGTTCAAGTTCCTTGAGTTTTTCAAACCGGCTCAGGTAGAGCGCTTCGTAGCCGTCGTCATACCAGCCGCGGAATTTTTCAATGGATTCCTTGGGCGCCTGCAAAGGCCAGTGGGGAGCGGTATAGGCCAGGTAGGCAAAGAAAGGTTTGTCTTCCTCGCGATCCTGTTCGATGTACTCGAGCATACGCTCGGTATAAAAACGCGTCGTGTAGAAATCCTGGTCTACCTGGACGATTTCATCGCCATCCCGGTAGTTGGCATTTTGGGGGCCGCGCCAGTCCCAGGGTCCCAGGTGGGCGGCGCCATCCAGTGAGACAAAAGAGCGTTTGAAGCCCCTGGCCCTGGGGCCATTTTCCACGTCCATGCCCAGGTGCCACTTGCCGGTCATGTAGGTGTTGTAACCGGCATCGGTGAGCAGGTCTGCCAGGCTGGCAACGCGGAAATTCAGGGTGCCGATATAGCCGGGTTCATCCATGTGGACATCCCGTGAGGGGCTGCCCATGACACCCAGTCCGGCCAGGTGATTGTCGGTACCGGACATCAGCATGGAGCGGGTGGGTGAGCAGGTCATGCTGGCATAGAAGTCTGTCAGCAGCATGCCATTGGTGGCGAGCATATCGAGGTTGGGAGTTGGAATTTCGCTGCCGTAGACACCCAGGTCGGCATAACCCAGGTCGTCCGCAACAATCAGCACGATATTGGGTTGTTTCTCTTCTTCTGCAACCGGTGCTGTTTCGACCACTGCTTCCGGTTCCTGGTCAGCACCGCAGGCTGAAAGCACTGTCGCTACGGCAAGAAGTAATACTCCGCGTTTGGTAAACAACATGGTTTTTCCCCCATCAAATTTTCCAGCTTCGCAATTTCGCGAAAGGATACTTTTATTATTTTTTTATGACCTTGTCATAGTCAGAAACCAGGCTGAAGGTCCTGATCAGCTCCTCAATGAAAAGCTTTTGCCCCATGATAATAGGACCGGCCTGATTGTAAATCGTGTTATTGATGGTACTCAGTACAACCTGGAAGGCAAAGTAGATATTTGCTTCTTCGCGTTCGGTCAGGGAGCGCTGGTTTTCCTGGTACAGGCGATCTATGAAACGCTTGGTGGATTCAAGAAAGTGTTCCCGGAAGGGTTCCCAGAACGACGGGTCCCTGGCGCTCTTGAGCAGCACGGTGCGCCAGAACTGGCGATGTTCCCAGTAATAGTCGGCCATGTTCTGGATCAGATCCTCGACCAGGGTATCGCGCGGGATACTGGAATACATTTCCTCCAGGGTGGTGGTGCGGGAACGCAGATGCTCAAATACCAGGGCCTGGAAAAACTCGTCCTTGCTGTGGAACCGGGCATAGAAGGCGCCGACGGAATAACCGGCCTCCCTGGATAACTCGGCAATAGAAATTTTTTCCAGGTCCTTCTTTTCAAGCAGCTTGAAGCCCGTGTTGACCAGGGCGTCGTAGGTGCGGTATCCGCGTTGCTGCTTGATGGTCCTGCCGTGAGATTTTTTGCCAGAAACCTGGCTGATGGTCTGGTTGCTGCTCATTATTTGAGAATTAGGGTTCTTTTTCATGGTGTGCCCGGCATCGTGGCTGAAAGTACCGGCCGGGTGTGGCAAGCGCACAATTAAAGCGAAAATTGCACGAAAAGTCGAATGTTAGGTGGAAATTGTCCCTGCTTGCCCCGGGCTGTCCCGGCCGTGAAAAGGACAAATCTGATGCTTGCATATAAAAATAGAATATGTATTCTTGTTTTTGATCGGGAGAGATGGTCATCGGTCACATCTAACCGACCAGGTAGTTAATTGATGGGGTTGCTGCCAGGATTAACAGAAGGTAATGCATATACCTTTGCCTGTTTGCATGGCCGAACCTTTTTGACTGATCTAATTCCCCGGGTGAATCCGGAAACCAGGGACTGGTTTCCGGATTTCGCCTTACCCCATGGTGTTCTCAACCTGGCCCACAGGTGCTTGAAAATCAGGCAGTTTCAGTCTACCTTCAGCCGTAGATTCCAAGTTTTTCATTCCTGACAAGATTCTCACCATGACCGATACCACTATCAGCCAGGATCCTCTTGCGCCTGCCACCGACTCCGAAAATACTATCCTGGGACATCCCCGTGGCCTGGTGATTCTCTTTTTTACCGAGATGTGGGAGCGCTTTTCCTACTACGGCATGCGTGCCCTGCTGATTTTCTACCTGACACAGCATTTTCTTTTTTCCGATGAGCGTTCGACGGTCATGTACGGTGCCTACACGGCACTGGTCTATGTGATGACCATTATCGGTGGCACGCTGGCCGACCAGTACCTGGGATCGCGCAAGGCCGTGACCTTTGGCGCCATCCTGCTTGTCCTGGGACATTTCGGCATGGCCTTCGAGGGTAATGGCTCGCGGGAAGTGCTGACCTATAACGGCAGCGAATACCAGGTGACACTGGATGGCCGTGGTGGTGATGCCAGGCAGATCATCGTTTCAGACCAGGGCCGCTCGCCAATTTCCTTCAATGAAGATGTCACGCAAATGCTGATTGCACAGCCCGGCGCCGTAGGATTGCCTGCTACCCTGCCCACCAACAGCTATTCCACGCGCATAGAAACCGAATCCTTTTACCTGAATATCCTGTACCTCTCACTGGGACTGATCATCGCCGGTGTCGGTTTTCTCAAGGCAAACATCTCCACCATTGTCGGTTCACTCTATGGTTTCGGTGATGCCCGACGCGACTCCGGTTTCACCATTTTCTACATGGGCATCAACATGGGTGCCTTCCTGTCATCGATTCTGTGCGGCACGTTGGGCGTGGTCTACGGCTGGAAATACGGCTTTGGCCTGGCCGGTTTCGGCATGCTCCTGGGCCTGGTCATTTTTCTCAAGTACCAGCACTGGCTTGAGGGCAAGGCGGAACCTCCAAGTATGGAAAGACTGCAGAAAAAGGTCCTGGGGCCGATCAATGTGGAACAGATGTGTTACCTGACAGGTATCGCTATCGTGGTTTTCTCTCTCTTCCTCATGATGAATTCCCATCTGGTGGACCAGAGTTATGTGGGTCTGCTGGGCATCATTATTTTTATGCTCCTGATTGGCTATGCCTTCAAGCGGTGTGAAGGCGTGGAAAGGGATCGCATGCTGGCGGGAATCTATTTCATCCTGGCACAGATACCTTTCTGGGCCCTGTTCGAGCAGGCCGGCTCCTCACTGAATCTTTTCACAGGCAGGCTGGTTGAACGTACGATGTTTGGCTGGACCGTACCGGCGCCGGTATTCCAGTCCCTGAATGCGATGTTCATCGTGATGTTTGCCCCCATACTGGCCTGGCTGTGGGTGACACTGGAAAAGCGTAACCTGAATCCGTCCACGCCCGTAAAATTTGCGATGGGCGTGTTCCTGGCAGGGCTGGGCTTCCTGTCCCTGGTTGCCGGTATGAAAGTCTCTGGTGAGGCAGGAATGACTGCGGTGTATTTCATTTTCCTGATCTACTGGGTACACACCATGGGCGAGTTGATGGTGTCACCGGTCGGCCTTTCCGCGGTCACCAAGCTGGCACCACCCCATGCAGTTGGTATGACCATGGGTGCCTGGTTCCTCTACAGTGGCCTGTCCAATTACCTGGCGGGTGTTATTGCCTCGACCACCGGCGCTGAAACCATTGGTGGCCAGATTGCCAACGTGGCTGCTGCCAAGGCGACCTATGCCGATGTCTATAGCCAGGTGGGCTATATCGCCATGGGCATTGCCATCGTCATGCTGATGATCTCACCGATTATCAAGCGCATGATGCATTCTGCCTGAGTTATCTTGTTCCACTTGTAAGTTGCACCGGTTATCAGGTATCCATCAGCTTTTCCTCAGGTAAACAGGCTGCATGCCGGGCCAGCCTGCGCGATACTTGCCTGAGAATTAACCGTAACGAATGAATAGCAAGCACAGCACCAAATACAACAATAATATTTTTTTGAAACTACCAAATCCCAACAGGAATAAAGCAATGTCGATTTCCCGAATGACGGCACTGGTCCTGGCCAGTGCCTTGTTAGCAGCGTGTGGTGGCAGTGAAGAGGGCAATACTGCGGCCAACACCCCGTCAACATCCGCCCCGGCAGAGACAGGCAATGGTCCGGTCTTTGCCAATGTCGACCAGGCGCGGTTGAACAATGCCGCCAGTGAACCGGGGCAATGGCTCACCTTTGGCGGCACATACTCTGAGCAGCGCTTCAGCCCCCTTGACCAGATCAATACCGAAAACGTCGACCAGCTGGGCCTGGCATGGTGGGTTAATATCGATACCAACCAGAGCCAGCAAACCACCCCCTTGTATGTCGATGGAGTGCTGTATTTCAGTGAATCCTGGGGTCAGGTCAATGCCATTGATGCCTCCACTGGCGAACGACTGTGGCGTTTTGATCCGCAGGTCGCAGGGGATATCGCGGGCAGGGCGTGCTGCGGTGTGCAGAACCGGGGCGTGGCTGTCTATGAAGGCAGTGTTTTTGTGACGGCCTATGATGGCCGCATGTTTGCATTGGATGCTCAAAATGGCGATGTGCAATGGGAGACCCAGACCATCACTGACCCGGAGTTGTGGTATACCTCCACGGGTGCGGTGCGTGTTGCCAACGGCAAGGTCTTTATCGGTAACGGTGGTGCAGAATTTCGCACACGTGGTTATGTCTCTGCCATTGATGCAAAAACCGGTGAGTTGCTGTGGCGCTTTTATACCGTGCCGGGCAACCCGGAACTGGGCTTTGAAAACGATGCCATGCGCATGGCCGCTGAAACCTGGAATGGCAACTGGTGGGACCTGGGCGGTGGCGGTTCAACCTGGGATGGACTGACTTACGATCCTGAAACCAATCTTTTGCTGATTGGCGTCGGCAACGGCGCTCCCTGGAATCCGCTGGTACGCAGTCCCGGTGGTGGTGATAACCTGTTCCTGAATTCCATTGTCGCGGTGGATGCCGATACCGGCGAGTATGTCTGGCACTTCCAGGAAATTCCGGCGGAAGAGTGGGACTATGATGCGGTTCAGCAAATCACGATCGCCGATATTGAAGTGGATGGTGAAATGCGCCATGTCGCCATGCAGGCTGCCAAGAGTGGTTACTATTACATGCTCGATGCCTACACGGGTGAGCTGTTGCGCGCCAATAATTTCGTACCGGTAAACTGGACCTCCGGCTATGACATGGCCACCGGCAAACCGATCATCAATGAAGCAGCCCAGTACACCATGCAGGAAGCCGGCACTATTATTCAGCCCGGGCCGGCCGGCGCCCATGGCCAGGCACCCATGTCCTACAGTCCGGAAACGGGCTTGCTGTACATCCCTGCCATGGAAAGCAGCATGGCTTTTGCCAATGCGCCGGAAAATATCGATGGCCGCTTTAACCTGGGCATGGAGTATTTCGGTCATGACTATGCTTATGATGATCCCGAGAACACCATCGAACAGGGCAGCCGGTCGCGCCTGGTTGCCTGGGATCCCGTTGCAGCCCGGGAGCAGTGGGCCATAGAAGATGTCGCGGTAGGCGG
>Ga0181559_10000504_pt1 | contig 36061 bp, 31 predicted proteins | sample 011ome_21_FD_133752 | JGI IMG/M metagenome (GOLD analysis project Ga0181559, IMG submission 133752) | Coastal salt marsh microbial communities from the Groves Creek Marsh, Skidaway Island, Georgia - 011508AT metaG (megahit assembly) | ecosystem: Environmental > Aquatic > Marine > Intertidal... | reverse complement strand
CTTTTCAAGATCAATACCCGACTTTGAGCAAAATATTTGCGGTACTCAGCTGGCCCCGTGGGTCACTCTTGTCGCACCCCAATCTAATCTTACAGCGGGATAAAAAAAGGCCCCAGTGGGGCCCTTTTAGACGCTTTGCTCGTTGAAGGTGATGCCCTTAACCGGTTCACCCATCAGACAAGGCAGTGTTGATACGCGGCGCCGATTACTCAGCGACCACGTTGACTTTGACATCAACAGACACGTCAGAGTGCAATTGCAAGGCGATGTCGTACTCACCCACAACGCGAATCACCCCTTCCGGCATGCGCACTTCAGCACGCACCACCTCAGAGTGCCCAGCCTCGACCAGGGCGTCAGCGATGTCTTGAGTGCCAACTGAACCATACAGGCGGCCTTCTTCACCGGTTTTGACAACCATCGTGACGGTCGTTTCAGCCATGCTTTCTGCACGTGCTTGCGCGGCGGCCAGTCGATCGTTGGCAACGGCCTCAAGTTCCGCCCGACGCTCTTCAAACTTTGAGCGATTCGCTTTGTTGGCCTGAACCGCTTTGCCCTGGGGCAACAAAAAGTTGCGGGCAAAGCCGGCTTTGACGCTGACCTCGTCTCCGAGGTCACCCAGATTGTTCACTCGTTCTAGCAAGATAATGTTCATACAGCTCTCCCTTACTTGTGCTGGTCGGTATACGGCAGCAGAGCAAGGTAGCGAGCGCGCTTGATTTCCTTGGCTAGATGACGTTGAAAGCGGGCCGAGGCACCGGTGATGCGGCTGGGTACGATTTTCCCGGTTTCGCCAATAAACTGGCGTAGGGTATCCAGATCTTTATAGTCAATGGCCCCTTCTTGCTGGGCTTGTTGCATACGACGACGGCTCATGCGTTAGGCTCCTCTTCTGCAGTATCGTCAGCACTCGACGCATCCGCCGAGGCATCCGCGCCAGCTTCGTCACCGTTTCCGGCACTTTCACTGTTGCGATTTTCCTGGCTGGCACGCGAAGCGTACTCTTCTTCGCGACGACGCTCGCGCTCTTTATCTTTCTCCTGTTCGCGTAATTCTTCTTCGTAGATTTTCGAATTACCGACTTCAGGTCCATCGCGACGGATAACCATGCTGCGGATGACTGCGTCATTAAAGCGAAACGCGCTTTGCAGTTCGTCGAACACTTCCTGGCCCACTTCAATGTTCATAAGAATGTAGTGGGCTTTGTGCACCTTACCGATTGGGAAGGCCAACTGTCGGCGACCCCAATCTTCGGTGCGGTGGACTTGGCCATCGCCACGCTCGATCATGCCATGGTAGCGCTCAATCATGCCGGGCACTTGATCACTTTGGTCCGGGTGGACTAGAAAAACGACTTCATAATGTCGCATATGCTCTCCTTTTGGTTCGCGCCTCCACTCAGCCGCATGCAAGGCCAGGTCAGGCGATACGCCTCCGCAATCAATGTGCGTGAGGCAAGGTGGTCACCGTAATCGGTGGGGCGCGCATTGTAGGGTGGGAAAGGATTGCACGCAAGTGCTGCAATCACGACTCTAGACGCTGCCGCTGCGCTTCGTACAGGACCACAGCGGTGGCCACAGAGACATTGAGGCTGCTGACGCTCCCTTGCATCGGTATATGAACGAGCTGATCACATTGCTCCCTCGTCAGGCGACGTAACCCTTTTTCCTCTCCGCCCATGACGATCGCCAGCGGACCTTCTGCCTGCATCTGCCGGAACTCCGTTGGTGCATCGCCATCCGTGCCTACAATCCAAACCTGTAGATCGCGTAAGGCGTTCATGGCACGGGCGAGGTTAGTCACCTCCACAATCAGCAGATCTTCACTTCCACCCTGGGCAGTCTTCAGAGCAACCGCGCTCAGCGGAGCAGTTTTGTGCTTGGGTACAATGACGACGTCGACTCCAGCCCCGCTTGCACTGCGCAAGCACGCGCCATAGTTACGCGGATCCGTAATCCCATCCAGCAACAGCAACAGTGGCTGCGGACCAAAACTGTCCCACTGTGCCAACATCGTTTCAAAGTCAGCCAGCGCAGCCTCATGACACTCCAGCAGCACGCCCTGGTGCACAGCCTCTCCCACGCGCCGACGAAACCACTGCGCATCCATTGTCTGATGGCGCAGCCCGGCTGCTCGGGCAAGTCCAATTAACTCACTCATGCGGCCATCACGCCGACCACGCTGCACGTAGAGTCGCCGCGCGCGCTCACTATTTTCCCGCAATACCGAGCGCACCGCCTGAAAACCGATCACATCACTCATACTTGCACCGGGCCTGACCCTGCCCCTGGTTTTAGGGACGCTTTGTGTCTGGTAGCAGTCCGATTCTGCCCCGTCTGGCCACGTCGCTTGTTTTTACGATCTTTGTCGGTGTTTCGCCTCGAGGACGATTTTTTGCTTTTCTTTAGCTTAGCTTCCCCCCGTTTACCGGAACCGGGTACTGTGTCTTGTTGCGCACTTTTCCCAGTCGCCTCTAGCACGAGGTCTATCCGCCCTTGCGGTGGGTCAATGTCCCGGATGACAACGCTCAAGCGATCCCCCAACGCGAATCGACGGCCGTTACGTTCGCCTACTAAAGACAGGCTACGGCTGTGAAAGTGAAAATAGTCCTGACCCAGATTCGAGATGTGCAGCAAGCCCTGAACAAAATAGCCGTCTAGTTCAACAAACAGTCCAAACTCTGTGACACCCGCAATTATCCCATCAAATCGGGACCCGATTTCAGGCAGTAAAAAGTCACACTTTAGCCAGTTATCCACCAGCCATCCCGCTGATTCCGCTCGTCGCTCAAGCGAGGAACACTGTTCGCCAATACGGATCAGCTCATCCATGTCTGGAATTGCCAACGCCTTTCGTCCTTGCTGCCGAGCCAGTACAGACTTAATCGCACGGTGCACCACTAAATCAGGGTAGCGCCGGATAGGCGACGTAAAGTGCATGTAACGCTCCAATGCCAGCCCGAAGTGACCTTGGTTGCGCGGGCTGTAAACAGCCTGTTTCAGTGTGCGCAGTGCCAATTGTGCATAGAGCCACTCATCGACGTGCTCTGGCAATCGGCTCAAAGCGTCTTGCAGAGACTTAGGCGAGACATCGCCCGCCACAAGCCTGACGCCAATCTGCGATAGCGCCTGGCGCAGTTCCTCTAATTTATCGGCATCTGGGGTTTCGTGAACACGATACAGGGCTGGTGTGTGATGCACCTCGAGGAAACGAGCCGCACATACATTCGCGGCAATCATCGCCTCTTCTATCAATTGATGCGCCAGCAGGCGAGCCGTTGGTTGCACCTGTGTGACCCGACCATCTGCCAACTGCAGTTGGGCTTCTCGAGTCGGAAAGTCCAGCGCACCCCTGCGCTGCCGCGCCTGATGCAATACGCTGTGCACCTGCCGCAGCATCTCTATCGACTGTTCCACCCCCTGGGCATCCTGACCCGCTACTGGCAGCGCATCGCGGTCATCCACAAAGGCTTGAACCTGTTCATAGGTCAAGCGCGCGTGGGAAAAAATCACCGCCTCATAAAATTCATAGTCTTGAATTTCCCCAAACTGATCTATGCGCATGTCACAGACCATCGCTAAACGAGTGGTTTTGGGGCGTAGTGAACACAGGCCATTGGAAATCGCTTCGGGGAGCATCGCGATCACCGTTGAGGGAAAGTAAACTGATGTACCGCGCGCTAGGGCCTCCGCGTCGAGCGCACCGCTGCGTTTCACGTAGTGCCCGACATCAGCAATCGCAACCACCAATCGATAAAGACCCGCCTTGTCTGACACAGGCTCTGCATAAACCGCATCGTCAAAGTCCTGCGCTGTCTCCCCATCAATGGTTACCAAAGGCATTGAGGTCAGGTCGCGGCGATGCGGATAACGCTTGGCGACCACCGTTTTTGGCAACCGCGCGGTTGCAGCGAGCACCTGCTCTGGCCATTCGCTGGGAATGGATGCACTAGATACCGCGCTCGAAATCGCTTGCTGCAACACGCTCTGATGTGTCAGAACCTCTTCTATCACGCCTACCAGACCCTGACGGTCTCGATCAACAATACGTACCCGTACCGTGTCCCCGTCATTACCGTGCTCAGGTGACGAAGCCAGAGAGACGCGCCCTCGATACTGGCCAATCCCTTCAACGTAAGGATCGCGCCCCCGTCTGCGCAACACCCCAGTGACGGGAGTGTTGGCGTGACTGATGACCTTGATGATTCTCGCCTGGGCATTGATCACACGCATTTCAACCGTGTCACCGGGACGCAACCCGAATTTGTGAGCGTCTTCAACCGGCATGCCGGCCGCACTCAGTTTATGACCACTGCCTTCAATGAGCGCAGTTTGCACAGCCGCAGAGTCCAATGCGTGGTAGGCTCCCTGAGGGTCACGTTCGAGTTCGCCGTTACGTTCCAACCCTTTGAGCCTCTGCCGTAATTGCGTGATCGCTCGTGGGTCATCTGCTTGCGTCAACTCAATGAGTTGGCGCCAGGTCACCGGGCCCTTCTGACTCGCCAATAATTTTAAGACCTCAGACGCGGTAAATCGGTTAAACTGTTTTCGCGGAGAATTTCGCCGGTTTGGCAACGTTGACACCTTACCCAAGATTTAAGTACAGTCCGCACCCCTGTGCCCAGGTGGTGAAATTGGTAGACACGCTAGCTTCAGGTGCTAGTGGGGGCAACCCCGTGGAGGTTCAAGTCCTCTCCTGGGCACCATCATTCGAGTATCTCATGATAACTTGAATGCGCACTTCCTTTTGACAATTTAATTCAGGTGCCACTCAACCGGCACCGGCAGAATGCAGTCCATCGGTGAGTGAATACTCCTCAAAAACGAGCCCGAAGCGTCTATCCATCACTGCGTTGGCGCGTTGACTGCTCAGCTTCCAAAAAGACCCGCTGAATACGGGGTTCAGCCCGCTTCATGTCAGAGGTCAACCGCGCCACCGTCACCTCAACATCACCCGCCGTGATGTCATCCACAAAATCAACGGAGGCCGTCACCACGATACATTCAGGACCCATATGCAGGGTCGCTAGTTCATTAATGGTGACCACTTGTGGTTCATTGACCAATAACTGTTCAATACTCGCGCGCACCCGTATGGTGGCGCTTTCGCCAATCAGCAGACTTTTGCTTTCTATCGCCAGCCACACGGCAGTTAATATCAACACCACCCCGATCGCTATAGAGGCGAGCGCGTCGAATATGAGGTTGCCTGTGAGCTGATACATCACCAGACCCAATAGAGCAATCAAAAGCCCAAGCGCTGCCGCGGTATCTTCAAACACCACGACGAATAGGGTCGGGTCTTTGCCTTCTTTCACCGCTTCGAAAAAGCCTTGCTCGCCCCTGCTTTTGTTAAATTCTCTGAGCGCAATCCAGAGCGCACCGCATTCAAATATCAATGCGGCTGCCAGCACCGCGTAATTAATCATGATATTTGACAGCGGTTCACCGCCCCCTAAATGCGAAAAGCCCTGATAGATCGACGCAGTGCCCCCCAAGGCAAAAATCAACATGGCCACAACAAAGCACCAAAAATAGACTTCCTTGCCATGGCCAAAAGGGAATTCTTCATCCGGGGGTTTCTGCGCTTGCTTGAGGCCAAAGAGCAACAAGCCTTGATTGCCAGTATCCACCAAAGAGTGGATACCCTCACTGAGCATTGCAGAGCTACCCGTATAAAAAGCGGCGCCGAACTTGGTGACTGCAATTAACCCGTTACCTGCAAGTGCCGCGTAGATCGCTTTTTTGGAGGACCCTGCCATCGAGCAATTAACGCTTACAGACAACCAATGAACCGATCGAGTAACCCGCGCCGAATGAACAAATAACACCAAGGTCGCCGGGCTGAAGGTCTGCGTTATACAGATTAAAGGCAATGATGGAGCCCGCCGATGCGGTGTTGGCGTATTCGTCCAGCACGATCGGGGCCTCTTGTGGATCAGGATCTCTGCCCAACAACCGGCGAGCAATCAACTCATTCATGTTGATATTGGCCTGATGCAACCACCACCGTTTGATATCCGCAACTTCCCTGCCCAGTTTTTCTACCTGTGTGCGTAGGTGCTCGGCTGCCATTGGGCAAACTTCCTTAAACACCTTCCGGCCGTTTTGATGGAATAGTTTGTCGGAGGCAAACGGATCACTGTCATCGGCATAAGACAGATAACCAAAATTCGAACGGATATTGTTTGAGTATTGAGTCACTGCCTGAGTGCCCAAAACTTGCCATACATTGTCCGCCGTGGCTGAATCGCCGGCCTCCATGACCACCGCTGTACTTACATCGCCAAAGATAAAGTGACCGTCGCGGTCTTTAAAATTAATTTGGGGTGTAGTCAACTCGGGATTGATCGCCAACACACAATGGGCCGATCCTGCCGCGATGGCGTCGTAGGCGCGATGCAGCGCAAAAGTTGCTGCGGAGCAGGCGACGAGCATATCAAAACCAAAGCCTTCAATGCCTAGCGCCTGCTGTACCTCAATTGCGATGGCAGGATAAGCTCGTTGCGTGTAGGCACAAGACACAATCACCATGTCGACGTCCGCCGCCGTCTTGTTCGCCGCCGCCAGTGCCGCTTTAGCCGCATACACCGCCATCTCTGCCTGATGTGACAGTTCATGATCGGCACGCACCGGCAACTGCGGGCGCATGCGATCAATATCAAGTATGCCCTCTTTACAATAGGTGTACCGCTGTTTGATCCCGCTCGCTTTTTCTATAAACCCAGCGGAGGACAAAGGCATCTCTTCGATCTGGCCGGCGGCAATCGCCGCCTCATTTTCAGCATTAAAACGATTTGCGTACGCGTTATACGCGGTCACAAGCTCTTCGTTGGTGACACACTCTGGCGGTTTCCATAACCCCGTTCCACTAATGACCACTTCTTGCATAATTTTATTCTTTCTGTTGGATCGACATGAGTCTAGGTTGGCAGGCTTTGGGCTTCAGCGTCACTCAAGGCGCGAGCCTCCGATTCAATCATCACTGGGAAGCCATCACGTATCGGATACGCCAAACGGCTCATCCGGCACCATAACTCCTGGTGTTCCGCCTGATAGACCAAACTTGCTTTAGTCACCGGACAAACCAGCATGTCCAAAAGTCTAGCATCCATGATTCACCCTTTAACCATACGGGTTATTCAATACAATCGTCTCGGAACGATCTGGGCCAGTGGAAATAATATCGATCGGTGCGCCAACTAGTTCTTCAATTCTGGCAATGTATCCTCTTGCTGCGGCCGGCAGATCGGCCACTTGGCTCACCCCTAAAGTCGATTCGTCCCAACCCGGCAGCTCCTCATAAACAGGCTGAATGGCAGAGTAATACTCACTGCCAAAGCACGCACCCGCCTGTGGAGTGTGTGATTGCTCTTCATAGCCAACACACACCCGGATGCTTTCCATGCCATCCAATACATCCAGCTTAGTCAGGCAGAGGCCAGAAATACTATTAATGCGCACTGCCTGGCGCATAGCAACCGCATCAAACCAGCCGCACCGGCGCGGACGACCAGTGGTTGAACCGAATTCATGGCCACGCTCGGCTAAGCGTTGGCCGGTTTCATCGAACAATTCCGTGGGAAAAGGTCCGGACCCGACCCGGGTTGCATACGCCTTGGTGATGCCTAACACATAATCGAGATAGGCCGGACCAAAACCACTACCCACCGCGGTGCCCCCCGCGGTGGTGTTAGAAGAAGTGACGTAAGGATAAGTACCCAGATCGATATCCAGTAAAGCACCTTGGGCACCTTCAAACAGCAGGCTGTGCCCCGCTTCCCTCAAATCATGCAGTAAGGATACGGCATCCGTGACCATGGGCTTGATCTGTTGCGCCACATCCGCACAGTCACTTAACGTTTGCTCATAGTCCACCGCTGGCTTTCCGTAATAGGCGGTCAGCATGAAATTGTGATAATCCATCACTTCACGCAGTTGCTCACTGAACGCTTCCCAGTAAAAGAGGTCACCGACACGCAAGCCACGCCGTGCCGCTTTATCTTCATAGGCCGGGCCAATACCTCGACCGGTAGTGCCAATCTTCTGGCTACCTCGAGCCTCCTCACGGGCCTGATCCAGCTGTACATGATGCGGTAATATCAGTGGGCAGGCAGGAGAGATGCGCAGCCGATCCCGCACCGGCACACCACGCGCTTCCAGCGCGACCACTTCTTTAAGCAACGCATTGGGTTCCAATACTACGCCGTTACCAATTATGCACTGCACATCAGCGTGCAAAATACCTGAGGGAATGACGTGAAGGATCGTCTTCTCTCCTTCGATCACCAAGGTGTGACCCGCGTTGTGCCCCCCTTGGAAGCGCACAACAGCGGCAACTTCTTCAGTCAGCAAGTCCACAATTTTGCCCTTGCCTTCATCACCCCATTGCATGCCGATAACGACTACGTTACGACCCATATCTTTCCCGCTTAACTGTTTTGTGATTCATTGTTTTAAACATTCTGAGCGTGATCCGTGACTCGCCATTGACCCTCAATCCATTCCAGACTCTGGCTACATTGCGGGGGCCGTGTCTCATGTTCACTTAACGCCCCGCGCACTCGATGCCCTGCATGGCGCAGGGTGGCAATCGCAACGGCCAAGTCCGCGCGTTGTGATTCGTCCACAAAGGGCGCAAAGATGACCGGGTGCACGCTATTGCCTTGAATCAACGTCTTCAGATCAACGTCAAAACCAGTTGCCGATCGCGCGCGCCCAAAGACTTCACCGATACCATCGTAGCGCCCACCTTGAGCCAATGCCTGTCCGTGCCTGGGGTGGTAAACGGCAAACACTGGGCCGTTGTGGTATCCATAGCCCGACAATTCGGATACATCGACGCGGACTGAAGTAGCTTGTCTTGGCACGACTAAGTCGGCCAATCGTTGCAGCTCGCCGACGGCTTGTAAGACTTTCGTCGGCGCACCCTGCAGACTTCGCGTTGCATCATGCAATACTTGCACGTCACCCATGAGCGTTGGTAGACGAACCATCAAGTCACGCAATTCGGAGGGTTTGAGTAACGCAGAAATATCAGACTGAGACTTGCGCTGCACGCACTGAAAAAGGGCCCGCTCATCTTTGGGGTGAAGCACCGAATCCTCAAGCATCGCCTCCACAAGACCTTGATAGATCCCCATATGACCCAGCAAGAGCACCGGCTCGGCAATCTCTGCCACGGCCAGGGATTCAAGCATTAATCCTACGATTTCAGCATCTGCCTCAACATTCGCCGCGCCGAATATTTCTGCGCCGGCTTTAAACGGCACTCTTGAGGTCATGGCAATTTGCGGATTTGCGAACACCACCGGGCCCGCATAACACAAGCGCTGAACACCATCTGTGATCAGGCTGTGGGCATCGATCCGTGCCGCCTGAGAAGTCATATCCGCACGGATGCCCAATTGTTTTCCTGTGACCTGATCGACCACTTTGAGCGTTTGCAGGTCGAGGTCCTCGCCGCCGCCTGCCTGCAAGGATTCAAGATATTCAATCACTGGAGGCTCTACGTAATCGAATCCCCAACTGAAAAATACATCCAGCACCTTTCGCCGAAGCAATTCGAATTCCCAAGCCGCTGGCGGGAGTATTTCATCCACGCCTCGCGGCAACCGCCAATGTGTTCTCATTTATTTGATCTAGTGTTCAGACGCGAGTAGCGCTGATTCTAACTGGCTTTGGGTCAGGCGTCTTTGTCCAAATACTTGAAAAATTCACTTTTCGGATCAAGGATCATCAAGTCCCCTTTGTTATTGAACACGTTGGTATACGCGTTTATGCTCCGATAAAATTCATAGAACTCAGGGTCTTTGTTGAATGAGGTGGCATACGTTGACGCTGATTCTGCATCACCGTCGCCTCTGATCTGCTCACTCTCTCGGTACGCCTCAGCTTCTATGACGACTGCCTCTCTGTCTGCTTCAGCCCGCAGTGCCAAGGCTTGCTCCTGCCCTTCGGCGCGGAATTGCCGCGCTTCAATTTCACGCTCTGAATTCATCCGATCATAGACCGACGACGACACTTCAACCGGCAGATCAATGCGCTTCACCCGCACATCAACCACCTCAACGCCATATCCCCGCATCACTTCATCCAGTTCGCCGCGCAAATCTTCCATCAGCTGATCTCGCTCACCTGAAACGACTTCCTTCATTTCCCGGCGGCTGATCTGGTTACGCAATCCTTCGTTCACGCGCTCCTGAAGCAAACGTTCAGCACGACGTAAGTCGAATGATGCACTCTCATAAAAGGAACCCACATCAGACACTTTCCATTTCACAAAAGAGTCGACGATCAGCGGTTTCTTCTCCAGCGTGTAATACGTCTCGGGATTTGAATCCAGGGTCAATACACGCGCATCAAACTTCTTTACCTGTTGGGCAACCGGCATTTTGAAGTGCAGACCCGGTTGCAGATCAAACCCAACCAAATTACCAAACTGCAACAGAATCGCTCGTTCTGTTTCATGCACCCGAAACAGAGCCTGACTGGCAAGCCCTACCCCGACCAGAACAATGACTAATCCAACTAATGTTCTTGCTGACATGTTGACTCTCCTAGTTGTTTCGGATGCGCGAATTGCCGGATCTGGCAGCGTTCACTTCGCGCAAGATCCGCTCTACGGCCTGATCCACTGCAGATTGTTCAATTTGCATGCCGCTGCTCGCCGCTTGTCTGGTCAGCTGATCCAGAGGCAGGTACATCATGTTGTTGCCCCCGTCGACATCAATCATGACCTTACTGGCATTGGACAATACCGTTTCAAGCGCATCAATATACAAGCGATCCCGGGTCACCTTAGGCGCCAGCGAGTACTCAACGAGTAGCTTCTCAAAACGCTGAGCTTCACCTTTGGACTGCGCTATAACTCGATCACGGTACGCGTTCGCTTCTTCGATTTGCCGCTGAGCTCGACCCCGGGCTTCTGGCACCACTTGTTGTTGGTAAGCCGTTGCCTGGTTTATAAAACGTTGTCTGTCTTCTTTGGCTTTCTGCACATCGTTGAATGCTTCGGCTACCTGAGCCGGTGGTGCTGACCGATCAATGTTAACCTTGCGCACGAAAATACCTGTGCCATACGTGTTCAGATAGCTTTGTAACCGCGCTTGAACTTCAGCAGCAATAGCTTCTCGACCATCCGTTATCACCGAATCCATTGAGGAGCTCCCTGCGACATGCCGCAAAGCACTTTCAGTCGCATGCCCGAGGCTCACTTCAGGATCTTTCACGTTCACCAAATAGGCTACCGCATCATCCACCACCCATTGGACCGTGAGACTGACGTCCACAATGTTCTCATCTTCCGTGAGCATCAGCGACTGATGGCTATGTGAACGAACCTGGGTCACATTGACCAACTCGACATCGTCTATGAACGGAGGGTTCCAGTGTAATCCCGGGTCCTGCAGCGCTTCGAGCGCAGCACCAAAACGAAACACCACTGCCCGTTCCTGCTGGTCCACCTGGTAGACGCCCATGAACGCATAGATCGCGAGCAACGCGAATGCAACAAGGCCGATCATCCCGCCTGAAAGACTTGCGCCGGCACCACCGCCGCCACCACCTTTCCCGCCGAAAATCCCGGACAGTTGAGATTGTAGTTTACGGATCGCCTCATCAAGGTCCGGTGGACCCTGATCGCCACGATTACCCCATGGGTCTTTGTTGTCACCACCGCCCGGCTCATTCCACGCCATTTGTGTTCTCCAGTAAAAATTCTGATGCCATAGCGACACAACATCTGTTGCGTTTCATCGGCTGCAACGACTTAGGTCGTAACTCCATGCATTCGTTCCGTCAGTTTTCGTCAATTAATTGTCGGTGAGAGTTTAGGGTCGCGATTATAGCGGTGCAACCGTACATCTTTCGACTTTTGCAGTTGCGCCAAAAGCGCATCGTCCGCCATCAGCGTCAGGTGTAGGTTACCATCTTCTGTGGTCTGTTCGTCCAATACTGCACCCGAGCGATACAACCAGGCCCGAGTCTTGCCATCACCGGAATTCAGGAAAACTTCATGGGGGGACGCGACGCCAAGAGCTGCACCAATCCCTTCGACGAGTTCATTAATGCCGCTGCCTTCAATGGCGCTCACCGGGTAGGCACCACAAATTTTAGTGGGCGGGCTCGCAGGTGAGTGTTTGCCCTCTGTCCCGCATTGGCTGGCGACTAAATCGATTGCCGGCATTGCTGCCGTCCCGAGTTTATCGATTTTATTGAACACGACTAACTCTGCCGCGCCAGAGACACCGATCTCCTGCAAGACTTCCCGCACCTGGAACATATGCTCTTCCCAGGACGGGTCTGCGACGTCCACGACATGTAGGAGTAAATCCGCATATACGACCTCCTCGAGCGTCGCTTTGAATGCTTCGACCAGAGCGTGCGGCAACAGGCTGACAAAACCGACGGTGTCAGTCAGGACTGCATCGCGCACCCCGGGTACTGATACCTGCCGCATGGTGGGGTCGAGCGTTGCAAACAACTGGTCCTCAGCATACACGTCCGAACTCGTGAGCCGATTGAACAGCGTAGACTTACCTGCATTGGTATATCCTACCAACGCTATGGTGGGTGTTCCTCGGCGGCTACGACCACGACGATTTTGGTGGCGCCGTTTGCTCACCGCAGCCAGCTTCTTCTGTGTGGCCTTGACTCGATCACTCAACATTCGTTGATCCAGCTCAATCTGTTTTTCGCCCGCGCCACGCAGGCCAATACCGCCTTTTTGACGGTCCAGGTGAGTCCAACCTCTGACTAAGCGCGTTTGTGCATGATTTAATTGAGCCAGCTCAACTTGCAACTGTCCTTCATGGCTACGCGCACGATCAGCAAATATCGTTAATATGAGTTCCGTGCGGGTAATCACCCGGCACTGCAGTTCACCTTCTAAATTACGCTGCTGGCCTGCGGAAAGCTCGTGGTTAACAAGCAGTAAATCTGCTTTGGCTGCGTTCAACATTGCCGCGACTTCGCTGACCTTGCCTGATCCAACAAATGTTCTGGGGTGCGGTTGGTCGCGGCGTGCCGGTATTTTGCCGACCACGTCGATTTCCGCCGACCGCGCCAGCTCGGCAAATTCATTGAGCTCCGGATTGGCTTGGCCACGCAACTCCACATGCAGTATTAACGCTTGACGGCCAGCCTCAGGTCTTTCGAATAACATAGTTTCTTTTTACGGTCTTAGCGTTTTAGGGTCTTAGCGTTGACATACTATTTTCGTGACAGCGACCTGCTAGGGTGACAGCGAAATGCTTTATTGGTACTCGCCAACGCAAATGCGCTCTCATAAGTGCGCCGTTTAATGGGCTACTCCTGTTCGTCACTCCCTGTCGACAACTTAACATTGCGTGCGGGCACAATGGTCGAAATTGCGTGTTTGTACACCATTTGACTCACATTATTTTTGAGCAAGACCACAAACTGATCGAAAGATTCCACTTGCCCCTGAAGCTTTATTCCATTGACCAAAAATATAGACACAGGTATCCGTTCCTTGCGTAATGCGTTTAAGTAGGGATCTTGCAGTGTTTGCCCTTTCGACATGTTGTGCTCCTATGGCCACTTCTTATTGTTTTTACCGTTCTTTCAATGCTTATCGGCACTTATCCCAGGCTTTAAATGCTTAAGCTCACGCTATCGTAGCGGGCACTTGTATTACTGTAAGCCCGCTTACGGCGTGGGTCGGCTAGCCTAACACGTAAAGGGAAAGGGCGTAATCCGAAGGACCATTAGAGCGCGATAATTTAACGCGCGTCTAACTCCGGCCAACGCTTTAAGATCGCGTCGGCCAAATCAATTGGGGCTCCACTGTGCAGTTGCCATAGGTCTGGCCAGCTGCGTAACCAGGTCATTTGTCGTTTCGCCAGGCGGCGAGTCGCCGTCGTCGCCTGGTCACGAAACGTCTGCAGATCACACTCTCCAGCCAAATAAGACAATCCCTGCCGATAACCCACAGCGCGCAGCGAGGGCCATCGAGCGCCCGCCTCATAGTCTGCTCGTAGCTGCTCAAGCTCGGCAACAAAACCGGCATCCAGCATGGCCGCAAAACGCTGGGCTATGCGCGCGTGAAGCACGCTTCGCGACTCTGGCACGATCGCACAGCCAAAAACTGTTGCACCCAGCCTTGTAACCGCTCCTGGCCCATTGAGTTCATCCCATTGATCGCTCAGGGCTTGTCCTGTGATGCGCACCACCTCTAGCGCGCGTATCAGTCGCTGCGAATTGTTGGGGTGTATATTTGCCGCCGCAGCTGGATCAATAGCCGCTAACTGATTGTGTAAAACCAAGCCGCCCTGGTGGCGATAGGCCGCTTCCAATTCAGCGCGCACAACCGGGTCGGCGACGGGCAGAGCCGCAATACCCTCAACAAATCGCTTGGCATAAAGCATCGTCCCGCCCACTAAAATAGGCAGTTGGCCCACTGCAAACGCAGCCCTGATCTGCGCATCCGCATCGGATACAAAATCAGCAACCGTATAGGTTTCTGCGGGATGTCGAATATCGATCAATGCGTGGGGATAACGCTCTAGCTGTGCAGGCGATGGTTTTGCTGATCCAATATCCATTCCGCGGTATACCATCGTGGAGTCGACACTGATTAAGCGCGCTCCCTCGGAACCACCCAACCGATCAAACAAAGCCATCGCCACATCAGTTTTCCCCACCGCAGTGGGACCAAGGAGCAACAAAATACGCCGTCCGGCGGAGGATTCCACGGCGCTTACTGACCGCGGTAGAAGCGCTGGTCGAGCTCGGCCATCGGGTAAACGAAGTACGTGGGACGTCCATGATTACACAGGCCGGCATTTTCCGTGTTCTCCATTTCACGCAAAAGCGCGTTCATTTCAGCGTGGGTTAAATGTCGATTGGCTCGGACAGAACCATGGCACGCCATGCTGGCCATCAAATCAAAACGACCCCGCTGAAGTTGGTCGCTACTACCATACGCCAACTGCTCAGCCAGAAAATCGCGTATGGTCAATTGCAAGCTGCTGTTGCTCTTACCGGGTAGAAGCGCAGGAATTTCGCGCAGGCTGATGCTCTGCAAACCCGTCCGCTCGACCACCAAGCCCGACGCCGCGAGGGTCTCCGTCAGCTCTTCCACCAACTCAGCTTCCGCAGCAGAGACGTTCATGACTTCCGGCACCAGCAATCGTTGACGCGGAACCTCATCCACAGCCATTTGTTGTTTCAGCTTTTCGTACATCACCCGTTCGTGAGCTGCGTGCATGTCGACCATGACCAGGCCTTCCGCATTCTGCGCCAAAATATACACGCCATGAAGCTGCCCCAAAGCATATCCCATCGGCGGCATGGCAGACCTCGAAGCGTCCACTTCAGTACCGGCCTGCGGCCAGTCAGGCATCGCTTCTGCCACCAGTTGGCTCAAACCACCGGCGGGCCCAGTAGTCGGTGAACGCGCCACGATTGGCAACGACAAGGGCCCCTGAACTTTCGGACTGTCGGCCATCGTCCAACCCGTATCGCCGCGGTTAGCCGTGTTGAGATCGGCAAACTCTGGGGGCGCAAGCTCACTCATTGATCCCTGCCCCGGAGTCTCCGCACTCGGCCGAATGTCTCGCAATGCCCGGTTGAGGCTACCAAAAATGAAGTCATGCACCGTACGCGACTCGCGAAATCGCACTTCATGCTTCGTCGGGTGAACGTTTACATCGACAACCTCCTGAGGCATGTCAAGGTAGAGTACGAACACTGCATGGCGGCCGTGAAACATTGTGTCTCTGTAGGCTTGCCGGATGGCATGACTCACCAACTGATCGCGTATCGCGCGGCCGTTCACGTAAAAGTACTGCTGGTCTGCTAATCGTCTGTGATGCTGAGGCAGTCCCACCCAGCCATGCAGCCGTAAGCCCTCTCGGGACTGGTCGATAAACACCGACTGTTCTACAAAATCTGGCGTCAATACCTGACTCAGCCGTTCTTCAACCCGTCCGGCCGGCAACGACAAGGCCCGCGCATGACCCGCTTTACCACTACTCGCCTGACGCAGAGAGAAACCTACCTGCATATGGGCCAGACTGAGTCGCCGCACGACCTGGTCGATCTTGCTCATCTCGGTACGTTCAGTTTTGAGAAACTTACGTCGTGCTGGCGTATTAAAAAACAGATCCCTGACTTCTACCGTGGTCCCGGGATTGTGCGCCAGCGGGCTCTGCGCAACCAGAGCCCCACCATGCACCTCCCGGACCGCCCCGGCTGCGGCCCCGGATAGCGCAGAACTCAATCTGACACGCGCAACTGAAGCCACGCTCGCTAAGGCTTCTCCTCTAAAGCCTAGGCTCGCGACCGCCAGCAGATCTTGAGCGTCTTCTATTTTACTTGTGGCATGTCGTTCTAATGCCAGCTCCAAATCCTCTGCGGGCATGCCGTGGCCATCGTCTTGGACCCATATTAGGCCAATACCGCCCTGCTCCGTGCGCACATCGATTTGTTGGGCGCCGGCGTCAAGGCTGTTCTCCAACAGCTCCTTGACGATAGAGGCGGGGCGCTCTACAACTTCGCCTGCTGCGATTTGGTCTGCTACGAAGCCAGAGAGTCTTTTGACACGCGGTAGGTTTGATTCCTGCACTCTAAACGCCCGGAATGACCAATGTCTGGCCAACCCTGATTTTATCGTTGCGCAGGCCATTTTTGGCTTTGAGCGCTCTGGAGCTAACGCCGTAGCGTGATGCAATGCCAGACAGTGTATCCCCTCGCACAATGGTGTAGCGCATTTCTCCCTGAAGTGCCAACTCGCCAGCTAACCGCGTACCGGGTGGCGGATTTTGACGCATATAGGCTTCTATGCCCTGACTGATTGCGCGCGCTACCTTATTTTGATGATCTGCCTGTGACAAACGGCGCGCTTCCGCAGGGTTGGAAATGAAACCTGTTTCAATCAACAAAGAAGGCATATCCGGTGACTTGAGAACGATGAATGCCGCTTGCTCAACGCGTTTTTTATGTAACTTAGTTACCCCATCGAGATTCGCCAGCACCGATTCCCCGACATCGATACTGTGCGAGCGATTGGCGTCCATAGACAAATCCAAGAGCACCTGTGCCAGCACTGGGTCTTTGTCACTCAGACTCACATCACCCACACCACCCAACATATCTGCTCGGTTCTCACGCTCGGCCAACCAGGCGGCCGTTTCGCTGGTCGCACCGCGGTCGGACAGGGTATAAACCGACGCTCCACTAACGCTTGCTTGTTTGAAGGCATCCGCATGGATTGAGATGAACAGATCGGCTCGCATTTCCCGCGCCAGCTGGGTCCGTTTGCGATGGGGAAGATAATAGTCGCCTGTGCGTATCAACTCGCCCTGCATTCCAGGAATGGCGTTTATGCGCTTTTGAACCTTTCGCGCAATCTGCAAAACAACGTTCTTCTCGTAGATTTTCCGTGGCCCAATCGCCCCGGGATCATCCCCGCCGTGACCCGCATCTATCGCAATGATCACGTCTCGATTTTTCATCTCCGGTGCCGCCCGACGCACCGGTTTTGCGGCTTCCTCATCAAACAAATCAACCACCAAACGATGTCCGTAGGGTTGGATGGGCGCCAATTTAAACGCCTTGGGTTGCAGTGACTTTTTCGTATCGATCACGACACGGTAGCGGGCGCTGTCGAGAGCGGCCCGCAGGTTATTGACCCGCTTACGGCCGATGACCACCTGAGAAATATTGAAGCCACTGCGGGGTGACACATCGAACAGATCGATAACCACCCGGTCGGGCTTTGTCAGCGTAAAGATTTTGTATTCAACCGCTGCGGTGGTGTCAAACACCACGCGCGTGGAGTCTGGCGCTTCGTGCATGCGCACGCCTTGCAACTTAGAGGCATATGCTGGTATCACTGCTACGCAGGCCATCAAGAACGCCAGCCCCGTTGCCAGCGTTGACCTAATCAAAGACAATCTCCGCTCGCCGCGAAAAGCCAGCCGCTGTCTGCACCACTTCAATGCAGATCCGCACATGAGGTTGCGGCAACCACCCGGCCGCTTTTTCTGCCCACTCGAACAATTTTAGTCCAGGCCCATCCACAACTTCGTCGAACCCCACAAATTCTAGCTCTTGAGGATCGTTTACACGATAAAGATCAAAGTGGAAAACTTCCAGCCCATCCAGAGTATACGGTTCCAAGAGCGTGTAGGTCGGACTCTTAACCGTGCCTGCATAACCTAAACCTCCCAGCACTCCCCGAACCAGACAGGTCTTACCCGCACCCAACTGACCTTGTAAGAATACGATCGCAGTTCCTGCATAACGTTCCCTCAACTGCGCGGCCAGATAAGCACCCAGTGCCAACGTTTCCGCTTCACTCGCCAGATGGTGATCTTCTCGGTGCATGTGTCGACCTAGTCCTCCGAGCTTGCGGAAGTAGCGCCCATCAGCGGGCGCAAAGCCTCAATGACATCGCTGGCCAACATAAAACGTGCACCCAACTGCAGCGCGACGGCATCGCCCGCCGCACTGTGGAGGGCAACGGCGTCTGCCAGACAACGTCCTCGCAATGGCCCGTGAGCGCCAGCCCCCGACGCCTCTAATTCTGCTAACAACCCACCCACAATACCACTCAGGACATCCCCCATACCTGCTGATGCCATACCCGGATTGCCATGAGCGCAAACCGACGAAACACTGTCTGGCGTGTCGAAAATCACAGACCCAGCACCTTTGAGTACACCGCGGCAAGAATACTCAGCGCTGATTGCAGCACCCGCCGACAGACGATCGTGTTGTACCTCTTGCGCAGAGACAGCTAATAATCTTGCGGCTTCTGCAACATGCGGCGTAATGGTTAAGTCGCCACCGCGCCAGCTTCGACGCTGCGCTAACCAATACAGCCCATCCGCATCGAGCACGGTGGGTCTACGACTGGCTTCAACCGCCAAATATAGCGCCTCACTCCACGCTCCTCGCCCCAAACCGGGTCCAAGGACCACCAGGTCTGCCCGCGCCAAGTGTTCGTTGGCCTCGACTGCGGCGGCATCCCCAGGCTCACCGGGCAGCCGAAACGCTTGCACCATGGCCTCCGGCACCCGCGCCACAATCGGCGCGGCATGCTGGGCTTTGGTGAGCACTGTCACCATACCCGCACCCACGCGCAACGCCGACAGCGCAGCTAATGCCACCGCACCGGGCATTGCATCATCACCACCAGCGACGACCACATGGCCGCGTCGATGCTTATAGGTGTTTTCATCCAGGGGCAACAGGTGCTGTGGATCCCAGTGCAACCAACGCACACCAGGCTGCCTGTAAGCTTGTGCCGGGACCCCGAGATTAGAAAACTCTCGCTGCCCGGCATACGAGACACCTGGGCCGGTATAGAGACCCACTTTTCGGGTGATGAATGAAACAGTCAACGAGGCCTTGACTGCCTGTGTGGCAACCGCTCCGGTGGAGGCATCCACACCCGACGGCACATCAATACTCAGAATGGGCGTACCCTGCCCATTGATCTTTCCTATTGCCTGTTGAAACACATCGCTCGGCGGGCGATTTAGGCCGGTGCCCAGCAAGCCGTCAACCTGCACCACCTGAGTTTGACTTTGGTGGTCTTGCTCGGGAAGGCTACGAACAAGCGTAACCCCCGCATCTCGGGCCTCGTCGCAGGCCAGCGCCGCATCACCGGTCAGTTCGAGCGGGTCAACAATGGCCACCACACACGTTTCAATACCATATTGGTGCGCATGCTTCGCCAGCAGGTAAGCATCACCCGCGTTGTTCCCTTTACCGCACCAAACGTTGATCGCAGACACGTTCGGATAGAGCCGCAGTAACGCTGCAAAAGCAGACTGCGCCGCTCTGCGCATCAACTCAAAGCCAGGAACCTGAAGTTGGGCCATCGCCTGACGATCAATTTCTCGGCCGGCCGCAGCATCAAACAGATATTGATCAGCAGGATGTATCAAAACTGAGTTTGTCATTGCACTCTATTTCAACCCGATTACCTATTATACTCCCCGGCGCGCTCACAATCTTTAATCTGTTTTGTCACAACCCACCCTCCCTGACCGCGAAACCATCAAGACATGGGCAACAGGCCTGGGTTTCCAAGACATCGGTATCACCAATGTGGATTTGAGTGAACACGAACCTCACGTTCGTGCCTGGATCAACGCTGGCTTTGCGGGCGATATGGGCTACCTAGAACGCAACCTTGAAAAACGACTCAATCCGGCTTTGTTAGTACCAAATACGTGCCGGGTTATTTCCGCGCGGATGAATTATCTCGCCGCAGACACTCAGCCCTTGGAGATCCTGGAAAATTCTAAAAAAGCCTACATATCCCGCTATGCGCTTGGCCGAGACTACCATAAGGTATTGAGACGGCGGTTAGCGAAGCTGGCTCAAAAAATCAATGTAGCCCTGCCAGACAAACAATTTCGGGCGTTTACGGACACCGCACCCGTGCTCGAAAAGGCCCTGGCCACCAAAGCAGGCCTTGGCTGGATGGGTAAACACTCGCTGGTGCTCAACAAACAGGCCGGCTCGTGGTTTTTTATTGGCGAAATCTATACCAACGCGCCATTGCCCCTGGACCACCCCAACGGCGCAACCGCTTCTGAAGACGCTTGCGGCAAGTGCAGCGCCTGCATCACGGTGTGTCCGACAAACGCTATCGTTAGCCCCAAAAAACTCGATGCGCGTCGTTGTATCTCCTATCTCACCATTGAACATCAGGGCTCCATCGACCCGGCGCTGCGTCCACACATCGGCAATCGCATCTATGGCTGCGATGATTGCCAGCTTTTTTGCCCCTGGAACCGAGATGCGCCCACGAGTACTGAAGCTGACTTCAAACCACGCCATAATCTGCACAACACGGACCTCGAGGCCTTATTCGCGCTGAGCGAGGCACAGTTTCTGACCTTGACTGAGGGGTCAGCGATTCGCCGTATCAGCTACGAGCAATGGCAGCGCAACCTCGCCATCGGGTTGGGTAACGGCTCGCCCTCGAAGTCGGCTGTAGAGCTTTTACGTGGACGCCTCGCCCAGGCCTCACCTATGGTTGCGGAACACATCCACTGGGCACTGGATCGCCTTGCACAACACTAAGTAGATTTGCACGCTTACGGGGCCTGGAAAAAATGCGCACGATAATGACGCAGCTCCTCAATAGATTCTCGAATATCCGCTAACGCGGTATGTTCATTTTTTTTCACGAAGCTCCGGGCCACCTCCGGGCGCCAGCGCTTGGCCAACTCTTTAACACTGCTGACATCGATCATGCGGTAGTGTAGGTAGGACTCCAGAGCTGGCATGTAACGCGTCAAAAACCGTCTATCCTGCCAGATCGTATTGCCACACAGCGGAGACTCCCCAGGCTCAACGTGGGCCTCCAAAAAAGCCAGCGTGAGCGCTTGCGCTTCGGTTTCAGTAACCCCGTCTGTAGCGATGCGCGCCAATAGGCCAGAGGCTTGGTGATGGGTTTGATTCCAGTCGTCCATGGCGTCAAATAGCGACTGGGGCTGCTTAATTGCCAAGACCGGCCCTTCAGCTATGGTGTTCAAATCACCGTCAGTGATAATCGTTGCCATCTCTATGATCCGTTCTTTACTTGGATCCAGTCCGGTCATCTCCAGATCCATCCACACCAAATTTGCGCTCAAGATTGTCTCCCTTTGGTCTGCTGATTGACGGCACTTTCCGCTACTATGCGCGTTTACCTATCTCCAAAGGAAGAGTTTACGTGAGTTTATCAACCCATGTAGCCCTCATAGAGGCAGACGCACTTGAAGGAAGACAAGACCGGGACGATCTGACGCTGATTCAGGTGACCAGTCGCGAAACTTATCTTCAAGCGCATATCGACGGCTCGATACTCGTGCAACCTCAGGAATTGGTCAGCGGCCTGCCTCCGGCGGTTGGACGTTTACCAGACATCGCTGCCTTAAACGCTCTGTTCGCTCGCATCGGCTATAAGCCTAGCCAAAAATTTGTAATCTATGACGACGAAGGCGGTGGCTGGGCCGGTCGATTTGCCTGGACCCTTGATGTCATTGGGCACGACGGGTGGATTTATCTGAATGGGGGCCTGCATGCGTGGCACGGTCAGGGTCTACCGTTATCTCAGGGCGCACCTTCTGAAATCGAGCCCACATCCGTCAATCTGACGATCAATCCAGCCCCGATTGCCGAGATAAGCGATGTTCTCGACGCAATCGATGACCCAAACCAAGTCATCTGGGACGCACGCTCCGCGGAAGAATACCGAGGCTTAAAACAGGCCAGCCGACACCTGGGTCACATCCCCGGCGCTGTTAACCTTGATTGGTTGGATGTCCAGGACCCAGCGCAAAATTTTCGGATAATTGATCATTTGACTGAGCTTCTGACCCAAAAAGGCATCTCTGACAAAAAAGGGATTATTACCCATTGCCAGACGCATCACCGGTCCGGCTTAACTTATATGCTCGGTCGCTTACTGGGTCTGCCCATTCGCGCCTATCACGGTTCTTGGTCGGAGTGGGGCAACCGCGACGATGTTCCGATAGAGCGTGAATCATGAGTCAGGCGTTCGCGCGTCTGCAAAAGGTACTTCCCCAGCACGGGCTGTCGCGTATCGCCGGACGCGCCGCCAACAGTCAGGCACCATGGCTGCGGAGCTTGCTCATCAAACAATTTGCGCGCCTGTACAAAGTCGATCTAACCGAAGCTGAGCAAACCAACCTGGATGATTTCATAAGCTTCAACGATTTTTTTACCCGTGCCTTAAAACCCGGCGCAAGACCACTGTCAACTCACCCTCAGGCCATTGTCAGCCCGGCAGATGGCACGGTAAGCCAACTGGGGCCCATCGAAGCCAATCAGCTGCTGCAGGCAAAAGGGCACTCCTACACCATTCAATCCTTGGCTGGACCGCTCGCTGATGGTTTTGATGGCGGAACATTTTGTACGATTTATCTGGCGCCCAGCGACTACCATCGGGTTCATCTACCCTGTGATGCTCGATTGGCCCAAACGCTGGCCGTACCCGGCGAGCTGTTTTCCGTTAATCACTCTACGGAGAGCGCCATTGCGGGCTTATTCGCGCGCAATGAGCGCCTCGTCTGCCGATTTGAATCAGAGGCCGGCCCTATGCTGGTGATATTGGTGGGTGCCATGATTGTTGCGTCCATAGAAACAGTGTGGCCCGGCCCAAGCTCACCCTACAACGCAGAGCTGTTAAACCGCTATGACTTACCCTTTAAGCAAGGACAGGAAATCGGACGCTTCCTCCTGGGATCCACGGTGATCTGTTGTTTTCCCCGGGGTACGGTGTCGTTAGAAACCGGCCTGAAGCCCGGTGACGTTGTCCGAATGGGGCAAACGCTGGGGCGTCGACTCTCGCAGTAAAAAGTCGACGCCTGACAGGCACCGACTCGCCCATAGGATCAATGCTTGTTCACCCTGAACGGCGGTGTAGAAAACGTCATGACCTCGCGCACCGCATCAAACCCCAGTGCCAGCATCACCAGTCGATCTACGCCCACGGCAACACCGGAACAATCGGGCAATCCGTGCTCCAGGGCTGTCAAAAAGCTTTCGTCAACTTGGGGTAGGGTGTCGCTACGAGCTTGCCGCTCTTGCAGATCTGCGGCAAATCGATCTCGATGAATCGCCGGATCGGTGAGTTCCCAATATCCATTTGCAATTTCGACCCCGTCAATCACAAGCTCGAAGCGTGCGGCGTAATCGGGCCGGTCCTTATACACTCGCGCCAACGCGGCCTGATCCGCCGGATAGTTGACGATGAACCAACGCCCTTTGAGGCCGGCGCAGGCCTCTGCAAACGCTAAATCAAGTTCGTCCCGAGGCCCCTTCAAATGACCCACGAGACTGTCATAATCGAGCGTTCCGTATTCCGCGGCACCTAAAATACAGTCACACAGGGACGCGACTTCTTCCATCAATTCCGACGCATCCATTCCAACGCGATACCATTCCAGCATCGTAAACTCGCTGCTGTGCAAACGGCCGTTTTCCTCGTGTCTAAACACGGGGGCCATCTGGTAGCAGTCGCCAACACCTGCCATCAGCAAACGCTTCATGAAGTATTCTGCTGAAGTTTGCAGATATCCGTATCCATCCACCACGATGGCCTGCACATCAGGATCGGTGACGGTATGCTGACCGATCATCGGGGTTTGCACCTCCAGCACACCTCGCGCATCCAGATAATGACGCAGGCTGCGCAAAATTTTCGCCCGCTCACGCAGGGTGTCCGGGGTGGCTAAGGGCCGCCAGTCACTGCTCGCCAACTCAGCTCGCCCCTAACGGACGCGACTCACGTATTCCCCGGTACGGGTGTCAATTTTGAGGATATCACCGATGTTCACAAACAAGGGCACACCTTTGATCGTTGCTCCGGTCGATAAAGTGGCCGGTTTGGTCCCGCCACTGGCAGTGTCGCCCTTCAGGCCCGGATCAGTATCCGTCACTTCCAGTTCTACAAACGTTGGCGGGGTCACCGCAATCGGATCATCGTTCCACAGCGTTACCTGACAAACGTCTTGCTCTTTTAACCATTGGGCCGAGTCTCCAACGGCCGCTTGCGCGGCAGCTACTTGTTCATAACTGTCATCGGTGCGCATAAAGTGCCAGAACTCTCCATCGGTATATAAATATTCCATGTCGAGATCCATGACATCCGCAGCCTCGATGTTTTCACCCGACTTAAATGTTCTCTCCCACACACGTCCGGACTTTAAATTACGGAATTTGACGCGGTTGAAGGCCTGGCCTTTACCGGGCTTTACGAACTCATTTTCTAAAATAGTGCAGGGGTCTCCTTCAAGAAGAACCTTCATGCCGGATTTAAATTCGTTGGTAGAATAGGTAGCCATAAACTTTAAACATCCAAAAGGTAGCGGCGCGCATGATAACTCCGATTGAAACAGCTTGGGAGCCCGAGCTTTGGCGGATTGAGCTCAGCCAAGCCCTGCGCAGCGCTAACGATCTGTTGAGTTACGTGCAATTAAGCAATGCAGACTTCCCTGATTCATCCACTTTAAGCGCTGTAGAGGCCGACTTCCCGGTGTTGGTTCCCCGGAGTTTCGCTGACCGCATGACTCCCGGCAAACCTGCTGATCCTCTTCTTCGGCAAGTCCTGGCTCGCGGCGAGGAAAGTCGCACTGTGGACGGTTTAAGCCTAGATCCGTTGAATGAAACCAGCGATGCTGCGATACCCGCACCAGGGCTGATTAAAAAATATCATGGCCGGGCGCTGCTGATCACCACCAGCGGTTGTGCTGTGCACTGTCGGTACTGTTTTCGTCGACATTTTCCCTACGAAGAACATCGACCCACAGCTCTTGCCGGAGCACTCGACGCCATTCGGCAGGATCCAACCCTGAGTGAAGTTATATTGTCCGGTGGTGATCCACTACTGCTTGATGATCGACGACTAACTGAACTACTGCATAATCTGGCCGCAATACCCCACATCAGGCGCATTCGAATTCATACCCGTATACCTGTGGTTCTGCCAACACGGATTACCTCAATGCTACTGCAAACACTGGCAAATAGCGCCGTGCCGATCATTATGGTGATTCACACAAACCACCCACAGGAACTGGACCATAATACTGCCCGGGCGTTGCGCCTGTTGTCTCGCGCCGTGCGTTTCCTGTTCAATCAGGCAGTCTTACTGAACGGCATCAACGACAGCGCAGACGTACAAATAGCCCTTTGTGAACGACTCTTTGATCAGCAGGTGCTACCCTACTACCTCCACATGCCAGACGCGGTTGTCGGCACTCACCATTTTTTGCTTGAGGACAGTGCGGCTTCTGTGATTTACGCCAAAATGCAAGCAGGTCTACCCGGGTTTTTGGTTCCAAAGCTGGTCAGAGAGATCGCCGGTGAGGCTTCAAAGTCAACACTTGCGCTGGCATGATGACCGTTGTAGCCAATGAGGCCAAGGAATTTTAGCCCCCCGCAACACCCAAAATGAGCGAAATACCTGACCCCACACTTGAACTGCCGACTGCGCTTATCCGCACGTTGAGCTTTGCGGATATGAACGCCGCCGCAATCACCCGCTGGGGTGAGGCACTGCCACTTATCAATACTCAAGCCACCAGCGCGCAGTTAATGCTCGCCACGACTGAGCTAGCGGCTCTTGACGCACCCGCGGTTGACCGACTGGCCTACCAAGAAGCCGTCAGGCCTCTGGTCCATTATGTGTGTACACGTCTGGAACGGCACGCACCAAAAACGGCAGGCACCCACAACTTGCCTTCAGCGGGGAATCTTCTCATTAATCTATGCGTGGGCTACAAGAGTGTTGTTGCCAGCGCCTTAGCTGACCTAAAGGCCGAAAAGACCAAAGACAAAGACCTGCTGGCGACCGCCATCCACCGACTCATGTCCGATTTAGCACGGGTATTAAATCGCGCACTACAAAATTACGTGCCACCACCCCAACATTTTTGGCAAGAGCTGAATGGCCTGTTTCTGTTGTGCGAATCACTGAATTTGCTTGACTTTAGCAGGGTTGATGAAGAGAACCGCTACGACAGTCCGTTGACCATTAAGCAGGTCTACCTGCGCGCACTGTTACTCGCATCCTGCAAGCCTAACCAACTCAACGCATCACAATTAGGTAGGGTCTTTAACGTATTGGAACTTTGGGGAGATGTCATAGATCTGACCCCAATGGATTCAGAAAGCCTGTTGGTGGTCGACCTTAAAACAGACGAGGGCCCCAAAATAAAACAGGGACCGCGAAATTTTGTAGAAGCGAGATCCATACGTGTTGAGGTGTTAACTTACGAGTTAGAAGCCTACCTGAATGGCATAGACGGTAAAATTGAAGTTTCCGAAAATTTTCCCGAGGCGCTACTGAGACACCTTATTGAGGCTTGGACAACCGTCCATCCCAGAGCGTTTAAAAGACTCCCCGCTGATACTCCGGTTCGAGTCGCTGTGGGCATGCGGGCCAGTCATTATTTTCTGTCTGGCGGCTACGATTTTAACGATCAGTACCGCACCAATCAGGATCTACTACGCAGGGAGATCAATCCATTTCTGGACCTGGACTATGAAAGACCCGATGAGAAAGACCCGTGGTCGAAGATTTATGGCGACGGTGGCCAAAACGCGCGAGGTTCGGTCAATACGCCAACAGAGTCTGAGAACAACAGTATAAAGGCGGGCACTACAGAACAACGCGATGCCGAGCCATACCATCACTTTTTAACTCAGGCACTCGATTCCAGCGCGAATGGATATCGGATCGAGTGGCTCGAACCACTGCCTCCCAAAACAAAGGTGGGCGAGTTGATCGCGCTCCGGGAAGAGACTGCTACACGTTGGTTTATGGCAACCATTCGCTGGCTGCGCCAACAGAATCAGCGTTTCATTATGGGTGTTGAGCTGTTATCACCTAAAGCCATTCCAGTTGCCATACGCACGATTCAAACGCGCGGTGGATCTGCGGAATTTTCCAGAGCGTTTCTTTTACCCGCCGTTAGTGCGCTAGGCAAAGAAGCGACCATCATTACACCGCCATTACCATTTCAGTCTCGACAGAAGGTATATATCCAGCGCCAAAGTATAGAGTCCACCGCCCAGCTCCTGACGCTGCAACAAAATACCGAAAGTTTTAACCAGTTCACATTCCGTATGTTGGATGGTTACTTGGAAAATAGTCGCGCGGACAGCAATATTGACAGCCTATCAAGAATGACCAAGCGGGACTCTTCCAAAGAGCCCTGAGACCTCCTCAAAGCCACGGGAAGCGGCCTGTAGACGAGGGTTTATTGCAGGAGCCAAGGGCAAAAAGGACATGTCGGCACAGCCTTCACAATACGCAACTATCCGACTGTTAATTGCAGAAAAGTCGGAAAACGCCGCCTTCGAGCTCGATTCAGCACTACGCAATCACAACATCGCCACAAAGCTGCTCGTCAGCGACGATTTAGCCCACATCGGCCAACTGCTGCAGGACGGTGCACTGGACCTTGTCTTATTCAACGACCAGATCGAAGGGTTAGCACAGGCGCTACCTCGGTTTCGCGACGTGAGCCCGCTTACTCCGATGATCATACTTGCCAGTGAAGAACCCTCACGGTGGTCGATTGCAGAGACCCTAGCGTTAGGGGCCACCGATTTGGTACCCGCTGACTCTCTCACTCAATTAAGTCTTGTGGTCTCACGTGAGCTTCGCCACGTGGCTGCGCAAGATGATTTCACTCGCATCGAAGCTGCGTTGATCGAAGCTGAACGACGTTGCCAACTGCTGCTTCAAGAATCATCGGCGGCGATAGCTTACGTCCATGAGGGTATGCACATACACGCGAATGAAAAATACCTGGGGCTATTTGGCTATAACGATGCTGAAGATTTAAGTGCCGTCTCACTCGTTGACCTACTCTCAGCCGAGAGCGGGACTGAGTTGAAGACCCAGCTCAAAGCGCTGCGTCAAAGCGATATCGAGGCGTCTTTCGACTTTTCAGGCCATCATCGGCTGGGCCATGCGATCAGCGGCTCCATGATGCTTAAACACACCCAGTATGAAGCCGAACCCTGTTTACAGGTCACAGTTAACTCAGCGGGCATCATCCCGGAACTCGCGCCAGAGGACACTGCGATCACACCGGAGCATAGCGTCGATGTGAATGGGTTTACGCACCGCGCAAACACCTTGTGCCAAACCGACTCCAGACTCGCTTATGTCCTGATTTGTGGCCTCGATAACTATCATGATCTGCAGCTCGCCTACGGTTTGTCCGGAACAGAAACTATATGCCAAACGGTATGGGAACAAGTACAGCAGTGGGTACCCGATTGCCCCATCACCCGCCCTGCACAGCAATATTTTGGTCTGGCCATTGGCGTCAAGCGCAGAGAAGATGCCACAGAAATAGCGGAAAAGCTTAGAAGCGGCGTAGACGATATGATGTTCGAGGTCCGCGACAAAACGGTGAGACCGACAATTTCTATCAGCGGTATGTACATCGAAGACAACGAACCGAACGGCGCTGATACCGCTTTAGAGGAAGCCTTTGCCCGGTTGATGCAAATGTCAGACATGGAAAAAATCAATACCGTGTCCATTCCCACGATTGCTGAAGAATCCGCTGGTTTCAATAGCGGTGACGCCCGTATCGTCTTGCGCCATGTCAATGAAGCCATCGACAAAAAAAGCTTTGTCCTGTTATTTCAGCCAATCATTAGCCTGCGCGGCGATGCCGACGAACATTACGAAGTCTTTCTTCGCATGAAAGACCATGATGGCGAACTGATTCAGCCAGCACGTTTCCTGCAAACAGCCATTGACAATAACGTCGCCGGCAAAATAGACCGTTGGGTCATTCTACAGGCCATCAAAACCTTGAGTGTACACCGGGCTAAAGGTCACCCAACTCGCTTGACCATAAATTTGACCGCCAATAGTGTGGTCGATCCAGACTTTATGCCTTGGTTAGAGGTTGCGATACGTGCAGCGCGATTACCCAGTGACGCGCTGGTTTTCCAAATAACAGAAAAAGACGCCACCACTTATCTTCGTCAGACGGGAGAATGTATGGACGGATTGCGAAATCTTCATTTTCGCACCTCGCTCTCCCGATTTGGCCTGGTCGACAACCCATTCGAGACATTCGACCATGTGAATGTCGATATCGTTAAGCTAGACGGCGCTCAGGTCGGACAGATATCGGGGAATCAGGCCCTGAGCGGCGAACTTGTTGCGACCATCAAAGAACTCCAAGCGGCGGGCAAGCTGACCGTTGTGCCCATGGTTGAAAACGCAACCGTTTTGTCGACTCTATGGCAAGCCGGTGCTAACTATATCCAGGGACACTATCTGCAAGAGCCCAGTCTCAAAATGGAATATGACTTTGGGCACGAAGAGTGAACTACCTATCGTGCTCCAAAGCCTGATCAATATCACGATCAGAGAAGCCGATTAGGTACAACACCGTGTCTAAACCAAAATTAGAGATGGCGTGTTGCGCACTTTCCCGCACCAGAGGTTTGGCGTGAAAAGCAACACCCAACCCAGCGATCGACAACATAGGTAGATCGTTGGCGCCATCACCAATAGCAATCGTCTGCTGTAACGCAATACCTTCTGCTTGTGCGATCTCTCTTAACAGCAAGGCCTTGCGTTGAGCGTCAATAATCTCTCCCTGAACGCGACCGGTGGCTACGCCCTCTTTGACTTCCAGCGCATTTGCATAGACATAATCTATACCGAGCGCACGCTGCAAGTGATCCCCAACATATTGAAAGCCACCAGATATAACCGCGGTTTTGTATCCAAAGTGCTGCAATGCGCGAATCAAACGGCGGGCGCCAGCGTTAAGTTGCACACTACGCGCGACGTCTTCCAACAGGGACTCGGGCATCCCCTTCAATAAGGCAACTCGACGGCTAAAGCTCTCCTGAAAGTCAATTTCACCATGCATTGCTTGCGCCGTTATCGCCGCCACTTGCTGACCTACCCCAAATCGAGCTGCCAATTCATCAATGACCTCTTCAGTGATGAGCGTGGAATCCATATCAAACGCTACCAGCCGTCGATTACGTCGAAAAACCGTATCGTGTTGCAAACTAAAATCGAAATCTAAGTGTTCAGCGGACAGCATCAACTCCGCCCGGAGACCATCCAAGTCGGGATTTTCCCCGCGCAATCGTATCTCAACACAAAACCTCGACGTGGCACTGCGGCGTGGATATGCGGCGCGGTCAGTCAAACGCCGTACGGTATCGATATTCAGCCCAAAGTGATGGGTCAACGTGCTTACAGCGTGCAGCGGTTGGCTCCCGTCTCCCGCACTCAGTAAGGTCAGAATAAATCTGGATTGGCCCGACGCGTCCACCCAAGCTTTGTGCTTATCCTCACTTACGCTGGAGAATCTGAGCGTCGATCCTGCATTGTCAGCATTCGCCTGCAGTGCTTTTTGCAAAGGACTTGCTTTGTCACCGTCAACCGCTACCAGGATGCCCAGCGCCAAATCTTCATGGATAACCGCCTGGCCAATATCTAAGATGTGCCCTTCAAACTCTTCCAAAGTAGACATCAGGACAGACATCAGTCCCGGTTTATCTTGCCCGGAAACATTGATCAAAATTAATTCGTCAGCCAAAGTTACGCTTGTCCGCCTCTATCTCGCCCGCCTATTCTACTGTGTTATTGCGTTCATCGCGGTGCTTTTGTGACATCGATGTGTGTTAAATTAGCGGTCTTTTAATGATCTAGTGCAGGAACCACCATGTCTTGGTGGAGACGTTTCAAACCTAATCAAGCTACCCTACCCACGGCGATCGTCGCGACGGCAATCTGCGCATCGTGCTTGCTCATTTTATGGACACCCGATGATTCAAGCGACCCAGCCAACGCCCAGCTCGGCCAGACACTGTCTCACGCTATGGCACACGCCAATGCCGGCCGCTTACTCCATCAAGATCGAATCGAACTTGCACTGATCGCCAGTCAAATTAACCGCCTTGACGGCGTCGCCGGGGTCGTTTTCTACAGCACGGCAAATGAAATTGTTGCCTTGAGTGGTAACACAGAGCGGGGCAGCCAATATACCGCTGCAGCCACCTTAGACGACACGATTACCGGGTACGTCAGCATCATCATAGCCCCAGACGCATTCGCGCCAGCGCCCAAATACACGCTGTGCTACTTACCCTGTTGGTGGTGGTCGGCAGCCCATTCCTGACACTTGCTCTACTGCAGGTTTCCGCACGGGGCAACCGCTCGCTGCCCATTGTGTCCGTCCCCGACACTCAACCGGCAACGCCTCGTCCATGCTTTAGCCTGGGTGTTAACTTACACAATCAGCTGGCGTTGAATCGTGCAGAGCGTGAGGCAGCAATCACTGACGCTTTGTTTATGGCGCAAGAAGTGTGCGCAATTCATCCGGGGATTGCCGTAGCCATTCCAGATAGAGGCGCGGTTATCCTATTTGACCAAGATATTGTCAGCGCCTCAAAAGCGGTCAGCGCCGCCTTCCTTTTGACCAACTTATTGAATGAGTTCGAAACACGGGGCGAATTCCGCTGTTATTTAACCGTCACCGATAGTCCAGGCGCTCCTAGCGAATTGGAAAACCTGTCCCACGAGGAGCTTAGCGCAACCACAGACGTTGATAAGCTCATGATGCTGGCCGCTCTGGCAAAAGCAGAATCTATCCTGATTGCGGATAGTGTCTACGAGGCCCTGGGTGAAACCGATAGGCCTTGGGCAGAAGCCTTTGACCATCCCCTGTTTGAAGACCTCGCAGACAATCGAACGATGTATGCCATTGCCCACCTACCAGACTCAGAAGCCGACCATGTGGGTGCACAGGCTCGATTAATCCTCGGGTTCACTCCACGCTGAGACGATCTACTTTCTGAAAACCACGAGGCAGTTTGCGACCGCGTCTTGCTCGTTCACCCACATAGTTTTCTAAATCCCTGTGTCGCATTCGAAGATGGCGCTGCCCTGCATGCACCAAAAGCTCATCTTTCTCACCCAGAACCACTGCAGAAATCATCGATTCCTCACCGGCTTTAAAGACCGCTGTGGGCACGTTAATGAGCTTGTTACCTTTGCCCCGTGACAGCTCTGGCAATTCTGTCAGGGGGAATACCAACATTCGCCCTTGATCTGTCACCGCAGCCACCAGCGCAGTCTCGACGTTGATGTCTGCCAGCGTGCAAGGAGGCAGGGCGTAAGCACTCGCTGGAACACTCAACACTGCTTTACCCGCTTTATTTTTGGTCACCATTTCGGTCAGCGGACCAACAAAGCCAAATCCCGCGCTGGAGGCCATCAAAACTTTGGTACCGGAACCACCCATGGCAACACCAATAAAACGGCTACCCGGCGGCGGTTTAAAACGCCCGGTTAGGGGCTCACCCTGACCGCGAGCCGACGGCAAGGTGTGTGGCGCCACGTTGTAGGCTCGTCCCGCCGAGTCAAAAAATACAAGTACCTCGTTCGTTCGTCCTCGCGCAGCAGCCATGAACGCGTCGCCACTGCGGTAATTAAGTTCCTTCGGGTCCATCTCATGGCCCTTTGCTGCTCGCGCCCAACCTTTTTCCGATAGCACTACAGTGACCGGGTCGTTGGTCAATAGGTCCTCTTCGCTGTAGGCCTGCGATTCCGGCAACCCTCCAACCAGGCCAGAGCGCCGCTCATCCCCATACTCATCTGCAATAGACAGCAACTCGTTTTTGATCAGCGTTTTTAGGCGCGCTTTGGAACCGAGTATTTTTTCCAGGCCAGCTTTTTCCGTGCTGAGTTCGTCTCGTTCTGATTGCAACTTAAATTCTTCAAGCTTAGCCAATTGCCGCAAGCGCAAATCCAGAATGGCATTCGCCTGGATATCAGACAGACTGAAGCGCTGCATGAGCTCCGCTTTCGGATGATCTTCTTCACGAATGATGCGGATAACTTCATCAAGATTGAGATAGGCGATCAACAGGCCTTCAAGGATATGCAGGCGCTCGTTAATTTTGTCCAATCTAAAGTTCAAACGGCGAGTGACCACGTCCATGCGGTAACTGAGCCATTCTTTCAAAATTTGAACCAGGTTTTTGACCCCAGGGCGCTGGTCAAGCCCGATCATGTTGAGATTGACACGGAAATTACGCTCTAAATCAGTGCTCGCAAATAAGTGGCTCATCAAGCGTTCAACATCAACCCGATTGGAGCGTGGTACCAATACCAGCCGGGTTGGGTTTTCGTAGTCAGATTCATCTCTTAAATCCACCAACATCGGCAGCTTCTTTGCGTGCATCTGGTGCGCTATCTGCTCTAAGATTTTCGCGGGTGAGGCTTGGTGCGGTAAGGCCGTGATGACAATTTCTGACCCCTCCATCTGGTACACGGCCCGCGCCTTAATAGAACCACGGCCGGTCTCATACATTGCCTGAATGTCTTCCACAGGCGTAATGATGTTCGCCTCGGTTGGATAATCGGGCGCTTTGATATGCATCATGATATCGGCAACGGTCGCCTTGGGTGAGTCCAGCAGATGTACGCATGCACTAATGACCTCATTGACATTATGGGGCGGAACATCGGTTGCCATACCAACGGCTATACCCGTGCTGCCGTTGAGCAAAACAAAGGGCAGTTGGGCTGGCAATAATAACGGCTCTTGCGCAGTGCCATCAAAATTGGGGATAAAGTCTGAGGTACCCTGACGAATTTCGGACAGCAGCAGATCTGCATAGCGCGACAATCGAGCTTCGGTGTAACGCATGGCCGCAAATGACTTCGGGTCGTCAGGTGCGCCCCAGTTGCCCTGTCCATCAACCAGCGGATAGCGAAACGAAAACGACTGTGCCATGTGCACCATTGCTTCGTAACACGCAGAGTCTCCATGGGGATGGAACTTCCCCAGCACATCTCCCACGGTCCGGGCAGACTTCGCGAATTTCGCCTGGCTATTGAGATTAAGTTCGTTCATGGCGTAAATAATGCGGCGCTGAACGGGTTTTAAACCATCCGCTAAATGCGGGAGCGCACGATCGTTGATGACGTACATCGAGTAGTCTAAGTAGGCACGCTCTGTGTAGGTGCTCAGCGCCATTCTTTCGATATCGGGCTCTTGGATTTCTTCAGTCATAACTATCTTTGAACATTCACTGTTTCAGGTTTTGACGGAGTGCCAGCACCGCTGGGCTGACCAACTGCTGGCATTAAACAGATGGAGTACTAGGCCAGTTCTGCTTGATCACCGTTATTTTCAAGCCAAACGCGACGATCTGAGGCACGCTTTTTCGCTAACAGCATATCGAGCATTTCTTCTGTCTTGCTGTCGCCTTCAATAGAAAGCTGCACCAAACGGCGCGTATCAGGGTCCATCGTTGTCTCTCGCAACTGCAAAGGGTTCATTTCGCCTAGTCCTTTGAAGCGCTGCACCACGGGTGTGCCACGCTTCTTTTCAGCAACTAAACGATCGAGTACGCCTGTCTTTTCAGATTCATCGAGGGCGTAATACACTTCCTTACCGATATCAATGCGGTAAAGTGGCGGCATCGCCACATAGACATGGCCAGCCGACACGAGCGGCCGAAAATGCCGAACAAAAAGCGCACACAGTAATGTTGCAATGTGCAGCCCGTCGGAATCCGCATCTGCCAATATGCACACCTTGCTGTAGCGCAACCCCTCAAATTTATCTGCACCAGGGTCCACACCGAGGGCTACCGCAATGTCATGCACCTCTTGCGACGCCAACACCTGCGCTGAATCCACTTCCCAGGTATTCAAGATCTTACCCCTGAGCGGCAAGACCGCCTGAAATTCACGATCTCGAGCTTGTTTCGCTGAACCACCCGCGGACTCACCCTCCACGAGAAACAACTCTGCACGGTCCGCGTCTTGGCCAGAGCAATCCGCCAGCTTACCGGGCAGCGCAGGGCCGGAAGTGATCTTCTTGCGGGCGACTTTTTTCGCAGATTGCACTCGCTTGTTGGCGTTGTTTATGGCCAGATCAGCAATCCGCTCACCTTCTTCGGGGTGTTCGTTCAACCACAGGCTGAATGCGTCTTTGGCTACACCCGAGATGAATGCAGCTGATTGCCGCGAAGACAACTTTTCCTTCGTTTGACCTGCAAACTGGGGGTCGGATAGCTTCGCTGAGAGTACATAGCTACATTGTTCCCACAGGTCTTCCCCAGTCAGCTTTATACCGCGGGGCAGTAAGTCTCTGAATTCACAAAATTCTTTCAGCGCCTCACTCAGGCCTGATCGCAACCCATTGACGTGGGTCCCCCCCTGCGCCGTCGGAATCAGATTCACGTAGGATTCCGTTACCAGTTCACCCCCGTCAACGACCCATTTCAGCGCGTATTCAACCGCTTCAGAATTGCCTTGCGCAGAATGCATCACCGTTGCTGCAGGGACAGTTTCTGCATCGGCCAGAGCTGTATCGAGGTAACCTTTGAGGCCGTCTTCATAAAACCAGGACTCATTATCCTCAGGCTTATCTTCAAAGTTGAGACTGACGCGAAGTCCCGGGCAAAGTACTGCTTTCGCCCTTAGCAAATGGCGTAACTTGGGCACAGAGATGTTAGCTGAGTCAAAATAACTGGCCTCGGGCAGGAAG
>Ga0181559_10000490_pt1 | contig 36330 bp, 19 predicted proteins | sample 011ome_21_FD_133752 | JGI IMG/M metagenome (GOLD analysis project Ga0181559, IMG submission 133752) | Coastal salt marsh microbial communities from the Groves Creek Marsh, Skidaway Island, Georgia - 011508AT metaG (megahit assembly) | ecosystem: Environmental > Aquatic > Marine > Intertidal... | reverse complement strand
GTGCATTCCGCGCGCGCGCGATATCGACGACGACGGTTACCGAGAGAAGAAGAACCCAGCGACGGCTTCGATGACGACGCGTTGAGCGAAGAATATCGTCTGTCGTCTTCTTTAGCGGCGAGAGAAGAAATGCGAGACGATCTGAAAAGAGGCGCTGCTGCTTTTATCAGCGACGTCATTTCTTTGCGTCTGAGTGTGCGTGTGAGAAAAGTGAAGGGAGTTGCGCGCGAACTAAAATCTTAATATGTATACCGTATTGCTCAATTTATATACATCCTCTCTCTCTCTCTCTCTCTCTCTCTCTCTCTCTCTCTCTCTCTCTCTAGTATTCTTAATTAGTAGTACTGTGGTTGCGGCACGTACCCGTTTTGGTCGCCCATGCCGCCCATGCCTGCTCCTCCTCCGTATTGATCTCCGCCCATGGGAGGCGCCGGTAACGCGGCTGGCATCAACTGCGCGTACAGATTTTGTTGCATCTGCTCCTTTTCTTTGTTCAGCTCTTCCTGCTTGCTCTCGTTTTGTTTGTCGATTTTATCTTGGACTAGTTCGTCGACTTTCGTGGAATATTCTCGAACGACTTGGATCATGTATGGCATGACGTATTCGGAGAGGCCGTTCATCCAGGCTTTTTCCAGGACGTAATCCGGTTTGAGTAAATCATAGCACGTGCATATGCACGCAGCGAAGCACTCCTTTTTACCTTCTTCGATGAAGAACTCGAGGAGCTCTTCCGCGATGTCGCGTTCACCGGATTTTGCGGCGCATTCCATGGCGTCCTTGAATAGGTTATCCCTCTTGGACAACGCGACCGATTGTCGCCATCGCTTGTTGCGTTGGTAAATGTGACTAGCGATTCTACGGAATTCAATCAACTCATGCTTTTCGCAAGAGACGGCTAAGGAAATCTGGTCGCAGTTATCGTACGTGTCGATGGACGTTCTCAAAGACTCAAAGTCTTCCTCTTCGATGGCTAGCTCGTTGATAGCGTCGTTGACGGCGGCTAAATTCGCTGGTTGGACCGCGACTAAATATGGTTTCACCAGCGCTAACGCTTCGAGTTTGCGCATCAAAGCGACGACTCGGGCGTGGTCGACTCTAGATTGTAAGACGACGAGGAGGTCGTTCAACTCCTTCGGGTGGTCGGAAAGATAGAATTGGATCGCTTTGTAGTAAACATCCACGTTCGAGAGTTTTGCGCACACGTCTTTGAATCGAATGTGTTCCCAAGCGTCTGGGTGTTTCATCATAACTTCGGCTGCGTTGTCGTATTCGTCGTATTGGACATACAAGAAACAGAGCTCGTCCCAGGCATGAACATCTTCGCAAACGCGGATGAGTTTGGGAATGTTGATGCGTTGCGAGAACAATTTCAAGTGCTCGTGCAATTTGTCACGCTTGTGATAGGCGTACAAAATAGCGAGTTCGGTGAAGATGCCCATGTGCGCACGGTCGAGACCAATGCCGGCTTCCATCAACTGAATGAGCTCCTCAAAGTTCCCACGTTCTTGGTAAAAGTCCGAGAGCGCTTCTAATTCGTCCGCTTGGAGAATGATGTTCAAACCACACAACTGAGCGAGCCTGAACTCTTGCTCTTCCACGCACGCGAAGCAAACTTCTTTCCACGTCTTGGGCGTGTTTGCTTTTCTCGCAGCTTCTACGGCGGCTTGGAATTGACGCAAGCGAACCAAAGTAGAAGCTAACGAGCCCCAGTTGGATAACGCCGTGTACAAAACCTTGGCGGCTTCTAATAAGCTTTCGTCAAAGCACCGGTCGCCGACAGTTTGTAAATTTGCCGCGTTCGGTTTGGAAAGAAAATCTTCCAACGCAGAAAGTTCGTCCGTTCGAGCGTACGCGTAAACGATTTCCGTATCCACTTTCGGATCTTTCAAACTCTTTCGAACCATCAACAAATACGGTACCATAGCTTCATATTCGTCGAACTTTCTCGCGGCGTCGACGACATCGTCGAACGTGGTGATATCTTTCGCCTTGATTAAAGAGATAATCGCAGCCTTGACACCTTCTTTGCCGCCTTCTAACAGTTGCGCTTTTCCGAGCTGGCACCACACCTCCGGCAGGTCCACGCGCTCCGCATATTCTACTGCTCTCTCGATATCTTCGAGAGACTCGATCAAAATGTTCATCGCGTCCACGTGTAAGTTGAACTTTTTGTAAATCGCCAAAGCTTCTTCGTACAACTCGTTTCCGGCGGCGATTTCGCCAACTTCTGGGCCGTTGAAATCGTCCAAACGGTTCACGTATTCCATCACTCGCGTCTTGTCCGCTTTGATGGCAGTCAAAATCAACAAGTTTTGCAAGTTCGGATTGTTTGAGAACGCGGAAGTTTGCAAAACAATCTTCTCCAACAACTCGATTAATTCCTCCGGCATTTCGGCAGTCATGAATGCTTTGACTGTTACTGATACTTCTTCCGGATTCTTCGATTCTGGTAACGCCGTAGAGACAACTTGGTCAATCAATTGACGTCTGTATTGGTTCTCGTCCGTCAATACTTTCGCCCACAACTCCGGTTCCATTCTCGAAACCACGTATCGCGCTTGGACTTTGAACATGGAGTTCGTGTTTGTACATTTGACGAGTTCGTCGTCGCAATTCCCTAGTTTATAAGCCACGCAAGCTAAGTTCGGATCGCGTCTTTCGCAGTATTTACCAACAACCGCGTGTTGATAAAACTTGTTCGTCATCAAAAAGTGCTCCGGGTTGTTATTGGAATCGACGAGCATTTTACCGAGCGCGTTGTGAACTTCAGGATCTTGCGAACCTTCGTTGACTAAGTGCTCCAAAAATTCAGAGAGCATTTTTAAACGGTTTCTCTTCTCGACTTCTTCGACGAGCGGGCCAACCGGCAATAACGATCGAACGGACAGAATCAAGTTCTTAATGAACTCCTCGCTGCACTCTAAATCAATCAACGTGCCGACAACTTTCGGCGCGTTCTTCGGGTTGACTTTTTGAACGTATCCTTCAATGTACCTCAACATGTTGCTGTTGTACAAGAAGGTGGTCAAATCGGAAATAAACTCGAATCGATCGCACACGTTGATCAACGGTCTGGCGTCCGGTAATTTTGCCTCCATTAAGAATAGCTTTACGCGTTCTGGGTCGTAAAAATTACTCTCTCTCGTCACACGTTCGACTTCTTTAATTTGTTGAATCTTCGACGCGGCTTCGATGTATCTAAAGTGCACCTCTTTGTTCTCAGAGGTTGGTAATAACGAGCCCAAGTAAAAGAACAACCCTTCGTTCGAGTCCCGTTCTTGAAACAGCGACATGATTTCTTGAACGCCGAGTTGTTCGGTGTACTCTTTAGCAATAGTTACCGCAACTTGCAAATTTTGCTTCAAATTGGCATCTAAAAGCTCTTTCAAACACTCAAGCGCCCATTCTTTCGATAAGGTACCGAAAAACTCAACCAACGCATTCGGTTCAATCGCATGCGTCGCAGAAACGCAACGTTTCAAATCACTCAATTCCGTGTAGTGTTGTAACGCGCGTCCGTACAAACCAGCCTTTTCGCACAACTGCGCGATTCTTGGTCGATCGTAGTGGGATAATTTTCCTTGCGCCAAAATCGCATCGGCAACGTTCGGGTACGTGACCAAGTTAATTTCCAAAACCTTCGTTTGTAACGCCGCTTGCTCTTCGTTATCCTCTTTCAAGATATCGAGCAACAGCGACGTCGCCTCACGAATCATGTTGCGCTGTAAGAACAAATCCGCCACGCCTTGCATATCAAGCGGAGGTGGCGTCATTTTCGAGCATCTTTGCGCTAAAGAAACGGCAGAGGGCGGGTCGGACATCATCAAACTTTGCAACATGTGCATATAGTTTGGAGTGTAGTTCACGCGTTCGCAATATGCCGTGAGCGTCTCGAAATCGCCCCTTTTCGCCAACTCCGCGCACACTTTCGGATTTGCCTGCGATTTCGAGTATAATTTTAGCGCCATATCACTATCGACCGGGGAAATCACATCGCCCAACTCTTCGCTCGGCTCCAACTTGTCCTCCGCGAACCACTGGTCGATGAGTTGTTTCTTGTTTTGTCTCAACACCAACTTCGCCAACTCCACGGATTCAATTTTGTTAAGCTTGCCCATTTGCAAACACGCGCCGAAGTACTGCAACGCTGGCGGAGAAGACCCCGGCTGTTGCGGCGCTTGCTGAAACTTTTGAATGGTATTCATCGTTCTCAAGGAACCGTATTTTGCCGCCAACTCGGCGGCGCCTTTGAAATCGCCGGCATTAAACAACGCGTCGAATCTCGGCGTAATTAACGCCTCTGCTCCTGGTAACGATGCTCTACCAGCGATCGATAGCGCTAACTCCAAGTTGTTCAACTGTTGAGATACGAACGGCACGACCGCACTTTCGTTGATGGTCGCCAAAATGACTTGCCCTCTTCTGTTGACGCAATAGATGCCACCCGTCTTCTCTGAAATGCACGCGATGAACACGGGATCGTTGGAAATTTTATTCCTGTACACCGCAGCACCCGTTTCGATATCGTTCACGAACAACAAACCCGCTTTCGTGACGGCGTAAATCAACCCGTACTTTTTCGAGATTTGCATGCTCACCGGGAAATCGTCCGCAAACTCTGGCGGGAAGAATAATTCCGTCTGACACTTTTGAAACGCGTTCGTATTTCCGGGTTGCATTCCAAGCTCGATGATGTGCATCTTCGATTGCACGCTCCCGTCTCCCGGATTGACTGTCTTTTGCGCAAAGGCAACAATCTGACTCGCTTTCGCGTTCCCGGGCACATGAAACGTCCCAAACGCGGCGCCATGCGCCTCCAACGCCTGCGATCTCTGTTGCGCCGCCGAATATAACTGCATGTTCCCTTTCACCAACGCCGGTCTCGACGAATCACCGGGCGCAATTCCAATCAATGCAAACCACTGCATGTCTTGACTCGCTTTGTACGAAATGATTTGAGATCCCGCCAAATTCGCCGTTCGATCGAAAACCTTCTCCGGCACCGAGTCCCCGCTCATCGACCAGTGATACACCGACGTATTTGTCACCACCCCTAACATCGTCGCATCCAACCATTTCCAAAAAACAACCGGTTCGTCCATCTGATGACTCTTCATCTTCGCTTTTTGCTCAATGTTGAATATTTGCAAGTGATCTTTCCCAACGCTCTCCGCCGTGGTCGCTTTCAACGCGATTATTCTCTGCTCTGGATTCATCAGCGCGGAATCCGCGGTGATCGGTCGCTTCAACGGTTGCGACGGCGACGCGACGTCAACAATCACCACCGAGTTCGCCGTTCCGGTTTCTCGGACGCAAATGAACTTTTCCGACTCCATCGTCACGTTAGTGAAGGAAATCATCGCCGGGTTGATGCCCAGCGACGTCAGCTGTGTGTGTGTTTTTTACGCGCAAAGGAAGAGGATAAAAGAAAAGAGAAGCGTCAGCGATGCGAGTGAAGATGCGACCATCGCATTCGGTCGTTCAGAAATCCTTCCGCCGCCGGGAGAGAAAAACCACTCGAGGAAAAAGAGAATAAAATGAAATTTGATCGAACGCGGAGGGCACCCCAATTGGGTCAATTAACTACTCCACTTCAACGCTTTTCGCGCGCGCTCGAAAGAGAGAGAGAGAGAGAGTACAAAATTTGCGTACCTGTATGGCCTCGCTCACGTTCACCGGTGGCGTCGCCATCTTTCAACTCTCCGGTATTAAAAAAAGCGGCTAATAAAATAGAGAGAGAGAGGTGCGTGTGGGGAAACTCTCTCGGGTCAAACAAAACTTTTCTTTAAAAAAGCGACACACGCCTCTCTTCGAAAAAAAAAAAGGAAAAAAAAGGAAAAAGCATCAGAGCAAAAATAAAAGCTTTTGCGCTATCGGAATACTACGACAAACATATTTTAATGCCATTTAACTTGTTCTCACGTTTAATTATCTTCGGAACTTTCGTCGTCGCTATCGTCGTTATCGTTATTTCCGTAACTCTCTAAGGATTTGATGACCTGCGTGGCTTCTTTCATTCTCGATTTCTTCTCGCGGTTGTGCAACTCGCTCGGCGCCATGCACCTCTTTTCGCAGCCGCAGGTTTGGCCGACAGAAGCGATGCAGATGAGATCTGCTTTGGCGGATAACACTCTCGCGGATGCTTGAGCTTCGTCTAAGACGGTTGGTTGCATCGCTCTTAAATACGTGGCTTCTTTTTCCATGGAGTTGTATTTTTGCGGCGCGTGAAGCGTGATGTAGCCGGCTTCGTCGAGCGCGCGCAACATGTCGTGTTCGAGCTGGAAGGAGTGGTGCGGGTCTTCGCCAAACTCGCGAGAGTTTTTGTAGAGCTCGGCTAAATCGTTCTCAAAGTAGTGCCAGGCACTCCCTCCGATGCACCCACCTCCAGCGGCACCCCAGCATCCGCCTAAACCTACGCCGTAAACGTCCACGGATTCGCAGAGTTGAATGGCGAGGAAGACGGCGAGCCAACCAGAGGAAGGAGACCCTCTTCCTGGATAGGTCAAACCTCTCTTCGCTTCGATGCGTTTGCGCAAGGTATCTAACAAATCACTCGCGGCTGTCGCCCCTGGCGGGTTGATGCGAACAACGTTCACGTCTGGTCGACGATTTTTCAACTCCGAAACGACGTTGTAGAAATCCTCGCCGTCCGTCCTAGAAACGAGCAAAGTGGAGTTCCATTCGAGCGGAAGCCGCGCTAAATTATACACCGATGCGCCGTATGCTTTCGTCCAGAGGTTGTTCACGATTCTGTGCGTCGTTTTAGTCCCGACGTACTTTTCAAATCCTAAAGTCGGTCCGTTGTTCATGCGAAAAACGGTGTCGTGGCTATCGATTTCCTCGCCGTACTCGTGGATTAAATTTCTTTGAGAGTTTCCAACTAACGCGCATCTTTTGTACTCTGGTGGAGGCGCAACGTCTGGCAACACCTCATCGACTAACGCGGAGCGAAACAAAGTGTTTGTAACTCCGGTTGAATTCCCATCCGCTTTCTTGACGACGCCGCCTTTGACGTTTTTCGACCTTCTCGCGTTCTTGCGCGCGGCGTATCGAGCGAATTTACCTTCCCATTGCAAAGTGCCTCCTTTTCTTTCGACTAAACCAAACACGTGCGGCATAGCTCTTTCTGCCTCGACAGTTCTCGCGAAATAGTTAATCACGTCTTTCGGATTTTTCGCTTTGACTTGCACGCCTTCCACGATGGTCGGCGTTAATTTCCTCACCGCTTCTTCCCACTCTTCGCTGTGCTTTTGTCGCTCATCCGGCGTCCACCTTTCCGCGCCTTTCCTTTTCCCACCGTTTAATTCGGGAATCTGCAACAATTCGTCGATCCAGGCCTCGTCGAGTTTCTTATCTTCTGCCAACATTTCGTTCCTCGCTTCCAGTAGCGCTCTTTTAAAAACGATGGATAAATCCGCCTCGTTCGCCGCGCTCCCCACCCCGTTGAACACGGGCGACCCGGGATACTTCTTCGAATACGCGATTTCTCTCTCCGCTGCTAAAACTCTTCTCCTCGCTTCGGTTTGAATGACACCGGTCGAATCCAGCGTCCTCTCGTCCGTCCCGGCTGCGATAGCCGCCGTCATCACCACCGTCGCTCTATCCATCCACAACAATCTCTCCGCCGCTAACTTCCCCGCGCACTGGTTCGCGGTCTTATCTCTGTTCGTCCACGCTTCTCTTTTCAAAGTGATAATTTTCTTCTCTAAACCTTTCCTATATTCCGCGAGCTTCTCGCACGTTTCCATCCCGATGGGTAACTCCTGTCTCTGACATCCGTCGCCGCCGTACTCGAGCGTCTTCTCGCAGTTCTTCCGCTCCGATATCGCCTGTTGCTCGCTCACTTTATACGTCCTCAACTTCGCGCGTAATTTCGCCAACTCCTCGGACATCGTCTCCAACTCCTTCGCGAGCGGGTCTTGCGCCGCGCGTCCCCCGTTTTTCTTCGCCAAAGCTCTCTGAAGCTCCTCCACTTCTACTTTCTTCCTTTTCAACTCGATTTGTATCGCCGAATCTCTCACGCGCCGCTTCGAGTCGCTGGCCGGGCACAGCTCGTCCGCCGTCGGACATCGCAGCGACGACGACGACGAAGTAGAAACCCCACCCCCAGACGCCCTCGAAGCGCTCTCGTACCGATGCACCGCCCCACCAAAGTCGTTCCCATCGTCAGAGGAAGACGAAGACGAAGAAGAAGTGGAGGCGTATTCACCAATCGAAATCCTATGGTGCGCGTGTGCGCACTTCTCGTGCTCCGACATCGACTTCCCGATCAAATACGCGATCGTCAGCAGGCAAAACACGAGCAACTGTCGGTCCGTGCTCAGATTTTCCCATCGTTGCCCGATCGATTTCTTATTTCCTTTCAGAAGAGGCGCCATTTTTGTTTTAATTAAAGCTTTAATTTTTTCCCCATCACACGCATCTAAAAGTGAGGAAAAGGTCGGATTCCTCACAAAAGAGAAAAAGAAGATAAACCGCGCAACGCTTTCTCTCTGCATTTAAGAAGCGCGTCTCTTTTTGTTTTTATCTCTCTCTATCTCTCTCACGCGATTTAAGCACATGAGCTTTTTTGCGTTCGCTTGTTCTTCGCATTCTGCCGCGCCGCGGCGCTTCGTGGCGCCTTCGTGCAGCTCTTCTTCATCTTCATCTTCATCTTCTTCCGGGAAAAGAAGATACGGTGAAACGATGAGGAAGAAGAACGCTCTTTTTACCGAACGAGGAGGAAGACGAAGAAGAAATATCGCGACAAAAGCGGAAGGAGGAGGAGGAGAAGAAGCGACTACGAATGCGATTACGACGAACGGAGACGTCGAGGAAGAGAACGCGTCGTCAGAACGATTGGAAACGACGACGACGACGACGACGAGAAAGACCAAAGGCGCGACGCCTCTTTTAGTCGTGGATTTGGAAAAAGGGACGGTGAAATTGGCAAAAAATCGAAGAAAAGACAAGGCGAGAATACAAGGCGCGCTGGCGGCGGCGGTGAAGCGATCGGAGGTGAAATTGAACGACATGGGATCGACGAAGATTGGTCCGTTAGAAGAGGACGATTGCATGGACGCGACGAATTTAGTAATGGATTTGTTCTTTAAGGTTCGACCGCAAGATTTCTTAGCGAGGAAGAGGCTGGCGAAGGCGCAGTCGGATAGAGTGTACGCCGGGTTGTTGGACGGGGTGCAGAATTCGACGGACAGAGTTTTGATCGCGGCGAAAGTCGGTTCGAACTTGGTTGGTATCGCGGAGGTGTCGCTACCGAACGGGAAGAGGTTTGGTGCGGAGAATTATCGGCCGAAAGCGCCGGCGGATAAACCGTATTTGTCGGACGTGGCGGTTGCGACGACGCAAAGAGGGAGAGGGATCGGTAAAGCGTTGGTGTTAGCGGCGGAAGAGTGCATGAGAGAGATGGGCGAGACGACGATGTATACGCACACAAAGGTGGATAACAAAGGTGCACAAAAATTGTTCGAGAAGTGTGGGTACGCGGAGCCAGAGTGGGCGAAGAAGGGTCTGACGCAAGCGCAAATCGCGCAAAGAAGCACGGAATGGAACCCCTTCGCCGCGGTTGGCTTGGTCGAGGTTGGGCATTTTATGCTTGAAAAGCCGTTAGGACAATAAGGACGATGCCGATGGTAATCTGAAGTTTCTCGTCATCGAGATGTAGCGAGCGCGAGCTTTATTAATAATACAACTATAACACATGAACTAAACTTTCCTATCGGGGGATTCCTTCTTTTTCGATTTCTTCCTACTCTTTTCTTTCTTTTCTTTCTTCTTCTCTTTTTTCCGTTTCTTGACGAGGGTGCAGAGCGTTTCGGCGTCGCGTTTCAACCGCAAGGCGTGAATTACGCACGATCCAGCGCCAGTTTTTCGAAATTCCGGGTGTAAACTCGACACGGGAACCTCCGCGCGGTCGAAGTCCTCTTTTGTCGCCTCTGTGTAAAATGTAGTCTCTGCTAACGGATGCCCCGCGGGGTACCGGCGAACGTTCCCGATGAGAATCAACGTGTCTCTTCCAGCTAAGCGTTTCATCGTGTCTACTAACGCTTTCCATTTGCTCGTGTCGTTTCCGTAAACGACATCCGTGGCGAGGATAAAATCTGGATGTCTCTTGAGTTCTAGAATCTTTAGAGCATCGCCTGCGCCCCAGACGAGTTTCTTCGTCGAAGATCCTTCGCTGGCGTTCTTCTTCATGTTCTTTTTCAGAAGCGAAAGAACGTCGTCGTCACCTGTGTTGCGAGTGAATACAAACGCAAAAAAGTAAGTATTATCGGTCAGTGTGCTGTAACACTCAAAGTAAGATGAGATGTGAATTTAAAAAAATGTACGAGAGCTACTATCAGACGCATCCGTGGCAAAATAAAGGATGTTGTCAGCGAAACTCCCCGGTGACTTTTCAGTCAACTCTTTTGTACGCTCTCTCTGAAACTCAACGGTCACGAAGGAAGACCAGTCGAGGGATTAACCGGAGCGAATGTGTGAACGATAAAGAAAAAATGAAACGAGACTGCTTGAGAAACCAATACACGTACCGTCAGTTGCAATGATGTTTGCTCCGAGTTTTGAAGCTACGATGGAAGGCAATCCGAGTCCGGCGCCGAGCTCGACGCCTAGTTTTCCTTTACCAAAAAACTTCTCTCGAGCGTTAACTTTAGGCGTAATGAAGCCATCCTCGCTGAGTTTACTCCATTTCATATCGTTCGTGCAGAATGCGTGCAAATCAATAGCCGAAAGTCTCGATATCCATTCAGCTAAGACTCTCGATCCTTCCCAAAGAGCGACTCCGGTATTTTGGCGTCCGAATCCACCACATGAGTCATCCACTCTATCAATTTGTTTCGACGCGTCGTTCGTTGGCGTAGCCGAGCGAAGTTTGATCGCGGACTCGTCGACTAATCCTAGCGCAGGGAACGGAATCTTAACCGTCCTTTTTGAGCTCAAGAGTTCGTTCAATTTTTCGTACTTGCGCACATCACCTCCGGCTCTCTCGATCGCGCCAAGAAATTTGAGCAACTCTTGCGCGTTGAACGTGTCCAGAATTTTTGCAGCGCGTGAAGCAATTGTCTTCAAAACCTTTTCGGGCGTATCTAATCGTTTTGCAAACGCTTCGCTCACGTTTGCGAGATCTCGTGCGTTGAATTCTTCGATAAAATTTTCACCGAGCAAGTCTTTGTGAGCGGATTCAAAGACGTCTCTCGCGTATTCGTTCGTGGCCACATCGGGTAAGCCACTCGAAAACGCCCAAAGAATCATTGAAAACGACCGGGCATCTGTTTTTGTTCTGAAAAACAGAGAAGGCGACGACGTATTTGAGAAGTGCGTTCGAGAAAAGAGCTCAAACGTAGATTTGATTCCGGTATCTTCGAAACCAACCACGTCGCCAATTTTTGCGAGCGACCAAAGAATCGTGGATGCCTGCCGTCCGCTCATGTTGACGATACTGTTCGACTGCTGGAGTACACTCAACATCTCGTTGACGAAAGTCTTTTCTTTTCGTGCGATTTTCTCTAGGAGTTTCGGAAGCTTTGCGAGCGCCCAAAAGACGTTGGCAATTAATCCCACCTTTCCGGTTTCGTCCTCGTCGTTTTCGATATTCGCATCGTCGGTGTACGAAGCGATTGCTCTGGTAAAGAATCGGCACACTTCGTACGCTAACTCCTCGTTCTCTTCACCATCCTGCCCTATATCGCACGCTGTTCCGTCGCTATCGTTAACTAACCCAACACCCACCATGACCATCGATAACTCGTGCGCGTTCATATTCTCCAAAACACTCTTCGTCAACGTTTTCAGCTTGAACCAAAATTTCGGATCCTTCGCGCACTGATTGACTTTGGCGAATGCTAAAAACGTATTCGCGACGTGCCTGGACTCAAATCGACCTTTCACGGTCTCCGATACGAGCAATATTTTCAACTTATGCGCCATCTTAGTCACCAAAACCTCTCTCCCTCCCTCGTTATTCTGCGCCTCGCTGAACTTTGCCATCGCCCACGCGATGTTGGCGAATTCCTGCGCGTTGAATCGTTTGGTCGGAGGGCCAGAACATCCAATATCCAACGCGTCCACTATGGCCTTATTCAAGTCACACTCATCGTCGACTACCCAAACCATCGACCGTTTCCGTCCACCCTCTCTATCCGAAGAAGAAGAAGAAGAAACCGACATCTTCGCCAAAGACCAACACACGTTCGACACGCCTTGCGTCGTCCACTCGCGCCGCTCTGACGCCGCGAACATCCTCTGCAAAGGCGCTTGCATCCGCCCGATCGCCTCTTCGACGACGCTACTACAATCATCATCACCGCGCATCTTCAAACGGTCGCCATAAATCTTTGCCGACGCCCAAAACAAGTTTGAAATCTCTTGCGCGTTAAACGCCGTCTTCTTATTCGTCTTCTTCTTCTTCTCGTAAAAGCGCACCGCGAGCTCCGAAACCTTTCTCGCGACCGCAACCGCCTCCGCTCCCAACTTTCCGTCGTCGTCGCCTTCGTCGTCGGCGGCGCTTCTCACCAAACGCATCTTCCCCAGCGACCACAAAATCGCGCTCAAATGCCTCGGTTCGAGCTGCGAACCGTTACTCTTCGCCTCTTCTTCCTCGAGAATCGCTCGGCACCGCTCGAGTAAAACGCGCGTCGCTTTGCGCGTGGTCTTCTCTTCTTCTTCTTCTTCGCGAGCAGCCGCCTTCTCCGTCTTCGCGTCGTTGATGAATCTCGCCTTCGCCAAGCGACTCAGCGCGGTCGAGACGTTGACGACGTTAAAATCGCGACTCCATTTTTCAATCGCGAGTGCGAGCGCGCGTCGTTGTTGTCGTTCGGAGTTGTTGTTGTTGTTTGATGCGTCGCAGAGCGTCTTGTTGATGCGCTGGTGCAGCGTTGACATTTTACTTGTGTCTTCCCATTGTTTTGGGGAAAAGAAATGGAGAATTTCCGCACAGAGATACACACACGTAATCGCTGAAAGAAACGACCCCCCTCGGAGAGCACTCGCAAAAGCTTGTTTTATTTGACTTTATCGTAATTATATGATGTTGTCCTTAGCGTCCTTATCTTCGTCTTCTGCCCTTCTCGCGTCTGCCTCTTCTTTGAATTCGAGAAGACGATCTTCCACCGTCGTCGTCAGCGCGACGATGAAGAATACCGCCGCGAGAAGAAACAATAACAACACCATCATTAGCACAAAACAGAGAAGAGGAAGAAGAGGCGATTTAGTCGTTCGCAACGGTTTGTTCGGTCTCGGTCTTCCGGAAATCGTCGTCATCGGCGGCGTCGTGGCGTTGTTGTTCGGGCCGAGTAAACTTCCCGAGCTCGGGAAATCGTTGGGGAAAACGGTGAAGAGTTTTCAATCGGCCGCGAACGAGTTCAACGAGGAGTTGAAGAAAGAAGTGGACGAGCAAAAGCCGGCGGCGACGACGACGGAGAAAGGAAAGGAGGAGGAGCCGAAGAACGAGGAAGAGTAATTCGTTTGATATACATAAGAGAGAGAGAGAGAGAGAGGTGGAACTTTGCGTTGCGTTTAATACAAGTATATTATCTTTATTATTGTGTTCATTTCAACTCGCGAGATACTATTACTAGATATGGTGTATCTTCGGTGGTAAAAAATCTTTTCGCGAGAGCGAGAGAGCACCATCGACGTCTCGCTTCTTCGTTTTTACAAACCAGCTTTCATCTTCGCTTTACGTAAAGCTACCGCGGGACGTTTTTTACCCGACGCGCGAGGCTCCTTGTTCTTCTTCTTCGTCGTCGTCTTTGCCAGCGTGCCTTTTTTACCTTTGGACGAACCCGCGTTTGCGCCGCCGCGCTTTCCGTCGCCGGTGACCGACGATTTCTTCTCAAATTTAGCTACTTTGTTCCCTTTCGCAGAACGACCGCCTTCCCAGGAATTCGCTTTGCGTTTGTTTGCGTTGTTTTCGCTAACGCTGCCGCTCTTACTCTTCGCGTTTCCTTTTCCGACGCGTTCTCGAGATTTGGTGACCTCGTTTCCTCTTTTCGGAGCGACGACGCCAACTTTAGTGACGCGAAGTTCCCGTTTACCCATCTCGAAACCATCTAGTAATAACGCCGTTCTCGCGGCTTTGACGGATTTGAACAGAACAAACGCGATGCCTTTACCCGTTCGCGTCGTTTTGTCTCGCACAACTCTAACCGCCTCTAGCTCCGTCTTCAACTCCTTATACTCTTTGTTCTTGGTGAAAATCTCGATGACTTCCTCGTCGGACACGTCAAAGGGTAAGTTGCCGACAAACACGGATTTCGTTCGATCGTAGTTCACGCCGCTCCCATCGTCTCCTGTTCCTGCGCCTCCTCCTTTCTTCTGGCTCGATTTCGCCGCAAAATCTACTCTCAGCGTGTGGCCTTTGAACTTTTGCATGTTGCCCTTCTTCACCGCTCGTTCGCAATCCTTCTCTCGTTTCCACACGATGTACGCGGTGCATCCACTCTTTGACGCCTCGTTAATTGCCCCGTTGTTTTCTTTATTCTTCTTCTTTCCCAGCGAACCTAAAATCTTAGCTCGAATAGGCACTTTCGCGTCCTTCTCGTCCGCGTTCTTTTTCAGCGGCACGGAGCGTATCCGCGCGGAAACCACCTCGGCGTGCTTCGCTTTCGAACCCATCAATTCCTTAAAAAACGCCACCAACTCCTTAGGTTTCGTTTTCGTCGGCACGTTCCCCACGAATATCGTCCTCTTCAGTTCCTCTTTCATCTCTTCTTCCGTTTTCTTTGACGTCGACGTCGACGCGTTTTCGCTCGTCAGACTTCTCGCGCTCTTCTTCTTCCCACCTTTAACGAGCCCTTCGTACTCTTCCTCGTCCGAGGAATACTCGCCCTCCATCGTCTCTTCCTTCGTTTCCGCCAACACGCTCTTATTTCTCCTTCTTTTCTTTCCCTTCGCCTCTGCGTCGTCGTCGTCGTCGTCGTCGTCTTCCTCTTCTCGCTCTTTTTCTCTCGAAACGTCCCGCGCGTGTTTCATCGCCGCCATCAGTCGCTTCTTTTGCTCCTTCTTTTTTCCGCCGTCCTCGTTTTTCGCATCGTCGCCGTCCTTGCTCTTCTTTTTCTTTTTAGCGTCGTCGTCGCCGAAAACGCCAGCAGCAACAGCGGCACCCACCGGCGGTAACAAAGCTCTCTCGCGTTTCTCGAAGAATTGAGATTCAGAGCTGAACAATGGGTTGGACGATTCAATCTTCACGCCGTCGAAGATGCCCATCTTCTTATGCGTTTTCGCGTGTTTTTTTTTCTCCCGAAAATGAAACGACAGACAGTTGTGCGTATTTTCCAGTTTAGGGTTTAACCTTAAACCCTAAATACTCTCGGATGCGAAAAACAAAAGTTAGTTGCAAAACGCTCAAAAAGCAGCGCAAAGAAAGGAGAGATAACACGCGACGAACCAAATAGGACGAGAACCATGATCTGCTAGATAAATAAAGCGCACACACACACAGAGAGAGAAAAAAACCCCGCTTTTGGATAATTTACCGATAAAGAAATGTTCTCTCACCAACGCGTAAACGCGCACTCGGACGCGCAGTTTAAAGATCGCGTCTCCACGTTGCTCTCCGAATTTTTCATCCACTCGGACACGGAGGAATTCGTGAAATCTCTGCAAGAGCTGTACCAGTGGCAACAGCGGTCGAATTTCGGAGAGACGGTGGTGACGCGAGCGATGCGGTTGAGTTTAGACAGAGGGATGAAGGAGAGGGAGATGTGCGCGAGATTGATGGAACGGTTGGCGTTTGTGAAGAGGGAGAGTGATTTTGGCGATGGAGAAGGTTTGGGGGTGGTTGGAGGGGATTCGATTACGACGACGAGTCAACGACGAGAACGAGAAGAAGACGAAGGTCGCGAAACAGCAGCAGCAGCAGCAGCAGCAGCAGACGACGACGACGAAGCATCCTCTCCTTCTTTTCTTTCAGATGCCAGCAGTCAAATTTTCTTCTTTCCGCCGGAAGCGTTTGAAAGTGCGTTCGATTATCTTTTGTCGATGTTGGCGGACGTGGAAATCGACGTGCCGACGGCGATGGAGGACGTGTCGAGATTTTTAGCGCGCGCGGTGATCGACGACGTGGTTTCGGTGACGTATTTAGAGGCTTGCTTGTCGAGACCGTCGGAAATTTCTGCGCGAGGGTGCGAATGTGCGAAGAAAGGGAAGGAGTTGTTGGAGCAACCCGGAGGGGATGTAGTCGTTCGATCCGTATGGGGCGGCGAGGGGTTGTGCGAGAACAGAGCGGACGTGTTGAGAGAACGCGTGAAACGGATAACGAACGAGTATTTTCAGTCGCTGGATTGTAAAGAATGTTCGAGAAATTTGCGAGCGTTAAACGTGCCGTATTATCACCACGAGTTTGTGTACAGGATATTATCAGTCGCGATTGAAAGAGACGCCATCGATAAGTTTGCGTGCGGGAAACAAACGATTGACGTGTTGAAGTATTTAGGTAAAGAAGGCGCGGTAAATTCGAGTCAGATGGCGAAAGGGTTCGCGCGAACGGCTGTGCGATTGAGGGAGTTGGCGTTGGATTATCCGAACGCTCCGGAAACGTTCGAACGATTAGCGGAAACTGCAAAATCAAGAGGTTTATTACCGACCGGGTTGAGCTCGTGGGCAACTTTGAAAACGAGAAACGTGAGCTCGCACGCGAAGAAATTAGGTTTACGTAAACAGCTCTTGAGATTAGACTCGGCGGAAGATTTATTGGCGCTGGCGCATGAAAATAGACGGAGATACAACCAATCACCGTTAGGTGGTGGTATCGATGGAACCGCATCGCAAGTAGCCGCGCAAACGAGAGGCGAACAGCTATCCCCGTCCTCGGCGAGGTTTCGAGAACGAACGAACCGAAGGAAAAATAACGCACTGTTCTCGTCGGCGGCTGCGAATAAAGCTTTGTATTTCGGGGGAGACAACACAACGAGTGGTGATTCCGGCGAGTCCGACAGTGGGGCGCGAAGTCGTTCGCAATCTCCACAACCTATGAGTGTGGGCGGATTGTTATCGCCATCCGGTGCGCGGAATCGGAGGATGATGCAAAATAACACCGCAGACGTGGCGATGCTTCGAACGCAACTTGGATCGACGCATCTCACGCACCAATCGATGAATGAGACCAGGGGAGTCATCAACGATGAGGACGAGTATGTAGAAGAGCAGGCAGCACACCGCGCTCGAAGAAGAAAACGCGGTATCGAAGCGCGCAAAGAAAACACGTGGCGGAAGAAGTTTTCTTTGAACAAGGAGCACTTGCGCACGCTGCGGGAAATGCGAGCGAGAGATAACCACATCAAACACGTCGCAGAAGGAACGACTTTAAAAATGCGGCGTAGGAACAACGCCATGTACTATGCAAAAACAAACGAGAAGATGAGTGCTGCGACGAACAACAACAAGCCCTTCTTGCGACGCTCTCACTCCGCTCCGGGAGGTCTGCGCGAACTCGACGAACTCGCCAAATTTGTCAGCGACGTTGGTAAAGTCCACGATTACCTACCATTCAACGATCGTTACGAAGTTGGTGAAACCATGGGTAAAGGTGGGTTTGCTGTCGTTCGGAAAGCAAGACATAAAGAGTCCAACGAAATAATCGCTGTCAAGACTATATCGATTAAAGAGGTTTTGGAGTCGGACGATGATTCGAAAAAGTCCAAAGTGGACGGGTCTTCGGACGAAAGTTCCGATGACGAAGATGACAGCGACGACAGCGACTCTGACGAATTCGAAGCGATGACTAGTGAAGAAGTCTTGAACGAACTCGCTTTGATGCAACGCCTTTCCAGTCACCCGCACATCGTTACTATCCGCGAATTCTTCACGGAGCAAAATGGCGCTGTCATTCACGTCGTCATGGACTTGTTGAAAGGCCAAGAACTGGAAGATGCCGTCGCAGAACAACCAAATGGACGGTTTCCTGAACATATTGCGAAGAAAATTATGCACCAGCTCATCGATGCCGTCGCTTTCATGCACACAAAAGGCGTCATTCATCGCGATTTGAAATTAGAGAATATCGTGTTGAAGGAGAAGGATGATTTCGATACGGCGACAATTGTTGATTTCGGCTTAGCAAAGGTATTGAGAACACGGCAAACGTCAGCAGGCGTGGATGGAACCGTCGCATACGTCTCTCCCGAAGCATTGTTGCAAGGCACGTACGGTCAAGGTGTGGACGTGTGGGCGTGCGGCGTTGCGCTCTTCGTTTTACTTTCCGGCGAATGGCCGTTCGAGGACGAGGACGAGGATGAGTTGATCGAACTCATCTGTGAAGCGAACATTGATTACTTCTTGTTTGATTTTAGCGGCGTTTCGGAGACGGCGAAAGATTTGTTGAATGGACTTTTGGAGCCGAATCCAAAGAGACGTCTGTCTGCAGCCGCTGCGCTGGAACACGAGTGGTTTAACCCGGTGCACCAAAAGAACGATTCGGATCGATTGCGAAGAGTCCATGGAAAATTGGAGGCGTATTCGTACGTTGAGCATCAACTGCCGGAAAGAAGGTTTGAAGAGGGTGAGTATCTATGCGTCAAAGGTCAGCCGTGCGAGGAGGCATTTTTGATCACGAGCGGTGAATGCGTCGTCGAAACAGATAAAAACGATGACGAGATTGGGAAAATGTCGAGATTTCGAAGAGCATCCAACTTAATCGGTGAAATCGATCCAGACGCGGAAACATATTCTGTATCGGTCAAGGCGAAAGAAAATACACGCGCGCTCGTGTTTACCAAAGACGATATCGCGTGGGCGAATAAAAGTGATTATCGGTTGTCGCAGGCTTTCAACAACGTCATCAGAGAACGAAGACGCATCGTCGCGAAATACGAGGCGAAATTGCGCAGCATCGCGAAGCAAAAAGAGCGAATGGAAGCTCGGCATCAATCAGAATTCGTTCGCCGCTGAGCTTATCATGTTTTGTCGTCAATATTTTTTTTTGTACTGCTAATATTTGCTTTTGATCTACATGTCATTCTACCTACTCAAATTCTATATCTACTTTTACTTCTTTTACTTTTCTACTGCTTTGTTAATCTCAGGTGTAATACTGAGGCGGCGGCGGTTGATCTGGAATCTGTCCGAGTGCAAAATCTCTCGAGCCGAACGGATCGGCTGGATTAAACTCAGGCGTAAACTGATTCGTGTCTGCTTGATTTTGCGGCGCCGACGGCGTTACCGTGACGACGGGCTTTGCAGCCGGCGCGTTGGAAGTGAGCGCGCCGGTCTGTCCCATTCCTCTCCCGAACGCCGGCGTGGACGGCGTCGCATTCTGGAACCCACCGCCGGTAAAAGGAGACGCAGACGGAGTTGCGACTGGCGGAACGCTCCCAAAACCAGATGACTGTCCTAACCCGCCCTGTTGTCCTTGCACTCCTCCAAAAGGCGGCGGCGGCGTCTGTTGTTGAAGCTGTTGAAAGCCGCCGCCGAACGGCGTCACCGCTCCTCCACCAAAAGTACCACCGCCACCGGAAGCCGGAAGAACCCTCTCGTACTTTATTGCAACATTCCTTTGTGGTACCATCTGAAACACAATCGTCCTCTCCGCTCCAGCCGGCTTCATCGAACCCGCGTCCACCGAATCAAACACCTGCTTCAACTGCGTTTCCGGCATCGACTTCAACACCGTCCGGTCGTTCTCTTTCAACCTCTCGTACTCCCTCATCGTTTCAAACACCTGACGGTGATCCCCAACTCTCGCTCTAAACGCGCCGGACACCCATCTGACTTCTTCCGGCGACGTGTCGCCGCCCAACAAGTTGTTTTTCGACGCTCCCGGACCGTACGAGGTGAGCTTCCAAAGCGGGAACTCGATGCCGAAATCGTCCCGCAAAAGGTCTCTGCGCGGTTGGTTCGAGCCTTGCTGAGCGTTGTTTCGACCTCCGCGACCACCGCCGCGACCACCACCGCGACCACCACCGCCGCCTCGGTGCCACTGATTGGACATTTTTCCCTCGCGGTGGTGTTTTTGATCCAAAACAAAAAGCTATAGGGGGGGTGGTTTTCCCCACAAAAGTCTGACGACGGTTTGAAAATATGAAAGAAGGGAAACAACAACCGATTCTGTTACAGTTCGACACGTTCCACGATCGCGTCGACAGAGCGTTTAAATCCATGATTCCTTCTTCTTCTGTCGCTATTCGCGATGAAGACGATGGTAATGCTCGCGCAGGAGAAGGAGCGGCCTGTTGGCGGACGAGTTCGACGCTGGCGATTCGCCTCGGGAACAAGTTCGACGAAGAAGAAGAAGAAGAAGAAGAAGAAGAAAATAAAGACGACGACGACGACGACGAGAGAGAAGGCCGAGAGAGCGATTGCCTGTTCGGAACGAAGAAAGAGACGAGGAATTCGATCGGAAAGTGCGACCGACTGACGAACGAGGAGGAGTTCGATGGAGACGATTTGATCGCAGTTGGGACGACGGATTTCGTTGGTGTTGGGTTACAGTTGACAGTTGGAGAACCGAAGAAGAAGAAGAGTCGAGGAGGAGGAGCGACCGTTCCGGACCACGAAAAGTTTCCGCTCAAATACACGAAATATAGCTTCGACGAACCCGTGTACGTGAGTGGAGGTGGGGGTATCGGAGGACGAGGAGGTGATTGGGGTAGTAGTCGTGAAGGTAGAAAAGGCGACGGAGAAGAAGAGGAACGGAGGGAGAGGAAGAAGGAGACGAAAGGCGCGACGGACGACGAAGAAAAGACGGCACCGAAAGTAGAAGAACCTAGAATTATGCGCGGTAAGAAGCGCAATGATGCCGCACACGTAGCAGAATCGGGTGATAAAAAGAGAACGAGGCGAGTGACGCGATCGTCGACGATGGCGACCAGGAGCATCGCCGCGCAAAACGCGGAAAACGGAGAATGAATAGAAAGTTTAGATTCCTTTTGTAAATTTTAGTGCATGATTAAAAATAGAGGCTACTACAACGCTAACTTAGTAAGCATAAAGTCTACACGTACGTACACGTGGGTAGAAAATACGTTTCCATTTCCCAGTACTTTCCGTGTCCAGTGACGCCTTCCCAATCAATCTTTTCTACTTTAACCGGTTCAAACGTCGTCAACATCCCGCTCAAATCTTTCAACTCTTTCGCTATCAACTTATTATACACCATGTGAAAAAACACGTTGTCGGGACAAAAACCGTTGAAATACGAGTATATGCATCTTTTGCCATCTCCTTTACTCTTTTGAAACAACTTCGGTAGATGTTCGTGAAACTCTCTGATTTCGTTGTACGTCTCGCCGTAGGTGTCGAAAAACGCGCCGGTGAACGCGTACTCTTTCGCTAAATCATCTACAACATCTTGCCATCTCCCAAACTTTATGACCACGTTTTCTTTTTTATCCCAACCTTTTCGTTTCATGTGCGCGTACACGTCCGGGTGCGCTTCTATTATCACGTGCGTCTTCGGCTTCAAATCCTGAATGAAGCCGTCGATAATACCTAACCCGAACCCGACGTTCAAAACGACCGCGTCCGATACCTTCCCGCCCGCCACGTCGCAAATCTTCTCCGCGTGTAACTTCATCAAAGGCGTCTCCCATTTCATCATCACCGCATCTCCTTGCGCGTCTAACAACCGATCGTCGTCGTCGTACTTTAATTTTTCTTGGAGATACGACGTGTCCGTCTCGTACTCGCCCGAGGCCCTCATCGCCTCTCCTAACTGTAATTCAACCTCCACGCCGTAATCCATCAGCGACGACGCGAGATGCGGAAACTTCTGCGCCGCGTACTCGCCGGCGCAGTGACCGTCGTCGTCGACGTCGTTCCAAGGCGCGCCAGAGGACAGCAACAGTTGCACGATGTCCGCGTTCCCGTGCGTTTCGCACGCGTGCATCAGCGGCGTTTTCGAGTTGGGCGACGCTTTTTCCAAAACGACGTCGTCGCCCTTCTCGGAGATGACGCGTTGGACGAGCGCGAGGTCGTCGGCTTCGATCGCTTGGAAAAGCTCGTCTATCGCTGCTGTCTGTGCTGGTGGTGGTGTCATCGCGGAGGGAGGAATTTTGTTCGAAAGAAGACGCGTTCTTCTTCGCGTTTGTTGTGAGGGGTTTTTTTGTGAGTTACTTCATCTACTATACGACGCATCGATAACAAATATACGCGCGCGCGTGCGCACACTTTCTCTTTCTAAACGCTAAATCTAGTCTTGGTATCGATCCTCGACTTGCTGTGGTTTCGTTGCATGAGCCAGACGAACACTAAAATTAGAAACATGCCGCCGTGCGTCATCGCGGGTACTTTCAGCATGCGCTCGATGTTACTCAACAGTTGAGCGCCTAAACTGCAGGTGTACCAACTGAGGAGTATCGTGGCGACGCCGAGCCAGCGGTGAAAGAAACGGAAAATCGGACGCGGAATCCAGTTGCGAATGTTTCCTAACGTCATTTGGACGACGCAGAGACCCAAGGTTTTCAAGCCGAAGGTACCGTGAGGCCCCCACGGCGTGGAAAAGCCTCGGAGGAAGAGGACGCCAAAGATACCGAAAAGAGTGCCGTATAGGACGATTGCGCTCAAAGATTTGTGCACGGTAAACCAACCGGTAGCGTTGCCTTTGCCGTAACGCGCGATAGATGCCGAAGCGGGCGCGAGAACGACCCATAAAATAAACATGCACGCGCCGTGCGCGACTCTGCCGATGGTTCTTCTTTGCAACGCTTTCGTCTCTTCCGAAACTCGATCCGAGGCTTTCTTCGCTTTCAGTTTCGGGTCGGCGATGTATACGTCTCTATTTTCGCCACCTTTCGCCAGTTTGTTGTGAAATGACTTGTGAAACTCTTTCATCTCTCCGTGCTTGGCTTTATAGTGCGTCCCGTCGGGATCTTTCGCCGCTAAGACTTGTTCTCTCTGTCGCTTTCGAAACGCCTCACGAGGCGTATCCTCTTCTCCTTCTCCGCTATCGTCATCGCTACCATCATCGCTCCTCACCGTCGGCGCGTACCCACCACTCAACGCCGCACCTAAACTCGGCGCTTTGTTCCCGTCCTTATCCATCTTTCTCACATCTTCTTCGATCAACTCCACTCCTTCTACGCCTCCCGCTCTCGCGCTTCCTCTCTCGTACTTCATCTCAAACGCGTACCACGTCTCGTACTCTTCCACCACCGTCACTCTAAAAATCACGCTCTCCGGTACGTCCACCGGTACCACCCACGGTAACACGTCCTCCATTTGCCCGCCATCCTTCGAGTGCGATATATCGTGCGTCGCGTGCGTCGAGCACATCGGATGGATTTGCGCGCGTTCCGGCACGTCCTTCTTCAGCCATTTTCCAATCGGTCTGTTCGTCTTCGCGTCCACCGCGTACACCATGAATCCTTTATACTTCCTCTTCCCGGAGATTTTCACGTTCGCGACCGCGCCTGGCACGTTAATCCCGGGCGAACCCAACGTGAATCCAAAATCTTCGTTCGTAATTATTTGTGGTTTCGAGGACGGTAAGCCGTGCAAAACGCCGTCAAAGTCGCAACTTCCCGCGCCGGAGGAGTACGCGTAGACTTCGTGGTTTCCAATCGACGTCAAAATCATCGTCATCGCGAACGACAACGAAAACAGCAACCACGACGACGACGACGACGAATACGACGACAGAGAAACGCAAAAGACGCCTTTAGGACGACGATTGTGACTGCTGTTCGTCTTTTTTCTTCTTCCGTCCGGATGATCGCATCGGCGCGCACAACGCATCTCTCTCTCTCTCTCTCTTTCGTTAATGAAGAATTGGAAAAACAATTTCTCCATTTCATTACGACGACGCCATGGACGGTAACGATAAAGACGGCCCGCTTCTTCCGAGAGCGACGACGACGACAGATGCAGCGACGGGCAGAATCAACGATGACGACGACGACGACGCTTGGAAACCACTCCCACTGAAAGAGCGGCTGAGACGAGGCGAGGTTCCCGTGCGAGAGGAATACATTCGAAAACACGTCAAGCGAGAACAGTTGACGGGGACGACGACGAAGAAGAAGAAGAAGTCGGCGGCGGCAGAGGGAGAAGGAGGAGAGGAGAAGAACAAAAACGACGACGACGACGACGACGCGGAGAGTAAAATTCTCCCTCCGACTTTGCGCGAAGGAGGCGGGAAAACCTCCGGCGGGTACCAGAAGCGCACGAAGAAGATGAAGCGAGCGATGCGGAAAGCGATGATGATGCGCAAAGAAGGAGGAGGCGGCGAAGAAGAAGGGGCGGACGCGCAGATGTGCTTTCAATTCCTGAAAACCGGCGGGAAGAGATGCGAGAAAGGCGACCGGTGTCGATTTTCACACGACGTGGAGTATTTTATGAAGCACGTGAAGAAGAAAGACTTACCGGGTTCGTGTCCGTTCGGAGGGGAGAAGTGCCCGTTTGGCCTCGCGTGTCGATTTTCCGGGTCGCACGACGGCGGCGGCGGAGGAGGAGGAGGAGGGGAGGCGCGCGCGGAGGATGAGTCCATCGTTTTGTTCGACGCGCCGGTGGAGAAGCCGAGGGACGATATGAACGACGTGACGAACGACGTGAAGTACGCGTTGGCGAAACGGACGTTCGATTTCAGCCGCGCTGATGGTATATTGAAAGCTTTGGGATTGAGGACGAGCGACGAGGTGAGAGGCGGAGGAGAGAGTCACGGTAAAAAACAGCATCAAGTGAAAAATAATAAGAGAATGAAAATGAACGAGAACGAGAAGAAAGTCATCGCTGAAAACGCGGACGAGTATTCAGACGACGACGACGGCGATGATGATGGTAATAACCGCGTTACCAAGAGCGGCAACGTCACTTCGGAACCGGCTTTTGAAAAAGACGAAGAAAACAAAACGGCATCGGTAGATCAACTTCTAAAACCGAAAGAGAAGAAGAAGATTGATTTTAAGAACAAGTTATATCTGGCGCCATTAACGACGGTCGGTAATTTGCCGTTTCGACGATTGTGTAAGACTTTAGGCGCGGATATCACGTGCGGCGAGATGGCTTTAGCCACAAGTTTACTCAAAGGCGATGCCAGAGAGTGGGCGTTGGTGCGTCGACATAAATCCGAAGACATATTCGGCGTCCAAATTTGCGGTGGCCACTCTGATTCTTTAGGAAGATGCGTCCAAGCGTTAGACGATACCATAGAGTGTGACTTTATCGATATTAACATGGGGTGTCCGATTGATTTAATATGTAACAAGGGCGCTGGTTCGATGTTGCTCGAGAAACCAAAGCGCATGGAGGAGCTCGTTCGAAGTTCGAATTTAATTTGCTCGGTGCCGTTGACTTTTAAAACGAGAATGGGATACAAAGATACGTCACGGGTTGCGCACACTTTCGCGCCTAATATTAAAGAGTGGGGTGCAGCTGCACTAACTCTACACGGTCGAACGCGAGCGCAAAGATACTCGCGCGAAGCCGATTGGGAGTACATTAAAAAAGTCGCCGACGCTTCTTCGGTGCCTATAATCGGCAACGGCGATATTTACACATATCACGACTACGTGGAAAACGTGGTCAAGAACCAAGACTCCATAGCCACATGTATGATTGCTCGAGGAGCGCTTGTGAAACCGTGGATATTTACCGAGATTAAAGAACAACGCAACTGGGACATCAGCAGTCACGAGCGGTTTGAAATGTTGAAAGATTTCACCAGATTTGGTTTGGAACATTGGGGATCGGACGAACGCGGCGTGGAACAGACGCGACGATTTCTTCTAGAATGGATGAGTTTTACGTATCGATACACACCAATTGGTTTGTTAGAAACCATCAACGGCGAACTCCCTAACGTTTCCATGACTCAACGACCTCCGAAATTCGTCGGTCGGGATGATATGGAATCGATGCTAGCGAGCGACGACGCATCGGTCTGGGTGGACATATGCGAAAAGCTCTTAGGAAAAGCACCAGAGGGATGGAAATTTACGCCTAAACATAAATCGAACGCGTATAAGAACGTAAACGAAAGCGAAGGAGGCATGGCTTTCGCGGAAGCGAATGGATAGAAAAAGTAGTTCTCTTGTAGTCAAGAAAAAAAACAAAGTCAACGAAGAAAAGTCAAATCTCCTTCCACATTTTTTTTCACGCAACATAAAATGCCAACGACGATACCACGGTCTGCGCCACCGCTCCTGCTACTGGACGACGACGATTCGGACGTCGAGTCGACGCGGTCGATCGAATATTCGAGCGTTAGTCGCCGAAACGCGCTCTTTTCTGCGCCAGCGACGGAAAGGAAAAGCGCTTCTCCTTCTTCTTCTTCTGTTTTGGAGTCTCCTCCTTTAACAAATCACATGCGACATTCAACAGGCGCAACCGTCCGTCGCGTCAAAGGTCCCGTGAACATGGCGCCACCGAGGCGAGTGCCGATTGAGAATAGGAACGATGACGATGCGATAAAAGAAGATTACGAAGAGGATAACGCGAGCGAGTACTCTTCCTGTTCCAGTGTTAATGCGACGAATAAACCTCCAAACCCTTGGAAAGTGGACGTCCACAGCGAAGCGAATAGAATCTCGTTCGATTTCGCGCGAGCGAGAGACGGCGTGGTGCAGAAAATCGAGCAATTACATCGTCAAGCGACAGAGAGATTTCATCGGACGCATCAAAAACACGATCGAGAGGTGAAGAGAATGAAAGGGGTCATTCAAAAGTTGGAGAAAGCGTTGCAACGGAAAGTAGAGATTGAATCAAACATAGTGGAAAAGATGGGTAAATTAGGTGAGTTCAAGAGAAACGCTCGATTCGCGGCGAGGATGTTGAGAGTGTGGAGGGAGAAGACGAGAGAGGCGAACGAACCTGGGAGGAAAATTCGCGAGGATATCGTATTGCGAAGAGCGTTTTGCACGTTTCGAAAAAATGCAAAGATTGCCAGAGCGTTAAAGGAGAGAAGGGCGAACGAGTCATCGTATGCGTTTGCCCAAGCGGCTTCGATGCGAGACGGCGGCTTTGGAAGGTCAACGCCGAATAACGATATCGATCGAGACACGGAAATGTTGAAAAGACAATTGGAAATTGCGAATAAAAAGCTCGCAGAAACAGATGCAAGGTCAAACCAGATGGAGCAGACGATGAGACAAGCGTTTATGCGAGGTGTATGCGCGTTGAACTTAGAGGCGATGAAGTTGATGCGCACGGAGGACTCTCGAGATGAGAACGATGAAACCGCCTCGCATCAACGGCCAACATCTCCAGAAACGGTTGTTCGACGCGCGTACGAAAAGGCTGCGAAAATTACGAGTGGTGCGCGCGTTACTAATACTCACGATGTTGATGATCTAAATTGAATAATTTTATATTCTCTACTACAAGTTGGGTGTGTGTTAATTTCTCATTGCTAAATAAGTTTTTGGCCTCTTCTTTTTTTCTTTGTTTCGTTTTTCTTCTGTGGTCTGTTTTTTTAAGTCAAGAGACGCGGTGCAATACCCATGGACATGAGCTCTTGGAACATCAATTTACACGCGTATGGCAACATAATCTGAACGATACCAGTTCTTTCGTTTGGATTTTTGCAACACTCGAACGTTTGATTTTTCAAGTTGGCGACGGCAATCAAGCCGCACTTTTGACAGACGTGCACGCGGTATGCGTCGGACTGATCCATAAGACGTTCTTTCAAGAATGCGGCAGAACCGTGACTGATGATACAATCGCGTTCCATTTCCCCGAAACGTAAACCACCATCTCGCGAACGACCTTCCATGGGTTGACGAGTCAAGATTTGAACCGGACCTCGGCCACGCGAGTGAATTTTATCGTCAACCATGTGCTTCAAACGTTGATAATACGTCGGTCCAATAAAGATTTGCGCGTCGAGTTTTCTTCCGGTGTGGCCGTTGTATAAGACTTCGTTACCACGCTTTTGATAACCGCACTGATGCAACATGTCCGAGATATCTTCCACCGTGACTGGGGCAAACGGCGTAGCATCGCCTTCTTTGCCCATCATGCACGCGACTTTGCCCATGACGCACTCGACGAGCTGACCGATAGTCATTCGAGACGGGATGGCGTGCGGATTTACGATGATATCTGGGGTAATACCTTGCGCGGTGAAAGGCATGTCCTCTTGCGTGTACGTCATACCTACGGTACCTTTTTGGCCGTGACGAGAAGAAAACTTATCGCCGACTTGCGGAGTGCGCACAGATCGAACGCGAATCTTGACAAATCGCAAGCCTTGGTCGTTCGTAGTTAACAAGACTTGATCGATGATGCCGGTTTCGGATGATTTCATACCTGTGGAGCAGTCTCTTTTGGTGAATCGCTTTGATTGCAGCATTGGATCATCTTCGGGTAATGGCGTCGTCTTGCCGATGATGATGTCTTCTCCCGAAACCCGCGTTCCGGGGCAAATCAAACCATCTTCGTCGAGTTTGTCGTACGTGCCGTGACGCATGCCCAGACACGAGTCGCGATCGGGTTTTTCCAACTCTTCTTTGGCTAACGAACCCATTTTCTTCTCCTCATCTTTGAAGGATCTGTAATAAATGGAACGGAACAAGCCGCGGTCGATGGAAGATTGGTTCATCAACACGGAATCCTCTTGGTTGTAACCGGTGTAGCACATAATTGCAACGACGGCGTTACAACCAGCCGGCAATTCCCGAAAGTGCACGTATTCCATAGCTCTAGTCGTGACTAATGGTTTTTGCGGGTAAAACAGAACGTACCCGAGCGTATCCATTCTCGTTTGGTAATTGGTGACATACATCCCCATCGCTTGCTTACCCATCGCCGATTGGTACGTGTTTCTCGGCGACTGGTTGTGATCGGGAAACGGAATAATTGATGCGCAAATACCTAAAATCATCGACGGATGGATCTCACAGTGCGTGTACTTAATGTTCAAACCCCGTCCGGCTGCTTCCGCGGTTTGCGCCGCGAGTAAATCTTCGATGGTCATGGAAATCATCGTCGTCTCTTCCTCTTCAGTATCGACGTACTCGATGAATCCAGAGGTGACCAAATCATTCCAAGTATACCCGGTGACGTCTTTCTCTTGCAAGAGCTCGACGTGCGAACGTTTCATGACCAACTTTTGGTCCTCGACGATGAATAGCGGTCGAGTGCATCTACCGTAATCTGTCCAAAGTCGTAACTCGCGCAAGCGAATGTCATGGACAATACCGCACTCCGTGGTGATGTCGACCTTTCGTCTCAATTCACGCAACGTACGCACGAGATCCCCTGGATCTCGGTGAACACCGACCCAAACACCGTTGACGAAGATTTTCGTCGCGTGCGGAATTACAGAGGGCGAGATTTCTTCGAGGTTTTCCATGGTCCACTCTTCGAGAAACTCCAAGATTGGCGCAGACGGAGAGCCTACGGAAACCAGAGCCATTAGCGAGAGGTTCTTCACGAGACCGACGGCTTGGCCTTCCGGGGTTTCGGCGGGACAGATCATGCCCCACAGCGAGTTGTGTAATTGACGCGGCTTTGCGAGCTTACCCTCGCGACCGATTGGCGAGTTGATACGTCTCAAGTGCGACAGCGTCGACGAGAAACTGAGTCTATTCAAAACCTGGGACACGCCCGCTCTGACATCAGCGGCGCCTTGAGCGCCCCAATTCCCAGTCGCCAAAGAATATTTCAAACCGTGTGTGATTGTTTTCGCTTTTACGGCGAGCGTGAGCGAAATTTCTTTGCCCGAATCAATGCACCGTTGGCAATACAAACGAACATCTTTGGTAACTTTACGGAAGAGCGATCGGAAGAGCTGCGCGAGAAGTGGGCCACCTAAATCCAAACGTTTGTTTCCATAGTGATCTCTGTCGTCTTCTTTTCGTCTCCCAAGAGAAACGAGCAACAAGCGGTGAATCATGTATCCCAAATAATACGCTTTCTTCGTTTCGCAATCTTCCCCGACGCCGACATGCGGCAACAACTCTTTTTGAAGAATTTCGCGAGCGTATTTAATTCTCTTTTCTCTGGCCACACCAACCGCGGAGCCTCTTTTACCGATGTAATCCAACGCGACCGCTTGGGATTGAATAACTTGCGCCTCCTCGATCGAAGGTCGCAACAAATCCATCATTTCGTTGTCGCCAAAGTCGTACACGATGTGCTCTAAAATATCTTTATCCGCCACAAAACCTAACGCTCTAAAGGCAATAAAGATCGGGATATCCGAACGAATATACGGCAACGTCACGTGCAACGGACCCGGGGAGTTCTTCCCTTGTCCATGTAACTGTTTCACGACGCACGCCGACGCGCCTCGAATACCGGATTCCGGCTGCGAGCGACACTCAGAGACGTACAGTACTTTACTCGGCTGGCGCTTCATAAACACGTAGACAGAGTTTGCCGCCATGCGCTCTTGCGCGATTAACACTTTTTCGGAACCGTTGATGATGAAATATCCACCTTCATCGTACGGACACTCCCCCAACTCGGTCAATTCCTTATCCGTGTGGTCGTGTAAAGAGCAATACTCCGACCGCAACATAATCGGTACCTTTCCAATAAACACTTTATTAATATCTTCAATTTCTTCGTTAATTTTCTCTCCGCCACCTTCTTCTTCGCTATTTTGAGTCACGGTGGTGATCTTCTTCCGCATATCGACGTACAACGGCGCCGAGTACGTCAAGTTTCTCAATCTCGCCTCTTTCGGAAACAACGTGGACGTCATCCCGTCTGCTTCCGTCACCATCGGTTTCGATAAGTAAATCTGCCCGAACGATACCGTCACGGTCTTCTTCTCGCTCTCGTCCATCTCTTCTCCGGGAACGTGCTGATGTTCCGGAGTTAATTCAAAAGTCGACATCTCGTCCACGATTTCCTGCATCGTGTGTTGAATGAATTCATTGAACGAATCCAATTGCTGTCGAACTAAACCTTTCTCTTCGAAAAAAGACGAGATGACCGTCCAGGCGTCCTCCTGTTTGTCGTTGTTAATTCGTCGCGGAGTGAGAGCGAGATAGATGCGCATCGCGCGTCAGCACATCGATTCGTTCGAAAACAAAGAAAAGGAAACGCGTCGTGCATAGAATTCGAAAGCCGGCGTCGACGGAGAGCGCCCCCCTCTTGAGATCGTCTCTCCTTTTCAAGGAGCGATTGCAAACTTTTGCGGTTCTATCCGGCGTCGGGAAAGAAAAAGATACGAAGATATGCGCGGGAAAAAAAACAGGCGCGCAGTGCGCCGTTGTTCGGTGCCGACGAGTGCGGTTTCCTCTTTCGATTATTGGGCGCGAGAAACGCGTGTGCTGCAGACAGCCACCACCACTTCCGTGTTTTGGCCCCTCTCCGATCGGCGCAAATTTCCCCAACGTCACGCGACGCACGCAGCGCAAAAGAAACTCAAAAAAGCAAAAAATGTCTACCAAACATCGGGGCGCACCTGACCGATCTCCTCGTCCTCGTCCATCATCGCGTCGTCGACGGAAGACATATCGCTCTTTCTCCTCCGCGTTTACTCTCCGAGAAGCAAATTTGTGTTGAATTCTTTACTCTCTCTCTCTCTCTCCTCGAGGGGGCGAAGGGTTCGAAAAAAACAAAAAACGACCGCGAGACGCTTTTATCATCGCTCTCGAAACGGAAGAAGAAGAAGAAGAAGAAGAAAAAAAAAAGCGAAAACGACTTGACGACGAAGGCGCGAAATCTATCAACCACTACTAGCAGTACACCGGCGCGCGCGCGCAAACAAACAAACAAACAAACAAACAAATCTCTCTCTAATCTCTAAAAATCTTCATCTCTGCTGCGCGCAAAAGTCTAGTTCTTCAATCTCCTTTGAATTTCCTTATCGACGGAATCGTTTCCGGCGCCGTACTCGATGGCTTCCAAGTACCTTCGAACGAGAAACTTTGAGCGCGCGGAGAGCGCGTTTGTATTTTTCGCCCACCTCATTCCTGGGTCCACGATGGGTTCGAGCGCGTCGTAGGCGCCCAAGGCGACGAAGTGCCGAAACCAATCCACGATGGGTTCGACGCCAGATTGGAGTAAAATGGACGGAACAAACGTGATGTTGTTCTTCGTCATGGATAACAACGTTCTCGTCAACGGCTTGAAGCGAATGACGTCTTGCAAAAACGGCTTCAAAACGTCGTCGCCGAGATTTTGCATGACGCCGAAATTGATGCGCATCAAATCGTTGATGAATGTTTTCGAGGACGACAGCGGAGATTTACTGCTCCCGACTTGAACGGACATGCACCTCTGAAACAACCACGCCGCCGATAGGGCGGGCTGGTACGCGTTGATTGTACCCAACGCTTCCTTGTCGATAATATCAGCCTCCAAAGCTTCCGTCAAAGCGAGCGATATGCGCGGCAAATGGCGCAACATGCACGCCAAACCGCCAAAGCTGAGCGGGGATTGCATTCCCGATGCGTCACCGATCTGTAAGATGCGATCAAACTGCGCTTTCAACGGCGAATTCCTATACGTTGGAAAGTATCCAAACAACATGCGTTTGAACTCGACGTCATCCAGCGAGTTCAAGTTTTGGTACTTGGGCATCAAGCTCCAATAGTCGTCTAAAATCCGAGCGATGGACGGTCGCTCCGGCTTCGCGTCCAAGTACGAAAACATGTACGTCGTTCGTACGTTTGACGTGTTGCTGCTTTTATTTTTCCTATCCAACTCGGCTGGAAACGCTTCCCAAAAATATTGTCGCTCGTCTTCGATGTCCGTACACGTGTAAATCAAATCCGCCGAATCGTTCTTCGCCTCGTCGAAACCTTCCGCGCACGTTCCGACGACGACGCACACGCCGTCGGGCTTTTCCCCGTTTCTCGCCTGTAGCGTGATTGGTGACCCGAATCCCATGGCATCTACGACTAATCTCGCCTCGAGCGTTTCTGAGCCAATATCTAATCGCGCGCATTCGTTTTTATCTTCCTCGTTAATCGTCACGCCGTTTAACGAAGTGTTTTCGAGAACAACTCCACCGTTCGATTCAAAATTTTTGCGACACTTTTCAATCAGCTTCGTCGGCGATACGCCGCAATTCAACACGTTCTCCGTCGTGATTTCATTCTCCTCTTTCCTTCTCTTTCCAGAACTATCGTAAAACCCGCACTTGATTGGATTAAACTCGCCGCAAATCACCTCGTCCAAATCTTCCTTCGTCAACACGTTCAGCGCGCACAACACCGACAGTTCTTTCCTCGTCACGTTCCACTCTTGCTCGCGGCCTCGAAGTTTCCCTCGCTCGATGACGGCTACTTTCAAGCCGTTCTCTTTTTGTTGCAACGTCGCGGCTAAGAGAATCCCGAGCGTTCCGCCGCACACGACGACGTCAAATTTTTGAGTACCAGTACCGCCGCCGCCGCCACTCGTGGTGTTTGTTGTTGTTGTTGTTGTTGTTATTGTTTTCACAAACTCTCTCCTCTCCGAAGAGGAGCCGTTCCGAATCCGCTTCCAAATCCCATCGACTCTCTTCAGCCCATCGATGGTCGTTTGCCCGCCCGCACCGAGCGCCTGAGTCCCAGCGCCACCACCACCACCATCTTTGCCATTCTCCTCGCGATCGCGAATCCTCCTCGCGATTCGTCTCGTCGTTTCCGATATCTCGTCGTCGTCGTCGTCTTCAACGTCGTCATCGTTTTTAGATACGAAAACAGACGACGAAGAAGAATTCGAAGATGCTCTTTGCTTCGCGCTCTTCGCGCCTCTTCTCCCAGAAAAAGAAGAAGAAGAGAGACGATTATTCGGCCGCCGCGCGATTACCATCTTCATCTTTATCGTCGTCGTCGTCGTCATTCTTCTTCTTCTTCTTCTTCTTCTCGAAGAGTGAAAAGCGTGATGTCAGATGCGTCTTCTCCCGAGAGAGAAAAATAAAAAAATTTTTGGTGTTGTTGCGATGTGGATTTTTTTTTGTGCGTGAGTTTAGGGTTTAGGGTTTAGGGAGAGAATTCTTCCTCTCTCGTTCGCGCTAAATTTTTACCGCACATTGTACCACACGCAGGGCGCAGAGAGAGAGAGAGAGCGCCTGCCTCTCCTTTGACACCCGGGGGGCCACCGCTGCTCCTTTTCTTTGTTCAGACAGAGAGTCAGAGAGTCAGAGAGAGAGAAAAGAAGAAGAAGATGGGAGGGCCTTCAACGACGTCTTCTTCGTCTTTTCCAACTCCGCGCGGAGGAGTTGGTGGTGATAAAATTGGTAACAAAAATAACGGAGGAGAACAACGTTCTCCGAGGTCTTCGACGTCGTCGTCTTCGTCGAACAGTCCGACGACGATGCGCTCTCCAACGACGACGACGACGATGGTGGTGTCGTCGTCGCCGTCGCCGTCGCCGTCGTCGTGTGCGGCACCAGCGACGGTGATGCCGATGAAAAATAACAACAACATGAACAACAACGACGCGATGAAAAGATGGCCGCCGGAAAACGCGCACACCGCGCTGCGACTTTTGCTGGAAACTCGCTGGGTGAAGAAATTGTTCGAAGACGGAGAAGAAGAAGAAGAGGGAACGACGACGACGACGAAGGAGGAGAAAACAGAGGGAAAAAATACGACGAAGGAGGATAAAACGAAGAAGACGAACCGCGAGGAGAAGAAAGAAGACTCGATTGGACGATTGGAATCGAGATATCGAGGCATCAAAGTCGATTTACTCGACGCGCCGAAAGAGTGCGCCATGCGGACGTGCTTGGTGCACTGCGGCGCGAGAGAAGCGAAGTTGGAAAGCGTCGGTAAGGAGGAGGAGGAGGAGCACTTGGGAGACGCGGAGACGGTACACGTGGGAAGAGAAGGAAGAGCATGGTCGGCGCCTTCTCTTCCACCTTCAACGGCGACGCCGGCACGGGTTTTGAATAGCAATAACGAAGTAATCGATGACGGGTTTAAGATTAGGAGTAAAACAGCTAAAGTCGGGTTGGAAATCGTAAAGAAATGTTTGGATGTGGACGAGGAAAGTCACGCGCAGCAACAACAACTGCAAGCGAATAACGGGCAACCGCCACCGACGAGACATTTCGTGATGAGAATGCTTTTACCGACTGGGCAATGCGGACAGTGTATCGGAAAAGGCGGAGCGAACATTAAACGGTTGAGAGAAAAGGCACCGAGGTGCGAAGTAAAAATACACGATGTCGGACAGATTCCGCCGTGCGCGACCGCAGAAGATAGAGTGTTGGAAATGATCGGAGCGAGAGAGGATATTGAGATTGTCGCCGCGGAGTTGTTCGAGACGTTGTCGTATTTTCACTTCGACGAGTCGGTCTTACCGTACTTTGAATCTTTGGCGGTGTGTAATCGGTCACCTCAACAAATAACCGCGGTCGTAGATCAGTACGGGAGGAGTATGGGAGGCGGGAATAGAATGCACATGCCGCCAAGCGCGGCAGCGGCAGCTGGTATTGGGTTCCCCCATCAACAGTTCCCGGGGCAGTCGCCGATCATGCCTATGGTTGTGCCCTCTCCCATGGTTGTACCGACGACGATTGTTTCGCCGCCTTATAATCCGGCAATGGTCAATCATGCTGCCGCCGTGACGGCAGTTACGGTTGGATCAATCGGTAGTGGCGCCTTTCAAGATCCAATTGCGGCCGCCGCGCAGGCGCGGCAAGTCGCGGCGGCGCAGATGATACAACATCAACATCATCAACAACAACAACAACAACAACAACAGATGCAGCACCAAATGAACGCGTTCAACTTTGCGCCTGATTTCCTCGGCGGATTTGGGGTCCCGATGTCAAACAATGAAAGTATAGGCGCAGGTGGCGGACTTCGAGGAGGTCCTTTTGCGCATGCGGCGCACGGAATGACAGACGCGCCGGTTGCTGCGTTTGGTCAAGCGCGAGCGCTGAGATATAATCCGGTGGCAATTGGGCCGGCTGGCGTGCCAGTCGTACCAATCACGGCGTCTACTACGGTGGGTGAGGTTCCGGTTGCTGTTGTCCCTGTTCCCAGCGCGGTAAGTCCACCCATGGCATCGATGTTTTCCGGGGGCGGATTTGGCCTAGTCAACCCACCTCTTGGAGGATTGGACGTACCGGATATCGTTCAAACGACCACTCCAGCCGGGGCGACCATGCCAGTCATTCCAACACAAATGCTTGCGCACAGCAAAGACGACAAGGGAGATGCGACGAACCCATACGCGCAGTTTTTCACCTCGATGAATAGCAAACTGAACGTCTGGTCCGACGGAGGCGATGTCGCGACGCCGAACCCGGATCCTCTCAATATCATTGATTTTCTTCCCGGGGATGATTTATACGCGTTTGATGAAGATGCACATGGGAACGTCAATTACGCGCAAGCGGTTCCGGTCATCAACAACGAACAGGATGAGTTCACGGAGATGGCAAAAATTTCCATCCCGAAGAAGTCTCTTGGCATTGTCTTGGGTGAAGATTCTGCGAACACTAGAGTTGTGGCGAGAATGTCCGATTGTTACATTTCCGTCGCGGTCGATCCGAGTCCAAACGCC